>Ga0209162_1000438_pt1 | contig 46185 bp, 37 predicted proteins | sample YNPNPMetaG_FD_187121 | JGI IMG/M metagenome (GOLD analysis project Ga0209162, IMG submission 187121) | Anoxygenic and chlorotrophic microbial mat microbial communities from Yellowstone National Park, USA - YNP NP MetaG (SPAdes) (version 2) ...
CGTCTTTGGAGAGGCGAGATGAATCTCGCCCTACGCGCGTCTTTGGAGAGGCGAGATGAATCTCGCCCTACACGCCTTCCCCCGGCAGATGCACGATGCTCACCCAGAACTCCCGGATCTGCTTCACGACCTTGATGAACTGCTCCAGGTCCACCGGCTTGGAGATGTAGCAGTTCGCATGCAGATCATACGAGCGCAGGATGTCCTGCTCGGCCTCCGAGGTGGTCAGGATGACTACCGGGATGCGCCGCAGATCGGGATCGGCCTTGAGGATGGCCAGGCATTCGCGGCCGTCCATGCGGGGCATGTTCAGATCGAGCAGGATGAGATCGGGCCGGGGAGCATCCGCGTATTTCCCCTCGCGGCGCAGAAATTCCAGCGCCTCCACTCCGTCTGAAACCACAAAGAGACGATTGAGCACCTTGCCGTTGCGCAACGCCTCTTGCGTCAGGCGCACGTCTCCGGGGTTGTCCTCGACGAGAAGGATGTCTATCGGCCTCAAGACTTTGGACGTGGCCATGTTCGACTCCTTGTGGGGTGCCAGATGAGAAATTCACCGTTCCGTCAGTTCGACCCCGCGCTCGGCCAGCAGAACGCGCAGCGCGGCCACATCATCGGGTTGGACGAGCGCCAGGCCCAGGTTGGCGGCCGGCATGAAGGGCTGCATGTATTGCGCCAGGGCCGGATCGGCGCACAGCTCGTTTACCACGGCCTGATCGCGAAACTGGACCAGGGTGAACGTCTGGACCACCGCGTCGCCGTAGTGTTTGCTCCATGCCTTGATGCGCATTTGCAGCCCGGCCGGCACGCCGCCCAACGCGAGCGATTCCAGCCGGGCGATGATCCTGGTGGCATCGAGCCCGGCCGCGACGGCCCGGCGCACGCTGGAAGGCGTGATGCGCCAGCCGTCGGGGGTCTGATCGGCCAGCGGGAACAGGTAGCCGTACACGTACAGGCTCGGCACCGCGTGGGCAAATTGGATGGCGCCATCGGCCGTCAGGGTGATGCTGGCCTTGGGGGCCTCTTCGGCGCTCGATGCGCGCACCGGCAGCTCGCCGGCCGCCAACAGGCGCTGCTCGATCAGATCCACCTTGTCGGCGTGTACCATGAGCGAGGTGGCATCCACGCGCTTGATGATCGCCGCGTCCAAGACGGGATCCGCCATCAGATGCTCGGCCAGCTCGGCCGTGGCCGTCTGCACCCAGCCGACGCGCGGCCGGACGACGATGCGCTCGAACGCGGCCTGCCATTCGAAGAGGCTGCGCAGGACGTTTTGCGGCAATGCCGCGCCGGTCGTGTTTTCCAGCCAGCGGATGATCTCGGGCACCTGCTGGCCGTTCTGCTGGGCGCGATAGACCGACGCGGCGGTCAGCTCGTATTCTATGGCCCGCTCGGCATTCAGCCGCGTCGCGAAGCTGTCGAGCCGGGCCAACACCGCATCGGAGATCGGATCGAAGGCGAAGATGTGAAAATTCGGCTGGACGACGACCCGGCCGGTCTCGGCGGGGATGGCGGGCGGCTCGGCGTCCAGGAGCAGCCAGCGCCCCATATCGGTCAGGCGCACCGCCTGCAAACCCGCGGGCGCGGCGCCCCCCGCGGCCGTCACCGGCCGCAGATAGCCCAGATCCACCAGCCCCAACCAGTAGAGCCCTTCGGTCAAGACCGCGCGAATGAAGGCCCCTTCCACGCCATCCCAGCCGGCCTCCAGATCCTGGGCATACTTCTCCCATACCCAGCCCAGCGCGTTCTGCTGGTAAGGCGAGATAACCGAAGGACGGGAATAATAGTAATAAGAACTGGGGCGGTGTTCGGCGGTCTCCCGATCGACCAGGAACTCCTCGTCGTGATCGTGCAGATAATCGGAGATGGCGTCGAGCGAGATCCACTCCGCGCCGTCGCGCGCGAAGCGCGCCAGCAGATCGAGCACCGTGCGCCGCGCCTTTACCACCGGATTCGGCGCAAAATCGATCACGGAGCCGCTGGCCCGCGTCGAGCCGGGGTCGTAAGTGGCCCACAGCTCGTGCCACCAGGCGCCATCGCGCCAGCTCTGGTAACAGGTTTGCACGCGCTGCGTGGCGCCGCTCTCCCAGAACTCCATGTCCGGCGCAGCGGTCAACGTGTTGGCGTTGGCTCCTTCGCCGGCGACGAGGAGGCCCAACGCCATCAGCAGGCGACGCAAGAAAAAGATGCGCCGGAAGTCGCTCTCCTTGCTGCCGGTCGAATAGGTTTCGGTCACCAGGAGCTGGCCGCTCAATCGCTTGACATCGGCCGCCCGGAGCAGTCCGGCGTTGGTGAGCTGCAACGGCGACTCGCGCGCGGCGCTCCACATCAGATAGAGGTCGCGCTGGCAGGTGCGGGCCGAGCCGGGGAGCACATGGGCGATCGACGGCTCGGTGCGCGGGAGCGAGGCTACCGGCGGCAGGTGGACGGCCACTTCCTGCGGGATGTAGACGAAGCGGCCGCCATCGAAGCCGAGCTTGGCAGTGGTGATGGTGCCTGCGGACAGGCTGTGCGTCCAGATCAGCCCGTATTTGAGCAGCGCGGCCAATACCTCCTCGAACGTCATGGGGTCGCTGGCGTGCTCCGGGTGTTGCCCATAAGAGGAATATGTCGCGCGGCGCTTGCCGGGAGCAGGCTCCTTGACGATGCCGGCGCGCGTGAGCAGCGCGCGATAGCGCTCGGTGCGCAGCTCGCCGTCGGCCCGTTGCAACACTTCGAGCGCCTTGCGACAACGATTGTTGATCTGACGTAAGGCCGTCTGGATGCGCTGGGGATCGGCGATCAGTTTGGCCCATAGCGCGGCCTTCTCATCCTTGAACTTCGGGATATCGCGGACGCCGGCCGTGCGCAGAATGGTATTCAGATCGTTGGCTCGAAAGGCATCAATGGCCTGGCGCAAAGGTGGAGGGGTCATGAAAGCACCTGCGGAGTATAGCCTTTGCGGCGCAGCTCTTCGACGAGGACAGGGACCGTTTCGGGCCGCAACACGACCAGATGCCGCGAGGAGATCGGGTAACAATCGCCCTGGCTCAGGCCGATGGACGCCTGCACTTCGGACATGGTTTGCTCATCGCCGAACTCGATCACGGCCAGGTTGTCATAGAGCTGATGGCGCCCCAGGCGCCCCTGCCATTCCTTCAGCCGGTTTTGCATTTCGGCGGGCAACGGAAAACCGGCCTCGGCGAACGCCTGGATCACCTGATCGGCCGATTGCCCGCTGCGCAGCGTCTGCCGGAAGGCCGCGGGGTCAAGCGCATAGAGGATCGCCTGGCGATCGCGCGTGACTTCGGAAGCGATCTTCAAGATGAGCTGGCGCAGCTCGCCGGTCTGCCACGTGTTGCGCAGGCTCAACCGGCCGTCGGGAAGGAAGCTCAACATGTCGGCCGGAAGCCGCTGCGGTCCGCTCGGCGTTGCCTGTTCGCCCGGCCGGCTGATCGCCATCACGCGCTCGTTGGTCACCGCCATCTGGATGAAGCCCAACCAGTACGCCGGCCCCAGCCATCCCTCGAAGAGGCCGCCGAAGAGGTCGTTCCAGACGCGACGCTGGAAGTGCTGCGGATCGAGCTGCTCCTCGCCGTCATACCAGGCCCAACCGGCATAAACAGAAAGGGCAAAAGTGAGGTGGTCGCGACGCAAGCGATGGATCAGGTCCAACCAGCGCGTCGTGCTGATCCACACTTCGGGCTTGATGGCCGAGAGCAAACCGGCCAGCCAAACGCGCTGGCTTTGCACCTGCCGATCCAGATACTCGCGATTGCTCCAGCCGGCATTCTGGCGCAGGCTGAATCGGTTCTGCGTGGTCAGGAAGAAATCGAGCTCATCCCAGGTCATCAACGACCGCACCGCGGCCGGAATGTCGAGCGGCCAGCCTTCCAGCCACCAGTGGTGTAGTTGAGCGCGCCGCGCGGCCGGCGATAGGCCACGCCAGACATCTATCTGTGTCGCGTCGGTCAGGAGATATGGCTTGCCCCCCGTCTCTTGCACGTGCAGCAGCTTGCCGACCGCCAACAGAGATAACAGGGTGCGTGCCAGGGCCCGTTCTTCGGCCGCGTTGTAGCCCCAGGCGGCCAACTGCTCGTCGGCCACGATCCCGGCGTGCGGTTCCGCGCGCTGATAGGCCACCGATACATTGCGCCCCGGTTGCGCGACGGTGACCGGGCGTAGCAGGGCCGTGCGCTTCACTTCGGGCCGATCGGTCTCGACAGCCGCCAACAGCCGCGCGATGTGATCGTCGAGGAAGCCCGGTGCCGGCGCCGGCATCACGTCCGCGGCCAGGTCACGATAGACCAGGCCCGGCGCATCCGTCTCCGGCAACCAGTCGAGGTAGATCGTCGGCACATGAAAGGCGCCGGTAATGGAATCCGTCAAGATGAATAGCTTCTGATGAAGATCGCCGAGGGCCTGCGTCACGGCCTCTTTGGTCGTCCGCAGCTCTTCGGCGATCTCCAGGATCGGCGCCAGGACTTCGACCTGGCCGTCGTTCCTGCTCAGACGGCCGAGCCAGATCAGGATCTTGCGGTGCAGGGATGGAAGCTGCTCGAACCCCGCCGACATCTCGGCGGCGTTGGTCAGATGCTCCATGATCCCCTGGACGACATCGGCCTTGGCCGTGCCCCGAAGCGACCATCCCCACGCGCGCGCGGCGCTGCGCAGGTCTTGCAAGACGATCGCCTGCAATGCGGTGCGGAGCTGGTGCAGGGCATTGGCTCGGGAGGGCGATTCCGTCGTGTTCACCAGTGCGCCTCGTCGTGTGCCGGATCGAAGTCGGCCAGGTCGTCTTCGTACAGGATCTCGTATTTGTAGCCCTGCTCGGTCAGGAACATCTGCCGGTGCGCGCCGTAGAGCTGATCCTTGGTATCGCGCATGACGATGGCGTAGAAGTGGGCCGGCCGGCCGTCGCTCTTCGGCCGCAGGATGCGGCCCAGGCGCTGCGCCTCTTCCTGTCGCGAGCCGAAGGTGCCGCTGATCTCGATGGCGACGCTGACATCGGGCAGGTCAATGGCGAAGTTGGCGACCTTCGAGACGACCAGCAGCCGCAATGTGCCTTCGCGCATCTGCTGGTAGAGCTTCTGGCGCTCGCGCACCGGCGTCTTGCCCGTGAGGAGCGGCGCGTTGAAGCGCTTCGCGGCCTCTTCGAGCTGGTCCAGGTAGGTGCCGATGATCAGGATCTGGTCGTCGGGGTGCTTGGCGATCAACTGCTCGACCACGGGCAGCTTGGCGGGATCGGTGGCGGCGATGGCATATTGCAGCTTGCTGTCGGCCAGGGCATATTCCATCCGGCGCTCGCGCGACATGCTCAGGCGCACTTCGTGGCAGTGCGCGGTGGCGATCCATCCCTGGCGCTCCAGGTCTTTCCACGGCACGTCGTACTTCTTGGGGCCGATGAGCGCGAACACGTCCTCTTCGCGGCCGTCTTCGCGCACCAGGGTGGCCGTGAGGCCCAGACGACGCTTGCCTTGCAGCTCGGCCGTCATGCGGAACACCGGCGCCGGCAGCAGGTGCACCTCGTCGTAGACGATCAGGCCCCAATTGCGCTCGTTGAACAGCCGGAAATGGGGGAAGTCCTCGATGGAGAGCGGCTTCGGCGCGCCGTTCTCATCCCACCCCAGCTCATCTTCCTTGCCGTTCCGGCCGCGGCGCTTGTGATAGGTCAGGATCTGGTAGGTGGTGACGGTGATCGGCCGGATCTCTTTGACATCGCCGGTGTACTCGCCGATTTCGTCGGAGGTAAGCGATGTCTTGTCGAGCAGCTCCTCGATCCACTGGCGCACCGCGACGGTGTTGGTGGTGAGGATCAGCGTGTTGGTTTGCAGGCGGTCCATGGCGCCCATGCCGACCATCGTCTTGCCGGCGCCGCACGGCAACACGATGACGCCCGAGCCGCCCTGCGGCGCGCCGTTGGCGTGGAATGTGTCCACGGCATCTTGCTGATAGTGCCGCAGGCGGAACACCTCGCCGGTCGTGCGCCGGGCCGGCAAGAGCCGAAACGAGATCGGCGCGCCTTCCACGTAGCCGGCCAGGTCTTCGGCCGGATAGCCGATGTCTACCAGCGCCTTCTTGATGTGGCCGCGCATGGCGGGGTTGACGCGCACCGTGCGCGGATCTATCTCTTCGAGGATGAACTGGCGGACCTTGCGCTGGCGGCTCACCTCCATCATCAGGAGGGGATCGTCGGCCGTCAGGAGCAGCGCGCCGGTGGGATCTTTGTGCAGCTTGACCCGGCCGAACCGGCTGACGTAATCGCGCACGTCGGCCTGGATGTTGCCGGGCACATCGTATTTGCTGTATTGCGCCAGGCTCGCCAGGATGGCGTCGGCCGTGAGGCCGCTGGCGGCCGCGTTCCAGAGGGAAAGCGGCGACAGCCGATAGGTATGGATATGTTCGGGGCTTTTTTCCAGCTCAGCGAAGCGCGCCAGCGCGTCGCGCGCTTCGCTGTAGAGCGGGTTATCTACTTCGAGCAGCACCGTCCGGTCGCTCTGCACGACCATCGGGTTCAACGGGTTAACAGCCATACAAACTTGCTTATCCTTTGACTAAAACATCAGTACAAATGATAAGCATACCGCATTTCGTTATTATTCGCAACTTATCGAAAGCCTCTCTACCGATCGGCCGCGACGCGCGTCAGGCGCACCGGATCGCCATCGCGCACGGCCCGGAACGCGGTCGCGTCGTCGAGCACCCGGCCCAGGATGTTGACCGGGCTGTAGGCGCGCGGCGCGGGGCCGCTGCTGGCGGGGGTCGGGCCGAAGAAGATGCAGAAGGCATGGCCCGGCGGCCAGTAGCCCAGCTCGCCCACGGCCACGTCGTCGCGCGCGTCGGCGGCCTGGCGCGCGACGACGGGGATCTCGAAGTAGATCTCGTCGCCCCAGGTATTGGCGCGGCCCTCGATGGGCAACGCATCCCACACCTGCTGCGCGGTCGGGCTGTCGTTCAGTTCGGCCGGCAATGAGACCGGGCCGGCCGTGATCAGGATGCGCTGCATCGGTCCCTCCTTCAGCGGATGCGGCTATCCGCGCCCGATTGCCACAGATCGGCGTTGGCTCCCAGCTTTGCCTTGACGGGCTGCGTCAAGCGGTCCAGCTCGGCCAACACGTCGGCCGAGAGCTGGCGGCCGATTCCGCGCAGCGAGTCCTCGAGCTGCGCGACCGTGCGCGTGCCCGCGATCACCGTGGCGACCCCCTCTTGCGCCGCCACCCAGGCCAGCGCCAGATCGGCCATCGGCATGCCGAGCTCGTCGGCAAGGCGGGCAATGCCGTTGATGGCGGCGAACACCTCCTCTTCGGCGCCGGGCTCGCCGTGACGGGTGCCGGGCCGCGCGCTGCTGAAGTGCCGGGTGCGTCGGCGGATGGGCGGGATCTCGTCGGCGCTGCGCCAACGGCCGGTGAGCAGCCCCTGCATCAGCGGCATGTACGCGGTCACCGCCACACCTCGTTGCCGACACAGGGGCAAGATCTCGAACTCGATGGCCCGATGCAACAGGCTATAGCCGAGCTGATTTACCTCGATGGCCGCGCCGGTGGCCAGCGCTTCTTGCAGTTGTTGCACGCCGAAGTTGCTCACGCCGATGGCGCGGATTTTGCCTTCGGCGCGCAGATCGGCCAGCGCGCCGAAGGCGTCGGCCACCGGATAGTCGGTGATGGGCCAGTGCACCATGTAGATGTCTATCACATCGGTGCCCAGCCGGCGCAGGCTCGCCTCGCAGTGGCGGCGCAGGGTCTTCGGCTCGGTGTTTTGCGGGCTGATCTTCGTGCCGATGATGGCCTCTCCGCGTCGGCCCTTCAGCGCCCGGCCCAACGCCTCCTCGCTGCGGCCGTCGTTGTAACCCTCGGCCGTGTCGAAGTAGTTGGCCCCGTGGGCCAGCGCCCGCGCGATGATCTCGGCGGCCTCGCGATCGTCGTGGGGACCCCAATAATCCCCCTCCTGGCCGCCGAAGGACCAGCAGCCCAGCCCCAAGAGGGGAAGCCGGATGCCCGATGGAACAAGAACGGTTGTCCTCATTGTCTTCTCCCTTCGCCAAGGAGTTCCCAGTAGCGTGCCCAGCCCTCCAGGCCCTGGTATAGCCGGGAGATGCGGAAGAATTCGTTCGGCGCGTGGAAGTCTTCGTCGGCGGTCGAGAACGAGAAAAAGACCGTCTCCAGGCCCATCACCCGCTTGAACACCTCGCACACCGGCACGGTGCCGCCCATGCGCACCACGACCGGCCGGACGCCGAAGGTTTGCTCCAGCGCCTTGCCGGCCACGACCAGGCCGAAGTGATCGGCCGGGATGGCGTAGGGAAGCGCGGCATGGGTTTCGGGGTTGATGGTCAGGCGAACGCCGGCCGGCACATGCGCTTCCAGATGGCGCACGATCTTCGCGATGATGTCGGCCGGGTCCTGGTTGGGCACCAGGCGGCAGGTGATCTTGGCGTGCGCTTCGGAGGGCGTGACGGTCTTGACGCCCGGCCCCTGGTAGCCGCCCCACAGGCCGTTCACCTCCAGCGTGGGCCGGATCCACTGGCGTTCGAGCGTGCTGTAGCCCGGCTCGCCGAAGAGGGCCGGCGCGCCCACCTCGGCCAGATACGCGGCTTCGTCGAACGGCAGCGCGGCGATGGCGGCCCGTTCCTCGGCCGAGAGCTCGACCACATCGTCGTAAAAGCCGGCCACGGCCACGCGGCCATCCGGGGTGTGCAGGCCGGCGATCAGCTCGGCCAGCGCGTGCAGGGGATTGGCCACCGCGCCGCCGTGCCGGCCCGAGTGCAGGTCCTTGGCCGCGCCGGTCAGCGTGAACTCCAGCCCGGCAAGCCCGCGGCTGGACACCGTCAGCGACGGCTCCTCGACGCGCCACATGCCGCCGTCGGCCGAGATCACGAAGTCGGCCGCCAGCAGATCGGTGTGCGCCCGGATGAACGGCTCCAGGCTGGGGCTGCCGATCTCTTCCTCCCCCTCGAACATGAACTTGACGTTGATGGGCAACGCGCCCCGCGTGGCGAAGAACGCCTGCGCGGCCTTGATGGCCTGAAAGATCGGCGCCTTGTCGTCGGATATGCCGCGCGCGTAGAGCCGATCCTGGCGGATGGTCGGCGTGAAGGGCGGGCTGATCCATTTGTCCAGCGGGTCGGGCGGCTGAACGTCGTAGTGGCCGTAGATCAGCACGGTGGGCTTGCCCACCGCGCCGAGCCACTGGCCGAAGACGACCGGATGCCGGCCGGTCGGCATGATCTGCACGTCGAACGGCCCGGCGGCCGCGATCTGATCGGCGACCCAGGCCGCAGCCCGCTCGATGTCGGCCCGATGGGCCGGGTCGGTGCTGATGCTGGGAATGGCCGCGAACTCGATCAGCTCGGCCAGGATGCGCTCGCGATGAGCGGCAAAGTAAGCGAAAGGTGTCTGTGTCATGATGTAAGCTCCCGGTAAAGACTTGAGTTTTATTATACTCCAGGCCATCGGCGGGGAAAAAGAAGCCGACTCGATTTTAGATTGTGGTGGCCAGATGGGGCCGCGGCAATTTCAAATGGCGCAGATCAGCCCCGTTCACGGGACGTTGCTCCCGTAGCCCGGCGATTGATCGCCGGGCGGCCCCGATTGACGCACAGACGGCCGCACGACCATGAATGGATCGTGCTTTACTGAGCCGGGCGGCCCCGATTGACGCACAGCGCGCCGGCAAACGCGCGCGGCACATTTGGAATTGCTGGCTTGTCATCGAACAGTTGGCGCGGTCGCGCAGATTGTGCTACAATCGGTCCGGGTTTGCCGAGAGTCATACCTCCACCAGGAGCGCACATGAAAGGGATCATCCTCGCGGGCGGAGCGGGCACGCGCCTCTATCCGCTCACCATCAGCATCAGCAAGCAGTTGCTGCCGGTCTACGATAAGCCGATGATCTATTACCCGCTCTCCATGCTCATGCTGGCGGGCATCACCGAGATCCTGATCATCAGCACGCCCGAAGCGCTGCCGCAGTTTCGCACGTTGCTGCGCGATGGCCGGCAATGGGGGCTGAAGTTCTCGTATGCCGAGCAGCCGACCCCGCGCGGCCTGGCCGACGCGTTCATCGTGGGCCGCGAGTTCGTCGGCGATCAACCGTCGTGCCTGATCCTGGGCGACAACATCTTCTACGGCCACGGCCTGCCCGGCCGGCTGCGCGCCGCCGCGCGCCTCACCGAGGGCGCGCTCGTGTTCGCGTATCCGGTCAAAGACCCGGAGCGCTACGGCGTGATCGAGTTCGACGCCTCGGGCCGCGCGATCAGCATCGAGGAGAAGCCGCAGAAGCCCCGCTCTCACTATGCCGTCCCCGGCCTCTACTTCTACGACGCGCAGGTCGTCGAGATCGCGGCCAACCTGAAGCCCTCGGCGCGGGGAGAGCTGGAGATCACCGATGTCAATCGCGTGTACCTGGAGCGGGGCCAGTTGCGCGTCGAGCCGCTGGGCCGGGGCTTCGCCTGGCTCGACGCCGGCACGCACGAGTCGTTGTTGCAGGCGGCCAACTTCGTGCAGGCGATGGAGGAGCGCCAGGGGATGATGATCTCGTGCCCCGAGGAGATCGCGTATCGGATGGGCTATATCGGCCGGGACGAGCTGCGCCGGCTCGGCGAGGCGATGCGCAGCAACGGCTACGGCCAGTATCTGCTGCGGCTGGCGGAAGAGGAACTGCCGCCGCCCGACAACGGATAAGGGTTGGCGATCCGTCCCGCGGATCGCCAACCCCCGCCTCGGCTACGGCACCAGCACGATCTTGCCGGTCGTCTGGCGGCCGGCCAGCGCATGATGTGCGGCCGCGGCTTCGGCCAGCGGATAGGTCGCGCCGATGCGCACCCGCAGCTCGCCGTCGCGGATCATCGCGAGCACCGCGTTGGCGTGGGCCAGATAGGCGTCGCGGGTGCGGGTGTAGGCAAACAGCGACGGCCGGGTGACGAAGAGCGAGCGCATTCCGCCCAGGCGTTGGATATCGAGCGGCGGCGGGAACCCGCTCGACTGGCCGAACGAGACCAGATAGCCCAGGGGCGCCAGGCACTCCAGGCTCCTGTCAAACGTGTCCTTGCCCACCGAGTCGTACACCACCTGCACGCCCTGGCCGTCGGTGATCCGTTGCACCTCGGCCAGGAAATCCTGCTGCGTATAGAGGATCACCTCTTCGGCGCCGGCCTCGCGCGCCAGCTTCGCCTTCTCCTCCGTAGAGACCGTGCCGATCACCCGACCGCCCTGCCGACGGGCGATCTGCGTCAACAACAGGCCCACCCCGCCGGCCGCCGCGTGGATCAGGCACCAGTCCCCCGGCTTGACCGGATACGTGCGCGTGGCCAACACGTGCGCGGTCATGCCCTGGATCATGGCCGCCACCCCCTGCTCGAAGCTCACCTCGTCGGGCAAGGCCACCAGCCGATCGGCCGGCACCAGGCAATGCGTGGCGTAGGTGCCCAGCCCGCCGATAAACGCCACGCGATCGCCCGGCCGCGCGGCGGTCACCCCCGGGCCGACCGCCTCCACGATCCCCGCGGCCTCGCTGCCCGGCACCGAGGGCAACGGAACCTTGTACCATCCCAGCCGCTGATAGATCTCGATGAAATTGACGCCCGTCGCCATGATCTTGACCAGCGCCTGGTCCGCGCCGGGCGTCGGGGTCGGCCGTTCTTCCAGCTTCATGACCTCTGGACCGCCGAATTCGGATACAACGATCGCTTTCATCGCTTACCCCTCCGTATTTTTGTCGAAGACATCCGCCATTGTTGCATCTGGCATGTGCACGGTCTGTAACAGAGCCACCAACTCGCTCAGCACCATCGCGGTCGCGCCCCACACCTTATGCTCGCCCACCGCGTAGAAGGGCACCTGCACGGCCGCGCCGCGGATCTCCCAGGTCTCCTCGCGGCGGGTCTCTTCCTCCAGGAAGAGCGCCAGGGGCGCCTCGATCACCTCCGCGACCTCGTGTGGATTGGGGATGAAATCGGGCCGCGCGGCCGCGTAGGCCACCGTCGGATAGATGCAGAAGCGGCTGTTCGGGATGTACAGCGGCGACAGCGTGCCGAGCACTTCTACCGCGTCCGGTGCAATGCCCAGCTCCTCCTGCGCTTCCCGCAGCGCGGCGGCCTCGGCGTCCTCGGCCGGCTCCAGGCTTCCGCCCGGAAACGAGATCTGCCCGCGGTGATTGTCCACCGACTCGGTGCGCCGGGTGAGCACCAGGCACAGCTCGCCGGCGCGCGGGTAGATCAGCACCAACACGCCCGCCCGGCGGCAATCGAGCTGCGGGTCGAGGATCCGTTCGGTGCCGGGCCGCGGCCGCGGAGACATGCGGAGCTGCGCCGCCAGGCCGGGCAAGGGTTGCGCCAGGGCGGCCCGCACCTGGGACAAAGTGATACGATAACAGGACGAAGTTCTCATCGAAAATCCAACCGGCGTTGATGTGTGCGGCGTTCAAACGGCACGGCGCGTCGAACGCTGAGCGTCGGGCGTCGGGCGTCAAGCGTCAAACGTCAGGCGTCGGGGCCGGCCGTCCGGCGTCGGAGTTCTTGCATCAGCCGGCGCCAGATCGCCTGGACGCCTTGGGCCTCGTCGGCCGAGATGGGCCGGCGATCGTAGCGGGCGGCCAGAAAGGCCGATGTGAGCGCCTCGACCTCGGCCCCGGCTTCGGGCCATGCGGCCTCGAGCTGCTGCGCGAACTCGGACGGGGTGCGGTGCGCCGGCCGGGCCACGCCCCGTTCGGCCGCGTGGCCGACCATCCGCAGGTAAAAGTAGCGCACGCGCTCGCGCGGGGCCAGTGCACCCACGCGCACGCCGGCCGGGCGGAGCGAGGCGGCCGCGCGGCCGCGCGCTGCGGCCATCCGCCGGCGCACCGCGCCGGCCGCGGCCTGGAGCGCCGCGCCGGCCCGCGCCCAGCGCGCCCGCCACCAGTAGCGCAGCCGCATCAGCCAATCGCCGAGGCGCCCCCGCAACATGCCGTGCGCGCCGAGATAGGATAGCCCGAAATAAACGGCCACCAGCGCGATGATGCTCCACAGCACCGCGCCGCCCAGCCAATCGGGAAGCCAGCTCAGCGCTTCGGCCTGCGACGGCACCTGGGGCATCGCCGACAGGTCGGGCCGCGACCCCGCATCGATCTGCGTCAGGAAGCGCAGGGGCCACAGGAGCAGCGCCAGGAACACCGCCAGCAGAAACATCAGCAGATAGCCCAGGCGCATGACCAGGGCCAACAGCGCCTCCACCGCGGCCGAGAGCCAGCTCGTCGTGCCCATGGGCAGAAACGCCGCGACCAGGCCGATCAACAGTACGGCGAGCAGGCTGTTCACGTGCCAGCGGCGGAGCACGACCGGCTGCACTTCCACATCCTGATTGTACCAGCGGCCGCGCAAGACCGCCAGCCGCGCCTGACTGATCAGCAGGAGGCCGGCCAGGAAATAGGCCAGCAACGCGGCGAGCAGTCCGGCCGGCAAGCCGAGGCCGCGCACGCCCAGCCGCAGGGCGCTGGCGGCGAAGTCCACGCGCGCCAGCGCCGCGAAGAGGACCAGGATCGCGCCGCCGGCCGTCCAATGCGCAACGAAGCGCGCCAGGATCTCGCTGCGCGGCATGGCCCGGCCGGCGCGCAACTGGCTGCGGCTTTCCCCCCACAGCACGCTCTCGTGCGCGGCGATCTCGTCCGGCTGCAACGCCAGGTCCAGGAAATCGCCGGCCATGCCCACCGCCAGCCCCCAGGCGATGAGGATCCAGACGCCGAAGATGGCGAACGGCGCGTCCAGGAACGCGAACGGCTCGCGCAACCAGAGCTGTACCTCGGCCATGCCGGGCCAACCGCTCCCGAAGGTCCACACGGCCAACCGGAACAGGATCAGCAGCACGGCGACCTCGCCCAGGCGATACGCCAGGCCGCGGCGATCGCGCCAGCTCGGCCGGCCGAGCTGCAACGTGCTGTAGACCCCCTCGAGCGCGGCCGCGAACGCGCCCGGCAACACATATCCCATGCGCCACGGCGCACCGATCAGATGCAACAGCGCCAGAGGACCGGCCACGACGCTTGCCGCCACCAGGGCGATCAACAGCGGCCGGAAGGCGCTGCTCACCCAGGCCGCGTCGAAGAAGTCCTGGTACGCGGGCCGCCGGCCGGAGAGAGGCCCCCCGGTCCGACCGCCGTCGCGAGCTTCGGCCGTCGGGCTCGAAGCATCAGGCGTATGCGCCACGATCCACCTCCTCACGCCGCCAGGGGAAGCGATCGGCCGGCCGCCCAGCGCTTGAGATCGGCCTCGTTCGCCACCAGATGCGCGGCCACGCCGAGTTGCCGGGCCCGCTCGCGAATGACCCCGAACTGGCCGTGCGGCTCGATCACCACCAGCACGGGGTTGAGGCCGGCCCGCAGCAGGCGGTGCGCCGCCCGGCAGATGGCCTCGTCGCCGGTCGGGCTGACGATGATCACGGTGGTGCCCCATCCCAGCCCCAGCGCGGCGGTCGGCAGCCAGTCGGCCAGCGGCGCCAGGTCGGCCGTCTGGACGCGCGCCAGCCATTCCAACAGCTTCATCAGATGGACGCGGCCCGGCCGCGGGGGGATCAGCCAGCGGCCGGCGCCGGAAAGGGAATCCACGCCGTTGCAGCCCAGGCCCACCGCCTGGCGTTGTTCGGCCAGATAGCCGGCCAGCGACGCCGCCACCACGATGCCCCATTCGCTGGCGCCGTAGCGCAACTGGGTCGTATAGGCCCGCGCGCTGAGCTCCAGAAAGATCATGCTGGTCAACGACACGGCCGGCGCGTATTGCTTCACCTGGAGGGTGTTCGTGTGCGCGCTGCTCTTCCAGTCAATTGTCCGCAGCGGATCGCCGGGCCGATATTCGCGCTTGCCGATCACGCGCGTCGGGTCGGCGAAGATGCGTTGTTGGCTGGCGATGGACCCGTGCGGCGAGCGCGACGTCAGATCCACGTGCATGAGCGGGATCACGCGCGGATAGACCGTCAGATGGTCGAGCGTCTCCACCCGGCCCTGGACCTCGGCGAAGCCGAAGAGGTCGCCGACCGTCATGGCGGCCGGGCCGATCTGATAGTACCCGCGCTGGCGACCGATCAGGTCGTAGTGCACCGTCAGGCGTTCCTTGGGCCGCAGCGACACGACCCGACGCACCCCCGCGCCGGCGGCAATCGCCAACGGCGGCGACTCCTCCAGCCGCAACCAGGGCACCGGCCACCAGCTCGTGTTCTCGATCTCGATCTCGACCCGGCTCGTCTCGCCCGGAAAGATGTGATCGGTGAAGTTGCGGCGCACCTGCAGGCGCGGGAGGCTACGGCCGGTCCACCAGCGCGCCAACAGATACGAGCCGGCCAACACATAGACCAGATAGAAGACGAAGTCCACCTGCAAGATGACGGCGATCAACAGCAAGAACAACAACAGGAGCAAGATGTCCGACATGGCGCTATGCTTCGACCTCGGCCGGCGTGCGGCCGGCGCCGGCAATGACGAGCACGTATTCGCCCCTGGGCGGACTGGCGCGCACCGCGGCCAACAGCTCGGAGAGCCGGCCGCGCAAGACCGACTCGTGGATCTTGGTCAGCTCGTGCGCCAGGGCCGCCTGGCGGTCGCCGTACACCTCCAGCGCATCGGCCAGCAGCGCCTCGACGCGGTAGGGGCTCTCGTAGAAGACCAGGGTGTGCGGCGAATCGCGGTCCACCTCCAGGAAGCGCCGCCGCGGGCCGGGCCTGTGCGGCGGAAAGCCGCGATAGGTGAAGCTGTGCACCGGCAGGCCCGAAAGCACCAGGGCCATCACCAGCGCGGTCGGGCCGGGGATCATCGTCACCTCGGCTCCCGCGGCGATGGCCCGGCGCACGAGCGAGAAGCCCGGATCGGAGATGCCCGGGGTGCCGGCCTCGCTCACCACGGCCACCGACTTGCCCTCTGCCAACAGGGCCATGATCCGTTCGCCGGCGCGCTCTTCGTTGTGCTCATGAAACGCGATCTGTGGCTTCTGGATCCCGAAGTGCTTCAGGAGCAGGCCCGTCTTGCGCGTGTCTTCGCTGGCGATCACATCCACCGCGCGCAGCGTTTCGAGCGCCCGCAACGTGATGTCGCCCAGGTTGCCGATGGGAGTGGCGACCAGATACAGCATGGCGCTACGCGATCTTGCCCAGATCAAGGGGCACGCTGTTCAGCAGATCGGCGATGATCTTGCCCGCGGTGCGGCCGCGCAGCGAGCTTTCCGGGTGCACCAGGCAACGGTGCGCCAGACAGAACGGCGCCAGCTTCTTGACGTCGTCCGGCAACACGTAATCGCGGCCGTGGATCAGCGCCCACGCCTGGCTGGCCTTGTAGAGCGCCAGGCTCCCGCGCGGACTGGCGCCGAGCAGCAGATCGGGCTGGGAACGGGTGGCCTGCACCAGGCGCACGATGTAATCGCGCACGGTGTCGTCCACGTGCACGTCCCACACCTGCCGCGCCAGCTCGGGCAATTGCGTGCCGTCCACCACCGGCTTCAGCGTCTCGATGGGGTGCTGTTGGCGCAGGTTGAGCAGCATCCGGCTCTCGGTCGCCGCGTCCAGATAGCCCAGCTTCAGCTTGAACAGAAAACGGTCCAGTTGCGCCTCGGGCAACGGAAAGGTGCCCTCGTATTCCACCGGATTTTGGGTCGCCAGCACGATGAAGGGCCGGCTGAGCGGTCGGGTCACGCCGTCCACGGTGATCTGGCGCTCGCCCATGCACTCGAGGAGGGCCGCCTGGGTGCGCGGGGTGGCGCGATTGATCTCGTCGGCCAGGAGGACGTTGGCGAAGGCCGGCCCCGGGATGAACTCGAAGCGGCCCGCCGACTGGTTGTACACCGACACGCCGGTCACATCGTTGGGCAACAGGTCGGGGGTGCACTGGAGGCGCTTGAAGGTGACCCCCAACGAGATGGCCAGCGCCCGCGCGAGCATCGTCTTGCCCACGCCCGGCACATCCTCGATGAGCACGTGGCCTTCGCACAGCAGCGCGGCGAGCAGCAATTCAATGGCTTCTCGCTGCCCGACGATGACCTTCTCGATGTTGGCCACGATCTTTTCGCTGAAAGTCTGGATCGTATCCACCGAACGCTCCCGCCACAGGGATTGGCTCGCACGCGTCAGATTGTACCACACCCGGCGGGCCGCGACAAGCGTTTTGTGGTATACTCAGACATCACGATTTCGTCATCCACGTGCCTGGCACTTCCGGAAGTGCCAGGCACGTTCGGGAGATACTCAGTAGATCACAATTTTGCTGCTCCAAGCCGGTCTGTGACCGGCGGTCGGGGGTCACAGACCCCCTCTGAGCTTGAATCTGTGATCTACTGATACTGGCGACACTCCTATCTGTTCGCGGAGGCCGAGATGGCTCGCATTGTCTATTCGACCGATCCCGATCCGGTTGTCCTGTGTCCGCGCTGCGGCCGCTCGCCGTGCGTGTGTCGGCAGATCAACCTGCCGCCGCACCAGCAGACCGCCTACATCAAGCGGGATCGCAAGGGTCGTGCCGGCAAGACCGTCACGGTGATCTACGGCCTGCAGCATACGCCGGCCGCCTTCAAGGAGCTATTGGTTGCGCTGAAGGAGACCTGCGGCGCCGGCGGCACGCTCAAGGAGAACGAGCTGGAGATCCAGGGCGATCAGCGGGAGAAGGTGGCCACAAAGCTGAAGGCGCTGGGCTACAAGGTGAAGCTGGTGGGCGGCTGAAGCGGTCGCTTCCCCGCGTCTACGGCGCCCCGCCAGCACATGCCGCCGCGAAGCCGCCCTATTCGCCGGCCCAGCGCTCCATCAGCGTCAGGATCAGCCACAGCAGGCCGAACAACCCCGAACCCGCCAGCAGACACGTCAGGCCCAGGATCAGCGCGCTGCTGCCGTAGATTGCCGCAATCAGCGCGCCCCCCACCCCCACCAGGAAGATCACGACCGCCAGGGCCAGGTTGCGGTCGTTCTTGCGGCGAAACGCGCGGTAGTCCGTCGGCGGACGCACAGAGGACATGATCTTTCTCCCGTTATCCGTTCCTATCCGTTACCCCGTTGCGATTATACCACCGTTCCACCGCGCGGCGCACTTATGGTACAATAAGCCCATGCAGAAGTCCGAGAGCCTTTTCGACGCGCGGCGCGCCGAGCTGACCGAGAAAGAAGCGCCCCTGGCCGCGCGCATGCGGCCACGCACCCTGGACGAATTCATCGGCCAGGAGCACATCGTGGGGCCGGGGCGATTGCTGCGTCGCGCCATCCAGGCCGACCAGCTCAGCTCGATCATCTTCTACGGGCCGCCCGGCACCGGCAAGACGACCCTGGCGCGCATCATCGCCAACACCACGCGGGCGCACTTCATCGCCATCAACGCGGTGCTCGCCGGCGTGGCCGACATCCGCAACGCCATCGCCGAGGCCCAGGAGCGCCGCGGCCAGTTCGGCCAGCGCACCATCCTCTTCGTGGATGAAGTGCATCGTTTCAACAAAGCCCAACAGGACGCCCTGTTGCCGTGGGTCGAGAACGGCACCGTCATCCTGATCGGCGCGACGACCGAAAACCCCTACTTCGAGGTGAACAAGGCCCTGGTGAGCCGGAGCCGCATCTTCCAGCTCAAGCCGCTCACCAAAGAGGACCTCTATGCCGTGGCGCGGCAGGCGCTGAGCGATCCCGAACGCGGCTACGGCCGGCTCAAGGTGCAGATTGACGACGACGCGCTGGAGCACCTGGTGGATGTGGCCAACGGCGACGCCCGCGGGGTGCTCAACGCGCTCGAGCTGGCCGTCGAAACCACTCCGCCCGGCCCCGACGGCGTGATCCACGTGGATCTGGCCGTGGCCGAAGAGAGCATCCAGCGCCGCGCCGTGCTCTACGACAAGGAAGGGGACGTCCACTACGACACGATCAGCGCGTTCATCAAGAGCCTGCGCGGGTCCGATCCCGACGCGGCCCTCTACTGGATGGCGCGCATGGTCTACGCGGGCGAGGATCCCCGCTTCATCTTCCGGCGCATGATGATCCTGGCGGCCGAAGACATCGGCCTGGCCGATCCGAACGCGCTCCAGGTGGTGGTGGCGGCCGCGCAGGCGTTCGACTACGTGGGGATGCCCGAGGGCCGCTTTCACCTGGCCGAGGCCGCGCTCTATCTGGCCACCGCACCCAAGAGCAACTCGACGATGGCCTTCTTCGACGCGCTCCAGACGGTGGAGAACGAGCAAGAGGCCGAGGTGCCCGCGCACTTGCGCGACGCCAGCCGCGACCGCGAGGGCTTCGGCCACGGCGAGGGGTACCTGTATCCCCACGCCTGGCGCGATCACTGGGTGGCGCAACAGTACCTGCCCGACGCGCTCCAGGGTCGCGTCTTTTATCAGCCGGGCGCGTTGGGCTACGAGGCCAGGGTCAAGGCCGAGGTCGAGCGCCGTCGCGAGGCGCAACTGGCCGCCATGTTGGAGGGCGGCGCGGGGTTCGGCGCCACCGAGACCCTCACCTTCACGGGCGAGCTGGCCCGCGGCGACCGCGATCGCTGGCTACAACGCGCCATCGGCGGCGCGGGCGAGCGGTTGGCCGCGTTGCGCGATCGCGTGCTCGACGCGGCCCGGCTCCAGCGCCATCACCTGGTGCTCGACGTGAACGCCGGCAGCGGGCTGCTCACCTGGGAGGCGTTGCGCCGCGTGCCGGAAGGCGGGGTATGGGCTTTGACCGCCACCGCCGCGGAGGCCGACGCCCTGCGCGAGATCGCCGCCCGGCTGCCGCCGATCGAGCGGCCGGCCGTCCTGCAAGGCGCGCTCGTCGAGCTGCCGGATCTGCTGGCCCTGCGCGGAGAGGGCGACGTCCGCTTCGATGCCATCGTCGGCCGCGGCGTCGTCGCCTTCTACCACCGCGGCCGCGGCGCCGCGTCGCGCGGCGATCCGGGCCGCGGCGCCGATCACCTGTCGCACATCGCCCGCCTCCTCGCCGGCCTCCTGCACGCCGGCGGGGTGATCAGCCTGGCGGAGCCGGTGCCGCGCCGTACCCAGCGCCTCTACGCGCTCGTGGATCTCTCGTCGCTGGGCGATGACCTGGCGGCCCGGGTGCGCGCGGCCGAAGAGGCGATCTACGCCGCGGCCGACGATCCGCTGGTCAACTGGGCCGAGGCGGATCTGGCCGACGCGTTGCGCGCGGCCGGCCTGGCCGACGTAACGGTCGAGGCGGTGGAGTCCACGGCCGACATGCGCATCGGCCCGGCCTTGCTCGACCGCTGGTTCACGCCCGCGGCCGCGGATGCCCGGCCCGCCTACGTGCAACATCTGGCCGGCCACCTGAGCGCCGATGAGATCGCCGATGTAGAGGCGCTCTATCGCCGCAAGCTCACCGGCGCCACCGTGCCCTGGCGTTCGGTGACCGCCTATCTGGTCGCCAGAGCCACACATCCATCGTAACACAAGCCTCCGGCTTGTGATGCAAAAGCGGCATCACCATGCCGCAATCCAAAGATGCCGCAATCCAAAGCAGGGACGATCATGACCGACTGTCTGGTGTTGGGCGCGACGGGTTTCATCGGCGGCCAGGTGGCGCGCGCCGCGCTGAGCCGCGGGTGGCGGGTGGCCGGCCTGCGCCGCCGGCCTGCGGCGACCGGCGACCTGGGGGATGCGGCCATCACCTGGCTTCAGGGCAATCTCGACGACCCCGAAAGCCTGGCGAACGCCATGCGCGGCCGGGCCGTAGTGTTCCACTGCGCGGGCGCGTATCCGCACAATCCCCGCACCATGGCGCGCGACCTCGGCCGGGCCGTCGCGCAGATGCGCAACGTCCTGGCCGCGGCGCGGCGCGCGGGCGTCGAGCGGCTGGTCTATACCAGCTCCTACACCACGATCGGCCGGCCGCGCGAGCCGGGCCGCCTGGCCGACGAACGCGACTTCTACGTCCCCGGCTCGACCCGCGACCCGTACTACGAAACCAAATGGGCCATGGAGGCCGAGGCGCTGGCCGCCGCGCGCGCGGGCCTGCCGGTGGTGGTGCTGTGTCCGGTGGCGGTCTTCGGCCCGGGCGATGTCCACATGTCGGTCAGCGGGCCGCTGCTGATGGCCGCGCGGGGCCGGTTGCCCGTCTATCCCGACGCCACCCTCGGCGTGATTGACGTGCGCGATGCCGCGGCCGGCCACATCGCCGCGGCCGAGCGCGGCCCGGCTGGCGAACGCTTCATCCTCAGCGCGCACAACGTCACCCTGTACGATGTGTTCGCCGAAATGGCCCGCGCGGCCGGCGTCCGGCCCCCGCGGATCAGGCTCGGCCCCCGGCTCCTGGCCATAGCCGCCGCCATCGGCCAGCTCGCGCCGGGCGGCCAGGCCAGCTTCCTGAAGACCGTCCCCCTCTGGCAGCCGGTCAACAACGCCAAAGCAGTGGCCGTGCTGGGCTTGACAACCCGGCCCCTCTCGGAGACAATGGCCGATACATTGACCTGGTTTCGTGCACGAGGATACCTGTGAGCCCGCTGCGACTATCGCCCGAAGACTTCGAGGCGCTGGTGGCCGAGGCCGTGGACGCGCTGCCGGACGTCTTCCTCGAGATGCTCGACAACGTGGATATCGTCGTGGAAGACTGGCCCGATCGCCGCACGATGGCCCTGGCCGGCGCCGCATCGCGCTACGACCTTCTCGGCTTCTATCACGGCGTGCCGCAGACCGCCCGGCCGCACGACTACGGCAATGTGGCGCCGGACAAAATCAGCATCTATCAACGTCCGATCGAGGCGCAATGTCGCACGCTGGACGAAGTGCGCGATCTGGTCGGCCGCGTGGTGCGCCACGAGATCGCCCATCACTTCGGCATAGACGACGACCGCCTGCGGGAGATCGGCGCATACTGACCTGAAAACAGCGCGCCGGACGTGCCAGGCACCTTGGAGGGTGCCTGGCACGTGAAGCGCCGGCCATTTTCATCATGCAAGGAAGACCATGACACCGTACAATCCCGTCACGCCCTCCATCGTCGAACGACTGGCCGCCATCGTCGGCCCGCAAAACCTGATCTATGCCGACCCGGAGCGGATGCTCGACTACGCGCACGATGAATCGTTCGAGAACGAACACTACATGCCCGAAGTGGTGGTCAAGCCGGCCACCGCTCGAGAGGTGGCCGCCATCATGCGCCTGGCCAATCGAGAGCTCATTCCGGTTACCCCGCGCGGGGCCGGCTCGGGGCTATCGGGCGGCGCGGTGCCGATCTTCGGCGGCATCCTCCTCTCGGTCGAGCGGATGAACCGCATCCTGGAGATAGACTTGAAGAACCTGGTCGCGGTCGTCGAGCCCGGGGTGATCACCAACGAGCTGAGCGAGGCGGTGCGGGCGCATGGCCTCTTCTACGCCGGCTATCCGATGAGCGTGGAGCTGTGTTACATCGGCGGCAACGTGGCCGAGAACGCCGGCGGCGGCCGGGCCATCAAATACGGCGTGACGGGCCGTTATGTTCTGGGGCTGGAGGTGGTGTTGCCGACGGGCGATATCGTGCAGTTGGGCGGCAAGCGGCTGAAGGACGTAACCGGCTACGACCTGGTGCACCTGATGGTCGGCTCGGAGGGGACGCTGGGGATCTTCACCAAGATCATCTTGCGCCTGTTGCCGGCGCCGGCCGCCAGCGCGGTGCTCCTGGCGCCGTTCGACGATCCCTACATCGCCATCCACGCGGTGCCGCGCATCATCCAACAGGGCCACCTGATCCCCTCGGCGGTGGAGTTCATGGACTATGCCGCCATGAAGCTGGCGTATGAGTATACGCAGGAGAAGCTGCCGCACCGCGCGGCCCGGGCGCTGCTGCTGGTGGAGGTAGATGGCTACACCGCGTCCGATGTCGAGGCGCAACTGGAGACCCTGGCCCGACTGTTGAACGAGGCGGGCGCGCTGGACATTTACGTGGGCAACACGCCCGATCTGGCCCGCAAGATGTGGCGGCCGCGGCAGAAGATCGGCGATGCGTTCAGCTCGCTGGCCGTGGAACAATTGGACGAGGACATGGTGGTGCCGCTGTCGGAGATCCCGGAGCTGTTGCCCAAAGTTGAAGAGCTCGCGGCCCGCCACCACATGAAGCCGTTCTGCTTCGGCCACGTGGCCGACGGCAACATGCACCTGCACACCATCGCCGAGCCCGGAGTCGGCCGCGAGGAATGGCGCGCGGCCTGTCGGGCGTTCCTCACCGAGCTGTACACGCTGGTCGTCGGCCTGGGCGGCACGATCACCGGCGAGCACGGCATCGGCTCGAAGCGCGCGGCCTACCTGCCCATCGCGCTCGACCCGACCTCGATCGCGCTGCACCGGCGCATCAAGGCGGCCTTCGATCCGTTGAACATCCTCAATCCGGGCAAGATCATCAACGGCGTCACGGCTTCGGGGTGGACGCCAGGGGCGGACCGATGATCGCATCGGCCGGCAAAGTGGCGCCTGGGCCGTACAGGAAGACCGACCGCCACGGCTGATACTTGCTGACGAAGCGATCTTCCGTGACCTTGCCGTCGCCGGTGCGGACGATGCGCCGGACGACCACATCCTGGCCGTCCCTGGCCCATTCCACCTGCTTGATCGTCCCGCGCGGCAGGGAACTGTCTTCCTGATAGATCGGCGGCTCCGGCGGCCGCACGTTGCTGATCTCCGGCTTGCTCAGCTCGACCGTGCGGTCGGGCCGCGTGCCGTAGAACGAGAAGGTGATCCGCCCCTTCGCCTTGTCCACTTCCGGCTTGATCAGCAGGAACGCGGATGTGTCGTTCTTGAAGCGCAGGTCAACGTTCGGCGTGTAGATCGTTGCATCCAGGCCGGGCTCGCCGTACCAGCTCACCACATAGCCGTGCGCGTGGCGTTCGGTGATCGGGAAGCCGCCCTGCACCGCGGCCCGGAACACCGTGGTGGACACCTGGCACACGCCGCCGCCGATCCCCACGGCCGTCCGGTCGCCCCAGATGATCAACCCGTCAATGAAGCCGTTGGCCGCGCTGATGTCGCCGACGTAGCGGTTGAACGAGAATTCCTCGCCGGGCGGAATGACGACTCCGACGAATTTCTGGGCCGCGGTGACGATATTGTGGACTCGCTCCGGGCTGGAACCGGCGAAATAGGTCGTGCCCTGGGTCACCAGCTCCTTGATCCCCAGCGCGGCCGGGTCGCTGCTATCTACCCGTGGCCTGATCGGCTGCCAGGAGAGGGTCACGGTGGCCAGCGCATTCGGCGCCAGCTCGAGCAGGCCGGCCAACGTCTGCGAGATGGCGCGCGTGGCCGCCTCCACGTCGAGGGCCCGGCCGGGCCGGCTGGGCTTGAGCACGACGATCTGTTTGGCCGCCACGTCGTAATCCAAGGCCGCGTCCTGGGCCGGCCGATCGAATTGCTTCGCCAGCTCTTCCACATATGCCCGCACCCGGCCGGCCTCCACCTGGACATCCAGGTCGAGCGCGCTGTCGGGGCCCGGCCGCGGGACAAGCCTGAGCCACGTCCGCAGCGCGTCGCGGCCGACCGCTCGCGATGTGACCTCTTCCCCGGTTTGGATCGCCACCGTGAGCGGATGGCTCAACACGGCGTTCGCCTTTGCGGCGGCGGCCTCGGCCGACATCACGGCCGGCAACCGTTCCTCTACCGGCAACGAGACAACGCCGCCCCTTCTGCTGCTCAGGAGCGAGAGCACGGCCGCGCGCGTCGCCTCCAGGTCCACCGTCCGGCCGGGCGCGCCGGCCACGGCGACGGCGCCGGCCTCGGTGATGCTCAGCGCGCCTTCGCGTGGGGCCTGATCAACCTCGCGGGCGATCTGTTTGAGCACGAGCGCCAGGCGATTTTCGTCCACCTGCAAGACGGGCGCGACCGGGTAGCCGTGGCGCCACGCCTGCCACTGGTCGGCCAGATCCTGGCGCAGGCCGTCCAGCGGCGAACCGCGCGCGGCGCCGCTGCGGCCCACCCGATAGGCCGCGGTGGCCGTCGCGCGCGCATCCACCGCAACGCCCAGATCGGCCGGAGAGAAGGTCCACGAGCGCGTGCCGTAGCGCAAGGTGATTGCGGCGGAGGGCAGAAAGGTCGCCGTTCGATTGCGCAAGACGAGCGTGGCATCTTCGAGCGTCAGGCCACCGAGCGCCACGCCGGCCACTTCGACCCCCTCGTAGATGCGGCCGGCGTGGCGAAGTTGGTAGATGAAGGGCGCGGCGATCATCGCGGCCGCCGCCAGGCAGATCATCCACCAGGCGACGATCCATCCCCAGGACCACTTCGAACGGATTCGACCGGCCATCGCGCATCCATGTTGACAGGACGATGAAATCGTGCGATGATTGTAACAGACCGTCGGCGGATTGACAAGGCCGTCATGTAACCGTTCGCGCATTCGCTCATCTAATCAAGCGAGATGGGCAGATGCCCATCCTTTTTTTCCAAAGGAGGTTCATTATCCTATGGCGCTCTTGAACGACGCGATCCGCAAGGAAGTGCGACAGGCGCTGGCCGATCTGAAGGATCCGGTGACCTTGAAGGTCTTCACCCAGGCCTTCGAATGCCAGTATTGCAAGGAGACGCGCGAGCTGGTGGAGGAGGTTGCCGCGCTTTCCGATAAGCTCTCGGTCGAAGTCTACGATTTCGTCAAGGACAGCGACGTGGCTCAAAGCTACGGCATAGACAAGGTGCCCGCGGTTGCCGTCATCGGCAAGAAGGACTACGGAGTCCGGCTCTACGGCATTCCGGCCGGCTACGAGTTCGGCTCGCTGATCGAAGATATCCGCATGGTATCGGAGGGGGATTCGGGGTTGACGCCGGAGACGCGGGCGGCCGTCGCCAAACTGACCAAACCGATCCGCATCCAGGTGTTCGTCACACCCACCTGCCCGTACTGCCCGCGAGCCGTGGTGCTCGCCCATCAACTGGCCATCGAGAGCGATCTGATCACGTCCGACATGGTCGAGGTAACCGAGTTCCCGCATCTGGGCCACAAGTACGACGTAATGGGGGTGCCGCGCACCGTCATAGACGAGACGATCCACATCGAGGGCGCCGTGCCCGAGCAGTGGTTGATGCAGGAATTTCGCAAGGTGTTGACCTCCGCCTCGTAATGTCGAAACTGAGATAACGATCACTTGACGCGCCCAGAGGATTGAGCTACATTTGTACTATAGCGTCCGGCCTGGGCGCGTCGTGGTTTAAATCATGAGTTCGCGCAGCGATCACGAAGCATCCATCGTTGCGACTTCAGGGAGGAGGTTTCGGTGAGCAATTCGGAAACAACAGCGACCAAAGGATTGGCCGGCATCGTCGTCGCCGACACCAGCATCAGCTATGTGGACGGCAACCAGGGCATCCTGGAGTATCGGGGCTACGATATTCGCGTCTTGGCCGAACACAGCACGTTCGAAGAGGTCGCCTATCTGCTGTGGAACGGCAAGCTTCCCACCGTCCAGGAGCTACAGGCGATGAAGGCTCAGGCGCGCGCCTGTCGCTTCCTGCCGCCCGAGATCATCGTGGCTTTGCGCAACATGCCGAAGAACGCCGATCCGATGGCGGTGATGCGGACGGCGGTTTCCATGTTGGCGCACTACGACCCGGAGGCCGAGGACAACACGCCGCTGGCGCATCAGCACAAGGCATGTCGCCTGTTGGGGCAGATCTCGGGCGTGGTGGCGGCCTATGAGCGGATCCGCCGCGGCGAGGAGCCGATCAAGCCGCGCATGGACCTGGATCATGCCGCGAATTTTCTCTGGATGCTCACGGGCGAAGACCCGGAGCCGCTGGCGGCCAAGGCGCTCGACCAGTATCTGCTGTTGCTGGCCGAGCACGAGCTGAACGCCTCCACTTTTACGGCGCGGGTGATCGCCTCGACCGGTTCGGAGCTGCACTCGGCGATCACGGGCGCGCTCGGCGCGCTGAAAGGCCCGGCCCACGGCGCGGCCGTGCAGGAAGCCATGATGCAGTTTTTGGAGATCGGCTCGGCCGACAACGTGGAAGCGTGGTTCAAGAAGGCGCGCGCCGAGGGCCGACGGATCATGGGGATCGGCCATCGCGTCTACAAGGTGCGCGATCCGCGCGCCGGTCCGCTGATGAAGAACGTGGAGATGATGGTTGACGCCACGGGCGAGCGCCAATGGTTCGACATCGCCCGTCGCCTGGAAGCGGTGGCCACGCAAGACCCGTACTTCAAGGAACGCAACTTGAGCGCCAACGTGGACTTCTACTCCGCGCCGCTGCTCTATTCCATCGGCATTCCGGTGGATGCGTTCACCTGTATGTTCGCCATGAGCCGCATCGTGGGCTGGACGGCGCACGTGTACGAGCAGCAGGCCGACAATCGCCTGATCCGGCCGCTCGGCAATTACACGGGGCAACACCAGTTGCCGTGGGTGCCGCTGGAAGAGCGGCAGTAGGGGCCATCTATCCTCCACCCGTAGCGCAAGCCTCCGGCTTGCGCTACGGTCCTCTCCGGGCAAGCTGCTCAACCGCGCGCCAGTTGCGGCACGATGAAGCGCAGCAGCGCGTAAAGGGACAAGATCGGCAGACCGGCAAACGGCAACGCAAACAGCAGGCCGTGCAAGACAGGCAACGGACGGCCGACCCCCCGCTCGATCAGCGCCGGGCCGAAATCCAGGACCGCCACGCCGGCCGCAAACGCCACGGTGATCGCCAGCGGCCATTTCGGCAATCCCGCGCCGCTCAAGACCCCCCAGGCGGCCAGCGCAACGGTCAAGACCCCCAATCCCGCCGCCAGATAGCGCCCCACTCCCCCGGCCACCACCGCCTCCCAACCCACCGCAAACGCGAACGCCAGCGGGATCAGCGCGGTGAACAGATAGCGGCCCTGATGCTGCACGAACTGGGTGTTATACCAGACGTAGGTGAGGAGCGTCAGGAGCACGGATGAGAGCAGAAGGAGAAAGGCGCGGCGCTGTGAAACGTGAAACGTGAAATGTGAAACGTGATGTTTGACGTTTGACGTTTGACGTTCGACGCGCATGATCGCGCCGGCCGCGGCCAGGCCGCTCAGCAGGGCCAGGGCGAAGTAGATGCGGCTATCCATAAAGACGCCCAGCCAGCCGAAGACTCCCCAGAAGCTCTTGAAGGTGAACTCGATCGCGCGGCGGAGATACGCGGCCCAGCCGACCTGCGCCAGAAACTCGCCGGTGCGGGTTTGCCCCACCACGATTTGGTCGTGCCGGATCAACCCCAGGAAATCGGGCCAACCGTAGACCGCCAGATTGCGCGCATACCACGGCAGGGCGATCAGCGCCAGCGGCCCGACGACCAGGGCCGCCTCCAGGAGCATGGGGCGCCATCCGACCCGCAGCCGACGCCAACGCCAGATCAGCACGCCCGCGGCAAGCGCCACCGCGATGTAGGCCGTCGTCTTGGTGATCAGGATCAGGCCCAACAGGATGCCCAGGATGGCCGATGAACGTCGGCCCGCGGCCGCGGGCGCCAACACCTGGCCGATCAAGATGTAGAGCACGACTGCGAAGAGCAGCTCGGCCAATACATCGTTGCCCACCTGCGAGACGGTCGCCAGATGTTGGGGCAAAAACGCCACGAAAGCCGCCGTGGCCAGCGCCAGATGCCCGCGGCGCGGGGCCAGCCGCCGCGCGATCGCGTAGGCCAGCAACACCACGCCCGCGCCCAACAACACCGAAACCAGCCGCAACGGCAACAGCGCGCCTTGCGTCAGGCCATACACCGGCGCCAGCAACGCGTAGTAGAGCGGCGGCTGATGGAATTCGTAGCGGATCGGATCGATGCTCAGCCCGGCCGGAAACCGGCGGCTCTTGATTTCTTCCAGATATCCATGCGGATAGTCGCCCATTTGCAGCACGGGAAAGCTGGCCGTCGTGGCGACGAAACGGATATAGTTGTAATGCGCCGGCTCGTCGGGCGCCTGCCAGGCCGGCGTGCGCCACGCGAAGAGGGTGGCGAGCGCCAGATACGCAATGAGGACGACCAGGAGGACGAAATGACGAAAACGCATGATGGCGGCCTTTCTGAAACTAACACTCATCGCCGAACACGAACAAACTCCCGATAGATTGCCGCGACGAATTGCGCCAGATCGCTTCGCCGAAGACCGGCGCCACCGAGAGGACGGTCAACTTCGACGGCGGATTGGCAGGGGGCGGCACCGTGTCGGTCGTGATGATCTCGCGGATCTGCTCGATCGCCAGCAGCCGATTCAGCGCGTTGCCGGCAAAGAGGCCATGCGTGCAGACCACGACGATCTCCTCGATCCCGCTGGCGATCAGATGTCGGCTCAGCTCGATCATCGAGCCGCCGGTGGCGATCTCATCGTCGTAAATGACTGCCCGGCGATATCCCGTTACCTGGCGATCAATGGAGACGCTGATGCGCACCTCGGTGTCGGAGACGCGCGTCTTATCGGCCGAAACGACCGACAGGCCCAGCTGGCCGGCCAGGCGGGTCGCCGATCCCGCGCGGCCGAAGTCGGGCGCCACCACCAGCGTATCCCGTGGGCTGAAATCGTAACGCCGAAGGTAGTTGGCGAACAGGGCGCGGGCGGTCAGGGGATCGCAGGGGATGCTAAAGAAGCCGTGTACCTGCGGCGAATGCAGGGTCATCGTCATCACGTGCGTGGCGCCGGCAGTCTGGATCAGATCGGCGATCAGCCGGGCCGTGATCGAAATGCGCGGCGCGTCCTTCTTGTCGGAGCGGGCATAGGAAAAGTACGGGATGATGGCATGGATCTCGCGCGCCGCGGCGCCGCGGGCGGCATCCAACATCATGAACAGCTCCAACAGATGATCGCTGACGGGCGGCACGAGCGATTGCACGATGAACACCGCCCGCCCCCGCACACTGGCGCCCAACTGGACGTAGAGGTTGTCGTTGCTGAAGCGCCGAAAATGAGTTGGGTCGAGCGGCACCGACAGGTACGCCGCAATGCCGGCCGCCAGCGCGGGATGAGACCGGCCGCTGAAGAAACGCACATCGTTCGGGTCCAACGCGTGACACATGGAGGCCTCCGATGGATCTGAAATGGGATCTAACGGGCCGGGGCGACAGGGCACGGCCTATTGCCCGGCCGGATCGTTTTCAGGGAGCACTTCGCGGCCCCGGCTGTTGCCCAGGTCCGGGCCGATGACGCCGTTCGCCTCGAGCTCGTCGATCAGCCGCGCCGCGCGCGAATAGCCGATGCGCAGCCGCCGTTGCAAGAGCGAGACGCTGGCCCGACCGGCCTTGCGCACCTCGGCGACCGCCTGGGCATAGAGGTCATCCCGGCTTTTCGCGGCCTGTTCGGCGGCCGCCACCTCCTCCCAAAGCGGTTGCTGCAATGTCTCCTGCCCGGGCAACCAGGGCGGTTCGAGCGTTTCGGGGGCCGCCGCGGTGGCGCCGGTCGCCGCAGGAGCAGTGGCCGTCGGCGCCGCAGCTTCTTCGGCAGGGGGAATCATCGCCGCATCGAGCGGCTCCAGCTCAGGGCCCAGGGTGCGCGCGGTCTTCCAGTAATTCACCAGCCGCGAAGTTTCACGATCGGAGACGAAACAACCTTGCAGCCGTTGCAATTTGGACGAATCGGGGGCCATGTAGAGCATGTCCCCGCGGCCCAACAATTGCTCGGCGCCGGGCGTATCCAGGATCACGCGACTATCCACCTGCGAGGTGACGGCAAAGGCGATGCGGGCCGGGAAATTGGCCTTGATCAGGCCCGTCACCACGTCCACGCTCGGCCGCTGCGTGGCGATGACCAGGTGGATGCCGACGGCGCGCGCCATCTGCGCGATGCGACAGATGTAGCGCTCGACCTCTTCCGGCGCGGAAAGCATCAGATCGGCCAGCTCGTCTACGAGGATGACAATGTAGGGCAAGACCGGCTCACCGCGCGCGGCCAGCTTGTCGTTGTAGGCTTCGATGTTGCGGGCGCCGGCTTTGGCCAGCAGCTTGTAGCGCCGCTCCATCTCGCGCGTGGCCCATTGCAATACGGGCACGGCGCGTTCGACGTCCACCACCACCGGCGCGATCAGGTGGGGGATGCCGTTGTACACCGTCAGCTCCACCCGCTTGGGATCAATCATCAGGAAGCGCAGGGTGTCGGGCGTGTGGGTCAACAGCAACGCGGTGATGATCGAGTTGACGCAGACCGACTTGCCGGAGCCGGTCGCGCCGGCAATCAGCAGATGGGGCATGCGCGCCAGGTCGGCCACCACCGCCTGGCCCGAGACATCGCGGCCCAGGCCGAAGGTGAGCAGCCCGCGATGCGTCCGGAACTCCTCCGATTCCAGCACTCCGCGCAGCGAGACCATCGAGATCTGCACGTTGGGCACTTCCACGCCCACGACATCGCGGCCCGGCACCGGCGCCTCGATGCGCAGGGGCGACGCCGAGAGCGCCAGCGCCAGGTCATTGGCCAGGGCCTGGATCTGGGCCACCCGCACCTTGACGCGCGTCTCTTGGCCTTTGCGGTCCTTGCGGATGATCGTGCCCGGCCGCAGGCCGAACTGCGTCACGGCCGGGCCGCGGTTCGCCTCGATCACCTGCACGGGCACGCCGAAGCTGGCGAGGGTGGTCTCGATGATCTCGGCCCGCTTGCGCAGGTCTTCGCTCTGGATGTCCTGTTCGGTGGCATCCTCGAGGATGTCGGCGATGAGGGGCAGGCGCCAGGTGGTCGCGCCCCCGATGATGCGCGGGGGCGGCTCGACCGGCGCGGCCGGTGCGGCCGGCGCGGAAGGGGTCAACGAGCGAACGGCCGACGGGCCGGCCGGCGGAGACGGTCGGGCTTCCCAGGTGGGAAAGGGCGCGGCAGGAAGCGGCGCGTTGTCGGCCGGCTCGGGCGCGAAACGTTCGCGCAGCCAACGCCACGCGCGATGCCACGGCGTCAGGCCTTCTCCCAGCGGCAGGGGCGGGTTGGGGCGGGCGCCCTCCGGGCCGGGCGTGGTGCCCCGCAGGCGGCGCCACGCGGCTTGCAGCGCCTGGGCGATCTGCGGCAGGCTCGCGCCGGTCAACGCGATCAGCGCGGCGATGGCACCGAACATCAACCCCACGATGGCCGCCGGCGCGCCCAGGATCATCACCAGCCCCTGGCCGATCAGATGGCCCACCAGCCCGCCGGCCCCGCCCCCAAACGGGTCGTCGCCGCCGATGAAGATGTAGAGAAACGATTCGAAGATCAGGAAAAGAGCCGTCGCGCTGAGCAGCCGCTGCGGCGTGAGGATGGACTGTTCGGCCACCGCGCGTAAGGCCAACCAGACACCGCAGGCGGCCAGCAGGATCGGCGCGAACGGCGCGGCCACGCCGAACAACATGCGCAGGCCGGCGATGAGGGCCGCGGTCAACGTGCCCTGGTTGGCCGAGAGCATGCTCAGGAAGAGCAACAGCGCGATGACCACCAGGAGCGTGCCGATCAGCTCGGCGCGCAACAACTGGCCCAGGTTCGGGCCCGGCCTGGGTTGCGGCTTGCCCCTCTTGGGAGATGTTCGCCTGGCCATCGTTCCGCCTCACCATCCGCGCAAATGTTCTATGGCTATTATACACCCACCCTGCAAGCGGCCGAAAAGCGAAAACTACACATCTATCACCAGCGGCAGGATGAGCGGCCGTCGGCCGGTACGCGCGTAACAGTATTGGCTGAGCACGTCCTTGATCTTGTTGCGGATCGCCGAGCCGGTCGCCGGCACCCGCAACACCTCCCACATGCGATCCTTGGCGCCTTCGATCAGGTCGTCGGCCTCGGCCACGTAGACGAACCCGCGCGTCAGGATCTCCGGGTCGGCCACGATCTCGCCCGTGGCCGTGTTGCGCGCCACGATCGCCACCAGGAAGCCGTCGCGGGCCAGGTGTTGGCGATCGCGCAGCACGGCCGATCCGATGTCGCCGACGCTCAACCCATCCACCAGCACGTGGCCTTCGCTCACCCGTTCCCCCGGCCGGATGCCGTTTGGCCCCACCTCGACGACCTGGCCGCTCTCCACGATGACGATGTGATCGGCCGGGATGCCCATCTCCTGGGCCGTGCGGGCATGGAGCACCAGATGGCGATATTCGCCGTGCATCGGCACGAAGAAGCGGGGCCGCACGAGCGAGATCATCATCTTGTGATCCTCGCGACTGCCGTGGCCCGACACGTGCACGTCGGACAGGTCGGAATAGATCACATCCGCGCCCAGCCGGAAGAGATCGTCTATGACGTGGTTGATCGTTTCCTCGTTGCCGGGGATCGGCGTGGCCGAAAGCACCACCGTATCGCCGGGCACGATCTGCAACTGCGCGTGTTCCTCGTTGGCCAGCCGCGCCAGCACCGAGGTCGGCTCGCCCTGGCTGCCGGTGCATACGATGACCACCTCTTCGCGCGGCAGGTTGTTCATCTCCGAGGTGGTCAACAGGTCCTCCGCGGCGATGTCCAGATAGCCCAGCTTGATCGCCATGCGCACGTTGTTGACCATGCTTCGGCCCACCACGCCCACGCGGCGGCCATAGCGCCGCGCCACCTGGATCACCTGCTGGATGCGGGAGATGTTGGACGCAAAGGTGGCCACCACCACCCGGCCCGCGGCGCGAGCCATGATGCGATCGAGGGCCTCCGTAACCCGCTGCTCCGAGGGGGTGAAGCCTTCGGTGTCGGCGTTGGTCGAATCGGAAAGGAGCAGCAGCACGCCTCGATCGCCGAGCGCGCGCAGCTTTGCCACGTCCGTCAGCCGGCCATCTACCGGCTGCTGGTCGAACTTGTAGTCGCTGGCATGGATCACCAGGCCCACCGGGGTCGTCACGGCCACGCCGACCGCGTCGGGGATGCTGTGACACACGTGGAAGAACTCGACCTGAAACGGGCCGAAGGTCAACACATCGTCGGCCGTGATCGTGTGGAGCTCGGCGTCGGCCAGGAGGCCGGCCTCCTTGAGCTTCACCTCGGCCAGGCCGCGCGTCAGCGGGGTCGCGTAAACGGGCACGTCCAGGTACTTGAGCAGATACGGCAGAGCGCCGATGTGATCCTCGTGGCCGTGGGTCAGGATCACGGCCTGCACCCGGTCCGCCCGATTGGTCAGGTAGGTGATGTCCGGATAGACCAGGTCAATGCCGGGCATGTCGCCTTCGGGGAACATCAGGCCGACATCTATGACCAGGATCTCGCCATCATACTCCAACACCATCAAGTTCTTGCCGATCTCGCCGACGCCGCCGAGAGGGATCACCCGCAACGGATATTCCGACAAAGAGACCTCCCCTTCAAGATGCACACAACGAGCAACGTTCCATCTTCGCGCGCGCCTCCTGCCGCGCCAGGGCCAACCGACCCTGCATGGCCGGCTCGGCCAGCGGCGGCGTCGTCATGATCAAGGCGTCCTCGCCGTCGCGATAGTAGCGGCGCCGCCGGCCGGCCACCTGGTAGCCGAGCTTGAGGTAGAGCTGCTGCGCCGCCGCATTGCCGGCGCGCACTTCCAGCGTCGAAAGCCGCGCGCCGCGCGCCATCGCGGCGTCGAGCAGGCCGAGCATCAGATAAAGCCCCAGGCCGCATCCGCGCCAGTCGGGATGGGTGGCCACGGTCGCGATATGCGCCTCGTCCACCATCAGCCAGAACCCGCCGTAGGCCAGGATCGCCGGCAGGGATGCCTGAGCCGGGTGAGACGCCGGCGGCCGCACCACCAGGTACGTGGCCAGGTTATTCTCCGTCAGGTCGGTCAGGTACATCCGCCGCGTCCAGGGATCCTTGAAGCAGGCCCGTTCGAGCGGCATGATGAGATCCAGGTCCTCGACCGTCATCGGCGCGATCAGAGGCAACGCCATCGTCAATCCGTCCTGGCCGGCGGCGGTTCGTGCAGGTAGATGGGGCTCAGGGTGGTCGGATCGTCGGCCTGGCCCGCGGCATAGCGTTGCCATGCCAGTTCCGCGAGATAGCCCGCCCGGCGCACAGAGAGGGCCGGCGGCCGGAACTGCACGCGCGCCCGGCCGCTGCGCGCGGCCAACGCCGCGCGATCGGCCGGCAACAGCTCGCCGACCACCACCATCGGCCGGCCGATGGTGTCGGCGAGCGCTTCGATCGTCGAAAGCCGATAGGGGGTTTGCGCGGCCCAGCCGGCCGGGCCGTGCGCGTAGAGCGCCCAGCACACCCGGCCCCGTCCCGCCTGGATGACCGCGATCACGGGAGCCGGCGCATCCTGATGGCCGTACGCCACCGCGTCGAGGGTGGGCACGCCGAGCAGCGGCACGCCATTGGCCAGCGCGATCCCCTTGGCCGCGGCGAGCGCCACGCGCAGGCCGGTGAAGGAGCCGGGCCCGAGCGCCACGCCCACCGCCCGCAGATCCTGCGGCCCGGCGCCGGCCAGCTCCATCACGCGTGCCACCTGCGGCATCAGCTCGACCGTGTGCCGGTTGGCCGAATGCCAGTTGTATTCGGCGAGCAGGCCGCGTTCGCCGTCGTAGAGCGCCACGCCCGCCCAGCGGGTGGAAGTATCAAGCGCCAATAACATGGATCACGTCTTCTGAGCAGGTCGGCAGAGCCGCGGCCAGCTCGGCCAACAGATCAACATAGCGCGCGCCGTGCGCGACGAAGCACAGGCGTCGGCAATTCTCGTCCACATATTCGAGCCGCACCTCAAGAAATGCCTCGGGCAGGAGGCCGGGAATGCGATCGGCCCACTCGATCACCAGGATGTCCTCGTCGGAGATGAGGTCGCCGAGGCCGATGTCCCACATCTCGGCCGGCGCATCGGCCAGGCGATAGCAGTCGGCGTGGTGGAGCACGCGGCCGTCCGCCGCGCGATAGCGGTTGACAAGCACGAAGGTAGGACTGGTCACCGCGGCCGTGATGCCCATGCCGGCCGCCAGGCCCTGCGTCAGGACGGTCTTGCCCGTGCCCAGGTCGCCGGCCAGCGCCAACACGTCGCCGTTGCGCAGCCGCCGGCCCAATGCCGCGCCGACCGCCCGCGTGGCCTCGGCCCGCCGCGTCTCAAGAAGCAGATGACAGGTTTCCATACACGATGCGCATTATACCCGCTCTACGAAGGGAGGACAAAACCGCGGCTCGAAATCATCCATGCCGTGTAGGGCGAACTGAAGTTCGCCCTACAAACGCGGGGGCGGCTTTGTCGTTTTTCCGCGTTTTGGTGGTATGATAGGAGCGACATCGCACGGGGAGTTGCGTCATGCGCATTCTGGTCCTGTCGGATATCCATGCCAATCTGGCCGCTCTGGAGGCCGTCCTGGCCGACGCGAAGTCCTTCGATTACGAAGCCGTCTGGTGTCTGGGCGATACGGTCGGCTATGGGCCGGAGCCGAACGAATGCATCATGCGCCTCCGCCAGCTCAAGCCGCAGGCGGCAGTCGTCGGCAACCACGACTGGGCCGTGATCGGCCGCATGGACGCCGAAGACTTCAACCGCGAGGCGCAGCGCGCGGTGCTCTGGACGCGCGAAAAGCTGAGCCCGGAGAGCATGGCCTGGTTGCGCGATCTGCCCAGCACGCCCGTGGTGGAAGGGGACTTCACCCTGACCCACGGCAGTCCGCGCGATCCGGTCTGGGAGTACATCCTGTACCCGTCCATCGCGCACGCCAATCTCGACCATTTCGACACGCCGTTCTGTCTGATCGGCCACACCCACCTGCCGACCGTCTTCGTCAGCGATGCGGACGGCCGGACGGTGAACCTCGTGCGCGTGCGGCCGGGCGAGGCGGTGGCGCTCAGCCGGGATCGTCGCGCGTTCCTGAATCCGGGCAGCGTCGGCCAGCCGCGCGATTCCGATCCGCGCGCGTCCTACGCCATCCTCGACACCGAGCGCGCTACCTGGCTGTTGCGCCGGGTGGCCTACCCCATCGAGGTGACCCAGGCGCACATGCGCGCGGCCCGTTTGCCCGAACGGCTGATCGTGCGGCTGGAATATGGATGGTAAGATGGGGATTGGGGATCGGGGATCGGAGGGGATCATGAGACGGTTTCTGCTGGTGGTTTTGCTGATCGGGATGGTCTGGGTTGCGGCGGGGTGCGCGGCGCCCGCGCCCCAGCGCGTTGCGGTGAGCGAGGTGGCCCGGCCGGCGGCTGCGCCCGCGGCCGGCGCGCCGGCCACGGCCGAGCGCTCTCCTTCCGCGCCGGCCGGCGACGCCGAGCGGATGATCGTCCGCACGGCCGAGCTGAGCCTGGTCGTCGCCGAGGCCGAGCCGGCCATGCGGGCGGTGACCGACCTGGTGACCGCCGCGGGCGGCTACATCGCCAGCTCGCAGACCTGGCGCGAGAACAACCAGTTGCGCGGCCGCATGTCGGCCCGCATCCCGGCCGACCGGCTCGACGAGACGCTGGCAGGGATCAAGAAGCTGGCCGTGCGCGTCGAGCGGGAGAACATCGGCGGCAAAGACGTGACCGAAGAGTACAGCGACCTGAACGCCCAGCTCGTCAACCTGGAGGCGACCGAAAAGGAGCTGCGGGAGCTGCTGACGGAAGTGCGCCAGAAGACCCAGAGGGCCGAAGACGTGCTCCAGGTCTATCAGGAGCTGACGAAGGTGCGGGGCGAGATCGAGCGGATCAAGGGGCGGATGCAATACCTGAGCAACCAGACCGCGCTGGCCACGGTGACCCTCGACCTGATCCCCGACGTGCTCGCCCGGCCGGTGGTCGAGCCGGGCTGGCGGCCGCTGGAGACGATCAAGAACGCCGGCCGCGCGCTGGTGAACACGCTCAAATGGCTCGTCGACGCGCTGATCTGGCTGGTGATCGTCATCGTGCCCGTGTTGATCCTCCTGGCGCTCCCGATCGTGCTGATCGTGTGGGGCATCCGCCGGCTGGCGCGGCGCCGGAAGCCGTAACGTTCAGAGGTTGTGGCCTTCGGAGCGCAGCTCGTGGTAGACGCTTAGCCCTTCGATGATCTCGCGCTGGCGCTCGCGCACCTGGCGTTCGGCCTGGCGCACCTTGAACGCGTCGAGCTTCTGGAAGATCAGCGCCTGGACATATTGCGGATTGGAGACGTTCTTGAAGGTGAAGCCTTCGTCCTGAGCGGCGGTTTGAATGATCACGTCGCCGTAGCCGAGCAGGTTCTGCCAGATGCCTTCCTGCCGGGCGAGCACGTTCTGTACCCGATCCAGGGAGCCCTCGCGGCGCTTGATGGAGAGCCACAAGGGGGTGGCCTCGATGTCAATGATTCGATCCTCTTTCAGGATGTAGAGATCGTTTTGATAATCCGCGAACTCCCAGATGATCCAGCTCAAGAAGAAGATGAAGAGGAACCACCAGGGCAGGTGGAGCGCGACCCGATTGGCGCCCAGCTCGGTCCTGAACAGGATCCAGCCGAAGACCAGCCAGATCAACAAGAGGACAAAAGGCCGGCTGGCCTGGATGATCAGTTGGATGGGGTGTTTGCGCCAGAGGAATTCCCCGGTGCCGATCTGCAGCTCTTGCGCCGGGCCGCCGATCAACAATCGGCGCCATGGGTCGGGCAGCCGGTTGGCCAGGCGCACGAAGGGGCCGGGCAGGGTGCCCTTCATCGCCGGCAGTTTGCGGCTGCTCTCCTGTCGGCGCCACCATTGCCACCAGGCCCGGCGGACCGGCGCCTGAGCGTCCGGTCCCAGCGCTCGCCCCACCGCCGGGATCGGCAACGCCAGGCGGAGATCGGCCATCACGGCTTTGCGTAGCTCCTCGTGGCGCATGCCGCGCGTGCCGGCCGTAGCCTCGGCCTGTCCCCGCTTGATCTGCGCCTGCACCTTTTCGGGGTGCGGCACATGCGCGAACGTGATGGACCCCACGCGCGCGGCCGAGCGAATGATCACATCGCCGTAATCGAACACCCGGCCCCAAAACGTCGCATCGTAGGTCACATCCTGGATCATGTCGAGCGGCGTCTCGGTACGCGCCTCGTAAAGCAGGAGCAGGCGATCGCGTCGCGTCACCCGGCGATTGGTGATCACGTAGTAGTCGTCCAGATAGTTGATGAGCGCAAAAAGGGCGACCGGAAGGAGGGCAAACACCGAGGCGAACAGCGAAAAGATGGTCAGCTCATCCCTGTTTTCGGCCGGAGCCAGCGCGGTGACCGTCCACAACGCCAGGCCGATCAACCCCACCCCGGCCAGAGGGCCTGCCAGCCACAACCAGTGCGGCCGGCCTTTCCACTCCAGCTTCTCGCCGTCCTGCATCCAGTCGAACGGCCGGGCCTCCTGTTTGATCTGGGTCGTGCGCTGTTTGAGAGGCACATCGGCCCCCCACAACTGCGGATTCTCCTGAAAGGCCACGTCCAGATCCCGGCGATCCAATACGATGATATCGGCGCCGTCGAGCCGGTCCTGAGAGGCCGTGGCCGCGGTGGTAACCGCGCGCACGGTCGCCTCGTGCTCTTTGCCCTCGAACAACGAGGTCTCGCCGTAGACGGCCGGCGCGTGCAAGATATCGCGCGGCCGTTGCCGGCCCTGCGGATCTACGGCCGAGCGGACGGCCGTGCCCTGGCGCAGGATCACCAGGCCATGGCCCGGCTGTCCCTGGGTGGTGATGTTCTGCCCGGCCGGCACGAACATCCAGCCGCAGAACTGCGCCAGATGCGCCCTCTGCTCGCGCGAGAGGCCATGAAACGCCCCGTTGTAGGGCAGATGATCGCGGATGTCGAGCGGTCGCCTCGTGAGCTGTGCGATATCCGGGAAGGTGTCGGCCAGGGCGTTGTATAGTCCGGCCGGAAAACGCAGGAGCCGCGAGGGATAGCGCGTGCGCGCGGTATCCGCGGTGCAGTTTTGCCCCGGCCGCGGCGTTGCGCCGGGCGCCATGAAGAAGTTGCCGGCCGTCAAACGCCACTCCGGCAGGCCGAACGCGGCCGGGCCCGTCACCGCTACCTGGCCATATTCAATCACATAAAAACTGCCGGCCTGGGAGAGGTCTACGTCGCGCTCCGCGGCCAGATCCACCACCTCGACCAGCGCCGCGATCTGCAGGATGGTTGTGTTGTCCACGGTGCGCAACACCGGCAGGCGCCGGAGGCGTCCCGCCAGGTCTTGATGCAACAGGAACTCGTATAGCTTCTCGTTGTGCTCGATCGCGCTGCGCAGATCGGAGAGCCGCAGACGATAGAAGACGGTCGGCTCGACCGCGACCACCTCGATCTGGGGCAGGTTGAAATAGAGCGCGGCCTGGCCGAAGCAGTGTCCCGCCTTCAGGTCCCATGCGAACCACGGCCGATCTTCGCGATACAGCCGGCCGCGCGCGCGGCCGGCGCCGACGATGTAGAAGTCGGCCGGCGGATCTGTCGGCTGCATCAGCACGGCGCCGGCCTGGACTTCGATCCGATCGCACCGCCATAGATAATCGCTCTTGAGCTCGGTCCATGTCTTGGCCAGGGGGGTATCCTTGAGTACCTCCCATGCCTCGGTGATTTGGGCATCGTTCAACATGGCCTACAACCTTTCGCGCACGCTCTGCGCGGCCGCCAGCGTCATGCCGGGCACGGCCGCCAGCTCCTCCACCGATGCCTGGCGGATCGCCTCCAGCGAGCCGAAATGCTTGAGCAACGCCTTGCGCCGCGCCGGGCCGATGCCCGGGATCGCGTCCAGCTCGGACGCGACGGCGGCCTTGCTTCGCTTCTCGCGGTGCGCGGTGATGGCGAAGCGATGCGCTTCGTCGCGGATGCGCTGGATCAGGAAGAGCCCCTGGCTCCCCGCCGGCAACAGGATGGGGTCGCTGCGGCCGGGCAGGAACAGCTCTTCGCGCTGCTTGGCCAGGCCGACGACCGGCACCACCTCGGTCAGGCCGAATTCGGCGAGCACCTCGACCGCCACGCCGAGCTGTCCTTTGCCGCCGTCCACGATCAGCAGGTCGGGCAGCAGTTTCCACGACTCATCCGACTTGCGCGCCTTCGCGCCCGGATCGGGCATGGCCTCTTCGACCGCCCGGCGGAAGCGGCGCTTGAGCACTTCGCGCATCGCGGCGAAGTCGTCCGGCTCGCCCAGGCCGCCCCGGCCCTTGACGTTGAAACGGCGATAGCTGCTCTTTTCGGGCGCGCCCCTGGCGAAGACGACCATGCTCCCGACCGTGTTGGTGCCCTGCAACGTGGAGATGTCGAAGCACTCGATGCGGCCGGGCGGCGCGGCCAATCCCAGAGCCTCCTGAAGCTGCGCCAGCGCCTCGGTCTGGCGGTGGGTATCGGCCTGCCACTGCGCCTGGAGCGCGGCCAGGGTGGCGGCCGCGTTGTCGGTCGCCATCTGGAGCAGCTCGCGCTTGGGGCCTTCGGTCGGCACGGTGAGGACCACCTTTTCGCCCCCGCGGCGGCCGCGCAGCCACTGCTCGATGATCTCCCGCTCGTCCAGGTCTTTCGGCAGGATGATGCTGGGCGGCACGAACGCGGCCTCATCGTAGAACTGCTTGACGAACGCGGATACCAGCTCGCCGTTCTGCTCCGCGCTCACGCCGTCGAGCACGAAGGTCTCCCGGCCGATCAGCTTGCCGCGGCGGATGAAGAAGACCTGCACGCACGCCTCGGCCGTGCGTGCATCCTGCGCGAAGGCGATCACATCTTCGTCCTCCTGGCGGCCGCTCACCACTTTCTGGCGCTCGATCAGGTGGCCGGCCGCGCGGATCTGGTCGCGCAACATGGCCGCGCGCTCGAACTGCAGGCGCTCGGCCGCCTGAACCATCTGCGCCTTGAGCTGCGCCAGCGCCTCCTCGCTGTTGCCCTCCAGGAAGTCGGCCAGGCCGGCGATGATCTGGCGATAGCCGTCGCGATCCACTGCGCCGATGCACGGCCCGGCGCAGCGCTTGATGTGATAGTAGAGGCACGGCTTGGGATCGCGGCCGGTGATCTCGCGCGTGCAATCCAGATAGGGGAAGACGCGACGCAGCGCGTCGAGGGTCTGGCGCACCGCATAGCCCGACGTGAACGGCCCGTAATAGCGACTGCCGTCTCGCTCCATCCGCCGCACGATGCTGACGCGCGGGAAGTCCTCCTGCCAGTGGATCTTGATGTAGGGATAGGTCTTGTCGTCGCGCAGGCGGATGTTGAAGCGGGGCCGATAGCGCTTGATCAGCTCGTTCTCGAGGATCAGCGCCTCCAGCTCGGTGTCGGTGACGATCCACTCCAGGTCGGCGATCTCGGCCACCAGGCGGCGAATGCGCGGGTCGTGGCGCGCGCTCTCGTGGAAATAGGAGCGGACGCGGTGCTTCAGCACCACCGCCTTGCCGACGTAGATCACCTTGCCGTCGGCCGAGCGGTAGAGATAGACGCCCGGCCGCTCGGGGAGCGTCTCGAGCTTTTGGATCAGTTCTGGAGAGAGATGCGTGTTCGCGGCCATAGCCCATATTATACTACATCGCCAGCCGGCGCTCGATGGTGCGCCTCACCTCATCGGCGTCGGCCGGCAGCTCGATCGGCGGATTGCGATGGCGGGCGACCGCGTCGGCCAATGTGCCTTCGTGATAGGCGACCTTGAACTCGCTGAACTTCAGGCCGTGGGCGGTGGAAATGACCACCACGCGCTGCTCGCGTCGGATGATCCCCTGCCGCGCCAGTTTGGCGACCACCGCCAGCGCCACCCCCGTATGCGGACACGCGTAAAGCCCGGCCCGGTCGGCCAGGGCCGCGGCCTCGGCCAGCTCGTCTTCGCTCGCCTGTTCCACCACGCCGTCGAACGCGCGCAGCGCGGCCACGGCCTTTTCGTAGCTCACCGGCGCGCCGATGCGAATCGCCGACGCGGCCGTCGGCCCGGCCGTTACCGGCTCCAGACGGTCGAAGCCGCGCAGGTATGCGCGGTAAAGCGGATTGGCGCGCTCGGCCTGCGCGGCCACCAGCCGGGGCAGGCGTTCGATCAGCCCCAGCTCGTGCGCCATCGCCAACCCCTTCGCCAGCGCCGAGATGTTGCCCAGGTTGCCCGACGGCAACACGATCCAATCGGGCGCTTCCCAGCCGAGCTGCTGGACGATCTCGATCCCCACCGTCTTCTGGCCCTCGACGCGCAGCGAGTTCATGGAGTTGGCCAGGTAGATCGAGTTGTCGCGCGTCACCTCCTGCACGATCCGCATGCAGCCGTCGAAATCGGTGTCGAGCGCCAGCACATGCGCGCCGTGCGCGATGGGCTGGATGAGCTGGGCGGTGCTGATCTTGCCCCGGGGCAGGAAGACGATGGCCGGGATGCCGGCGGCGGCCGCGTAGGCCGCCAGCGCGGCCGACGTGTCGCCGGTGGAAGCGCACGCCACCGCGCGCACGGGGCTATGGCCCTCGGCCATCATCTGGTTGACCGCGCTCACCAGCACGGTCATGCCCAGGTCTTTGAACGAGCCGGTGTGGCTCACCCCGCACTGTTTGATCCACAGATCGTCCACGCCCAGGCCGCGGCCCAGCCGCGGCGCGTGGATCAGCGGCGTGTTGCCTTCGCCCAGGGTGACGATGTGCTCGGGCCGAATCTGCGGCAAGACCCACTCGCGTTTGGCCCACACGCCCGACCCCCGGCCGTCGGCCCCGGCGCCCTGCGCGAAGCGTGCGCGCCATTCCGCGGCAGGGCGTTCGGCCAGGGCGGCCATGTCGTGAACGACCTCCAGCAGGCCGCCGCACGCGGGGCAACGATAGATGACGTCGAAGACGCTGTAACGGCCCGGACAGCCGCGAATGCATTGATACCAGGCAGAATACGGCATGATGGCTGTTCCCCCAACGTGTCCTCTGAGAAGATGCGACTGATTGAGTCTCAGTAGATCACAGATTCAAGCTCAAAGGGGGTCTGTGACCCCCGACCGCCGGTCACAGACCGGCTTGGAGCAGCAAAATTGTGATCTACTGAGTCTAGCATCGGCGGGATATTTGTGCAAACCCGCCGGCCCCTGCTATACTGCGTCCGGCAAGATCACATCCCGGAGGTCATCATGTTCTTCGAATTGCGCCAGTATCGCATCCTGCCCGGCCAGCGCGAGGCCTGGGTCAAGTTCATGGAAGAGGTCATCATCCCCTTCCAGGTCTCCAAGGGAATGGTGGTTGTCGGCAGCTTCGTGGGCCAGGAAGAGGAGGATCTGTACGTGTGGATCCGCCGCTTCGAGAGCGAAGAGGAGCGCGCCGCCTTGTACCAGGCGGTCTACGAGACCGACTACTGGAAGAACGAGATCGCGCCGAAGGTGGGCCAGATGCTCGACCGCTCGCGCACCGTGGTCACCCGCATCGAGCCGACGCCGAAATCGGTGATCCATTGAGCAGGCCTTCACGGCCGTCCCGACATTTTGACACGGGCGGGCATTTGTGCTACACTGTTGGCCGTAAAAGATGGTCGGTCGGCCGACCAGAAGCATAGCAATCGTTCGGAGTTCTGATGGCATTTAGCCTGCGTTTCCCCCGTCGTCGTTTCATCCAAACCGGCTAACCCCGGTCGAGGGAAGCGCGCGGGCCGAATTCCAACGACGTATCAGGCAACCAGCACCCAGACCAGGGTGCTGGTTTTTTTTGCGATGGAGAATCGTCCATGATCAAGATCGGCATCTACGGCGCCACCGGTTATACCGGCCTGGAGCTGCTGCGGTGGCTTCAGCGCCACCCCGAAGCCGAAATCATCTGGCTGACCTCCGAGAACTCGGCCGGCCAGAAGTTCGGCGATGTATTCGCGGTGCCGCCCACCCTGGGCCGGCACACCCTGATCGCTTCGGCCGCCGCCGACCCGTCGGCGGTGGATCTGGTCTTCTGCTGTCTGCCGCACGGCGTATCGCTGGAGCCGGTGGCCAGGGCGCGACGGGCCGGCGCGCGCGTCATTGACTTGAGCGCCGACTATCGCCTGAAGGACCCGGCCGTCTACGAGAAGTGGTACGGCCACGCGCACTCGCAGCCGGAACTCCTGGCCGAGGCGGTCTACGGCCTGCCCGAGCTGCATCGGGCCGAGATCGCCGGCGCGCGCCTGGTGGCCAACCCCGGCTGCTATCCGACCAGCGTCATCCTGGGCCTGGCGCCGCTGGCCCGGGCCGGCTGGCTGGCGGGCACGGTGATCGCCGACAGCAAGTCGGGCGTTTCGGGCGCGGGCCGCTCGCCGAGCCTGAAAACGCACTTCGTCGAGGCGAACGAAAACGTCAGCCCGTACAATATCGGTCGCGTCCATCGGCATTTGCCCGAAATGGAACAGGAGATCGGTCAATTGGTGACGGGTAGATTGGGAAATGGGGGAACGGGTAACCCGGGGGCCGCATCTTCCCCCCAACCTGCCGACCTCCTCATCTACCAGTCCACCAATCCACCAATCTACCAGTCTACCAATCCACCAACCTACCAGCTCATCTTCTCGCCGCATCTGATGCCCATCAGTCGGGGAATGCTCTCCACGATCTACGTGACGTTGCCCGAAGGGGTGAGCGAAGCGCAGGTGCGCGAGCAATACGAGCAGATGTATGCCGACGAACCGTTCGTCTATCTCCTGCCGCGGGGCCAGGTGGCCACGATGGGCCACACCACGAACACCAACTTCTGCGCCATCGGCCTGACGCCCGTCCCCGGCACGCGTACCCTGATCGTCACGTCGAGCATTGACAACCTGGGCAAGGGTGCTTCGTCCGCGGCCGTGCAGAACATGAACGTGATGTTCGGATGGCCGGAGACGCTGGGGTTGAAGTGAAACGTAAAACGTAAAACGTAAAACGTCAATCTCGTGACGCATGACGTTTGACGCACGACGCCAGGGGGTTTTGCAGATGAGCATAAACAACAAATCCATCCTCGTCCTCAAGATCGGCGGGAATCAGGTCGAAGATGAGGCGTTTTTGGTCGGGTTCGTGACCGCGGTCAAGGAGTTGTTGCGGGAACATGCGATCGCGATCGTGCACGGCGGCGGCAAGGAGATCAGCGACCTGCACGAGCGGCTCGGCGTGGGGTTCGAGACGGTCGAGGGCCTGCGCGCCACCAGCCCGGAGAGCATGAAGCTGGTCGAGATGGTGCTCAACGGCACGGTGAACACCCGGCTGGTGCGCTGGCTGGTGAACGGCGGGGTGGCCGCGCTCGGCCTGAGCGGAATAGACTTGGGCCTGGTGCGCACCACGCCCATGACGATCAAGGGCAAGAGCCTGGGGCTGGTGGGCCAGGTCGGCCCGGTGAACGGCGAGGTGCTGCTTCGCCTGCTCGACCTGGACATGACCCCGGTCATTTCGCCGGTCTCGCTCGGCATGGATGGCCTGGCGTACAACGTCAACGCCGACCATGTGGCCGCGGGCGTGGCGAAAGCCATCGGGGCAAGCAAGCTGATCTTCGTCAGCAACGTGCCCGGCGTGCGGGTGGACGGCCGCACCATGCCCGCCCTCGGCCTGGCGCAGGTCGAAGCGCTGATCGCCGCCGGGCACATCACCGGCGGCATGATCCCGAAGGTGCGCTCGGCCACCGACGCGGTCGAACGCGGCGTCCGGCAGGCGGTCATCACCGATCTGGCGGGGCTGGCGGCCGAAGAAGGCACCA
>Ga0209162_1000439_pt1 | contig 46139 bp, 36 predicted proteins | sample YNPNPMetaG_FD_187121 | JGI IMG/M metagenome (GOLD analysis project Ga0209162, IMG submission 187121) | Anoxygenic and chlorotrophic microbial mat microbial communities from Yellowstone National Park, USA - YNP NP MetaG (SPAdes) (version 2) ...
TTTCTGATGAAGGTCTATGATCGCACCCAGGTCGAAGTCGGTCACGATGTCGCCGTTGAAGACAACAACCGTTTCCTGTCGCCAAAGGCTCTTTGCGGCGTTGCGGACGGCGCCCGCGGTGCCCAAAGGCTGGTCCTCCTGTGCATAGCGCATCTTCACGCCGAAGCGGCTGCCATCCCCAAAATGCTTTTCAATCGCCTCCGCCATGTAGTTGGTGGCGAATACAATCTCATCCACGCCATGCGTCTTCAACAATGCAACCTGATACTCCAGCAGGGGACGGTTCAAGATGGGCATGAGAGGTTTCGGACGGGTGTAAGTCAGCGGACGGAAACGTGTTCCAAACCCACCGGCGATAATGATTCCCTGCATCCCATCACCTCCTCAAACCAAAAATGCTGAAGCCTTGCACAGAACACCCGACACATTATACTCACTGGCGAAGGTGTTTGTAAAGGTAATGGGAACCTGAACAAGAACCAGTCTGCGATGGTGATGCCACTGGCTACGCACGCCAAACACAATGACAGGGGCGGGCTTGTCGCCCGCCCCAAGCAATCGTGCAGGCACCAAACGTGTCAGAACCGATAGTTCGCCTCGATGAAGAACAGGCCGCCATCGTCCCCTGCAGGATACACCGAACGGACAACGCCTCTGCCCTGAACCCAACTCTTATAAAGCGACAGCTGCAGGTTGTCGTTGACGCGGTAGTTCAATGATAAGTCAAACATCTCCGCGAGGTCGCGGCTGCCTCCCGACGGTCTGCCTGCGATACCGAAGGTGGAGTTATCGAACGCGCCTCCCCCGGCGTACCAGAGGTCCTCACTGCGCTGGAGGCGAAGACGGTGAAAATCCGCGCGTACCGACCAGCGCGGGTGCGGGGTCAACATCACCTGCACGAAGGCGTCTTCCAGGTTCATCGTGTTGTAGAAGGGGGTCAAGGCGTACAGGCGAGGCGTGTTCGCTCCAGGGAAGAAGGTCTTGTGGGTATCGTCGGCATTATTGTCGTCGCCGGAACCGATGTAGTAACCGATGCGTACCCATGGCTTCCATGTGGTGGGGAACTGGAATCCTGCTTCCGCTGCCAGCGCGTACGCCGAATGGCTCAGACGCCCCCATTCGCCTCCTTGCAGCGCCGCCCACAACAGCAGGTCGGCGCGACCGGCGGTGCTGTTCCAGTCCTGCACCCAGTGTCCGCCCAGTGTCCAGACCCGCACATCCTCCGTATCCGCCTGGCGCGCTGCCAGCGGGCGGTTATCCACTTTCAGCACGTCGCGCGAGTCGCGGAACCATCCCCAGAAGAGACGCCAGTCGTAATTGGTAGCGCCCTTCTCGTGGGCGCGCGCATACGCCAAATAGAGCTGGTTCACCCGGGTCAGCGTCGGGTTGCCGTTTAGGTCAAACGCGCCCTGTGTGGGGTATGCAGCAAAAGCGACCCATCGCGATGCATCGCTGCCGAACTGCAGCAACACCCCATCGAAGGAGCGCGTGATGGGCGAGAAACCGAAGGGACCGATGAGGCGGTTGCTGATTCGGTTCGTGTGCAACCAGTTCAATCCCGCGTCTTTGACAGTGACCTCGCGCCCGTCGGCGTACTCCATTCGCCCCACTCTAACAGTTCCCCAATCCTGTTTCCACTGGACGCTCAACTGCTTGAGGAACACGCTTGCCTTGTTGTCGCCGTTCACCGCTTTCAATGTACCACCGAAGCCCAGCTGCCCGGCGGGCGGCGGTGCGACGGCATCAGGCACACTGAACAGCCCCACCTGCGCCAGCTCGGCGGTCCAAACGCTGTTTCCCGAGCTGCCGGTCAGCGCAAGGCGCAGCAACGAATGCGCGTAAGTGTAGTCGGAATCGAAGCCGGGCACGCCGAACCACTGCCAGTCCTCCACACGTACGCGCCAGCTGCCCTGAACAGTGGGTTGCTGGGCGTTCGCCGCCACCATCAGCAGGCTAACCGCGGCGACAGCGAAATAGGTGACTTTTCTCATCCACATATGCCTCCTTTCCACACTCGTATTGGTTATGTCTATCCGATTATCCTGCTTCAGATTGCAGGTGGGGGATCAGGCGACGCGACAACCACCGTGCGGCTACATCGAAGCAGTAGCCCAGACCGCCGATAACCAGTATCACCGCCATCATCTCGCTGTAGGCGAGTCGGTCGCGCGTGTCTAGGATGTAATAACCCAAACCTGCGCTGACCCCCAGCATCTCCGCGGGTACCAGCACAATCCATGCGATGCCCACCGCCAGCCGAAAGCCGGTCAATACATGCGTCAGTACGGCGGGCAGATACACCAAACGCAGCAGTTCCCAGCGGCGCGCGCCCATACTGCGAACCGCCAGTATCCACTGCCTGTCGATGTGCGAGATGCCTGCCCGTGTGTTCAGCATGATGGGAAACACCGTGGCGATGCCTATCAGGAAGTACACCGGCGCGTCGCCCACGCCGAACACCATGATGGCGATGGGCATCCAAGCCAGTGGCGAAATCATGCGCACCAGCTGGAGCACGATGGTTGTGGCGCGTTCCAGCCAGCCCACCGTGCCCAGCAACACGCCGAGCGGCACCCCGACTGCGCTTCCAATCGCCAGCCCGAGTATCACGCGCTTCAGGCTAACTGCGATATGTGGCGTCAACGCGCCAGTGCTAAGCAGTTCCCACAGGCTACGCAGAGTGGGCAGGGGGGCAAACGATGCCAGCACGCTTTCCGCCCCGCGCGATAGGCTCCACACCTGCCACCCCATCAGCAACACGCCAATCCCAACCAGCGGGAGTAGCTTCTGATGCCATCGAGCAGACGGCAGAGCGGCGGAATGCATCGCAGTGGTCACGGTTCGAACGCCTCCGTTCGGCTGAGTTGCTTGGGCAACCCGAAAACGGATGTCCCGCCCACGGCGGTAATAGCCTTGCGCACGAAACGGTCATCGACTAAATCCCGCGCCACTTGCTCGGGCTTTAGCGTGCGCAGGAAGTCGCGGTTGCCCTCCACCTGCGTGCGCTGCAACAGGCGCACCAGCAAAGCGGTATACGAAGGGAAGGGATAGGGCTGAAAGTCGATGCGCGGCACCCGCCACGCTTTGTGTCGGATGGCACCTTCGTGCTGGTAGAAAACGGGGTCGTATTGCACCAGCACACGCAGCAGCACCGCTTGCGGGTGGGGCGTGTATGTGCCAGCCTCTCGCGACAGCAGACGTGCAGTCTCTATCCGATTCTGGCGGATCCACTGCTGCGCTTTCACGACGGCGTTCACCACCGCCTGCGTCCAGTCGGGTCGCCGTTGCAGGTCGTCCTCATGCATCAACACGACACAACAGGCATGGTCGCGCCACACATCCCCAGATAGCCGCAGCACCCGCCCGACGCGGTTGGTTTCCGCCGCGGCGTTAAAGGGTTCCGCCACGATATAGCCAGCGATGGAGCGGTTCGCCAGCGCAGAGACCATTTCAGGGGGCGGCATCACCACCAGTCCCACTTCGTTCTCGCGCAGCCTTTTCCCCTGCGGACGCAGCACCGGCTGGAGCCCCTCTCGGCGCAACAGCTCCTGGAGTATCACGTTGTGGATGGAGTAGTAGAACGGAATGGCTACCTGCTGTCCACCCAGTTGCTGCAGGGAGCGAATCTGCGGCTGCACCGTAATGGCGGAGCCGTTGGTGTGGTTCCATGCCACCACCTTCGCTGGGAACCGATTCCCGTAACGCAACAAGATAGCCGTAGGCATCAGGATATGCACCATGTTCACCTGCCGAGCCACGAAGGCTTCCACCAGGTTCGGCCAAGCGCGGAACAGGCGTGGTTGCTCCGCGGTAAGCCCTTCCGCCTCGAACATTTTGCGCGCATGGGCGACTAGCAGCGGCGCGGCGTCGGTAATCGGCAAGTAGCCGATACGCACAGGCTGTTCCTTGCCGCGCTGCGACGCCGATGGTGTCTGCGCCAGCAACGTCCCCAGCGCCGCCAACGAGAGAGCCTGACAACAGTTCACATGACCCAATCCGCAACCTCCTTTGCTTCCTCACGAATTGTGCTGTGTTTGGCAAGGTGTTCTAAGACAGTGGCATGAAGATGTATCATCTGGGGGTCTCGATACTGCCTGGGATGCGGCACGGGGATGTGCCACTGCTGTTCAATGCGTCCGGGGCTTGCGCTCATGAGCAGCACCCTATCCGCCAAAAACAGAGCCTCGTCAATGTCGTGGGTGACCAGCAAACAAGTGGTGTTCTGCCCATGTACCAGCTGCAGCAGGGTGCATTGCAGATAGTGGCGGGTGTGCATCCAGCGCAGCGAAAGGTTCATCGAGCAGCAACAACGCAGGGTTCCGCACCAACGCCCGCGCCAGCGCTACCCGTTGCGCCATGCCCCCGCTCAGCTGATGGGGATAGTGGCGTGCGAACGCCTCCAGCCCCACGGCACACAATACGCTTTGCACCCTGCGGCGTAACACTGCAGACGGCAACTGCTCGTGTCGCAGTTGTAGCCCCAACGCAACGTTCGACCACACGTTGCGCCAGGGTAGCAGGCAGGGGTCTTGAAAAACGACCGCCACATCGGGGTGTGGCTCGCGCAGCGGGTTTCCGTTGAGAAGCACTTCCCCCGCGTCTGCGGACTGCAGCCCCGCGATTGTCGCCAGCAGCGACGATTTACCGCAACCGCTGGGACCCAGCAGGCACACAATTTCCCCCTGACGCACTTCGAAAGAGATATGCTCGAACGCCACTACCGTCGCGTCGCGCGTGCGGTACAGTTTCGTTAAGTCGGCGACCCGCAGCAGGAGCTGGGCGTTGCTCATCGCGCTGCAGGCTCCTTCTGGGAATGTTTGAGTTGCAGCGCCAGCTGGGTTGTGCTGGGCGTCAGCACAGGCAGGAAGGTTACCTCGCGCAGGCGTCGCGCAGTGCCGCTGTTGCGGAAGTACGCCGCACCACCCGCCGCTTCCAGTTCAATCTGCGCTGCCTTCACAGCCAAATCCACCCACTGGATGCGGGTTTGGAACAGCCGACGCAGGTCAGACTGTCCGTATCGTCTTTGCTGGGCAAGCCGTTGTGTGCGCCGTTGTAGCCGGTGCCACTGTCGGCAGGCGGTCTCCACCCGCTGTTCGGGAATCGCCTTCGCACCCTGCATTTTCGCCGATGCTTCCTGCAATGCCCGCTGCGCTATCCCCATCGGCAGCCCGCACTGTAACAGCAGAAAGCCTGGACGAACCCTTTGCAGGAAAGCAGGCGCATCATCGCTCAGCAGCCATCGATAGGGCAGCCGCACGGAACGCAGCGTCAACGACGCGGTCTCGGAGCTCTGCAAGCCCAGCAGCTGAAACGTCTCACTGCGTTCGACCCCCTGTGCCTCCGCGGGCACCGCCGCCACGATTGCCTGATGCTCGTCCACCTGCGCTGCCACCGCTACCACAAAACGACTGACCTGCAAATTCGACGCCCACGGGAGATGACCGTCCAGCTGAATCTCCTCTTCATGCAACACCGCTCGCGTGCGCAGTGGCTCCAAACCGCCGAGATACTTCATAGCGTTGGATAGGCCCGTTGCGCCCGCGCGGCGAGCATCCAGTATCTCAGGCAATAAGGTGTCACGCAGGTCGATGTTGGGCGTGTGCAGCAGGTACTCGATAAACACCCGCTGGCACCAAAACAGAAACGCCGTGGTGAGACACTCTGTGGAGACCTCGGCGATGGCTTGCACCGCTTCCCACAAGGTGTCGCCCTCGCCACCCACTTCTCGGGGCACGCCGTGGTGCAGGTAGCGTTGCTCCGCCAGAAGCTGCAGTGCGTGGTGGGCATCCCCGTGCCCTTCGTTCATCGCGAGCGCGGATGCCGCCAGTTGCTCGCGTATCGCCTGTGCTGCCACGGTATGCCTCCTTATCGCACATTCTGAATGGTGGTTACGTGGTCGACCGGTGCACCGACTACCTCACGAGCCTTCAACACCGTTTGCTCGTCGGGGCTGTCGTACAGGCACAGGCACTTGCTCATGTCCTCGCAGACGTAGGTGCGCTCGAACTTCACCTCAGGAACCTGAGCATACAGCGGCGACTTTTCCGCCTTGCGCTTCAGGTAAGCCTCCATCGTTAACCCCGCGGGCAGGTTCCACTCCACCAGGTAGTTCGCTCGGGCTTTGCGCTGGCGTACGGTCTCCAGATCCTGCCCGACCAGCCGCACCTGCTTGACCAGCTCCGCCTGCAAGCCGCTGTGGGCAAACGCCTCGCGTGCTGCCCGTTCATCTGCCGCCAGCAACACCACATACAGGCGGTTGTCCTGTGCGCTCGCCTGGGCTTCCAGCAACTCCGCGTGCGTTTCCACCGCCTGAAGCCGCTGTTCGAGAAGCGCACGCTCTACACCATGGCAACTGCTCTCGATGAGATACAGGTTCATCGCGAACGCCTCCTTGCATAGTTTACTATGATGATACCGTTAGTCAAGATAAATGTCAAGGGTGATACAAGCCTTCTGTGGCGCATTTTCTGCCTTGCCCTCTGCTCAAGGGTGCAGTATAATCTGTAAGGCAGAAGTTTTTTCACAGGAGACGGCAAACGCATGGCGGATGCGACCAATATCCCGAAAGTGTATGACCCCACGCAAGTGGAAGAGAAATGGTATCGCTACTGGAGCGAGAAAAACTACTTCGCGCCCAGCCGGGAACCGGGTAAACCGGTCTACTGTATCACCATTCCCCCGCCCAACGTCACAGGCTCTCTGCATATCGGACACGCGCTGTGCTATACCATCCACGATACCCTCATCCGCTGGCGCAGGATGCAGGGCTATAACACCCTGTGCGTGCCCGGCACGGACCACGCAGGCATCGCCACGCAGAACGTGGTGGAGAAGCAGCTGCGCCGCGAGGGACTGACGCGCCACGACCTCGGCAGAGAGAAGTTCTTAGAGCGCGTGTGGGACTGGGTACGCGAGTACGGCGGGGTTATCCTCACGCAGTTCCAGCGGCTGGGATGCTCCTTCGACTGGAGCCGCACGCGCTTCACGATGGACGAAGGTTATGTGAACGCCATCATGGAGTGCTTCGTGCGCTGGTGGGAGGACGGGCATATCTATCGCGGTAAGCGTGTCATTAACTGGTGTCCCCGTTGTCTGACCGCTCTTTCCGACATCGAGGTAGAGCACGAAGACCAGCCTTCGCAGCTCTATTACATCCGCTACCCGTTTAAGGACGGCTCCGGTTACGTGGTGGTGGCAACCACTCGCCCTGAGACCATGCTGGGCGATACCGCCGTCGCTGCCAACCCCGCCGACGAGCGATACCAGCACCTGTTCGGCAAGACCATCATCCTGCCGCTGGTGGGCAGGGAAATCCCCTTCATCGCCGACGACTATGCCAGACCTGAGTTCGGCACAGGAGCGGTGAAGGTGACCCCGGCGCACGATGCCAACGACTTCGAGTGCGGACTGCGCCATAACCTGCCGCAGGTGGTGGTCATCGACGAACATGGGCGCATGACCGCCGAAGCAGCCGAACGCTACGCTGGGCTCGACCGCTACGAGGCGCGCGAGAAGGTGCTGCAAGACCTGCAGGAGCAGGGACTGCTGGAGAAGGTGGAGGACTACGTGGTGCCCGTGGCGACCTGCGCCCGCTGCGATACCGTCATTGAACCGTTGCTCTCCGAGCAGTGGTTCGTGCGCATGAAGCAGATTGCTCAGCCTGCCATCGACGCGGTGAAACAGGGACGCATCCGCTTTATTCCCGACCGCTACGCCCGCACCTATCTGGACTGGATGGAGAACATCAAGGACTGGTGTATCTCGCGCCAGCTGTGGTGGGGACACCGTATCCCCGTGTGGACAACCGAAGACGGCGAGTACATCGTCGCGCGGTCGGAAGAAGAGGCACGGCAGAAGGCGGGCGGCAAAGCCATTCAGCAGGATGAAGATGTGCTGGACACTTGGTTCTCCTCCGCGCTGTGGCCCCACGCCGTGCTGGGCTGGCCCGAGCAGACCGATGACCTGAAGACCTATTACCCCACGTCCGTGCTGATTACCGCGCGCGACATCATCTACCTGTGGGTGGCGCGCATGATTATGACTGGGCTGTACTTCATGAACGACGTGCCCTTCCGCGACGTGTACATCTACGCCACCGTGCTGGACGAACAGGGACGGCGCATGAGCAAGTCGCTGGGCACGGGGGTAGACCCGCTGGACTTGATTGAAATGTATGGCGCAGATGCTTTGCGCTTCGCCCTGCTGGTGCGCACCGCGAAGGGACAGGACATCCGCTTCGCCAGCATCCAGCACGGTAGGCACAGTCAGGTGGAGGAGGCACGCAACTTCTGCAACAAAATCTGGAACGCTTCCCGCTTTGTGTTGATGAATCTGGACGAGGAGTTCCGCCAGCGGTTCGACGGCGCGCTGCCTGCCGACGAGCAGATGAACGATATCGACCGCTGGATTCTCAGCCGCCTGAACCACACCATCCGTACCGTCAATAACGCGCTGGAAAGCTACGACATGGACGATGCCGCCAAAGCCATCTACTCGTTCCTGTGGGACGAGTACTGCGACTGGTATATCGAGATGTGCAAACCCCGTCTGAACGCAGGCGGAAGCGAGCGCGAGGTTGCCCAGCGCGTACTGAGCGTGGTGCTGGAACATACCCTGCGTCTGCTACATCCCTTCATGCCCTACATCACCGAGGAAATCTGGCAGAGCCTCCCGCATGAAGGCGAAAGCATCATGGTCGCGCCCTTCCCGACAGAGCAGCCGCAGTGGAACGCGCCGGAAGCAGAAACACGTATGCAACAGTTGATAGAGGCAGTGCGAACCATCCGCGCCCTGCGCACAGAGGTTGGATTCGACATCTCGCTGAAGGCGAATGTGTTTGTCGTGCCGTCCTCGCCGGAGGCAGGTGACCTGCTGCGGGAGTACGAGCCGGTGATTCGCACCCTGCAGCGAGTGGAGCCGATGACCATTGTGGAAAACCTGCCGGAGGGCGCCAAAGCGGTCGCCGCGCATTGTGAACTGGCAGATGTGTACCTGCAGCTGGAGGCGGTGGACCTGGAGAAGGAACGGCAGCGCGTGCAGAAAGAGATGGCTTCACTGGAGAAAGAGCTGCAGCGCGTCAACGGCAGACTGAGCAACGAGCAGTTCCTGCAACGCGCCCCGCGCGAGATAGTGGAGAAAGAGCGCGCGATCCAGGCCGAGCTACTGGAGAAGCAGGCGAAGCTGCTGGCGCGGCTCAAGCGGCTCGAATAGGGCACGAGTGGCGCGAACGGCGGTAACGCCGGTTGGGGCGTTATCGTCTATATTCGTGCGGAAAACCAAAAAGCGGACAAGGAGTATAACATGCTCGACAGAGGGATACTGTTGCTCGGTTTACTGTGGTATAGCGCTGGTTTTGTGAATGCGCAATCGCAGGATATCAACGATTACGTTCAGACTCGTCTGCACGACCTGCGTGCTACCGTCAAACAGCAGACCGCCAACCAGCGCGAGCTGGAGAAGATAAACAAGGATTTCGCCAACTCGTACCGTATCAAGCAGATGAGCGCCCACTATAAAGAGCCCTCCAAGATGCGTCTGGAGAGCAAGGTGGGCGTGGTCAACGTGGTGTACATTATTAACGGCAACCAGAAGCACGTCTCGGCAGGTCCCATCAAACACACCGACGACATCAGCAACGCGCCGGGCAAGCGACAATCGCTGATGGATTTCGGCATCCTGACGCCCAGCTTCATGAAGCTGGTCAACGCAAAGTTCCTGCGCTATGACCACGAAGGCGGCGTGCGCTATCCGGTGTTTGAGCTGACGTGGGCGAACTCCGACGACACTTCCAAACACATCGTATGGATGGACGGCAAAACCCGTACGGTGGTCAAGCGCCAGTGGTATAACCAGCAGGGCAAGCTGATGGCGACTTTTTACTACAAAAACCCAGTGAAAGTCGCACCCGGCATCTGGGTACCCACGCGGGTAGAGGTGTACAACGCCGAGGGCAAGCTGGGGGGCATCACCACCTACGTGGACCTGCACGTGAACGAAGGCTTGCCCGATAGCCTGTTCCAGTTTTAACGGCACAGCGGGAGTGTATCTCCTACACTCCCGCGAACGCGCTGAAGCCGCCGTCTATCGGAATGACCGCTCCCGTAACAAACGCGCTCGCCGGCGACGCCAGCCAGATAATGGTGCCTATCAGATCGTCCGGTTCGCCAAAGCGTCCCATCGGGGTATGTGCGATGATTGCCTGCCCGCGTGGAGTCAGTTTACCTGCTTCGTCCAGCAGCAGGTAGCGGTTCTGCTTGGTCAGGAAAAAGCCGGGCGCGATGGCGTTGACCCGCACTTTGGGCGAGTATTCCTGTGCGATATGCACCGCCAGCCACTGCGTGAAGTTGCTCACCGCCGCCTTCGCCGCCGAGTAGCCCAACACGCGCGTCAGCGGCTTGAAAGCCGACATCGAGGAGAAGTTAATGATAACGCCACCAGCCTCCTTCTCCAGCATCTGCTTCGCGAACACCTGACTGGGCAGTATCGCCCCGCCGAACAGATTGAGGTTCACCACCTTCTGCAGAGCTTCTACAGGCACGTCGAAGAAACTGCGCTCAGGCGAGGTGGAGGCTTCGGGCATGTTGCCGCCCGCCGCGTTCAGCAGTATGTCTACCGCGCCAACCTGTTGTTTCACCTGCTCCGCCACCCGCTCGATATCCGCCTTATCCAGCACGTCCATCCGGTAGCCGTATACCTCGATGCCCAGCTGGTGCATCTCCTGCACCCGCTCCTCCAGCGGGGCGATGTCGGTCAGCACGACACGCGCTCCCGCCTTGCCGAGACCTCTGGCGATTGCGCCTGCCAGCACGCCTGCGCCACCAGTGAACAACGCTACCTTGCCCTTGACCGAAAACAACTCCTCGATATAGCTCATATTCCCCCTCCTGCGGCTACAGGTTTATGGAACACCCCAACTCCCTTTCCGTCACAAGGTTACAAGACGGGTATGCTCCCGGAAAGCTTGTGCCAGGCAATCCATCAGCTGCCGGAAGAACTGGTATTTTTTCGCGTATACCTCCACCGCGTCCTGCTGGGGCACATACTGCCTGCCGGTTCGTACCATTGCGTGTGTTGCCTGCTCCACATCGGCATAAACGCCCAGCGCAGTATATCCCAGTATCGCCGAGCCGACCAGACCCGGCTCCTCCACTATGCTGACCTGCAACGGAACGCCCAGTACATTCGCCATCGTCTGCATCCACAGGGGCGAACGTGACCCCCCACCCCCGATGCGCATTTCCGTCAGGACAACGCCGTTCTCCCGCAGCGCGTCGTACACGATACGCAGAGCGAAACACACCCCCTCCATTGCCGCCCGGACGATGTGTCCGCGCGTATGGTAGCCGCGCAGTCCGAAGAACACTCCCGACGCGGCATTACCGATTTGCGGGTTGCGCTCTCCGCTGAGGAATGGCAGGCAGAACAGCCCCACCGTGTCGGAAACGCTCTCTCCTTCGCGGTTCATCGCCTCATAGTCTATATGCAACACGCTGTCGCGCAGCCAGCGCAAGGTGATGCCTGCGTTATTGATTGCTCCACCCGGGAACCACCTGCCGCAGGCAAGATAGCAGGTCTGCAGCCTCATCGCGGGGTCGGCATCCAGCACCGGCTGGGGCATCGCCACTCGCAACATCGCCGTGGTACCCAGGTTCATCGCACCCGCTCCCCCCAACAGCGCACCGATGCCGATAGCGACCGCGCCTCCGTCGTACACGCCCGGCACCAGCTGGCATCCCTTTGCCACGCCCAGCCCGGCGCAAATCTCTTCAGGCAGAGCCACCAGCACCCTGTCCGCTTCCACCGGCTCCGGCAGCTGCTCTGCGTCCAACTCCAGCACGCCCAGCGCAACCTCATCCCACTGCAGGGTATGCAGGTTCATCAGCTGCGTTGCCGTGCCCAAACTGGCTTCCGTCACCCATCGCCCAGTGAGTCGGTAAATCAGATAGTCCTTCGCCCCCACCAGCCGCCGCGCTCTGGCAAAAAGGTCAGGATGACTCGTCTTCAGCCAGAAGATTTTGGAAAACGGATAATGGAATAGCGGCGGACAACCCGTGCGCTGATACAGGTGGCGTGCGTCTATCTGCTCCATCAGTCGGGGATAGGTCTGCTGAGGGCGCGTGTCCAGAAGGGTAATAATGCCGGTCAGCGGACCACCCCTTTCATCCACTGCCAGCAGGCTGAGCTGGTATGCGGATAGCACCAGGGCGTGTATCCTGTGGCCGTAGCCCTCGGCGACCCGCCGTGCCACTGCGCCAAACGTGTCCCATAACAGGTGCGGGTCGTGTTCCGCTTTGCCGTTCTCATCACGCGCCAGAGGGAGCTCCTGCTGAACCACCCGCAACACCCGCCCCTGTGCGTCGACGACCCCCGCTTTGATATTCGTAGTGCCCACGTCTACGGAAAGTACCAGAGGTTCACCTTCCATGCTGTGTTTCCTGTTCGAGCGACCGAAATACTAACGCCATTATACACGCCCTCCGCGCTACAGGGCAAGCTCTCAGTCCGTCCGTAGCATCTCACGCGTCCGAATCACGTGGCGCAGGATTTGCCCGAACGGGAACGTAAATTATCTTCGCTATCCGATTTTACAGGAGGCGTATCATGCCTTATTCCCGCAAGCCGGTTACGCAGATGGTCTACGCCTCTGCGGAGGAGATGCTCTTCGGTTCGGCGGCAAAGCCTCTTGCCTGCGGAAACGGAGTGCTCATTGGCGCAGAACAGGTTATTCCCGAGGTCAACTTCACCCTGCCGCCCATGTCGATTCGTGAAGAGACCCTTCCCGATGTGCGCCAGCGGTTCCGCGAGATGGTGGAACGCATCCTCACCCGCGCCGTACAACAGGGGCTTTCCGCGATTGTGCTGGAGCTGGAGCACCTTTATGAGCTCACTCTGCACCCCGACTGGGGCGCGCTGGTCACATCGGATATTAAATTGGTGATGGAGCAGTTCGGGCAGAAGTACGGATTGCGCTCCGCCCTGCGCGTCACTGTCGCCGACATCCGCGAACAGGAGCGTCCACCCCGCATGCGCAGTGGGCGTCTGTTCGCCACCATGCTGGAAGCATTCGAACGGTGCGCGGAGGCGGGCGCAGATATCCTTTCTATCGAAAGCACCGGTGGCAAAGAGGTCAACGACCACGCACTGGTGCAGGGGGATATGGAGGGCATCGCCTTCGCGCTGGGCGTGCTGGCGCCGAACGACATGGAGTGGCTGTGGGCAGCCATCGTGGACATCGCGCATCGCTACAAGGTGGTGCCCGGCGGCGATACCGCCTGTGGCTTTGGCAATACGGCAATGCAGCTGGCGCATCAGGGACTGCTGCCCAAAGTGCTGGCAGCGGTGGTGCGATTGATGACGGTACCGCGCTCGCTGGTGGCGGTGGAGATGGGCGCGACGGGTCCATTGAAAGATTGCGGCTACGAGAACCCGGTGATTAAAGCCATTACCGGCGTGCCCGTCAGCATGGAGGGCAAGTCCAGCGCATGTGCCCACTCTTCCCCGCTGGGCAATATCGCCGCGGCGGTGTGTGACCTGTGGAGCAACGAGTCGGTGCAGGACGTACGCCTGCTGGGCGGCTATGCTCCGGCAGTGTTCACCGAAATCCTTGCCTATGACTGCCGCTTGATGAACACCGCTCTCCAACAGGGGCAGGGCAAGGCTCTACGCGACCTGTTGGTGCTGTCCGACCATCATCGCGACCCGCAAGCGCTGATGCTTGACCCGAGTGTGGTATATGAGGCAGGCAAACGCATCGTGGAGGCTGGCGACGACCACTACGCCCGCACGCTGGCGATGGCACGCTTTGCCGCAGGGGAGATACGCCGTGCGGTGAACGAAGGCAGTCTCTCTCTGGAGCCACGTGAAGAGCGGTGGCTGGGCATGATCGAAGACGCCATCGCCGACCTGCCTGAAGACGCCCACCCGCTGCGCCGACGGGCAGACATGAACTACGGTTCTCTCTACATTCCTGCAGAATACGGGTTAAACGCATGAACTCAAGAGAACGCATCCGAATCACGCTGAAACGTGGCATCCCTGACCGCGTGCCCATGCTGGACATCACCTTCTGGCCTGAGACGCTGCAGCGCTGGCAGCAGGAAGGCTTGCCCGAAGGCGTAGACCCGGTGGACTATTTTGGGCTGGACCGCATCGAGCGTTTCGGCTTCGATGGCTCGCTGCAGCTGCCGGTAGAGATGATGGAAGAGACCGACCGCTGGCGCATCTACCGCAACGCCAACGGGCTGGTGGTCAAGGAATGGAAAGATTCGTACGCCCCACCCGCCCGACTGGAATGCACCGTCCGGAATTGGGACGAATGGCTTAAGGTGAAAGCCCGCCTACAGGTTAGCCCCGACCGGATTCCGGACTGGATGCTACAGAACTACCGCACTTGGCGTGAGCGGGACTGGTTCGTGGTGGCGGAGCCGGTGGAGCCAATGTGGTACATCCTGGACCATCTGATGGGCTTCCAGAACGCCTTGCCCCTGATCGCCGAACAGCCCGACCTCATCGCCGACATCCTGAACACCTACACCGACTTCCTGCTGGGGATGTGCGAGTTGTGCGTGCAGAGAGGCATCACCTTCGACGGGTTGTGGTTCTTCTCAGACCTGTGCTACAAGAACGGGATGCTCTTTTCGCCCCGTGCTTACCGCGAGCTGTTGATGCCCTGCCACCTTAAGGTAAAGGCATGGTGCGAGGCACAGGGAATACCGATGCTGCTGCACTGCGACGGTGATGTGCGACAGTTTATCCCCCTGCTGATTGAGGCGGGGTTCGACGCCATTCAGCCACTGGAGGCGCGGGCAGGCAACGATGTGCGCGAGCTGAAGCGGCTCTACGGCACGCAAATCGTCTTCTTCGGCAACATCAGCGCGGACGTGATGGCTTACGGAACCGACGAGGAGCTGGAAGAGGAAATACGTAGCAAGCTGGCAGTGGCGATGGAGGGAGGCGGTTACATGTACCACAGCGACCACTCCATCCCGCCAACGGTCAGCCTCGCCCGCTATGCGCAGGTGGTGCAACTGGTGCGCAAATACGGACAATATGGTTAGGGGCAGACACCAAGTTCTGCTACTGTGAAACTACGCCCGTACCGGACGAACCCTATCGCCCGCGCTGAGCGGCAGCCGCACCGTTGCCGTTTGACCTGTCGATACCCGTGCGGTTACCCATCGGGTATCAGTGCTCACGAAGGGTATCTGGCAGGGCAGAGACGGCATGGAAGCAACTGCTGGCTCGCTAGGCGTGTGCGTCGGGTGCGCCCGTAGCTGCCACTCGCCCGCTCGCACCGGCAGGCGGAACCGTCCCTGTGCATCCGTGAAGGTACAGGCAAGTGGTGCAGCGATGCGCACTTGTTGTCGCAGGGTTTTGCGCACTCCGTTGCATGTGGTAACGCGACAGGTGATTTCCCGAGTCCTCGCCGGCACAGGTGTCTCTTTGCCCTGCGCAACAACCAGTGCGAAAGGCGCCGGCTTACCGTCGGCTCCCCTTACCTCGCCTGCAATAACGCCGTCCGGCGCGCTGATGGCGATTTCCCCCAGATCCCACCGCTCACAGGCTGTCTCTACAGGCGGGCGTGTGCCCGGCGGGGACAGGCTCGCCCAGACCTCCGCCCCGTGCGGCAGGCGGCATACCGTCGGCACAATGGGTCCGCTGGTAGCATAGGGCAGGTAAACGGTGAACCATCCCTGCGCGTCGGTGAAGGTCAGGTAGTCGCAAGGAATGCTTTTGAACCACTTGCCCGGTTCCGTATGCAACAGCACTGCCTCCCGGTGCAATGGTCGCCCCGTGCGAGAGTCTATCAGCCGGCCGCGTACCTCTCGTGTGCCCAAATGATAGCGTACCCGCAGTTCCGGTGCGGCATGGAGCGGCATCGGGTCGCGAAACCTCTGGCGCATCCCCTCAGGCAGTTCTCCGCCCCACGCCCAAAACGCAGTCGCCCCTTCCGGCAACAGTACTCTCAGCTTGCCTTGTGCATCCGTCTGAAAAACGGCGTCCGGCATCGGGGGCAGGTTCACCGGCGCGGGCACCCCGGGTATCCGTAACTGAACGGTTCTTCCCTTCAGCCCCTTTGCGGACTCGCCGAAGCAGTTTTGCACGGTGAAGGTGGCCTGTCCCCCCGAAGTGAGCCGCAGTTTGATGTCCCTCAGCGAATCCAGCGTGCCGATGCTCCACGCCCACCCCGCCTGGGGATGCCATGCCAGCACCAGAAAACGCAGGGGTGTCTGGTTCTCCCTGGCAATGGAGAGCAGTTCAGAAGACAGGGGAAGCTGGGTGCGCAATTCGCCGGAAGAAGAGGTTCTCCACTCTCCCGGCAGGAGCTGCAGTTTACCGGCGGGTACCATGCGCCAGAGCAGGATGTGCGCTCCCGCTACCGGTTGCCCTTCACGCGTAACGGCGCGAACGCGCAAAAGCGGCGCTGATGGCATCGTCAGAAGCCCTCCTCTGTTCCGAGCGTGTCGCCCTTTAGACGCCTGGGCCAGTGGTGAGGTTACCAAGATGCTGGTTCAATGGCAGTAGATCCGCCCACGACTCCAATCGTGGGCGGTGTGAGGTCAGGTGGGGGGTGGCTCACCAGGAGGCTCGCCCTGCATGTAAACACTATGACCCGCTGCCCTGCACCCTACCTTCCGAAACGCTCCCGTATCCGCCGCACTGCCTCTTCCACCCGCTCGCCATGATGGTCACCGCTGACGGTAATGGAGAAGCGCACGTAGCCCTCGCCATGTTCACCGTATCCGATCCCCGGTATCGCCAGAATGCCCGCTTGCTCCAGCAACTGCTTGGCGAACTCGATGGAGGAAATGCCGCCGGGCGTTGGAACCCATACGTAGAAGGTGGCTTTGGGTTTCTGCACGTCCCACCCGATGGACTGAAGTCCTTCCACCAGAATGTCCCGCCGCTTCTGGTAGAGATTGAGCGTGCGGGTATTGTCGGCGTAAAGCAGGGCGTGTGCGGCAGCGCGCGAGATAGCGGCGAACTGCTTGCTGTCCACGTAGGATTTCATCTTGTTCAGGTTGGCGATGGCGTCGCGGTTGCCTGCCGCAAAACCGATGCGCCACCCGGTCATATTGAACATCTTGGACAACGAGTTGAACTCTATCGCGACGTCCTTCGCGCCCTCTATCTGCAGCAGGCTGGGATGGCGATACCCGTCGTATACCACCTCGGAGTACGCCGCATCGTTCACCAGCAGGATGTCGTACTCACGGGCGAATTCCACCGCCTGCCGGTAGAACTCCTGCGTGGCGACCGCGCCGGTAGGGTTGTTCGGATAGTTCAGGAACAGCAGCTTCGCCCGTCGCGCTAGCTCGGACGGGATCGCCGAAAGGTCAGGCAGGAATCCGTTCTCACGCTGGAGGGGCATGGTGTAAACTTCGCCGCCCGCCATGCGCACGTTGATAGCATACACGGTGTAAGCAGGGTCGGGAACCAGCGCGATGTCGCCCGGGTCGATGTACGCCCACGCCAGATGGGCTAAACCCTCCTTGGAACCTATCAGCAGCAGGATTTCCCCTTCGGTGTCCACCGACACGGCATAGCGACGGCGATACCATTCCGCCACCGCCTGCAGGAAGAACGGCTCGCCGTAAGGTGTTTCGTCATAGCGGTGGGTGGCGGGGTCTTGTGCCGCCTCATACAGATTGTCGATAATATCGCGCGGTGTCGGCTGATCGGGGTCACCGATGCCGAAATCTATCAAGTCGCGCCCCTCCGCCAGCGCCTTCGCCTTCAGCTTCGCGATTTCGCCAAACAGATAGGGTGGGGTTTTATCCAGACGAGATGCACGTGCAGGCAAATCTCTCTCCTCCTTCGGTTCAGACTTCTATCTCTCCCACGAACACTTCGGTGGCGGGTCCTGTCATCAGCACACGCCCATCACCCAGCCACTCCACCTGTAGGTCTCCGCCGGGCAGGTGTACCAAAACCTCGCGCCCTGTGAGTTTATTCAGCGCGCCCGCCACTACGGAGGCACACGCCCCCGTGCCACAAGCCAGTGTGATGCCGGCGCCCCGTTCCCACGTCCGCACGATAATTTCGCGCGTGTTCACCACCTGAACGAACTGCACGTTCGTGCGCTTGGGGAACAGCTTGTGGTTCTCGATTTCCGGACCGACTTTCTCCACCGGGAAGGTAGCCACGTTGTCCAGGAAGATAACCGCGTGTGGGTTGCCCATTGAGACAGCGGTGAACTCCAATTTTCTGCCCGCCACACGCAGAGGATACCCAATCACGCTCTCCACTCCCTCCACGCGCACCGGTATCTCCTCCGGCGCAAGGCGGGGCACGCCCATGTCTACGGTGACGGAGACAACTTTGCCGCCCTGCGTGCTGAGTTTCAGGGACTTCACGCCGGCCAGCGTCTCCACGTTCATCTGCGTGCTGGTGACGTGCTTGCGGTCGTAGGCATATTTGGCGAAGCAGCGGATACCGTTACCGCACATCTCCGCCTCACTGCCGTCGGGGTTAAACATGCGCATCCGCAGGTGCGCTACCCGCGAAGGCAGCACCAGAATCAAGCCGTCCGCCCCTATGCCGAACCGTCGGTCGCACAGGCGGCGTGCCATTTCAGGCAAACTCTGCTCGGCAATTTCCGACTTCAGGCAATCTAGCAGCACGAAGTCGTTGCCGATGCCATGCATCTTGGTAAACTGCACTTTGCGCTCCCCACAACCTCCTGTTCCGTAGACTTCCATGTTCAGTTACGAGAACCCGCAAAGCAATCCCCCCTCGCTGTGCCAGGGGGATTGCTCTGTATCTAACGCCCCTTTGCCCGCCCCTTTGCCGCTGGTCACCGCGGCGCACCGATCAGGCAGTCTCGGAAGGCGTCTCCGTGCTCTCGGCGCCTTCGGCGGGTGCGCTGACCGCTCGTGCCGCAGCATCCGGTGGGCGATACGTAGAGACCGGTCTGGAAGGCACCACCGAGGTAATCGCGTGTTTGTAGACCAGCTGAGTGGGCTTGCCCGGGCTATCAAGCAGCACCGTGAAGGCATCGAAACCGCGAACCAGCCCGCGCAGTTGCACGCCTCCAATCAGATAGATGGTGACCGCAATGTTCTCTTTGCGCACCTGGTTTAAAAAAACATCTTGCAAGTTAATTTGAGTCTTCGCCATGTCTTGGGCTCCCCTCCATCCCAAAATCCATTAAGTGTGTTCTTGCTCGCTTCGCAGTCTCTGCAGTATTTGCCTCGCTGTCTCTTCCGCACCTTGCGAAGCGTCTATCCATTCGATCTGCTTGTCGGCGCGGAACCATGTTAATTGACGCTTGGCAAACCGTCTTGTTTCACGTTGTATCAGCGCGATGGCTTCTGAAAGATCCCATCGCCCCTGAACCACCTGTACCAGCTCCCCGTAACCCAGCGAACGCATCGCAGGCAGATTGGGAGCATAGCCCGCTTCCAGCAGCCGGCGTACCTCATCCAGCCAACCCTGAGCAATCATCCGCTCCACTCGTTCGTTGATGCGCCGGTACAGCAGTTCACGAGGCATGGTCAGACCGAAGCGACGCACTCTGCCCACCTCTGCAGGAGGCTGCCGACGCTGCCACTCCGAAATAGGACGCCCCGTGAGCTGATAGACCTCCAGCGCGCGAATGATGCGCACCGCATCGTTGGGGTGGATGCGCGACGCCGCAAGCGGGTCCACCTCCTTCAGCCGCGCGTGGAGGACTGCACTGCCCTCTCGTTTTGCTTCCTGCCACAGCTGCTGGCGCAGCGCCTCGTTTGCAGCAGCGGGCGGGATGTGGAAGCCGTCCAACAGCGCCTTCACATACAGCCCCGTGCCTCCAACCACCAGCGGCAACGAGCCACGCTGCCGAATCTGCCGAATCGCCTCCAGTGCCGTCTGCTGGAACCTTGCTACACTGAAGGGTTCGTCAGGATTGCAGACATCGATGAGGTGGAAGCGCACGCGCTGCTGTTGCTCTGGCGTGGGCTTGGCGGTGCCGATATCCATCCCGCGATAGACCGCCATGCAGTCCGCAGAGATAATCTCTCCGCCCAGCGCCTCCGCTAACAGGATGCCCACCTCCGTCTTTCCGGTCGCAGTGGGTCCCACTACTGCCAGAACTTCAGGCAGGAAGTCTCTCATTGGCTCCGTGCTTCCCAGAGTGTGGCTGTGGCGTACGCCCTTGCAACTTGACAAGGTACAAAACGCTTGCGCAACCCAGTATACCATAAGCACGGGCTGACCTGCAAGATTGCTGGGAGGCAGGTGTCTCTTCGCATGATGACGAACACGAAAAAAGCGTAGCAGTTGCGCAGCTGGAAGACCGCCCGAAAGTTCGTGATATAAAGTGACATAGAATGTCATTCTGAGCGGAGCGAAGAATCTCTTTCAACACGCTGAGATGCTTCGCTTTCGCTCAGCATGACAGAAACACTGTCTCTAGCATCGCCGAAAAAGCGCGCCCGGCTGGGTGTTCATCGCAACTGCGTAACGCCTGAAGCTGCTCATAGAGGAGGTCGAATACGGATGCGGTTCCTCAGGGTTTTCATCCTTGCGACGACTCTGGTGGCCTTATCCTCTGCGCTCGCACAGGCTCAGGTCGCCAGAATAGATGTAGACGCCAGCGCGGGGGGCACACCCATCAGCCCTGTGTTGTGGGGCATCTTCTTTGAGGAGATTAACCACGCAGGCGACGGAGGAATCTATGCCGAGTTGGTGCGCAACCGTTCCTTCGAGGACGCTGCAGTGCCGCAGGCATGGACACTGGCTGACGACGGCGGTGGTAAGTCCCGCATCGCGATAGATACCTCGCGTCCCCTCAACAGCAGAAACACGCGCAGCCTGCTCTGGGAGATCGACGAGGGAGCATCGAGGGCTAGCCTCGTCAACGAGGGCTACTGGGGCATCTCCGTACAACGGGGCAAGCGCTACCGCCTGTCCTTTTACGCCCGCAGGAACGATCGCTTTCGAGGTGGGTTGACATTCCGCCTGGAGGGAGCAAACGGACAGGTGTACGCTCAGCACACGGTGCGGGAAATCGGTCAGGAATGGAAAAGATTTGCGGCAACGCTCACCGCGCGTGCGACCGACCCCAAAGCGCGTCTGGTCATCACCGCCGATTCTCCGGGCACGGTTTGGCTTGACATGGTTTCACTGATGCCGGAAGACACCTTCAAAGGACGCCCCAACGGACTGCGCAAAGACCTGGCGCAGATGCTGGCAGACCTGAAACCCTCCTTTGTGCGCTTTCCGGGCGGCTGTTTTGTGGAGGGCGACCGCATGAGCAACGCCCTGCGCTGGCGGGATACACTGGGTGACATCGCAGAACGCCCATCCCGCTGGTGTGTGTGGGGTTATATTACCACACAGGGACTGGGGCTACACGAATACCTGCAGATGAGCGAGGACCTCGGCGCGGAACCGTTGCTGGTGGTCAACTGCGGGATGGCGTGCCAGTATCGCAACGGGGACGTCGCGCCAATGGAACAGCTGGACGAGTGGATCGAAGACGCTCTGGCTGCCATCGAATATGCCGTCGGGCCGCCCAGCAGCAAGTGGGGTGCGCTGCGGGCGAGGAACGGGCACCCCAAGCCCTTCCCGCTGCGCTTTGTGGAGGTGGGCAACGAGAACTGGGGACCGGCGTACGAGGAGCGATACGCCCGCTTCTACGACTCTGTCAAGGCGCGCTTTCCGCAGATTCAGATTATTGCCAACTCTGCGGTGCGGAGCCGCCCCATGGACGTACTGGACGAGCACTACTACTCCAGCGCGGACTGGTTCATCTCGCAAGCCAGCCGCTATGACCGTTACGACCGCAAGGGACCGAAGATTTTCGTGGGCGAGTATGCGGTTACACGGGGCTGTGGAACGGGTAACCTGCGTGCGGCTCTTGGTGAAGCTGCCTTTATGACCGGCATCGAGCGCAATGCGGATATCGTGGTGATGGCGGCTTACGCCCCGCTGTTTGTCCATGTGAACGCGCGCCAGTGGAACCCCGACCTGATTGGTTTCGACAGCTCGCGCGTCTACGGCACACCTTCCTACTACGTGCAGAAGCTGTTCAGCCTCTATCGCGGCACGCATGTATTGCCTCTCCGGGTAGACGCACCTGCAACAGCGGTCACCGAACAGCGCGGGGCGATCGGACTGGGCACATGGGCAACGCAGGCGGAGTACCGTGACGTCAAAGTGACGCAAAAAGGGCAAACCCTGTTTGCCGCCGATTTCACACAGGGAGCGACGGGCTGGCGCGTGGTGCGCGGCGACTGGCAGGTGGTGGACGGCAGCTATCGCCAGAACGCGCTGGCTACCGATTGTCGCGCGGTCGTGGGCGACCCCAACTGGACGAACTACACCCTCAGCCTGCGCGCGCGTAAGCTCGGCGGGGCGGAAGGTTTCCTCATCATGTTCCGCGTGCGCGATGATGACAACTGGTACTGGTGGAACCTCGGAGGATGGGGCAACTCCAAACACGCCGTCGAGCACTGTGTTGCCGGAGGCAAAAGCATCGTGAGCAACGAGGTGCCCGGCAGCATTGAGACCGGGCGATGGTACGATATCCGCATCGAGGTGCAGGGTACACGCATTCGATGCTATCTGGACGGCAAGCTGATACACGATTTCGAGGAGAAACCGCTACCTGTCCTCTATGCTGTGGCGAGTCGAAACCGCCGAACCCGTGAGGTTATCCTCAAAGTGGTGAACGTTTCCGACAGGGCGGTGGAGTCTGAGATTCGCCTGCAGGGTGTACGCTCATTACAACCTTCTGGGAAGGTCATCCAGCTAACCAGCGACAGTCTGGATGACGAGAACTCGCTGGATAACCCCAAGCGCGTTGCGCCGGCGGAAAGCACTCTGAGAGGGGTTTCTCCGCAGTTCCGGTATACCTTCCCCAAACACTCGCTAACGGTGATAGTGCTGAAAGAGAAGTAGCGGGAGGCATCCCGTTCCTGCTGTCATTTAAATCGATGGGTCCGCTTCCCTGCGGGGCTCACCACACGACATTTTCTGCGGGTTTTCGCCCCCACCCCAGCCCTCCCCGCGGGCGGGGAGAGCGTTAGGGGTTCCTCCCCCGTCCACGGGGGAGGTCAGGAGGGGGGCGCAACTTACTGGACCTTCCTCCCGTCAGAGAAAGTGTCGTGTAGTAAGCCCTGCGGGGCAAGGGGAACGGTTTTACAGTTTCTTCCCCGCCCAGAGCACCGCGTTATACAAAATGCTGCGCACGACAGGGTGGAAGTAGGTGGGCATGGTCTCGTGCCCCGGACGGAAATAGAAGACGCGCCCGATACCTTCGCCCTGCCCGATACCACCGCCGGGTCCCGACGTGAAGTTCGGGTCTATCCCTTTACCCACCGTCCAGCACAAGCCGGAGGGGAAAGTCTCACCGCCCAGCGGGAAGTAGGACTGCAGTATCACCACCAGTGGCGGCGGCACATCAAAAGGCGCGCCGTACATCTCCTCGCCGTTCAGCACGAAGTCCTCCACACCCTTCGCAATCGGGTGCCAGGGAGCGCACACGCGGATGTGTTCGTCTTCCGGCGGGTCGTTCTCGCGCCAGCCGCCCTTCAGGTGACCGGTGCAGTTCAGCACCGCACGGAACGGCTTGGAATAGTGCGCGGAGTGGAGGGCGACAAAGCCCATGCCCTCTTGCTGAACGCGCTCCGCAATGCGTGCTGCCAGCTCGTCTTTCACCTCGCCATGCCGGGCGTGCCCCCACCACATCAGCACGTCGGTGTTCGCCAGCAGGTCGGCAGGGCAGCCCTGTTCCGGTTCATCCAGATTGGCGGTGCGCACCTCCAGTAAACCCCCTTTGTCCAGCTCTCGCAACCCTTCTGCCACCGCGCCGTTGATGCTGTTGGGATATACGGCTTTGGGTGCGTGCGGCGGGTTCTCATCCCATACCAGAACACGCAGCTTGCTCATCGTCTCCTCCACCTCATTCTCGTTTCTCAGGCGTCTTCGCCCATTATCTCTTTACGGGTAATCTCGCGCCCTTCCTGCACCGAGCGATAGCCGGCTTCAATCAGCGCGACCACCTGCAGGTTATGCCTGCCGCTGCACAGGTAGGGCTTGCCCTCGTCCAGAGAGCGGATGTAGTGCAGCATCGCGTTGCCAAAGGCGTCAGGGAACCACTTGCCCTGAAAGCGAGGGCGGATTTCCGCAGGCGGCTCAGCAGTAACAATGACGAACCCCTCGCTGGTGCCGGTAATCGCACCTTTATCGCCCTGAATCACCACTTCCTCCACCATGTGCGGGCGAGGCAGGTGTCCGCGATAACTCCAGTTGTTGATGATACACGCCTGCATCCCGTTCTCGAAGCGGATGTTCATCACGTTCCACGTATCGCCGACAATTCCGGTTTGCGATGGGTCTCGCCCCATGATGGCGTATGCACTGCGCCAGTTGCTAAACCAGTGCACCACCAGCGCGAGGTGATGCACACCCATATCGCTCAGCACCCACCGCTCCTGTTTGCCGTAAAAGGCGTGCCCGCTCAGGTCAAACCAGTTGCGGTTCTCAATCTGGCAGTAATACGGCGTGCCGATGGCACCTTCCCGCAGATACCGTTCCATCACCTGAAAACCGGGCACGAACACCGAGTTCTGGTTCACCATCAGCGGGATACCCGCTTCCTCCGCAATGGCGACCAGCTTGCGGGCGTTCTCGTAGTACTGCTCCAGCGGCTTCTGCACAAACAACGCCTTGCCATACTTCGCTGCCCAGCGGAAAATCGGCTCGCGCACATGCAGAAAATGGGGCGCCGCCACATCCACAATCCTCACTTCGGGGTGTGCAATCAGCGACTCCACGTCGGTGGTCGCGATGGGCAGTTCCCACTTCGCCTGCATCAGTTTCACCCGCTCAGGGTCAATGTCCGCTCCGCCCACCACCTTCAGCCCCAGATTGCGGTAGGCGGTCAGGTGTGTATTGGCGATGCCGCCAAGCCCGACTATGCCGATACCCCACTGTTCGGTTGCCGTCTGTGTCTACCCCCCTGAACCATGTCTGCGATACTCCTGCTACCCGTAGCCTTCCGCGTTCTGGCTGGCGATTCCTGCCGTGCAGGAAAAGGCGTCTTGTTGCTCGAAATCAAGCAGCAGGAGGTGTGACAGGGCGATGAATCTTTTCGAAATGCTTTTACAAACCACGCAGCGCAATCCGGACCAGACCGCACTTATCTTCCGTGACAAGCCTATCTCTTACGGGCAGCTGCTCGGCGCGGTGAGCGGCGTCGCTAAAGGGTTCAAAGAGCTCGGTGTGGAGAAGGGCGACCGCGTGGCGATACTGTTGCCCAACGTGCCGCAGTTTGTCATGGCATACTACGCCTGTCAGGCGCTGGGGGCAATCGCCGTACCCGCTAATCCCCTGCTCAAGCCCGATGAACTGCGTTATATTTACAACGACGCGGGCGTAAAGGCGGCGGTGACCATCCCGCTCTTAGCCGATGTACTGCGTGCAGTGAAGCCGCAGGTGCCCTCTCTGCAGCACATGTTGATGGTGGGAGGAGAGGCTCCCGATTTTTTGCCCTTCGATGCGCTGTGGCAGCAGCAGGCTCCCGTACCCACTCCGCCGGAGTTCAACCCGCGTGAGCATCCCGCCGTGTTCCTCTACACCTCCGGCACGACGGGCTTTCCCAAAGGATGTATGCTCAGCCACCGCAACCTGATCGCCAACTGCGAGTCATGCGTGCCGGTGCTGGAAATGTCGCCACAGGATAAATTCTTGACAGTGCTTCCGCTCTTCCACGCCTTCGCGGGCACGGTGTGTATGCATCTGTCCATACATGTAGGATGTTGCAGCACCCTGTTGGAGCGGTTTAGCCCGGATGGCGCACTGGAAGCCATCGAAAAGCACCTCTGCACCATCTTCCCCGCGGTACCCACCATGTTCGCCGCCATCCTGCACTTCCCGCTGCCGCGCGAGTACGATTTGTCTTCATTGCGCGTGTGCGTCTCCGGCGGCGCACCCATGCCCGTCGCGGTGATGGAGGCGTTCGAGAAGCGGTTCAATGTGGTGATTCTCGAGGGCGACGGACCGACCGAGTGCTCGCCAGTGACGGCAGTGAACCCGCTGAAGGGCGTACGCAAGCCGGGCAGTATCGGCTTGCCTATTCCAGGCGTCGAGATGAAAATCTTCGACGACAACGATAAGGAGGTTCCAGTAGGCGATCTGGGGGAGATTGTGGTGCGCGGGGAGAACGTGATGCTGGGCTATTACAATCAACCAGAAGCCACCGCCGAAGCCATGCGCAGCGGCTGGTATCACACTGGGGACATCGGCAAGGTGGACGAGGACGGCTACTTTTACATCGTGGATCGCAAGAAGGACATGATTATCGTGGGCGGGCTGAACGTCTACCCGCGTGAGGTCGAGGAAGTGCTGCACACCCACCCAGCGGTCGCGGAGGCGGCGGTGGTGGGCGAATACGACGAACTTCGCGGCGAGGAACCGGTGGCCTATGTGGTGCTCAAGCCCGGTGCGGAAGCCACCGAACGGGACATTATCCGTTACTGCCGCCAGCGGCTGGCGAACTTCAAGGTACCCCGGCGCGTGATATTCCGCGAATCGCTGCCCAAGTCCGCCACGGGCAAAATCCTGAAGCGTCTGCTGCGCAAAGAGGTGGAACAGGAGCAGGGCGCAGGCGCAGGATGATTGGCGCCTTTATCAATACCGCCGCGGTGGTTATCGGCACGGGCTTGGGCGTGACGGCGCGACGTTTCCTCAAGCCCCGCCTGCGCGAGACCACCATGCAAATCATCGGCTTGATGACGCTGATGATTGGCGTGCAGATGAGCCTCAGCGAGAAGAACCCCCTGCTGCCGCTGGCGAGCCTGCTCATCGGCGCGATGATTGGCGAGGGGCTGGACATCGAAGGCAGGCTGGACGCTCTGGGTAACTCGCTGCAGAGACGTTTCAGCAACGAAGGAGGCAGCACCTTCAGCCAGGCGTTCGTCAGCACCAGTATCCTGTTCTGCGTGGGCCCGATGACCATCATGGGATGCATTCAGGACGGTCTGCGCGGTGACTACAGCCTGTTACTGGTGAAGAGCCTGCTGGATGGAGTTTCGGCTGCCTTCTTCACCGCCGCGCTGGGCTGGGGAGTGCTGTTTTCCGCAGGCACGGTGCTGGTGGTGCAGGGCGCGTTGACGCTGGGGGCAGGCTGGGTGGGCAGTGTACTCACCGAGCCGATGAAGAACACCATGTTTTCCACCGGCGGCTTGATGATGCTGGAATTGGGCATTCGGCTGCTGAACCTGCGCCAGATTCCAGTGGCAAACTTCTTGCCCGCGCTGGTGGTTGCTCCGCTGCTGGTTTGGCTGGTCAGTTTGTGGCGTTAGATAGCCTGTCGGACGGTTCGATTTGCAGCAGACGAACTATCGCGCGGCGGAAAGTTTCGAAGTCGCGGTCGCCGTCCCAGCGATAACGGATACGCCCCTGCGCGTCAATCAAGTAGGTAACAGGCACACCCTGTATCCAGTAACCGGAGACAACTTCAGAGGTAGCCAGTGCCTGCGGATAAGTGATGTTAAACTTTTCGACCCACTCGCGCACCGCACGTTCGCCCTGTGTTTCGTTGACGGCGATTCCCACCATCGCCAGCTGGCTTTCGGAGAACGCCTGCCGCACGCGCACCAGCTCCGGCATCTCGGTCTCACAGGGGGCACACCACGTGCCGTAAAAATGGAGCAACAGCAGTTTTCCCCGATAGTCCGTGAGGCGTATTCGGGAGCCGTCGATGGTGGTCAACGCGAAATCGGCGGCGGGATCGCTACGGGTCGGCGAGACGGGCGGTGTGGTTGCCCACCGTTTTTCTTTCTCCCAGCGCGCCTGCTCCTTTGCCCACCACTGCTTCCACTGGAGAATGACCGCCTGCCGCTTCGCAGGTGGGTCGGAGGTCCTGGCGAAGTAAGGCAATCCGGTCAACTTGCGTAGCACGCCCAGTGCGAAGAAGCGCACGGTGTCGTCCTCATCGTCCAGCAAGGGAATCACCGCAGGGATGACCCGCTTATCATTCGCGAAGCGCAGCTGGCTGATGGCGCCGCGGCGAATATCCACATCGTCGTCCTGCACACCTGCCAGCAGCAGGCGTATTCCCCTCTCCCTGTCCATCCGCCACAGGGACTCCATCGCGCGACGACGTACCGCCGAGTAGTTATCCTCCAGAGCGTGCTCCAAGAGGGGAAATGCTTCCCGCACCTTCCAGTCCTCTATCGCTTCCACTGCGGCGAGGCGCATGAGGGGGTTGGGGTTGCGAAACAGCTCACGAGCCAGTTTGGCGCGTTCCGCACCGGATAAAGGCGCCATCCTATCTGCCACCTTTACGCCGGTCTCTTCCGCTGTAGGCAACCGCAGATTCTGGCTGCGCCGACTGGCAATGAAAGGGTATGCTATCACAAAGATGACCGCTATTGCCGATGCGATAGCCAGTAGTCCCCAAAAGGGATGCACTTTCTGAGACTGTTTCTCGCCGTCGGCACCCGATGGTGAGGGATGAGCCATGGCGAACCTCGGGTTTTACGTAATTGTCCGGATTATCTGATTGGTATCCATACTACCACATTCCGGTATGCCGTGACAACATTGCGACCGCACTCCTCAGGGGCTCGGCACGCATTTGACACCGGCGGGAAGGCACAGTACAATAACGCTCAGCATGGCTCAAGAGACCCACAAGGTGGCGCGGGCGGCGGCGGTAATGATGGTGGCGATTTTCGTCAGCCGCGTGCTGGGGCAGCTGCGTGACACCGCCATCGCCGCCTGGTTCGGGCAGAACGCCTATACCGACGTGTATCGGGCGGCGTTCTCCATTCCCGATTTGCTCTTCTTCCTCATCGCTGGGGGCGCGCTTTCCTCCTCCTTCGTGCCGGTATTCACCGAATACCTCACGCGCGGTCAGGAAGAGGAGGCGTGGAAGGTCTTTTCGGTGGTAGCCACCTTCATGACTCTGGTCGTCACGGGCTTTGTGCTCGTGGGCGAGATATTTGCCCGCCAGCTGGTTCCGCTGATTGCGCCCGGCTTCCAGCCCTGGCAGCTGGACATGACCGCCGCGCTGACGCGCATCGTGCTGCCCGCGCAAATCTGTTTCTTTCTGGGCGGTCTGATGATGGCGACGCTGTATGTGCGTGGGCACTTTCTGGTTCCCGCACTGGGTCCTATCATCTACAACCTGGGCATTATCACCGGAGGCTGGTTGCTGCGAGGGCACCTGGGGGTTGCCGGGCTGTCTTGGGGCGCGCTGGCAGGCGCGATTGCGGGCAACCTGTTGCTGCAGATGGCTTTCCTGCGTCGGGTGGGGGTGCGTTATGCGTTCAGCCTTGACCTCAAGCACCCCGGCGTGGTGAAGGTGGGTAAACTGGTGCTGCCGGTGATACTGGGGCTGTCGTTGCCGCAGGTGTTTGTGCTGATTAACCGCGCCTTCGCCTCGCTACTGCCGCCGGGGGCGGTGTCTGCGCTGGATAATGCTAACAAGCAGATGCAGGCTCCGCTGGGCATCTTTGCGCAGGCAATCAGCATCGCGGTGTTTCCCACGCTCAGCGCGCAGGCGGCGCGGGGCGATATGGAAGATTTCCGCCGCACGTTGCTACAGGGCTTACGGGCTTTATGGTTCCTCACCGTGCCCATCTCCGTGCTCATGATGGTGCTCTCTACCGACATCGTCTCCATCCTGCTGCAATACAAGAAGTTCACCCCGTACGACACGCGCATCACCGCCGAGGCGCTGGTGTTCTACTGCATCGGCTTGTTCGCTTTCTCCAGTCAGGCGATACTCAACCGCGCGTTCTACGCGGTGCAGGACACGGTGACGCCGGTGGTGATTGGCACGTTAACCACGCTGGTGTTCGTGCCGCTGAACTGGTGGTTGATAGGTCCGCTGGCGCACAAAGGGCTGGCACTGGCGGGGTCTATCGCCGCCATATTGCATGTTCTCTGGATGCTGTATGCGCTGCGGAAGAAGGTGCAGATACCGATAGTGCAGCTGTGGGTGCCCTTCCTCAAGATGATGCTTGCCTCTGCGCTTCTGGCAGCCGTTGCCTGGCCGATACGGAGCCTGCTGGTGGCATGGCTTGCCGGCAGGGGATTGCACCCGAAGCTGGTGTCGCTGCTGGCGATAACAGCGGTAACCGCCGTCGGCGGAGGGGTGTATCTGCTCACAGCCCGACTGCTGCGGGCAGAGGAAATGGACTACGCCCTCAAAATGCTGCGTCGCCGTCGCTCGTCGTCATAGGGAGCAGACGCGAGGTCTGCTCCCACGCTTTAGCGACGTCCCTTCCGCTGCAGGTCGCGGATGACGCGCCAGCCGATGAGCTTGACGTCCTGCTCCTTCAGGATGCGACGGATTTCGGCGTCGGTGGTGAACAGCCGAAACTCCTCCGCACGGTCTTTCCATGAGCCCGCGATGTGCTGCATCTCCTCGGTGGGCAGGGCTGGGTGGATGTACAACTCGGTCACACCCGGCTTGAGTTCCCGCAACATGCGCTTCCAGTACTGGGAAACGCTTTCGCCCGGCTTGCGCCCGCCGTGAATCAGATAGTCCGGGAACAGGATGCCCTGCTCCAGCACTTTCTGTCGCATGTCGGGGTAGCCGAACTGCGCCAGCAGCTCCTGCGAGCCCATGCGCACGGGCAGGTTGAACTCCTTCGCCAGAGGCACGTACACTTCATAGAAATACTTGTCGCTGTACTGCAGGGTGCCCATGTGCGAGTCGAGATGGGTGATGTCGATACCGTTGTCGAGAGCCATCTGGATTTGTGCGCGCGCCTCGATCATCGCCTGCTCAGGGGTCGCGTGCTGGTACACCTCCGGCACGTCGCTCCACATATAGCCCTGCGGGTCTATCAACCCTTTGAGTTTGCAGCGGTCGCCGACGGGTCCCCAGCGGTAGTACTTCCACTCGCTGGTGTGCGTGAGGTGGATGCCGAAATCCGCCTTCGGGTGGGTGCGGGCATACTCGGCAATATGCAGGAACCAGGGGCACGGAACCATGATGGAACCGGCAGTTATGAGCCCCTTCTCCATGCCCTGAATGGTCGCCTGATTCGCCGCATAGCTCATGCCCACATCGTCGGCGTTGACGATGAGTATCCTGTCGGTGGGCTTATAGCCCAGTTTTACTGCAAGCGAAACCTCTTGTGCCATCTGTGACCTCCTTTGCTACCGGCAGCAGGGTTGTTGAACGGGGATCATGCACAGCAGCCGCAACGGTTGCTGCCCCGTGTTGACAAAGGTATGCGCTTCGTTCGGAAGCACCAGCACGGCGTCCCCTTCCTGGAGGGGATATACCGCCCCGTCGCGTCCGCGCAGTTCTCCTTTTCCGCTGAGGATGAAGACTTCGTGCTCCCAAGGGTGTTCATGGAAGGGGGTGTTTCCCCCCGGAGCGATTTCGAAAAGGCGCATGGCAAAGGTAGGCGCGCCGTCGCGGTCGGTGATGAGCTCTTTGATACATGCCCCCTGGGCCCCTTCGGCAGTGACCGGCTGAAAATCTATTTGTGATGACGGAATCACCTTCATCTTGCGCCTCCTTTATGTATCCATTCCATGCAAAAAGCGGCTCTTCCTGCGGGAAGAGCCGCCAGGGGTCTCAGCAACATCCTACAGCAGGATTTCTGCGGGCAACGCGAACACGCGGAGCGCAGGTTTGCGTCGCTCTTCGAAGCTGTCCACCAGCTGTTTCAGCTTCTCGGCGACCTGTTGCGCCATTTCGTCGGACATTACGCTGAGAAAGACGGTGTTTTGTCCGGGCATGATGGGCGAGCCGAGCCGTCGCCCCGTTTCTCCGACGCCGGATACCCCAGAGTAGCGCGTGTAGCCCGGAACATGCACCTCGTCGAGCACCTTGACCACACGATAGTCAATGCCCGTCTCACACACAATCATGAGCATTTTCATGGCGTTCCCCCTCCTCTCGTTCGCTCATGGCTTACGGGCAGAGAAAAGAGTATCGGTAACAGGTGCTATCCATGTGGAATCGTATCACGCGACCGACATCTTGTCAACACCTCATCCATGCGGCACCATCAGCGGCATGTTCCTCATCCGTCCTTCCCCTCTCGTCTGCAGCACCAGCAGCTGTACCGAAGGCAAATCGCCCCACTCGGGCACCTTCACGCGGCGGCGCTTGCGGAAACTGGGCGGACGGCGCAAGGGGTCCTCCACGTCCATCGCCACCAGCAGGTGCTTCTCGCCGCCGCGGAGGGCTACCTCCACTGCCAAAGGTGCTGTGCATGAACCTGTCGTGCGTGCTGCCGCCGACCACGCGGAAGATGTCCAGCACATAGAAGTCTTTGTCGGATACGTCCACCATCACCAGCGTCCGCTCGAATTGGGGGATGCCGTAAACAGCGGGGGCGGACACCCGTATCGCCTGCACACCCTTCACGGTGGCCCATAAGGTGTGCCGCCCCGCCTCCCCTCTCTGATTGCGACCATCCACAACCACCGTATTGTGCGCGGCGGTGGAGTAGTACCACCGGACCTTTTCCGATTCCCACCCACCGTACTGTACCGGCGGATAGCCGAAGTCGACCATCAGGTCGAGCCCGAACGCGAACATCCCCACATTCAGCGCGTCGTGATGCCCGTGGCCTCCGCCTGAATCGTAGTCAATCCATACGGCGCGCGCCAGCAGGTTGGGATACACCCGGTCGAACAGCCCGACGATGTGGGCAATGGCGCGCACAGCCAACGCGGAATAGTTCGCCAGACCTTTCTCGCCGGTCACGCCGTCGACAGCGGTCGCCTTCTGCAGGGTCTCATCTAACATCTGCTGGACGGTCGCCGCGTTTTGCTCATAGATCTGCACCGCCAGCAGCACCATCTTGGCGAAGGGCGTGCGGGGAAAGTTGCTGGCAATCTTGTGTTCGCTGCGCAGGGGGTCTAACAGTAACCCCTGCTCGATGTTGCGGTGGATGTCGGCAAAGCCGGCTTTGGGGTTGGGCAGCCCAAACTGCTTTGCCTTTCCCGAAAGAAAAGAAGGTGCTTGCACGTTTGGCAATGCGACTATCCATGTTCTTTAATCCGCAAAATGGCTTCCATCACGTTCGCTAAATACGGTTGTCATCCTGCAGAGCTGCCGCCTGCGGCAGGAGTGCCACCCGCATTCGGCGCAAAACAGTATGGGAGGCTGTTCGGATGTGTGCAGAGGAGCGACCCTTCGATGTGCTGGGTCTGGGCGTGCTGGCGGTGGATGAGTTGCTGTACGTCGAGCACTATCCGCCGCCCGATACCAAGACGCCTGTGCTGCACCGTGAGAGGCAGGCAGGGGGGCTAACCGGAACTGCTCTCGTTGCTGCCGCGCGGTTGGGCGCACGGTGCGCCTATGCGGGAATGCTGGGGCACGACGAGTTATCTCAGTTTGTGGCAGATACTTTCCGCCGCGAGGGGATTGACCTCACACACGTGGCATGGCGTGATGATGCACAGCCGGTGCATTCGTTTATCATTGTAGACACCACAGCGCACACCCGAAACATCTTCTTCCTGCGCGGCGCGAAAACCGGCGCAGCTCCGGACGCACCTTCCGCCGAAGTGATTCGCAGCACACGGGTGTTATTTGCCGACCACCACGGGTTACCGGGGATGGTGCGGGCAGCGCGCATCGCGGCGGAAGCGGGTATACCCGTCGTCGCCGACGTGGAGCGGGTGGGAGGAGAGGGGTTCAGGGAACTGGTGGAGCTCACCGCGCACCTGATTGTTTCCCGCGATTTCGCAGAGCAGTTCGCCCCCGGCACAACGGCTGCAGAAGCGGTGAAACGTATCCGTCGCAACCCTGCGCAAACAGTGGTGGTTACCTGCGGCGCAGAGGGATGCTGGTATCTCGGGGAGGAGATAGAAGAACCTGTGCATCAGCCGGCCTATCGCGTGCCGGTTGTGGATACCACCGGCTGTGGCGACGTGTTCCACGGTGCTTATGCCGCCGCGCTGGCAAGGGGGCTGTCTCTGCCCGAACGTATCCGAATCGCGTCGGTAACCGCCGCACTCAAAGCGATGCACTACGGTGGGCAGGCAGGCATTCCGAGATGGGAGACAGTCATTGAGTTTATCCATAGCAGGAAAGATGTGGAGTGAGGTAAAATGAAGCTGATAGGGAAGTAACCTATCGCTATCCATCAGCGTCTTAACAAGTGGAAAACCTCTATCGCGCGCGACAGAGGAGGTGAGGCAAATGCGGATGAAGTGGCTCTGGGTTCTGGCGTTGCTGGCGCTCGTTCTGGGCACAGTAAGCCCGGTGTACAGCCAGCAAGGAGGCGGTGAGTCGCCTCGCATCACGCTGAACCTGGAGTCCGCCAGCATTGCCGACGCTCTGAAGTTGCTGTTCCGCTCCGTCGGCTACAACTACACGCTGGACGAGTCGGTGGTTGGTGGTTATGTCACCGTCTCGTTAAAGGACGTCACCTTCGAGACGGCACTGCGCACGATTTTGCGCTCTGCGAACCCGCCATTGACTTACCGGGTGGACGGCGGCGTGTACATCATCACGCCCAAGGTGGAAACGTATGAAACCACCACAGCCGAGCCGACGGTGGAAGAGCAGCCACAGCCCCAGGTTCGTACCGAGAAGATTGTACTGCAGCACCTGGACTCGCTGGCTGTCGCCCAGCTGCTCGGCGGAACCGCCATCGCGCTGAACCAGACCGGCTGGACCTATAGCGGTGGTGGCTACGGCGGTTACGGCGGCTGGGGTGGCTATGGCGGTGGCGGCTACGGCGGCTTTGGCGGCTGGGGCGGTAGCGGCTGGGCTGGCGGCGGCTTCGGCGGCTTTGGCGGCGGCTTCGGCGGCTGGGGCGGTGGCCTCGGCGGCTGGGGAGGCGGCTTCAACCGCGGCGGTTGGGGCGGCGGCTGGGGCGGCGGCTTCAACCGCGGTGGTTGGGGCGGCGGCTTCAACCGTGGCGGTTGGGGCGGCGGTGGCTTCAACCGTGGCGGTTGGGGCGGCGGCTGGGGAGGCTTCTAGTCCGCCCGGACGCCATAAAACACCCCTTTGTCCTGCCAATTTGCTGGAACCCAAAGCAGTGGGCACTGAGCGTCATCGCTCAGTGCCCGTCTTGCGCGAACGTCGCCCTCCTTCGATATATCAGTCCCTGCTCACCGAAGGCTGGCTGAAGATACTCCTCACCGGCGCAGGCATCGGGTTATCTGCCCCCTTCACCGACCGCCAGATAATCTCGCTGAATAGCAGGTCATCCACGCGGTCCTCCTGGCTTAAATCCATTGCCAGCGACTCGCGCCAGCCCCAGGCATTTGCCGGGTTCTTTTCGTTGATGTCCCAGCGGGCAGGGCGGCACGTGTACGGGGTGAAGTCGGGCTTGTCGGTGAAGCAACGATACATCGGCGTGGCGGCGGCATCGTACTGGCTGAGCGGCTCCAGTCCCAGAATCAGCTCCATTGTCCGCAGCATCGAGCAGGTGGTGTACAGGGTGCTGTCCACGCTGCGCCGCTTCACGTACGGCGAGATAACCAGGGCCGGACTGCGGTGTGCGTCCACATGGTCGGGACCGTTTTGTGCGTCGTCTTCCAGCACGAATATCGCCATCTCCCTCCAGTAACGGCTGTGCGTCAGTGCCTCTACCAGCGTGCCCAGCGCGAGGTCGTTCTCGGCGACCATCGCGCGGGGAGTCGGCTTGCCCGGACGGGTTCCGTAGGTGTGGTCGTTGGGCAGACGCATGATGATAAAGCGCGGCAGGTCGCCATTCTTCTCATACTCGCGGAACTCGGTCAGGAACTGCTCCACGCGCCGCATGTCGGGGATGTCCAGATTGTACGGGCTGAAGATGGGGCTGAAATGCCCTTCCAGCGAGAGCATGGTCGCTTTCAGCGAGCCGTCAGGGTTCTCCGTGACGAACTCGGCGTAGGAGCGATAACTGACGCCCGCTCGCTTGCACGCATCCCAGATGAATCCCGCATCGGGATAGGTGATGGGGTTGGTACCCTCGTAATCGTAGCCATGCCCGTGCCCGCCGTAGCCATAGGGCCAGATTTTCTCCACATAATCGGTGGCGTAGGCGGCAGTAGACCAGTTATGCCCGTCCGCCGAGACCTCAGCATCCACATAGAAGTTATCCAGCAGCACAAACTCCCTTGCCAGCGCGTGGTGATTAGGCGTTACCTCCTCCCCAAAGAGACACAGGTTGGGGTCGCCGTTCCCCTCCTTCATGTCCCCAAACACCTGGTCGTAGGTGCGGTTCTCCTTGATGATGTAGATGACGTACTTGATGGGACTGTGGTCTCCAACTCTGGCGGGGATGACCTTCGGCAGTTTGGAAGGCGCGCGGGTGAGCAGGCTATCCTTGTAGGGCATCAGCTCGCGCACGCGCTGTGTGTACCGGCGCAGGGTCGCGCTGTCGGGTACGGGCACAAACTGCACCGTGCCACGCAGGATGCTGCCGATGTATTCGCGCTGGGGGTTGGCTTTGGGCGTGACGCCTTTGGAGTTCAGCACGTAGAGCATACCGTTGTCGGGGGCGACACGCACGGCTGCTGGGTACCATCCCGCCGGAATAAAACCCAGCACCCGGCTTACTTTACCCGACACGTCCACCACCGCCACACTGTAGTTGTCCGCGTTCGCCACATACAGCCGCTTGCCGTCTGGGGAGAGCGCCACGCTGTTGGGCGTGGAACCCGCCGGCGCGCGAGGCGATAGCGCTACGTTCACCTGTTCCACTGCCTTTCGCTGCGCCACGTCCACCACCGTCACCGTGTTATTATTGGCACACGCCACATACAGCCGCTGACCATCGGGACTGAAGGTCATCTCGTTGGGATGGGTTCCTGTGGAGACCTGTGCGACGCTTTGCCATGTGCTGGTGTCGAACAGTTCCACAGACGCCATTCCCCAGCGGCTCACCGCGAGCAATCTGCCGTCGGGCGAAACGGCAACCCCATAGGGCGAGCCTCCCACACTCAATCTGCGCAACATCTTGCGCTCCTGCAGGTCGATCACCGCCACGCCATTGCCTTTCATAAGCGCGGCATAAAGTTGCCTGCCGTCGGGGCTGGTGGCCACCTGCGCCACGAACTGCGTGGCGTTTTCGTTCTCCGCTTTCACGGGGATGTTGCCCTCCTCGATGAGCCGCGCAGTGCCCACTCGAAACACACGCACCACGTCGTCCGAGCCGCCGGAGACGTAGAGCCGACGCCCGTCGCTGCTCCAGCAGATGCCCACCCAGCCCTTGGCGATGGGGAGCTGATGGAGGATGCGCCGACCAGGCGCATCGATAAGCATCACCGAGTGTTTGGGCACGCCGCAGTGCAACACTGCCAGACGCGCCCCGTTCGGCGACAGCGCCATGCCTAGCGCGCCTACGTCGATTTCGAGCTGTTCCCCTGCGGGCTGAATCCGCCATCCGTTCGGGAGCAGCACCTCACCCGAAGGCTTCACGCCGGGCAGGTCCGCGCCGGGTTTTGACCAAGCGGCAACCGCCAGCAGCGCGAACACCAGTAACGTCCATCTTCCGACCTTTTGCATCGTTATGCCTCCTGCGTCTCCATCTGTTAGAAGCAAGCATTAGAACCTGCTCTGGTTTCCTCTTCGATACATTCGCCAAAAGCGAAAAAAGCCTTTCCTTCGCGGGAAAGGCTAAACAGGGTACTCATGGAGGGCTTAACGATGGCTAATCTTCCTCTATGGTGAACCGGAACATCAGGTTGTTATACTGCGTACCGTTCCAGACAGTGGAATGGGTCTCGCCCAGGTATTCCAGCCGCACCGCTTTGGCGTGGCCGTCGCACCAGACAACGTTGGTCAGCTTCATGTGCCTCCCCAGAATGGCTCCGTTGTTGCGGCGGTTGATGAGCGCGGGGAACGGGAAGGTCTCATGCGGCGCGGTTGGCTGTGGGTCGTTCAGGTCGCGTCGGTAAAAGTCTGCGCTTTGCCCGTAACCCTGCACTTCGGCATAAAGCACGGTATCGGCGGGCATGACGATGGCTGCCATCGGTTTGTTGTTGGGCGGTGTGTAGGCGTCGCCGTCTGCGTAGTACATGTTATTGATGGCGTAGCTACCGAATCGCCGCCCTATATTCGTGGTGCCCATGGGGTCTCCGCAGTCCGCCTCGCGGAACACCTGCGACCCATCGGGCGAGTAGGGCTGGAAGACGTAACGCCGGTTCTCCATCAGGGTATGGCGTTGACCGTTCCACAAGACGCCGCTGATGGGCGCGAACGGGTCGCTTGGACAGTTGAAAATCTGCAGGTTCTTCACGTAGGGCTGAAGCACGTCCATCCATCGGGGACTCGAACAGTTCACGAAATGGTATCCCTCCAACACGCGCGGCGGGTCAGCGTAGGCGTTGCGCGGAAGCACCTCGTCGTAGTCCTGCGCGTACATCATCGTCGCGGTTCCGAGCTGCTTCACGTTGCTCAAGCAGCTGGCTTGACGAGCCTTGTCGCGTGCCTGCGAGAAGACCGGGAATAGAATCGCTGCGAGAATCGCGATAATCGCGATGACGACCAAAAGCTCGATGAGCGTGAAAGCGTGCCGTCTCATAGGGACCTCCTTACCGAAGTTTTCACGCCCATTATACTTTGCGGATGTTATGGGAACGTTATAGACGTGTTATGAAGCTGTTAAAAGCCATCGGAGGGGTGCTGTGCTTCTCTCAGAATGGGAGAGATGCTAGCTTCGCTCACATCCCGCGCTTAGGCAGGGGATGTCTGAGATTCTTCGCTCCGCTCGGAACGACAGTGATGCTGAGAGTCGACGGGCGCGCATCGGCAGACACCAGGGCATAGGTCGCCTCTGGATGACCGTCCCATCGCTGTTTGACCTGCCACATGAAGTGCGCCAGCTTCATGTCGCGGCTGGCGTCCACAAAGCCATCGTAGTCCAGATTCAGCATGGGGATGTTCCCATAACGACGGCGCAGCTCGCGCGTGAACGCCGCCACCACGTTGCCCGGCATACAGTTGAACGGGCGCACCGCCACGATGCCCGCCAGTCCCCGTCGCGCATAGTCCACCGCCTTGCCCAGTGAGCAGATGGCTTCCCCACCGAAGTCGGGATGCACGAACTCCGAGCCCAGCCTAATCACCTCATCCGCGCTGATGTCAGGGTAGTCGCCCAGTACCTCCTGCACCACCTCCGCCAGCGTATGCTCCTCGCGCTTCGCCAGATGGTGGTTAATCCACGCCGCCAAGAAGTTCACCAGATGCTCGCGGCGAAGGGTATCCAGCCAGCGGTTGCGCTCATTGTGCATACCGACGCAGTTGGCATAGGCAAAGAACTCGGTCGCGGGAGCCAGCCAAGCTTCGCCGCCCAGCGATTCGATGCGGCGTATCACGTCCTGGTTCGCGCCCTCATGGATGCGTACGTAGAACTCGCCTACCACGCCGATCAGCGGTCGCCGCTCCTCGCGCTTTGGCAGTTGTTGAAACTCCTCCCGCGCCTGCGACAGCAGCTCCTGCAGCGGCCGCAGGTGCCTTGTGGTGAGCAACGAGCGGATGGCGTGCCAGCCTTCCTGCACGCGCCGCCGGTGTTCAGGTAGCATCTCGCAGATGGTGTCCAGATACTTCAGATAGATAGCATCTGCATCCGCAGGGTTCAGACAATAGGGTCGCGTGCGGTGCAGCATCCGCTGCAGCAGGTCATGCGCCACCAGCGCATCCCACACCACCATGGCGAACAGCGTGCCTAACCCGTCTTCCTCGTCTCCCGTGCCCAGTGTCACCATGTCCACCGTGTGCAGTCCCATCCGCTCCAGGATGCGCTTCTGCAGGATGTGGTACATACCGAAGCGACAGGGACCGTCGCTGCTGCCCATGAAGAACGCCTCCCGCTTGGGGTCGAAGTCGGGCTGATGCACGCGATACAGGATGTCCTCGGTGGTGATGAAGGCGGGCAGGCAGACGTCCTCGGTAATCGCCACGCGCGCCAGGCGCAGGGCAGGGTCGGGCGAGCGCGGGATAATCTCTGCGTCCACGCCGCACGCACGTAACGCTGCGGCGATGACCTTAGCCCCCTCCGAAGCGTATGGCACCCACACCTTGCGCCCCCGCGCTCGCTGCGGGCTGATGGACGCGGTGCGAATTACCGACTGTTCTACCACCCGTCTGGACGACCGCACTGTGTCGGCGAATGCCTCCAGGCGCGTGATGATGCCTGCGTCGGCAGTATGTTCGTCGATTTGAAGGATACAGCACGGCTCGTTCAGTTCGTCCTTAAAGAACGGGTTGGCGAACGAGTCGGGCCCGCAGCCGAAGTAGGTCAGCACCACCGCCCGAAGGTTGGGGTTCTCGCGTACCAGCCGTGCTACCGCCAGCTTGCGCTGTACCTGGCGCGGGTTCACATCGCGCCACGAGTCGCAGATGTGCACGTCATTGATGGGCAGGAAGTCCTGTGGAATGGGCAGGATGCCCATGTCGCGTATCTTCTTGCCGATGTTGGTGTTCACGCTTTCGTCGTACAGCACGTACTGCCTGCCCACCACCACGAACGCCGTTTCGCCGTCGGACAGCGAGTCCAGTATCTCCAGCCCGCGTTGCTTTTGCCACTCGCCGAACCGCTGCAGGGCTTTTAACCCGACCTCCAGCGCACGCCGCGCCTCTTTCGCGCTTTTGCCCAGCTCCTTCGCCACCTGCGTGAACACCCGCTGCAAATGGCGCTTGCCACGCTGGAAGTGCAGGCGCGGCGCGAGGTACTTCACGCCCTTCCCGCCGACCCTGCAGTAGGTCGCCAGCAGTTCGGGCAGTGCCTGCAGGTAAGGACAGGTAAGCGATTTGCGGATGTGTGGGTCGGGCTGTTCGGCGGAGATGACGCCGGGCACGAACAGGATGTCCACGCCCTTCTCCAGCAGGTTCAGCACATGTCCGTGCGCCGCCTTGATGGGGAAGCAGAACTCGCTGTGCGCTGTCACCAGCCCCTGATGCACGATATGGCGGTTGGGCTTATCGGACGGCACCACGTCGAAACCCAGCTCGGTAAAGAAGGCTTTGTACAGCGGGAAGTATTCGTGGAACATCCCGACGCGCGGGATGCCGATACGCGGCGCGCCCTCTGGAGCCTTTTTGTCGTATACCCTCATCAGCTTCTGCTCGCGCTCGGCGAACAGGTCGGGCAGCTGGCGCGTGGAGCGAGTACGGTTCTCTGCACCGAAGCGTTCACAACGGTCGTTGTAGAAGAACTTGCGTCCGCCGGGTATCTGGAAGGTAATCACATCGCACTGGTTCGCGCAGGCGTGGCACTCGAAGGAGCCGACCTGATAGCGTCCCTCCACCACCTGCTCGAATCCCCGGAAGTGCGACTCGGCTGGAGCCTCCAGCAGTGCCAGTCTCGCCACACCAATCGCGCCCGTCAGGTGCGGGTAAGGCGGCACCAGTATCTTCTTGCCCAGCACGGTTTCGAACGCCGCCACCATGCCCTTGTTGAACGCCACCGCGCCCTGAAACGCCACTCTCTCGCCAATGGGTCTGCCCCCCACGTTCTTGCTGAGATAGTTATGCACCGCCGCCAGACATACCGCCGCGCAGAGGTCTTCCACCGGCACGCCTACCTGCTGGAAGTAGACCATCGCGCTCTCGGTGAACACGGTGCAGGTCCAGTCCATGTGCGGAGGGTTCGTCGCCTTCAGCGCGCGTTCACCGAACTCCTCGATGGGGATGCCCAGCTTGGCCGCCTGCTTCTCCAGAAACGCTCCGCATCCGGCCGCGCACGCTTTGTTCATCTCGTAATCCACAATCACGTCGCCGTCCAGGCGGATATATTTCGAATCCTGCCCGCCGATTTCGAGGATGGTATCGATGTCGGGCAGGAAGGCGCGGGTTCCGCTCGCCTGAGCAGTGATTTCGTTTCGAATCAGGTCTGCCCCGATGAAGTCGCCCGTGAGATATCGCCCAGAACCCGTGGTTGCCGCCACCACCCTGGCGATGCGATAGCCTTTTTCCTGAATCTGCTGGTGAATCTTCGAAATGGTGTCGCGCACAGCGGACAGCGGGTCGCCATCGGTGCGCCGGTAGTAGCTGGCAAGCACCACGATTTGCCCATCCCGCTCGGTGACCAGCGCGGCTTTGGTGGAGACCGAGCCGATGTCTACCCCCAGCGCGGCAACCGGTATCTTGCCGTGCAGACCATCTCGCGCAGGCGGCGACAGGATTTCGGAGCGTTCGAAACGCAATGCGCCTGCACTGGCGTAGGTCACGGGGCGCACTATCTGCTCATCCAGCAGACGGATGGCTTCGCGCAGGTTCACCGTCTGCGTGGCGCACAGAGCAGCGCCCAACGCGCCCAGTTCCCGCGCGTAGTCGGGAACCAGCAACCGTTCTACGCCCAGCTCCTGCTGCAGGAAGCGTACCATCGCCGGATTCTGGGAGACGCCCCCGATGAACGCCACCTCCGGCTGGATGTCCTTACTGCGGGCGATGCGGTTGCAGAAGTTGCGGCATATCGCCTGATGGATGCCCGCAGCGATGCGCTCGCGCGGGGTGCCCTTTTGATACAGATGCACAATGTCGGACTCGGTGAAGACGCTACATCGCCCCGACAGGGAGGCGGGTTTCTCGGTATGCAGTGCTACCTGGGCAAACTCCTCAATACCTGCGAAGTTCAGGCGTGCCGCCATGTGTTCCAGAAACGCGCCTGCGCCCGCCGCGCATCGATCGCCCATATCGCAATCGGAAAGAATCAACCTTCCCGACCTCTCATCCACTTCGAACAACAGCAGCTTCTGACACTCTCTGCCCATCTCGATCAGCGTGCGCACCTGCGGCAGAAAGCGATTCACCGCTGTGGTGAGGGCTACCGGTTCGTCGACAGCCTCCGCACCAATGGCTTTCGCCACAGAGACGCCGCCCGAACCCGTTAGCGCGAGAAGCACCTCTTCGCCGGGAAGGATTTGCAATAGCTCTTCGAACAGCTCTTTGGCGCGTGAGAGGGGACGGGCTTGCACACGACGAACGGGGAACCGCTGTAAAGAGCCGTCCGGCAGGAAAACCACAGCCTTGACCGTATCAGAGCCGATGTCCAAGCCCACGCGAACCATCTGCCCACATCTCCCTTCGAGGTCATTTATCTGCATCACTTTATTAACTATACTAAGTGTATCACAGAACGGGCAAATCTGCAAGGTGGAAAACTGTCTGCGGGGAATGGTCGCACTTTGTTTCGTTTCTCAGGTAAGATATTGATTGCTATGGAGAAAGGAAAAGTACTGGTGCTGGGCAGCGGTACGTCGCACGGCGTGCCGATGATTGGTTGTGCCTGTCCGGTGTGTCAATCACCCAACCCGCGCAACCAGCGGGCACGTCCGTGCATCCTGCTGGAGTTGCCGGAGGGCAACGTGCTGGTAGACACCCCTCCGGAGCTGCGCCTGCAATGCATTCGGTTCGGGGTGGAGCGCGTGGACGCCGTGCTCTACACACACGCCCATGCCGACCATCTGTTCGGGCTGGACGACATCCGCCGCTTCAATGAGCTGCTGGGGCACGCCATGCCCGTCTACGCCGAGCCGGAGGTACTGGACACCATCCGTCGCGCGTTTGCCTACATCTTTCTGCCCACTCCGGCGGCAGGAGGCAAACCGCAGCTGGACCTGATTCCGATAGACAGCGCATGGACTCTATGTGGCGCGCGCATCGAGCCCTTGCGCGTCTATCACGGACAACAGCCTATTCTTGGGTTTCGCGTAGGCGGGTTCGCTTATGTTACCGACGTCTCTGCCATCCCGCCCGAAACCGAAGCGCGCCTGCAGGGACTGGAGTGGCTGTTTCTGGACGCTGTGCGCTACGAGCCGCATCCCACCCACTTCTGCCTGGAAGAAGCGATAGCCGTGGTGCGGCGTTTGCGTCCGCAACGGGCGGCGTTTGTGCATCTTTCCCACGATTACGACCACGACGTGGTGAACGCCTCACTGCCACACGGGATGGAGCTCGCCTACGACGGCATGGTGGTTACGTTCTCATTATGAGGCAGGCATTGCCTGCGGGGAAGGCGAAAAGGATTTCAGGAACATCTGTAGAGGGGGAAGGGAAAGTGGAGTTCTTCAGCACGGTGCACTTCATCAGCGGGCATCATCTGGACGTGGTTATCGAGGCGGACAGTCTCGAAGCCGCCGTACAGTGGTGGCAGGAGCAGCTCTCGCAGGAAAAGCCGGTACTGGCATGGCGAGGCTTCTCACCCAAGCGACCGGTGGTCATTAACACCGACAACGTCGCCTATGTGGACAGCATCGAGCGTGCCCGCCCCCAAGCCGAACTGCGCCATCCAACGCCCTTCGGCACGCCTTAGTTTATTCGACTGCGATACCGGGCTGGAGTTCGATAATCTCCAGTCCCTGGATGTCGCGTGTCAGCTCACGCAACTCGTCAGGCGTGCCCGACAGCGGTGGGAAGGTGCGGTAGTGCATGGGAATGACCTTTTTCACGCCCAGCAGGCGCACCGCTACCGCTGCCTCGCGCGGGTCCATGGTGAACAGCCCGCCAATGGGCAGAAAAGCCAGCTCCGGCTGGTATATCTGCCCGATGAGCTGCATGTCGCTGAACACGGCTGTGTCGCCCGCGTGATAGAAAGTGAAACCATCTTCGCACTTCACCACAAAGCCCGCGGGGTCGCCCAGATACACAACCTGCCCACCTTCGCCCACATGAGCACTGGAATGCACGGCGTGTACCATCGTCACCTGAATGCCGCCTACCTTGACCGTGCCGCCCTTGTTCATGCCGATGGTGTTCTGCACGCCCTGTGCGCTCAGGTAGGTGGCGAGCTCGTAAATGGCGACCACCTGCGGCTGGAACTGCTTGGCTAAGGTAACGGCATCGCCGATATGGTCGCCGTGTCCGTGAGTCAGCAACAGCGCGTCCAGTTTGGGCAACTGCTTCGCCGAATCGGGGCAAAGCGGGTTACCCAACCAGGGGTCTATAGCAACATGCGTGCCGCCGGGCGTTCGGATGAAAAAGCCCGAGTGTCCCAGCCATGTAACCTGCAATCCGGGATGAATGGTTGCCATCAATTTCACCTCCTTGCTGTATGGGATAGTTATGCTTTGGAGCTTAAGCCTCCTGCCATTGGACACTGGAACCCCCTGAATCCCGCTTTCCACAATGTGAATAAACACTCTCCCCTATTATATTAATAATGTACTTGTTGAAATTGTTGAAAACTTGGTATGGATTGCCTGCATTGCTAACACTTTTTGTTGATTATAACATGAAAAGAGTCTCTAAGCGCGTATTTATTGTCTCTTAAATCTCTCTTTTATACTAATGAGTTTCAACTTAGATAGCAAATGTTTCAACAATGAAATGTTGAAAACCTGTACACATTGTTGATAGCATTGCAAGATAGCCTTGAAGTGAGCAAGTTTTGCACAAAGTTTCGAACAATGAAAACGGGTTTTCAACAATTTCAGGGGAGTTTTCAACAAAGTTTTGAACATTTCCAGCAAATGTTTCAACAATGACCAATGCTTAATTGCCCAGTACCGTGTTCAAATCGTAGATGATACTGGTCAGCTCCTTGTCCTTGTTCAGGCTGGTCTTCACCCGGTTGTAGGCGTGAAGCACGGTGGAGTGATTCTTGCCGAACATCTGTCCGATTTGCTGGAGCGGCAGCTGCGCCCTCTCGCGGAGCAGGTACATCGCTATTTGTCGCGCCATCAACACCTCGCGGCTGCGCTGGTCGCCTAAAATGTCCTGTGTGGTCAGTCCGAACCTCTGGCACACTGCCTGTAGCACCGCCTGCTCGGTGGGCACGGTATGCACCTGCTTCTCATCCACATAGTGGCGTGCCAGCACCTCGTTGGCGAGCTGCAGGGTAATTGGCTTGCCATGCACGGAGGCGCGGGCGGCGATGGAAATCAACACCCCCTCGAGGGTGCGCACATTGCCCTCTACTGCGTAGGCGATGTGGTAGATAACCTGGTCGGGAACCTGAATCCCCTCTATTTGTGCACGTTTTTGCAAAATAGCTACACGGGTTTCAAATTCCGGCGGCGCGATGTCCGCAATCAGCCCTGCCTCGAAACGGGAGCGCAATCGGTCGTCCATTGCGTGCAGCTCGCGCGGGGGACGGTCGCTGGCGAATACCACCTGCCTGCGCATCTGGTAAAGGGTGTTGAAAGTGTGGAAGAACTCCTCTTTGGTGTGTTCCTTGCCGGCGATGAACTGGATATCGTCCACCAGCCACACGTCCACGTTCCGGTACTTCTGGCGGAAGGCATCGATGCGTTGCTCGCGCAGGGCGGTGATATACTGCTGGGCAAAGCTT
>Ga0209162_1000441_pt1 | contig 45881 bp, 37 predicted proteins | sample YNPNPMetaG_FD_187121 | JGI IMG/M metagenome (GOLD analysis project Ga0209162, IMG submission 187121) | Anoxygenic and chlorotrophic microbial mat microbial communities from Yellowstone National Park, USA - YNP NP MetaG (SPAdes) (version 2) ...
CGCGCGCCCCGAAGGGACGGGCGTAGCCGTCGAAGTCGTAGGCTGTGTAGGAGACGGGATGGGCGGCCTCAATGCACGGCGAGCCGCTGCGCAGCCGGAAGTTCGCAGCGGCCACGTCCACGAACTGCGGGTCGGCTGAGATGGCGCCGCTGCCCCCGCCGCTATCTCCCCCGACGTTGCCGTAGATGTCACAGTAGTCGCAGGTGGCGTCAGGGGCGCCGTCGCCGGCCAGCGCTCCACCGCCGGTGTTGGAGATGATGGCATTGTTCCGCAGGATGGGGGCAAGCTCTTGCTGGTGGATGCCACCGCCGCTGGTTGCGCCGTTGGCGTAGACGGTGTTGTGCTCGATCTCCACCCGGCCGGCGGGCTGACGCACCCGGCAGGCGATGCCGCCGCTGGCGGTGGCCATGTTGCCGTAGACCAGGTTGTTGCGCACCAAGATGGTGGCCACCCGGGCGGTGTCCAGGTTGACGTAGATGCCGCCACCGCGGAAGTCGCTGCTGTTGCTGTAGACCTGATTGGCCTCCAGCACGATTTCCCCTTCGTTAGGATGCCTGAGGATGGCGTGGATACCTCCTCCTCTGGCCCTGTCACCGCCCGGACCGGCAACGCTGTTGGCGTAGATGAGATTGCGCCGCACAGTGACATGGTCTGCGCTCCACAGCTCTGTGGCGGTGGCGATGTAAATTCCTCCGCCACCCTCTTCGGAGGCCACCGCTTTGACCTGGTTACCGTAGATACGGTTCTCCTCTATCACCGTCGAGCCGCCATCGAATAAGATGCCCCCTCCCCATAACGTTGCCACATTGCTGTAGACATCGTTTTCCCTGAGTTCAGAGACCCCTTTTCCCAGGCTCACTCCGCCACCTTTCTGAGCGGCATTGCCGTAAACCTGGTTGTGGAGCACCGTCAGCGTATAACCACGGTAAATCCAGGCATAGAGGCCACCCCCCTCGCCGCCGGCAGTGTTGTGGTGGATGAGGTTATCGGTCAGGGTCGGGCTGCCGCCGGCGGTGCCGGTGTTGATCGCGATACCGCCGCCGTTGCCGCCGGTCGAGTTGCCGTAGACCTGATTATCCTGCACCATATGGTTGCCGCCTTTAAGATAGATGCCTCCTCCCGGCAGGCCTGCCGCCGTGGTATTGCTGTAGATACGGTTATGGCGGATGAGAACGTAAGCGATGTCCTGAGCGTAAATACCGCCCCCGCCACCACTTGCGGCATAGCCATTCCGGATGTCGAATCCCTCGATGGTGATGCCGCCCGGGGCAGGTATGTCAGCGGCGATGTGGATAACACGCCCCTTCCCGTCAGCATCCAGGATGGTGCGGTTGGTCACCCAGTCTGCCTCCTCCCAGTTGGTGAGCGTGTAGCCGCCCCGCAACGTCAGCGCCCGATCTATGTATGCCACGGGGGAGCCATCCGTCACCCGGCACACCCCGGCCACCTGAACGACATCGGCGGAGCTGGAGCCGGCATCTATACCCTCCTGCACCGAGGCGAACACCTGCCCCCTGCTGTTCAGCCGTACAAAGCATGTACCGCGGTGCTGTTCATGGGCCCCAATATCCGGTATTGCGCCGAAAGGCCGTGCGTAGCCGTCGTAGTCGTACTCAGGGTAGTGAGCAGGGTCGGCGGCGTCAACACAAGGGGAACCCGCCAACAGATGGAAGTCGGCGCCCGTGGGGTCCACGAAGAGCGGGTCTGAATGGATATCCTTCGGCGGCACCACGATCCCAAAGCCTCCGTAGTCGCCACCGTTGTTATTCCACACGTCATTGTATTCAGGCAGATAGCTTCCCCCACCGCGGTGAATACCACCGCCGTTACCGGCCGTATTCTGCACGATGATGGAGGCGCGGATGACCGGTGTGCCGATAAAGTAAATACCGCCGCCGTCCAAAAGCGCGCGATTACTGTAGAGAGTATTGTACTGGACCAGCGCGGAGCCGCTGCGGAGGTAGATGCCGCCGCCGTTTCTGGCCTGGTTGCCGTAGAGGAGGTTGTTTTCCAGCGCAGGAGAACCGGCAGCGACATACACCCCGCCGCCCCAGCCGGTGGCTGTATTGGCGTAGATGCGGTTACGTTGGACTGAGGCTCTCCCGCCGCCGATGTAGATCGCGCCGCCGTTGCCTCCGGCGGTGTTGCTGTAGATGTGGTTGCTTTCAACCAGTGGCGAGCCGGAGCCTGAGGTGATGTAAACGCCGCCACCGTCGCCTGTGGTATGGCCCCGTCGGATATGAAAGCCCTTGACTTGCGGCGAGGAGTTCCCGTCAACGTACACGACACGGCTGCTATCCTCACCATCCAGGACGGTGGGATGCAGCACGGGATCGGGCCTCGTCCAATCAGAAACGGTATAGCCGCCCTGTAACATAAGCGAACGGGTCAGATGGAGCACCACCCCATCGCCGTCGGTGTCGGTGTAGACCCCGGCAGCGACCTTGATCAGCGTACCTGCCGGCACTTTATTCACCGCCTCCTGTACCGACTCGTAGTCACAGGTAACAGTTGCCGGCCGGCAAACTGTGACGCAGGGGGTGGCGTCCAGGCTCAACGGGGAAAGCAGCCGGGCGGGCACTGCCGCCTGAGAATGACCGGCCGGGCCTGCCGTCGGGTGTGATTGCGCCAGTTGCTGCGAGAGGGGGGCGTGTTCTCCTTCGGGATTGGCGTGTGCTGCCAGTGCCGGTTCTCTGTCCTGATGCAACAGATTCATCAATACAATCAGGCCAATGAATGCCAGACCAACCGCAGATACGAAGCGAATTATGCATTTCATTGGAACCCCCTATGTTAAGAGCCTATCCGAAAAACGTGACCGACGCATCCCTGTGCGTCGGCACAGGCGGCATAGGGATGCCGCCTGTACGGTTTTTCGGATAGGGTCTAAGACGACTTTTCCAGGCCATCCAGGCAGGCCGAAAAGCCAGCCCGGCGTAACCGCCCTCCCACGCCGACCGAAACCGCCCGCTTTGGGCCTCCGGCCGGTGGGCGGCGCAGATGCCCAGAAAGGCCAATTTTTCAACCAGCACACGGTGGCAGGCAGTCGGGCAGGTAGCTACTGCCCGGCATCCTATTGCTCATCCTCGATACCCACCAACTCATAGATACGCACCGGGTTCTGGCGCCCTTTAACCAATATGGCGGGCAGAGCATTCACCCTCACACGATTGCGCACTCTCTCCCACGTCTCCTGGGAAATGAGCACCTGCCCGGGCTGCGCACTCTCCTGCAGGCGTCTGGCCAGATTGACCGCATCGCCGATGGCAGTGTATTCCATACGCTCTTCGGCACCCACGTTTCCCACCACAGCTATACCTGTGCTGACGCCGATTCTGATAGTGAGCCGTTCATCTGGTGGGATATACTTGTGGTACTCTCTCAGCGATTCCTTTAAAGCCCATGCTGCTTTAACGCCCCTCCAGGCATGATCTTCTACCTCCAGCAGAGGAGTGTTGAAAAGCGCCAGGATAGCATCCCCCAGGTATTTGTCCACGATCCCCATATTGAAGCGCACTGCCGCCTCTGCGAGCGTCAGGTACTTATTGAGCACATCCACGACCCGCTCCGGTGGGTTATGCTCACTGAAGGCAGTGAATCCTCCCAGGTCGGCAAACAAGATCGTAAGCATCCTCCGCTCTTCACGCAGCCCGATTTCGGCATCATACGGCAACCGATCCAGCAGACCTGGGGGCAGATACTGGCTTAGCAGATGCCGCTCCCGTTCATAGCAGCGCTTCTCTGTCACATCTTCCACGACAATCACTGCCCCGAGTGTTTCACCCTCGCTTCCCTGCAATCTGGAGAGCCTGAATTCAAGATGGGAACGCCCTTTGCCGTGGAGCATGGTAGAAATTTCCAGCTCTGTTTGCGTTATGCGTTGCCTGTAGATATCCTCGAGCAGCCCGGGTAGAGAAGTGCGTTGCAAGAGCGGCAACACCTGTAAGCAGGAACGTCCGATCGCCTGGTCTGGTGACACCTGGAAAATGCGGCCGGCAGCCTGGTTGAAGGTGGTGATGATGTTCTCAGTGTTTGTAGTGATGACACCACTGGTGATGCTGGCAAAGACATTGTCCATATAGTGCTTCATGCTGGCAATCTCATCCCGCTGCCGCAGCACATCCTCTATGAGCCGGAGGTTATCAATAGCAATGGCAGCCTGCCATGCCAGTGCAGAGAGCAGTTTTTCATCACCGGCTACGAATGTCTCATCATCTATCTTACCCGTTATCTTGCCCAGGAGGAGGATGGCGCCCACCTGCCGCTCACAAGTCTGCAAGGGCACAGAGATGAAAGGCACCTCACATTCGTTGACAATGCTTGACTTACCGGAACAGGTCATTTCCCTTACATGGGGCATTACTCTATCCACAACCTGAGCGATTGAGCGATCCAGCCCAATGTCAGCGGCAGGTATGAGATTGCCTTTTTCGTCGTAAAGAAGCAGGACACCTGCTATGGCCTGGATACTGCTGACAGCCCTGTTTAACACCAGACGGAGCAGATCTTCCATCTGGAAACAGGATGCCATTGTCTCGCCCACGTTGTAGAGTATATTGAGTTCCTGGTAACGTTCTAACGCTTCGTCGGCAACAGCCCGCCTTTCTAAGGCTGTCTGGCAGATAACCTCAAGGGCCTGCTTGAGCGTGATCAGGATGGTACGTGCCTGCTCCTCAGATGCAAGAGAACCCACAGCCAGAAGCAGTCCTGCCGGCTTATGTTCCACGCAAATGGGTATGGCCGCCCCTTGAGGGGTAAATTTTATCTCCGCGCTCTCTCCAAGTGGGGATTCCCAAAAAGCGGAGAGCGTCTCTTCAGGGAGGGGATGGGGACTGCTCAGGACCAATCCGGATGTGTCGCTTATGGCAAGGTTTACCCGTGGCCCTAACAGAGAGGAAAAGCCGCTCAAGAGAGGCATCACCTGCCTGGGGCGTAACAGTTTTCTCAGGTCGTACATAGGCAACTACCGGCAGTACCCCTGGTGCGATGACGGCATTTATCGCGTCAGCGTATATGTCCTTCCAGACCCAGTACCTCGGCCACCCGTGCTATAAGATGAGCCGGGTGGAATGGTTTTGTGATATATTCATCGGCTTTGACTTCCACACTGCGCAGCCGATCGCTTTCCTGGCCTCTGGCAGTAAGTATAATCACATAGGTATTGGACAGGTGAGGAGTGTTTTTGATCCGCTGGCACACCTCGTAGCCCGACATATAGGGCATACTCACATCGAGGATCACCAGGTCAGGTTGACAGGATTGGGCCAACTCCCAGGCTTCCCGGCCGTTGGTGGCCAGTACCAGCTCAACACCGGCGTCCTCGAGCTTCTCCAGAGTCTGCTCCAGGAGCACCCGTATATAGACCTCATCATCAGCAATCACTATCCTGCGCACCCTGGCCTCCTACTCACGTTCCCGAAACTCGCAACAGAAACCGGGCTCAGGTCCAGGTAAAGTATACACTGAGCATGCCAAGTGTACAAGTAGCCAATTGCTGACTTAGGGCCTATCCGAAAAACGTAACCGACGCATCCCTATGCGTTAGTACAAGCGGCATAGGGATGCCGCTTGTACGGTTTTTTCGGATAGGTTCTACAGGCGGTGGCTGTAGGAGCAAGGCGAACCCTTCCCGTACACCCTTTTGGGCCGCAGGCCGACACCTGGCGCGAAGCGCCTGAAGAGGCGATTTCAATCGGGATTATGCCATCAACCCCCACGACGGCTTGTATCTCCCGGCAAAATCCAGTACAATCGTATTCATTCAACATTGGCTGCAGGGGCAAAGCGCGGTGCTGTGCCCGGTCCAGATTCCCGCCAGGCGCAGGAACACCCCCACTGGCGTGACGCGAAGGAGAGGAAAACCGGATGCTGCGGGTACAGCAAGGGGTGCGCAGTCGTTCCAGGGACCACCGTTTCCACCGGGGAATGTCCCGAGCGCCGGGAAGGCATTCTCCCATCTGCAGTGCCCGTTCCACACCGAAACCTGTGGTTTCGCCTGAATCTGGTGGGAGCGCAGCGGAGTCTGGCGCATAGTTGTGGCAGGAGGTGAAAGTGTGCACGGGGAATATAGCATCGGAGAAGATCGATGGCGCGAATCGCCGTCGTGACCGATAGCGCCGCCTGTGTACCGGCGGAACTGGTGCGGAAATACGAGATACACGTGGTTCCATTCGAGCTGATTTGGAATGGCCAGAGCTTCCGCGATGGGGTTGATATCACCCCGACCGAGTTCTACCGCCGCCTGCGTAAGAGCAACTCGTGGCCTACCACCTCGCAGCCGGCGCTGGGCGACTTCGCCAGCCTGTACACTCAGTTGGGCAGGTATGCAGATGGGATCGTCTCTATTCACGCTGCCGGCGAGCTCAGCGCAACCTTGCGCACGGCACAACTGGCAGCAGAACAGGCCTCGCCGGTCCCGGTACGGGTCATTGACTCCCGTACCGGGGCCACTGCCGAGGGTTTCGTGGTATTGGCTGCGGCCCGTGCCGCTGCTGCCGGGGCCAATCTTGAAGAGGTGGCCGCGGCTGCCAGGGCGGCCATACCTCGCGTGGGACTCTTCGCCACGCTGGAGACGCTGGAATACCTCCGCCGGGGCGGGCGCATCGGCGAGGCAGCGGCACTGCTTGGCTCCCAGTTACACCTCCACCCAATTCTGTACCTGGCCGACGGTCGGGTGAAGGTGGCTGGAGTGGCACGGAGTCGGCACAAAGCAATAGAACGGATAGTGGAACTGATGGCCGGGCGGGTGGGAAACCGCCCGCTATGTGTCTCGGTCTTTCATGCTGATGCCCTGCAGGATGTAGAGATAATGAAGGCTATGGTACACTCTCGTTTCAATTGCCGGGAGTTCTACATTACCGAGTTCACCCCGGTGATGGGCGCACATACCGGACCGGGTACCATCGGCCTGGCCTTCTTCATCAGCGAACAAGGGTAACTACCTACGTGCCGACTAAAGTCGCCCGCCATAGGCCTTCGGCCTGCGGTCGGCCTGCGCCGACCGGGGGCGTCGGCGCAGGCCGACGCCCGGCACAGCGTGCCCAGGAAGGCTGATTTCCAATCAGCGCATAGCGACAGGCCAATCGGGTAGGTAGCTGCGAACAAGGAGGCAAAAAGGGAGAAAGTTGAAATGAACACCTTGCTCCGCGTTTTGGTTGTATTGTCTGGGTATCTGACAGGTTCTATTCCCTTCGCCTACCTGGCGGGCCGGCTCATCCGGGGGATTGACATCCGCCAGTATGGGAGCCGTGCCGTGACCGGCTCCAACGTTTACGAGAACGTCTCGCGGCCGGCTGTAATCGTGGTGGGGTTGCTGGATATGGGGAAGGCAGCGTTGCCCACCTGGCTGGGGTTGCGGTTGGGATTGGGCCTGCCCACCGCCCTTGCCGCCGGCCTGGCTGCCGTCATCGGACACAACTGGCCACTCTACCTTGGTTTTCACGGGGGGCGAGGCATCGGCTCCTGCCTGGGGGTGTTGACCGTTGCTTTCCCGCCAGGGCTCCCATGGATGCTGGTCGCGCTGGCCTTGGGCTGGCGGTTGCGCAACCCTGTGCTGCCACTGGCTGGCTTCGTCACCCTGCCGGTGTTTGCCCACACCATTGGACAGCCACCGGCGACAGTCTGGGCCTGTGCGGCGATGTTGCTCCTGATCGTCACCAAGCGGCTTGAGGCGAACCGCCAGCCACTGCCAGAGGGGCGCGAAAAATGGCAGACGTTGTTACGCCGCCTGCTGCTGGATCGGGACATTGATGATTGGGAGACTTGGGCGCATCGCCGCCCAACCGATCTCCAGTCTGAAGAGGAATGAGGCTGTCCCTGCCGCCCTGGCGGACGGGCGGGTGTGAGACCCATCAAAGGACGTAACCGGTCCAGGCGGGAGGCGTTCCACAGCCTGTCAACGATGGTCTGGATGATCTGCCTGAGATGGGCCAGCCATCGGCATAACAATTGGGCCAGGAGGTAAGGGCGTTTTGCTGAAGCAATCTCCTTGCCTGTGGTGGGGCTTGTCTGACCCCCTACGGAGATTTGCAATGGCCAGCGACGCCCGTGCCCTGTTTCCGAATTTATTAACGGACGCTTCCACCCAGGGTCTGTTGCAGAATCTTTCGGGCTTCTCCAGCCTTCATCGTCAACAATTCAAACTTGAAGTTGCCACGGCTGGTTTCAATGTTCATTGTGGGATAGGAGGGACGCGTCATTTCATCAGAGCTGCCCATTCTCAGGACAGGCGAGTCCTTCAGACGGATGGAGCGGACCTCCTGATTCCAGATCACGGTGCTGCCTGGGGTACGGGCCAGATTATCCACGGGCGTGGTCCGATATCTCTCGTAGAGCACCTGCATCCAGGCCAGTTGAGCTCCCCATTGACCGAAGAAGCCTTTACCGGCAGCACGGGCCCGCTCCCGGGCCGTTTTGACAGCTTCCTGCATTTCCTGCCTGGAAATGGGGAGCAGGACCAGCCGTTGCGGGGTCACGATCAAGTTGAATGACTTCACCGACATCCCCATGAACCCGCCCCGTTGTTGCAGGGGAATGACGTCAACGATGGGTTCGGTCTGAGAGGCTGGCGTAGAAGCCGGCTGCGGAGCAGCCGCGCCGGATGGTTGGGAAGAGACAACAGGGGCGCCACACTGGCTGCAGAAGCGGCTGCCCGGAGGAAGGGGTTTCCCACACTGGGAGCAGAACCTGGCCTCTGTAGTCATTTAACCTCCTCAAACTGGTATCCGAAAAACCATCCTGTCCCATAAGACAGCGAGTGAGTTGCTCCAGGTTACCATCTTGTGCTGCTGCCCTGCCGAAACCTGAAAGCGAGGCGCTTAATCACGTGCGCTGGTCGGCTGAAGTGCGAGTTCGTGCCATCCGGCGACCATCGGGAGCTGAAGTGAGAAAGTGCTCCCCTGGTTGGGACCGGGGCTGGAGACACTTGTCCAGCCCCCATGCACCTCAGCCACATAACGCACGAAGGCCCATCCGACCCCCAACCCCTCGCGCCCGCGTTTGAGGGCATCAGCATGTTGCTCAAAAGGCTGTCCGAGCAGCGCCAGCCGTTCCGGCGTCAGCCCAATGCCGGTGTCTTTAACTTCGATCACCACTCGCCCCTTGGATTCGAAGACGCGGATCTGGACCTTTCCCCCCGGCACGTTAAATTTCACGGCGTTATGAGCCATCTGGAATATAGCCTCGCCGAGCAGTTCCGGGTCGGCAAAAACTCCGGGGGTTTCATCGGGTAGCGCGATCTGAAAGTCTATCTCGCGCGAGCGGGCCATTATCAGGACGGGCTGCACCGCCTGGTGAATCACGTCGGCCAGATACAGGTACCTTGGCTGAGGCTCGCGGCGCTTGTTTACCAGCTCTGCGAACTTGACCACGCCATTGACCAGACGACGCAGTCCCTCAATCTCGTTCGCCAGGTCTCTCAGGACGGCCTGCTGCTCTGGCTGCAAGAGTTCTGCCTGCCGCTGCAGGACTTGCAAAGCCATGCCAATCGGACCGAAGGGTGTCAACAGTTCATGGGTTACCGCGCTCAGAAAAGCTGCTTTCAGACGGTCAAGTTCGTTCAGGCGTTGTTGTGCCAGTTCCAGTGCCTGGCGTTCCTGCTTTTCTCGTTCGTACAGCTCCTTCCACTCCTGTGCGAACACCACCAGTTGGTCGCCCGGCTGTTCACGGGGCTTTACCTCGTCTGCGGGCGCCGGTGCCTTCGTCGGCCGCCCTGTCAACACGCTGTTGACCAGGGAGATCAGTTCACTGGGGCTGAACGGCTTGGTCAGATACTCATCGGCGCCGGCCGCAAGGCCCACCATCCTGTCAGTCTTGCCGGCCTTGGCTGTGACGAAGATGACCGGTATAGAAGCCGTCGCAGGGTCCGTCTTGAGTGTGGCGCACACTTCGATACCAGAACGTCCCGGCATCATTATATCAAGGAGAATCAGGTCGGGGTGGAGGGTGCGGGCCAGCGCCAGCGCCTGGGTTCCGTCGTAGGCCACCACGGTTTTCAAGCCCTCGAGGTCCAGTGTCGCCGCAATGGCCTGAGCCAGTGCGGCATCATCATCTGCAATTAAGACTGTGCGTTGCACTTCCCGGTCCTGGTTCATTTTGTGCTCCCCTCATTTTCTTCGAGAGCCCGGCGGGTAGCGGTGTACCTGGCACGGGTACAGGATGGCGCACCCGGATGTCCCACCAGGCCAGGACTGACGCCAGATATTCGCGCGCTTCCCACTTGAAGCGGCGAATGGAGTAATCCTGGCGGTCGGCAAGGATGGCCAGGGCGTCCATGCCGAGGTTCCTGCACAGGTAAAGCGCGCGTGGAGCGTGAAAACGTTGGGTGACCACAATCGCCTGCTCCACGCCGAAGATCGTCCGCGCCCGGTAGCAACTGTCGTAAGTGCGGCGTCCCGCATAGTCAAGCAAGATGGCATCCTCCGGGACACCAAGACGGACCGCGTACTCCATCATAGCCGCTGGCTCATTATAGTTGACAGAGTGGTGATCCCCGCTGAGAAGCAGCTTTTGAACCACGCCAGCATGGTAAAGATCGGCGGCGGTAGCAACCCGATCGGCCAGAACAGGGGTGAGGGAACCATCGGCCCACAGGCCGGCTCCCAGAACAAGCGCAACGGGGCGCGGCGGCACGCCTTCGATTCTGGCGTAGATGTACTTTCGGACCGTGTACAGCATCCACAGCCGCATGCCTCCCAGAAATGCGGCTAAAGCAAGTACACCGGCCACCACTATCAGCAGGGCACGTCTCATTACGGCAATGACTTCACTATATCGGCCAACAAGTTCATGTCCGGAGCGCGCACAAGTGTCACGTAGCGCCCCGACCGGACCAGGGAGATTGCCCCCGTTTCCGTTTCCCACCACTGGCCCACCGGCCCTTTGGGTATCACCAGGGGGCGTGCGGGCAGGTAGAGTTGAGGGATCAGTGCACTGAGCGCAGCTTCAAATTCTGCCGCCTCGTCAGTTGTCTCCCAGAGGGAGCGCCAGATCAGTACCCGCGCTCCGCCGGGGTTCGCCCACACAACGAACTTATCGCCGCTCCAACCAGCCGCTGCTTTCCAGGCCATTTCTGGTGGCAGGGCTGTCTCCAGATAGAGGCCAGCGGTGAGTTCGCCCAGCGTATCCTGAGCAATCACTTTCCACCCGGTAGGCAGTGCGGAGCTAATGTCCGGTACGATCACATGTGCCAGCTCTTTACCTTCCAGGTACAACTCTGGATGGATGATCTCAGCGGTTGAGTGTGGCAGGTTGATATAGGCATCATTGACCGCTTCCCACCCCCCATGCTGAAAGAGCGCGTGGACGAACCGGCGACCCTCCCAGTAGGGAAAATGGCGTAATCTCATCCAGGCCTCAACGGTGTTCAGTTCCTCACCATAGTCTGGCTGCTCACTCTGGATAACTATAACGGTCAGCCTTTCCCATTCCGCCAATGCGGGATCGCGGTAACGGTACAGGGCGGTTGAGAACAGGGCGTCCCCTTCCACAAGCGCCTGTGTGGCAAGCCTGGCATCGGTAGTTATGGAACGGGCATCCAGCGCGCTCAGGTTGAAGTACTGGTCCTGCAGGGCATGGATACAGGCATGGGCCAGGAGCGCCTGATCATCCATGTTGCTCTCCCGCATTCCGGTGGAGACATATATTTGTCTCTGTTCAGGTGCGTAGAAAGCGACGGTGTGAGGAGCGCGCAGCGTTGCTGTGGGCACCCGTGGGAGAATTCCCAGCTCGACGTAAGGCTGCAGCGTTACCCCTGATTCCTCCTGGTTTTGGGAACGGACAAGCAACGCTTCCATATCCTCTTCCGGATAGAAGCTGAGGGGAACTTCGTTACGTGATGAGAGGCCGCGGATCGTCTCAACCTGATAGGCAAGCTGATCAAACAGGCGGGCCGCCTGAACCTGAGACCATATCCCTGGCCCGGTCGTCGGGGGAGGGGTTGGAGATACCTCTGTCCGCGCCTGCAGAGGTGTGGCAGTGCCGGGAGCAGTATCAACGGTGAGGGCAGGAGATGGCAGAATATAAGAAAGGCGTTTCCAGTTTTGGGCTGAAGTGATAATGAAACCGGCCATCATGGGCAGGGTAATGACGATCGCGAGCGTAAGGAAGGTGATCACGAACCGTTGTCTGGGGGTAAAATCGCCTGCATTCACCCCAGAACCTCACGTTGCTGCCGCACCAGATACGCAATACCGCAGGCAGCCAGATCAAGCATGCGGTTGAATGTTTCCTGTGAAAATGGCTTCCCCTCCGCAGTGCCCTGCACTTCTACCAGGTACCCGTCGCTGGTCATTGCCACGTTGAGATCCACATCGGCTGCCGCGTCTTCCGCATAGCAAAGATCGAGGAGGAGATCACCCCCAACCATTCCAACACTTATGGCCGCGACCGGGGGCTTCAACGCCTCAGGCGGTACAATGCCCCGTTCGCTCAGGCGACGTATGGCCAGGGCGACGGCAACGTAACCACCGGTGATGGCAGCAGTACGGGTGCCGCCATCGGCCTGGATCACATCGCAGTCTACAATCAAAGTCCGCTCTCCCAGCTTTTCCAGGTCCACTGCAGCGCGCAAAGCACGGCCGATCATACGGCGGATTTCCTGGGTCCTTCCTTGTGGCCCGCGTTCCTCGCGGAGCGTGCGCGTGTGTGTGGAGCGTGGCAGCAAAGCATACTCAGCGGTCAACCATCCTCTGCAGCGTCCGATCATCCAGGCCGGCACTGTCTCTTCGACGCTGACGTTGCAGAGCACGCGGGTACGCCCTTGTTCGATCAATACCGAGCCTTCCGGGTACTCCACGTAGTCCAACGTGAATTTTACCGGGCGTATCTCGTCGCACCTGCGGCCATCAGGACGGGCGTCTCGTGTCTCCATGGTGTTTTGATTATATCATCGGGGTGGCGAGGGAGCAAGGCGCAAAATGGTCCGCAATCCATGGTCCGTAGTCCACAGTCCATAGTCCGCAGACGGCCGGCGCACGGTTCTGAGTCACCACTGTGGCCGATCGTGACGATACCGGGTGCGGTCTGGAGGCCGACGCGGGCCGGAGGGGACGCGAAAGACGTACCGGTCACGTGCCTTGACAAATATGAAATAATGTGTAGAATTGAATTTGTCCTCAAGATGCTTCCCCGGAATAGCGGCCTGTTTTAGAGGAAGGGAGGTGTAAATGAAAGATTAGGGAAGCAACCAATATCCCCCAATACGCAACCGGCAATAACTAACCATTTCCCTTTTAAGGAGGATAGTCATGAAAAGTGTACGTGTTATTATCAGTTTAATGATGGCAATTGCGCTGGTAGTGGTCGTGATGGTCAGCATCGCACTTGCCAGGGAGCAGGGCGGGGGTGGTGTCACTGTGGATACGGCCGGTTATACCCCCAAAGCGATCTGGGCACCGGGCTCCTATACTTTTACCTATCCAATCGCGGCCCATTACACTGGTAGTGGGGCGGGCGATACGACGACCATCGCAATTACCGCCACGCTGGATTCCGCGCTGCAATTCAACTGCAGTACCGGCACGGCTATCCTGCCCGGGGATGGCGGCACTGTCATATGCAACGGCAACACAGTGGTCTGGACTCCGGTGTTAACGCATTGTCAGTGGATGACGCTGACCCTGACCGCCCACAAGAATGTCGGTACCCTCGAGTTTGGCGCGGTGACCACCGTGGTGGAGTGGGATGGTCAGATGGTCGAGCTGAAGACGCCCCTGTTTCTGAGCAGGATCTACCTGCCGTTGGTGATGCGCAACTTTTAGCCCCTAAGCAGGGCAGACCGCACCACCTGTACGTATGCAAAAGCTGCCAGGCTTCGGAGCCTGGCAGCTTTTAGTTATCCTGGGGGAAGGGGGAGGTCGTGAGGTGAAGGGGTGTGTTTTGTAACCTGCCGGCTATGCAGTCAGCCCCAGTGCCTGCCCCACCTCCGCGAAGGCGGCAAGCACGCGCTCTAGCTGTTCGTCTGTATGGGTTGCCATGTAACTGGTGCGCAGCAGGGCTGATTCCGGTGGCACTGCCGGCGAGATCACAGGATTGGTGTAAATGCCGGCCTCGTAGAGCGCCTTCCATGCCATAAATGTGCGCATGTCGTCACCGATGATGATGGGGATGATGGGAGTCTGACTGGCGCCGACGTTAAAGCCCAGGCGGCGGAATTCGCGCCGCATCCGCTCGCCGATCTCGTTGACGCGCGCGATGCGCTCCGGCTCTTCCTGCATCACCTTCAATGCGGCCAGCGCAGCAGCTACATTTGCCGGTGGCATGCTCGCGCTGAAAATGAGCGAGCGGGCATGGTGCTGGATATAGTGGATTACATCTGCATCCCCGGCGATAAAACCCCCCAGGCTGGCAAACGACTTGCTGAAAGTCCCCATTACCAGGTCCACCTGGTCTATGATGCCGAAGTGCGCGGCTGTGCCGCGCCCCCCGCCCAAAACACCGATCGAATGGGCGTCGTCCACCATCAGTCGCGCACCGTAACGGCGGCATAACGCGACAATCTCAGGCAATGGGGCGATGTCTCCTCCCATGCTGAACACACCGTCCACGACGACCAGCTTGCCCGCCTCATCAGGCAATCCCGCCAGCACGCGCTCAAGGTGCTCCATATCATTGTGACGGAAACGGCGCGTCTCGCCTAATGAGAGCCGACAACCATCTACAATGCTGGCGTGGTCCTCCTTGTCGGTGATCACAAAATCGCCCTTCCCCACCAGTGCCGAAATGGTGCCCACGTTGGTCTGATAGCCGGTGGAGAAGACAAGCGCCGCTTCCTTGCCCACGAACTCCGCCAGGCATCGCTCCAGCTCCAGATGGAGTTCCAGTGTGCCGTTCAGAAAACGGGAGCCGGTACAACTGGTGCCGTAACGCTTTGTGGCCTCGAGAGCGGCCTCCCGCACCCGCGGGTGCGCGGTCAGGCCGAGGTAGTTGTTTGAACCGATCATAATCAGCCGATGGTTGCCGACGATCACCTCAGTGCCCTCACTGTCGGTAAGGGGAATGAAGTAGGGGTAAAACCCGGCCTCCTGTGCTTCCCTGGCCGCGGTAAATTGCCGACATTTATCGAACAAATCCATTGTTGTCCTCCTGTAACCCTGTGTATTGCACCGCTAAATTCCCAGCTCCGAGCGCGTTCTGATATAGCGCAGCACCTGCTCTCGCGACAGCATACCCACCAATTCTTCACCCACGAGTACAGGTACCTGGTTCACATTGGCATCGTCCATTGCCTGTAATGCCGCCAGCAGGGCCATATCCGGCCTGACCCGCACTATGCGGTCCCAGGGGATCATTATCTGCCCGGCAGTAATCTGCGCCCACTCCCCTTTGGGGATCTTTGCCATGTCGGTGAGGGTCAGCAGCCCGCGCAACCTCTCTTGCTCGGTCACAAAGAAACAGCGCTGTCCACCGGTCAGGACATATTCTTCGATCAACTGGCTCAGGGGCATCTGTGGGGGGATAAGCTGGCAATCTCTGGTCATAGCCTGCGCCACGGTGATGTCGCGCAGAGACTTTTGCAGTGCCGCCTGGGCGTAGGTTACCGCAGCCGCATTCTGCAGGAACCAGCCGATGAACACGAGCCACAGGCCATTAATGAAATTGCCGCCCAGAATAACGAGTACGCCGAGCCCTATAAAGCCGAAGGCAAAAAGCTGACCGGTGAACGTGGCGATCTGTGTGGCACGCTGGAAACTACCGATGAAATGCCATAGTGCTGCACGCAGCACCCGTCCCCCATCCAGTGGGAAGCCCGGGATCAGGTTAAAGAGGGCCAGCATGGCATTGATGCGCATCAACCACCTGGCTGGTGCGGCCAGGTGGGGGACGGCCCGGCCGAACCACCACAGGATTGCGAAACCTGCTGCCAGTCCCAGGCTGGCCAGCGGCCCCGCGAGCGCGATGCGAAACTCGGTGCCGGCATCGGACGGCTCCCGGCCGATCTGCGCCACACCGCCAAAAATGAATAAGGTCACGCCGTGTACGGGGATCTTGTGGCGCAGTGCGACGAATGAATGTACCAGCTCATGCACCAGTACTGATCCGAAGAAGAGCAGACTCGTGACTGCGCCCAGTACCCAGAATGCAGCCTTTGGCAGGGCAGGGTACTCGCCAGGAAAATACCCCACCGCCAGCGACCAGGTGACCAGCGCGAACACCAGAAACCAACTGGTGTGCAGTCCTACCGGGATGCCCCATATTTTGCCGAGTCTGATACTGGCCTCCATTTTATGCCTCCCTTCCGTTTTCAGGCCCAAGTGCCTGTCCGAAAAACCGTATAAGCGTTATCCCTATGCCGCTTAAACCGACGCGTAGGGATGCGTTCGTCGGTTACGTTTTCAGGATAGGCCCTCAGCATCTGGTAGCAACCTCAGCGCTGCTTGCATCCAGGGCACAGGTCCCCGCGAGTCGCCGGCCGTGTGAGGTGCTGAAGAGATCGCCTGTGCCTTCCCGATCACGGGCTGGCAGGCACGGTGCTGTGGTGACTTTGACTGTTGCTTTTCCTGCCAGGACGATGGCTGGCTGAGGCCTTGCGTAGACCTGAGCCTGCGCCACAGATTCCGCCGGACCTGGATACTTTGGTACACAAGTACTATTGACGCAGGAGCACTTATGCGCTAAAATTCATAATAGATGATGGGGTTGGAACCCGCCCTGACCCCAAAAAGTGGTTACCCTCCTTTCGCAGAGCCGCGACCTCCTTGCCCCGTGGAGGTCGCGGCTTTTATTGCACCTGGACGATGATACGCTCACAGTTGCCGCAATAACCCACCCCCTCCTGGCGCAATTGCCATTTCAGACCTGGCGAAACCATGACGCCGCAGCCACCGCAGGTATCATCCTGCTGCAGGCACACGACAGCCAGACCGCCCTTTCTGCGTCTCAGATTGTGATATACGGCCAAATCGTCCTCTGTGATATAAGGCAGCAAAGCCTGGCGGGCCTGGTTTAGTTCTTCCAGCCTGGCCCGCAGAGCCTGCTGTTCGGATGTCCACTCTGCCTGCCGGGCCGACCACTCGGCTTCAATGCTTTGGAGGCGCTTCTGTACCAGGGCAAGCTGTTCCTCAGCCTCCTCTCGCGCAATCATCGTCTCCAACAGCTCATCCTCGAGTTTTTGCCTGCGCCGCTTCAGGGAAGTAACCTCTGCCTCCAGGTCCGTCATCTCTTTGGGGTTCTTTAGCACACCACTATAGAGTCGCTGCTCTGAGGCGGATATTTTATCCCCAAGTCCTTTTAGCTCCAGTTCCAGGTTCTGCTGCCGTGCAGTTAACTTTCGAACCTGCGTCTGCATTGCCTCGACCGCCCGACGCGCCTCCAGGAGGGCTTCATTTTGACGCAAGGCGGCCTCCACCTCCGCCAGACGACGTTTCTTGACGTCATCCTCGCTGTCCAGACACTGCAGATGGTAGAGGCGCTCCCCTCTGTTCATATCCTATCGCAACACGTTTCTGTTCCAGGACTTACGCAATGCAACTTGAGGTGGGAGGAAGCTCTCCCTGGCATTGTCCAGGCATCCACTTTGTAAGACAACTGCGAGCAGTTGTCCTACATTTGCCACAATGCCTTTTCGGGTCTGCGCCTGTCTGCCCTTGCTGCACCACCAGGCCAACACGTGACGCGAAGCGCCCAAAGAGGGCGATTTCAGTCGGCTTACTCTTCCTTCCCGACCGCCTCTGCCGCCTCTGCTGCCGTTACGGTGATTTGTGAACGGCGCCGCACTCTGAGATGTCTTACAATCAGCACGGCAGTGCCGCCCACCACGCAGATGATGGCAAACAACTGAGCCGCAGCGATGGGGCCGATCATCCAGGCGTCAGGACGGAAATACTCGATAAAGAAACGGCCCAACGAATAGCCGATGATGTATCCCAACAGGATATCGCCTTCCAGTAAACGCCCCTTCAATTTGCGCGCGATTGTTGCCAGGACGACAAAGACCAGCAGGCACCATAGAGATTCGTACAGGAAAGTGGGGTGAAAACGTGTCTCGGGCGGGTAGAGGGTCAGATCGTTGTAGGGTGCGATGCGATGCTCCGGGTCAATGATCAGGCCCCACGGCAGGTTGGTAGGGGGGCCGTACAACTCCTGGTTGATAAAGTTACCCCATCGGCCGATAAACTGACCCAGGGCCAGGCCTGGTGCCCCATAGTCGAGCCATTGCAGCGGGCGCAGCCGGGCATACCGGGCATAAATGAGCACTCCCAGAATGCCGCCAATGACGGCACCGTAAATGCCCAGGCCTCCGTGCCAGATTTTAAATATTTCGCCGGGGTGTTTACGGTAATAATTCCAGCCCACCATGCCCCCTGCAGGTTCGGAGAAGACATGGTAGAGGCGAGCGCCAATGATAGCCAGAATGATAGCGATTACCAGAGCATTCCACACGTGATCGGGGTTCTCGCCATCTGCTATGGCTCGCCTGGAGGCGTATGTGGCTCCCAACATCACGCCGGCCACGATCAGCACCCCGTACCAGTGGATGCCGAAGTTGGAAGTGATATGAATCAGAATAGGGTCAACCGGTGGTTTCATCCTCTCCTCCACAATGTAGTTCAGAACAGGTTGGATTATACCATGAATGACTTCACTGCAAAAACTCACCAAGAGACCCGAGGGTGCATAGTCGGAGCCTGTCCGACAAACCGTCGCATAGGGATGCGCACGGTTTTTAACCTCTGCTACTCTGCGTCTCAGCAGTGAAATGATCTTTTAATGGATTGATCGTCCTGTGCCGCATACGCTCATACTCGTGCACCGGCTCTCATTTATGCCAGTGCGCGCGATATACAACCATGGTGGTTCCGCCAACGATGGTGTTACGTTCCAGCGTCACATGGTACAGTGGCTCCAGATCGGGATTGGCAGCCAGTTCGGGGAACCAGTTGGGCAAAATGATCACATATTCCACCCCCTGCCCTGCCATGAACTCTGCCAGCAGAGCTTCCCGGTCCGGAGCGCGCAGAATGCGGGTGATCTCCGGCGTGACCAACCCTGCCAGGTCCACCACCGGCCGCTCCGAGATGTACCCGATAGCCCCGATATCGTTGAGTCCCAGCAGTGCATCCCTGGGGGTGTGCTCTATCACCCAGCGGGCGATGGAAACGTGCATTTTATTGATATTGTCAACATTCCAGGCGCAGAGATTCGCCATAGTGGGCAGGCGCCAGGCTGTCCCGGCCAGCAGCAGGGTCGTTATCACCGTCATAGCTTTGGTAGAAGCAAGCCATCGCCGTCCACGCCTCTGCACCAGGGGCAATATTCTAAGCAGCCCTGAGATGCCGATAACGGTATTGCAGGGGATGAGTGGCATCAGGTAGCGGCCATGCTGGTAAAGAATGGCGTGGAGCATAGCGTAGGCCAGTGGCAACCCGACGCTCCACAAAGTTAACAATGTTGCTCTGCGTAGGAGCAGCCCCAGTCCCAACAGGTAAAACGGAAGCAGGAGAGGATTGTCCAGAATCAAATACTTCGCCGTAAGGCTCAGGAAGTCGAGGTCGGGCAGAAAGCCAAAAGTGGCTTTGGCATGGTAGGTATTGGGCAGCAGATGGCCGGTGGTGAGCCACGAGAATAGCAGGTACGGGCCTGCTACGGTGGAGAACACAACGAGAGGTCGCAGCAGACGTAACAGGCCCAATGCTGAGGTTTTGTGTGCGTGCCCGTTGGCCCATCGTACTGCCGTATCAGCCAGGGACAGGGCGAAGAGCAGGTATCCCTCGGGACGGGAGAGAGCGGCCAGGCCGAACAGAGCAGCCGTACGCATGCTGTAGCGATGCAGACGCTGATCCTCGAGGTAGAGCAGCAGAGCCAGCAGACTTAGTGTGGCGAACAGGCAGGTTTCAAGCGCTGACAGGCCTGCCCATACCATGCGACCGTTGAGCACCATGATTGCCCCGGCCAGCCAGGCAGCCCATCGCCGGCCCGTTAACCGTTTGCATAGCGCGTAGCTCACGACCGGCACACACAAGAAGCTGAGAGCACTGGCACACTGCCCGGCGACCGGAAACTCCCCACCCATCAGATATATGGCTGCCAGCAGCAGCGTCCACAACGGGGCAGTGGAGCCGGAGACCGGCTGACCAGGGTTGAAAGCAAAACCGGCGCCACGGGCCAGGTTCCGGGCGAACTGGAAGTGAATCCAGGCGTCATCCAGTGGGACGCCCCACTCGCCTCCTGTGAAATGCAGGGTGAAGAGCGTGAAATAGCCCAGATTCAGGCAGCCGAGAAGAAAGAGCACTATCAGGGGCAGCAGATCGTGCCGGCTCAGGCGCACTTTCCCTGTCATCATAATCCAGGGCTTAGAGCCTATCCGAAAAACCGTACAAGCGGCGTCCCTATGCCGCTTGTACTTAGAGTGCCCCCCGGTACATTCCCCCATCTACCAGCAGGCTGACGCCGGTGATGTAGGAGGCAGCCGGGGATACCAGGAAAGCAGCGGCTCTGGCAAACTCTTCCGGTGTTCCCATCCTCCTGAGTGGGATGGCTGAGGTGATGCGTTCCGCTTCTTCCTGATGGGTGGTCTGGTTACGGTTGGCCCGGTCACGGAGGAGTTGCTCCACCCTTCCTGTGCGTGTCCAGCCGGGGCAGATGGCATTGACACGGATCCCGAAGGGGCCAAGCTCATCGGCAAGCGTTTTGATCAGCCCGATCACACCCAGGCGCAGGCTGTTGGAGAGGATCAGGTCGGGCAGAGGTTGCTTGACTGCGACCGAGGTGATCGCCAGGATGGCTCCCCCGCCGCATTCCCTCATCGCCGGTATGGTGGCATAACACAGGCGTACCGCGCTCAGCAATGTCAGATGCACAGCCCGTTCCCAGTCCTGGTGAGTGAAGTCGAGAAATTTACCGGCGGGTGGGCCGCCAGCATTGATGACCAGAATGTCCAGGTGTCCGAAACGCTCAACGGTCTTGTGCACCAGGAGCTCAGCCGCGTGTGGCTCTGCAACGTCGGCTGTGAGTGCCAGCACCTCCTGCCCTGTCCTGGAGGCGATCTCAGCAGAGGTAGCAGCGAGGGGGCCCTCATTGCGGGCACATATGGATACCCGGGCACCCTCCTGCGCCAGGCACAACGCCACCGCTTTGCCCAATCCTCTGCTCGCAGCGGTGACCAGAGCTACTTTGCCGTTCAGTCCCAGCTCCATATCACAACTCCAGCCTGAATTTAGTGCATCCCACTTCAATCACGTCACCGGAGCAGACCACTGTCGGGCCGCGGATACGCTCGCCGTTCAGCAGCGTGCCGTTACGACTGTTTCTGTCCTCCAGCCACCATTGCTTCTCTCGCCAGATCAACAAGGCATGGTGAGCAGAAGCAAACTGGTCCTGCACGCAGATAGCGTTGTCGGGCGCGCGTCCCAGCGAAGTTATCGGTTGCAACGAGAGCACAGTCCCCGGTGCCGGGACATCGTCCGGAGCGCAGATAACTACCAGCCGTCCCTCAGGGCGGGTCGCTGCCTGCTCCGTTGTTACTCGCTGCAGGTCGCGCCAGAGCATAATCAGCACCGCTACCAGGAAAGCATAGAGCAGTCCAGCCAGCAGCAGCCGCAGGAGCAACAACAGGAGTTCCATTACTTCACGGGCCTGATCTCTGAGCCTGACGGTGGGGTATGTTCACCCCCATGATCGGGGGTTGGAGTAGGGGGATCCTCGCCATAGACGATCTGTACGCCAGCAAGTGAGATCACGTCCCCCGAGTAAAGGACACATTCCTCGATCGGATAGTTATTGACCTGTGTACCTCCGGCACTGCCCAGGTCGTAAAGCACATAGTGCCCGTAACGTCGGCGCAATTGTGCGTGGTGACGTGAAACACGCACGTCATCAATAATAATGTCGTTGTCCAATGCGCGTCCGATAGAGATGATCGGCTGTACCAGGTTGATGTGACGACGACCGTCCAGGATCAGGAAGGGCCGCCCTGGAGGTGGCTCTGCAGAACTGTCCTGTTCCTTTAGCTCGCGAGTCTTTTCAACATCGGCTGGTTTGTCCGGCATCCAGCTTGCCTCCACTTGCACTTCGTGAAGGCCCACATCCTCGTCGCTTACGATGTTAACTTCAGGCAGGGGGAACCGTTCTATGCCGGCCTGAACCATCAACGTGTGCAACTGACAGGCCAGCATTTCCTCAAAAGTTCGCTTATCGGCCCCCGCCGCCTGAAGGTTATGTGGGTGCAGGTGGACCTGAAAGTAGTTGGGCATGTCGAAGGGGTAACGATCCTCGACAGCCCGCGCAAGTTGTGTGGCAATCTCCAGTGTAGTTAGCTGCCCGGCGAAAAACCGGGCAAACGTGCCTTCGACCAAGCGTTTGGCCAGTGTTTCTATGTACGCAATCTTGATCACGGTAAATGATTATAACGCGGGTGGGTACAAAATACAAATTGAGGTACGTTGAGGGGATATTTTTAAGCATTTTCCTGCGGAGGAAGGAGTCAGTCAGTGAGGTAAAATGCGTGGCAACAGGCGGCCGGGTGCACAGCCAGTCGCGACTCCCGGAGGAGTTGCGCCCACTTCACGAAATCATCGCCCGCAATACTGAGGGCAGTGAGGGGGTGTCCCAAAGTTGCAGGACAACTGCGAGCAGTTGTCCTGCAAAGCGGCAGTGAGCTGTGCGACTATTTGGGACGGCTTCCAGGCCTGCATAACAGCATACGTGCGTACCTGTGTGAATCCGCATCCTCAATGACATTGCGGCCGTGGCCGGTTATACTATCTGGTCCGGTTCAGGGTGATGGTCGCCTGGTGCCGGTTCCGTGTGTATAACCACCCGCTCCAGGTCAGGGAGTTTCCTTTTCAGACGGCTCTCTAACCTGGAGCTGATGTTATGGGCCTCCGTCAGTGAGAGATCGGCGGGCAGCAGGTACTTCATAATCACCACCCATCCCTGCTCGCCACGGCGCACCTGGAGCTGAGTGTAGCTTCCCTCCTCTAATGCGCCGTTAATTGCTTCCTCAATAACCTGCAGTGTCTGAGAACCGGCCGACTCCGCATCCACCGCCGATGCAATTTGCCCCCGTGGTTCTATATGCGTGGTCAGGCCAACCAGGTGCGGAATCTCCGCGCAGGCCCTTTCTTCCAAAGATGAGGCCAGTGAGTGGGCCTCACGCAGAGAAAGGGTTTCATCGGCCTCAAGATGCACGTCCACCGAAAGCTCTCCGTTAACATCGAACACCCACATGTTATGGATGCTCATCCCCAGCCCGGCGGCCAGACGGTGCAGTTGAGCCGCCACAGTGTGCCAGTCCTGCCCCGCAAGTGGAGTGCCTGCCGGTTCCACGTGAATCGTCACATCGTGCACATCAGGCCGTTCTTTGATCAGCCGGTGCTGGACCTCATGAGCGATGGCATGAGCCTGTTCAGTGCTCAATGCCGGGTCGACCCGGATATGGAGGTCAGCGTACACATCGCCTTCGTGGCCCCTGCTGCGCACCCTGTGGCAGGATACCACGCCCGGCACGGAGAGAGCGATTTGCTCCACCCGGTCCACCGGCACCACGACGTGGTCCATTAAAGTGGGAGAACTCTCACGGATGATGTCTACACCGATTTTGGCGATGAGAAGGGCTACCACAAGTGCCAGGATGGGATCGGCCAGTGGGTAGCCCAGGCGGACGGCGATCAATCCTCCCATCACCGAGAGGGAAACGAAGATGTCGGCACGGGTATGCAGTGCATCGGCCACCAAAACGTCGCTCTGCAGACGGCGACCTGCGTTCAGTTCGTACCATACTACCGTCAGATGCACCAGGATACTGGCCGCCAGCGCAGCGAAGCTCCAGATATTGACCTCAGTAGTGATAAGAGAAGGGTGTAACAGGCGCTCTACAGCGCTTCTGATCAGCTCCCACGTGGTGAGAAAGAGCAGGGAGGCGATCACCATGGCCGTCAATGTCTCTGCTTTACGATGACCATACGGATGGTCCTGATCGGCCGGGCGGGCGGCGAGCGAGACCCCTACCAGTCCAATGATATTGGTGGCGCTGTCAAAAACGGAATCGAACCCGTCAGCGATCAGACTCAGCGATCTGGTCCAATAGCCCACGCCGAGTTTGACGCAGGTAACGGAAAGGTTGAGCGCCATGGTTACCCATAGCACCCGCCGTACGGCCGGCAGATTTCCCATTGATTTCCCACCCTCTGACCGCATTATGACATACAGGGAGACATGTGGTTACCTGAACATACGAAAGATCAGGTAAAGTCCGGTCAGTATGAGCGCTATTGGTAAGACATACCCGAGGATGGCTGTCGTCGCCATAAGGGTCGCCAACCCCACCAACGCAAGCGCGCCGGCAGGGATAAGCGGCCACTTCATACGCCCTTCTCTGGCCGGTACAAGAGCGAGCAGTGCGAAACTCAGAGCCAGGCCGATGAAAAACGCGCCGCCGGCCTGCAGCCCCTCTACCCCAAGGGCGGAGAGGGCAATGACCAGAGCAATGGTGAACATCACTCCGCCAGGAATGATCGCCCACCAGTGCTCCCGCGCGACAAGATAGACGGCGCCGAAAGTAAGGCTCAGACAGGCCATGAACAGTGCCCCTCCCCAGGTAGCGCTCACATTGGGCGCGAGCTGGTCCAACGCGATCACGAGCATGATAGCGAGCAGCACACCGGCCGGGATAATTGCCCACCATTGAGCACGGTCTGTAAAGAAGACGTAGAGAAATAGCCCGCCACCCACGCCGAACAACGACGCCCACAGTAACGCTAACGCTCCCCGGAGGAGACCGAGGTTTTCCAGCAGAAACAGCAGCCCCGCGACAATCAAAATAATGCCACCAATGGTCCGCACTTCAGGTCTTTTCATGTCCAGCCTCCTTGTAAACACTCACATCAAAGCTCCCTGTAACCACTCGGCGGTGACTGCAGGGGCGAGGGATGCCTCACCCGTACGCCCTTTCAGGCCTGCGGCCACCGGTCGGCCTTTGCCGACCTTCCCTTGTTGCACTTCCAGGCGATGTCGGCGGAGGCCGACAACCAGCGCGAAGCGCCCAGAGAGGGCGATTTCAATCAGCCTGAAAGTTACAGCAAGATATGGCCAGAGCGGCTCAACATTATAGTACCCAACCTGCTCAGCGGCAAGGACGAATCGGCCAGGATAACTCTCCAATCCGGTGTATCCCTGCTACTTTCTGATCAGATTGCGTATGAGCACCAGTATCCCCAAACCGATCAACAGCACCGGCCAGTAAGGCCCCAGCACATTCAGCCCACCGAATGCCGCTCCGAACACCAGGAACAACGCCAGGCTGATCAATATGAGTGTGCCGCCCTCACGCAATGCCCTGCCTGCCCTGCCCCCGAGCAGGCCGGACAGGACGATTCCCGCACCAACGAAGCCGGGAATCAGGGTCCAGGTGTAAGTCCAGCTTCCCCAATTGCCGGTGAGGTCCTGCCAGTACAACAGCCCACCGATACCCCCAACGATACATGCCGGAATGGCCAGGCCAGGCGTCTCAGTCACCAGGCCGATGATCAAGAGCAAAAACCCGATACCAATCACAAACCAGGACCACGAGACACGTGGAGCCCATTCCGGCAAGAGCTGAGGTATGAGAAAGAGCAGTCCGAGCAAAATCAGTATCAGCCCTCCGACAAGATTGGACACACGCTTGCGCTCCACAGCCACCTCCTTCTACCAGAGATTTTGCCGGAAAATGGTAACTGCCTGCCCACGCCGACTGAAGTCGCCCGCTTTGGGCCACAGGCCGAGCGGCGCTGCAGGCGCTCAGAAAGGCCGATTTTCCAATCGGCACACGTCGGCGGGCAGTCGGGTCGGTAATTACCGAAAATGCACGCATACTATATATATACGGAGAAATCCTCATCTGGTTGTGCACTGCACCACTGCCCCCGGAGATTCTGCACAAGGGGCTCCAGGCAGCAAGCCGAGGCAAGGACACAGATAGCACCGGGTCTCTACCGGGCCAGTGGACAGTATTAACTGCAATCCTTTCAATAACGCTCGGGAATCGAGCCTTCAGGCGGGAAAGCCGGCTGAAGCCTCACTCCGGCGCCTTATGAAAGGCATTGGTTTAACCGACTGACAGCCCGCGCCACAGTTTCGGGCGCGGAAGAGGCGGTGCGGCCAGGCCCAAAGATGTCCTGTGCCCGCCGGACGATGGGCCGGCAGGCACAGGACGAGCAGTTACCGTAACTATTCACGCCGATTGAAAATCGTCCTCCCTGGGCACTTCGTGCCGGTTGTCGGCCTTCGCCGACAACCCATATGTGCTCGTCTGAGAGACCTGGTCGGCGAAGGCCGACCAAAGGCCTGCGGCCCAAGAAGGGTGACTTCAGTCAACGCTGAATAGGCACAGGACGAGCAGTTACCGTAACTATTCACGCCGATTGAAAATCGTCCTCCCTGGGCACTTCGTGCCGGTTGTCGGCCTTCGCCGACAACCCGTATGTGCTCGTCTGAGAGACCTGGTCGGCGAAGGCCGACCAAAGGCCTGCGGCCCAAGAAGGGTGACTTCAGTCAACGCTGAATAGTTACCAGTTACCTACATCTCCTTTATCCCATACGGGAAATCGTACTCAGCCATCTTCTCCATAAACGGGTCCGGGTCGAATGCCTCGGGTCCCAGCACCCCTGTTCCCTTCCATACCCCGCTGTTGAGCAGGTCCCAGGCGATGACCGGGTTAACCGCCGTCTGCCAGACCACGGCCTGCACGCCATACTTCTGCATACAGGTCTCATTGTCGGCGACCTGGTAGATGTAAACCTGGCGCGGCTTGCCATCCTTGATTCCCTTAACCCACGTGCCGGCGCAGGTTTTGCCAAACATCTTGTCGCCCAGGTGGGCCGGGTCGGGCAGACAGGCCGCGACCACGTCGCGCGGCGCGACCATCACGCCTTTGACATTGATCGGTTCCTTGTTATCCAGGCCGAGCATCTTGATCGTCTTCAGCACGCGGATGAACTCTTCGCCCAGGCCGTACTTGAAGGTCACGCGCTTGCAGTCAATCCAGCGCGGGATGAGCAATACCTCCTCATGCTCGACGTTGACACATTCGATCGGGCCGATCCCCTCCGGGAACTCGAACACCTCCGGCTCGGAGAACGGCTCGGTGGTGTACCAGCCGCGCTCCTTATCCCAAATCACCGGCGGGTTGAGGCACTCCTCAATCGTCGTCCAGATCGAGAAGTTGGGGGCGAACTCGTAGCCGCGCACCTCCAGGTTGGCCCCGTCACGCACGCCGATCTCCTCGATCTCGTCAAAGAGATGTTTGGCGGCATACGCGGCGAAGACATCGGCCAGCCCAGGCTCGACGCCCATCCCCACCACTGCCAGCAATCCCTTTTTCTCCCATTGCTCCGCCCGCTCGAACTGGTAATCGCCCAGTTTGACCCCGCACTGGCGGTACGGATCGGTCGGGTGCGGTTTTGAGAGCGTCATTGCCATATCCATATATGTGCAGCCATATTCGAACGCCGCGTCGAAAATCTGCTCGTTGAAGATCGGGTCCACCGCGTTATGGATCAGGTCAACTTTGTATTTGCGCGCCAGGTCCAGGATGAGCTGTTTATCACTGGCGTCCACCCATTCCTCGGGGAACTTGTCGGGCCGGTTGAGCTTTTGCGCCACCTCTCGCACACGCTCGCGGTTATAGTCCGCCAGGACAATTTTTTCAACCCAAGGCTTATCCTTAGCGACGACAGCAATCGCCTCGCCGACGCCGCCCACACCAACCAGCAAGACTCTCATCGCTAATCCCTCCTATGTAATGATGCAGGATGCAGGGTGCAGGATGTGGAAGTTTCGTGTTTCGTGTTGCGTGTTGCGTGTTTCGTGTTGCGTGTTGCGTGTTGCGTGTTGCGTGCTTCCTGCCTCATTTCCCCAGTCTGATGCCCAAAGGATTACGCATATCCACCGGCCTGCCATGGAGATCGGTCAGCGGTTTGGGCGGATCAAGTTTCTGCGTCAGGAGAGAAACGCCGATAAACAGCACTACGGAGGCGATGAACGCCGGCGTCGAAGCGATATAGACCGCATCCCAGACCGCATCATCCACGTACCCGCCGCAGGCCTCCAACGTCGTGGGATAGTAAACAAAGGTCAGGACAATCCACAACACCGTGCCCCCCACGAGCGACGCCATCGCGCCAGCGTGATTGCCCTTCTTCCAGTACATGCCTATGAGGTATGGTGCGACCATGCCGACCAGGATCGTCGTGCAGCTCAACACGGCCAGGCGATAGATCGTCGCCGCGAATAGTGCGATGAGGAGGCTGACGATGCCAGTCACCAGCAGGCTGATGCGCGTCAGCCACAATTGAGCCTTGTCGGAAAGGTCCGGTTTGAAGACTTTGACGATGTTCTCGGTGAACATCGTCGCCCCGGCCAGCATGGAGCTGTCGGAGGTGCTCATCAGCGCCGAGGCCAGCGCCGCGATGAAGATCGCCACCAACAGCGGTGGCATGAACTTCATTGCTATAGAGACAAGCACGAACTCCGTCTGCTCGATTTCCAGGTCCGGGCCGATGGCACCGTAGGCCGCCACGCCCAACAACGGTGGAAGGACGCCGAAGATCAGGTAGAGGATCGCTGCCAGGTAGGTGGCCTTGACCGCCACCGACTCGTCCCTGGCCGCGCAGGTGCGCTGGAGATAATCCTGCGCCGGGATGCTGCCCAGGCCGACCGCCATCCAGGCTGCCAGGTAGTAGAACCAGCCCAGGTAACCGGTGTATCCCAGGTATCCTTCCTCCCGGATCGGCCACAGCGCGAAGGGTTCCGATACGTTTTGGGAGCCGGCCAGGCCAAGGAAACTGCCCAGGCCGCCTACCTTGCTTACCACAATGCCGAACGTGATGATCAGCCCAAAGCAGATCAGGAACATCTGGATAAAGTCGAGGGTGGTGTCGGCCCACAGCCCGCCCATCATCGTGTAGAGTGTGACGACGGTGGCAACCAGGATCATGCCGGCCTGGAGCGGCCAGCCCAGGAGTGCATTCAGGATGCTCCCGCCGGCCACAATCTGCGCTGCGGTCCAGCCGAAGTAGGTGATGATCTGCAGGACCGCGCCCAGCACTGACATCGCTTTGCCGAAGCGGCGCTCGTAGAAGTCCATCAGCGTCAGGTACTCGGCCCGCCGCGCCAGGCGCACGACCAGGAAGCCGGAAAGGATCAGACACAGCGCCGCGCCAAAGGGGTCGAACACCACGCCCTGGAAGCCGAAGCGGTAGGCGCTGGCGCTGGAGCCCATCAGCGTCTCGGCGGCGAACCAGGTTGCCATGATGGAAGGACCGGCCATCCAGACGGGCAAACGCCGACCCGCCACGACGTAGTCCACCGTGGTCTCCACACGTCTGGAGGCCCAGTAGCCGATGCCCAACCTGACCAGGAGGATAACAACGATTCCCCCCACAATCAAACCTGCATACTCGTACTCCATTTTGCTGGCCCCTTTCTGTTAATATGTACAGGTGACGGTCACTTGTGGAGTGACTGTCGCCTCACCTGGCCTTCAAGGCATCCCTGAAGACTCCCACCGCTGTTTCGACCTGCTCGTCGGTGACGACGAGGGGCGGCATCCAGCGCACAATGTTATCATAAGTTCCACACGTCAACAGCAACAGGCGTCGCTCCAGGCAGCGCCCGATCACCTCTCTGGCGACAGCGGAGGCCGGCGTACCGTCGGCGGCGGTGAACTCGGCGGCGACCATCAGCCCCAGCCCACGCACATCCCCGATGACCGGGAACTCGCGTTGCAGTTCACGCAGCCGGGACAGGAGCAGCGCGCCCATGCGCTGCGCATTTTCCAGCAGCCCCTCCTCGCGGATGACCCGGATGGTGGCCACGGCAGCAGCGCAGGCGACGGCGTTCCCGCCGTAGGTGCCGCCATGCGAGCCGGGCGCCCAGCGCTCCATCAACTCCCGCCGCGCCGCCACGCACGAGAGCGGCAGCCCCGAAGCCAGCCCCTTCGCCATCACCAGAATATCCGGCACGACGCCGAAATGTTCGACGGCGAACCACCGGCCGGTGCGCCCAAAGCCACACTGAATCTCGTCGGCGATGAGCAGAATCCCGTGCTCATCGCAGAGGCGGCGCAGACCGGCCATGAAGCCCGGCGGCGGCACGACGTACCCCCCCTCGCCCAGCACCGGCTCGACCAGGATCGCTGCTGTCTCCGTGGGCGCGGTCTGGGTCTTGAGCAGGAACTCCAATTCGCGCAGACAGAACGCTTCGGTCTGCTCGGGGCTCCAGCCGTAACGGTACGCATACGGGTACGGCGCGACGAAGACGCCTGCCGGCAGGGGTTGATATCCGGCGCGGTAGATCGTCTTGGAGGTGGTCAGCGCCATCGCCAGCGCAGTGCGGCCGTGGAAGCTGCCCTGGAAGACGATGACGTTGGGCCGCCCGGTGGCGTGACGGGCCAGCTTGACCGCGCCCTCGACCGCTTCCGCGCCGCTGTTGGAGAAGAAGAAGCAATCAATCGGGGGCGGCACGATGGAGCGCAGCTCCTCGACCAGCTCTAAAAGCGGCCGGTGGTAGACGATGTTGACCTGCCCGTGCAGCAGTCTGGCTGCCTGTTCCTGGATCGCCTGCACCACACGGGGGTGGCAATGGCCGGTGTTGGTCACAGCGATGCCACAGGTGAAATCCAGGTAGCGTGTGCCGTCTTCGCTGTAGATATAAGCCCCCTCCGCCCGTTCCGCCACGATAGGGGTGTAGCGTTTCCAGACAGGGGAGATGAGGGTTTCCACAGGTTGTGATTCGTGCATAGAGCCTCCTTCGTGATGTGCCGCAGAGGGGCAGAGCGACGCTCTGCCCCTACTCCGCATCCCACCCACGCAGCCTGTAGTAAAGCGGGAGCAGCCGCTCCAGGTCGGGCAGGTTGCCGGCCGCGCCGCCGGAGGGCCGCGGCTCCTTCAGCAGGCGATGGGGCAGCGTATCGTCGGCGCGGGTGATGCCCAGCCTAAGGTTGATACTCCGTTTCAGGTTGAAGAGCCGCTCGCCGGTGCGCAACAGATCGTCGGCGCTCCAGTCCCAGCCGGTCGCCGCGCTGACCAGCGCCGCCGTCCGCGCCGGGTCCAGGCCGCCCTTGATCATGAACTTGCACAGCCCCAGCGGGTTGAAGACGCTCAGGTAGTTCTGGAACGCGATCACCAGGCGCACGGTCTCCTCGTTTGAGGCCAGACGGTCGTAGGGGCCTTCCTGCCAGCCGGGCCACTCGATGCCGTAGCCGCGCCAGTAGGTGCCGCTCTCCAGGTGACAGGCACCGCGGTTGGCGGTGGCGTAGTTGAGTCCCATATCCACAAAGGCGCGCGGGTCGTGGTAGGCCACTTCCAGCCCCCTGACGTGGACGGCAAACGATGCCGCCTCCGGCCCCAGCCGCGCCGCCGCCGCGCGGACGCCTCCGGCCAGCAGCGCCCCCAACCCCTCGCGCCGCGCGATCTGTTCGAGCAACGTCAGCACCGGCTCAGGCTCGCCCCACGCCAGGCGCAGGCCACCCGCCTCCTCCGGCGCGATCAGCCCCCGCTCCGTCGCCTCGGTAGCGAAGGCGATCACGCCGGAGGTGGAGATCGTGTCCAGCCCCAGGTCGTTGCAGCGCGCGTTGATCGCGGCAAGCGCCTCCAGGTCGTCAATCAACAGGTTGCCGCCGAAGCCACATAACGTCTCGTACTCCGGCCCCTCGCCCCAGGTGCCGGCGTAAGGCCCTTCCTTCACCTCGATCACTTTGCCGCAGCCGACCGGACAGGCATGGCAGAATGTATCACGCACGCGCAGCCTCTGGCGGATGGACAGACCGGAGATCGCCTGCGCACCTTCCGGCCAGGAGCCTTCTCGCCAGTTTTTGAGCGGTATACCGCCGAATTTCTCCGCGCCGGGGATACCGCCGGCCGTGCCGGTCAGCGCCATCCCTTCGGAGCGGGAGCGGATGTAGGCGTTGGCCTCCCTCACCAGGGCGCGGAAACGCGCCGCGTCGGCGTATGTGGGGCGCGACACGGCGTCCCTATCCCCACCGTACATCACGATTGCCTTGAGGTTCTTCGACCCCAGCAGCGCCCCCATCCCGCCGCGTCCGGCGGCCCGGTTGTGCGCCTGCCCGCCGACCATCACCCCGGCCAGCGGGACACCGTTCTCCCCCGCCGGGCCGATGCAGGCGACGCGGGCGCCGGGCGCGGTTTCCTTCAACAGGCGTTCGTGCGTCTCGAACGTCCCGCGTCCCCACAGGTGACCGGCCTCCCGCACCTGTGCCTGCCCGTCGTGCACCCACAGATAGACCGGAACCGCTGCCCGCCCGGTGATCACCAGCCCGTCCAGCCCGGCGAAGCGCAGCTCCGCCCCCCAGTGGCCACCCACGTTTGACTCGTTCCAGATGCCGGTGAGGGGAGAGCGCCCGCACCACGACGTCCGCGCCGCGCCCGGGGCAAAGCTGCCGGTCAGCAGGCCGTTGAATATAAGGATGGGGGCAGTGGGGAGCGTCGGATCCGGTAAGTCAGGGAGTTGAGAAAGCAGGTAAGCTGCCAGGCCACTGCCCAGCAACCATGTCGAGACATCCCCTGCGGTGACCGGCTCCTGGGTGACTGCGCCGCTGCTCAAGTCCACCCGCAGGTACTGCCCGGCATATACGCTCATCCGGCCTCCTTTCAAACCTTATGAACTGCCGATTCATGCTCCTGAGCCAGGCGCTGAAACAGCCGTGCCACCTCGCGGATGGGGAGTTTGGCCGCCGCGTCACGGTAGAAACGGGCCGTTGCCTCTTCCAGCGCCTGAGATTGAGCCTGGAGCGCCGCCGTCTCGGCCTGTGGATTGAGCGTCACGGCGTAGGCGTCGCTATCAAGCCCGGTGATGGATTCCAGGATCATTTCGGCCACGCCCTCGCGACGCGCCTGCTCCAGCCGTGCCAGCCTTTTACGGGCGGCCTGCGCCAGCTCCTGCAGGGAGGGCACAACCTTGCCTGCTGCCTCATAGAAGGCCGCGCTCTGCTCCTCTATCTGCATCGCAAAGCGCAAAATCGCGCCAAAGGTGCCCAGTTCCATGACGTCCCTCCAACATTTCCAGATTGCGGGGAACTGAACTCAGAACCACCGGCTGATGACCACTTTCCGGTCGGTAAAGAACTGGATCGCGTCGCGGCCCTGGCCGTGCAGGTCGCCGAAGAAGGATTGCTTCATCCCGGCGAAGGGGAACGTGGCGATGGGGGCAGCGATGCCGATGTTGACGCCGATGTTGCCGCATTTGACGCGGTATTTGAACTCGCGCGCCCATTTCCCGCTGGAAGTAAAGATTGACGCCGCGTTGCCATAGGGGATGGCCTCGATGATGGCCAGTGCCTCCTCAAAATCGGCCACCGGGATAATGCCCAGCACCGGACCGAAAATCTCCTCCCGTGCAATTGTCATCTCGGGGCGCACCCGGTCGAAGATCGTCGGGCCGACAAAGTAGCCGTTGGGGTTGCCGGCCACGGCGACCCTGCGGCCGTCCAGCAATAACTCTGCTCCCTCCTGGACGCCTTTCTCGATATAGCCCAGGATGCGCTCCAGCGCCTTGCGCGAGACGACCGGTCCCATCTGGACACTCTCGTCCAATCCGTCGCCAACCTTGATGCGCGCCGCGGCCTCGACCAGTTTCGCCTTGAGCGGCTCGTAGATGTCACCTGCGGCCAGCACGAGTGCGCCGGCCAGGCAACGCTGTCCGGCCGTGCCAAAGGCCGAGGTCAGGATCGCCGCGACCGTCCCATCCAGCACGGCGTCGGGCATCACCACCAGCGCGTTCTTGGCTCCAGCCTGGCACTGTGCCCGTTTGCCGTTGGCCGCTGCCGTGGCATAGATGTACTTCCCTACCGGCGTCGAGCCGACGAAGGAGACACCCGCCACATCGGGGTGTGTGAGCAGCGCATCCACCACGCCTTTCGCGCCATTGACCAGATTGACCACGCCGGGCGGAAACCCCACCTCATCCAGCAGCTCGAACAGCCGGTTCTGGCTGACCGGGCAGACCTCGGAGGGCTTGACAATATAGGTGTTGCCGCAGGCAACAGCATAGGGCATGAACCAGAACGGCACCATTGCCGGGAAGTTGAAGGGCGCGACGCAGCAGAAGACGCCGACCGGCTGGAGGATACAGTCCTCGTCAATGCCGGCGGCGATGTCCTCGGCGTTGTAGCCCATCATCAGCGAAGGAACGCCGGCCGCCACCTCGACATTCTCGATGGCCCGACGTACTTCACCCCGGGCCTCGTCCAAAATCTTACCGTGCTCGGTGGTGACGGTGCGGGCCAGTTCCTCAAAATGTTCCTCCATCAGTTCCTTGAGGCGGAACATATAGCGCGAACGCACTACAGCGGGTGTCTCGCGCCACTCCTGGAACGCTTCCTTCGCGGCTGCCACGGCCCGGTCAACCTCATCAGCCGTCGACAGTGGCACGCGTGCGATGACCTCGTCGGTGGCAGGGTTATGCACGTCCAGCAGCTCACCCGACGTTGAGGCCACCCATTCGCCGCCGATGTAGTTCTTGAGTATTCCGTAATGCATAACTTCCCCCTCTATCAGGAATTGGTGATGTCTACCAGCGCCCGCTCAATAATGTCAAGCCCTTCATCTAACTGTGCCCGGTTGATGCACAGCGGCGGGACAATGAAGAGCAGATGTCCGTTGATGAAAGTAAACAGACCATTCTCACGCAGAAACATGCCGATCCGGTTCATCTCGGCGCTCTTGCCGCCCCACGGCGCCAGCGGCTCTTTAGTTGCTTTGTCCCTGACCAGCTCGAGCACAGAGAACAGCCCGATGTAGCGCACATCGCCCACTATGGCATGGCGTGCCCTGATCTCCTCCAGCCGCTGTCCGAGATATTGCCCCATGGTGGCGGCGTTTTCGATCAGGCCCTCTTCCTGATAGACCTGCAACGTGGCGATGGCGGCAGCACAGGCCAGCGGGTGGCTGCTGTAAGTCAGGCCACACCAGAACATTCTATCCTCGAAGAACTGCGCGATTTTTTCGGAGACGATCACCGCACCCAGCGGCACATACCCGGAGGTCAGGCCTTTGGCGCAGGTGATGATGTCGGGCACAACACCCCAATGATCCACGGCAAACCACTTCCCGGTGCGTCCAAAGCCGCTCATCACCTCGTCGGAGACGAGGAGGATGCCGTACTTATCACAAAGCTCGCGCATGCGCGGCCAGTAATCATCGGGCGGGACGAGCAACCCGTTGGAGCCGGTCACCCCTTCCAGAAAAATCGCCGCGATATTCTGCGGACCCTCGAAGCGGATGACATCCTCCACGTGAGTGATACACTCGCGATGGCAGGTCTCGCGCGTCCAGCCAAAGTGACAGCGATAGCAGTAGGGGTCGAAGACGTGCACGACGCCCGGGATGGCCGGCTCCGCCGGCCAGCGGCGATGGTCGCCGGTGAGTGCCATCGCGCCGTGGGTGGCGCCGTGGTAGGAGCGATAGCGGGCGATGATCTTATGCCGTCCGGTATAGGCCCGGGCAATCTTGATCGCGTTCTCGTTTGCCTCCGCTCCGCCCAGGCAGAAGAAGGTCTTTTTGAGATTGCCGGGGGCAATCTGCGCCAGCAACTCGCCCAGCCGCCCACGCGGCTCGGTGGCCAGCGCCGGCTGGACAAAGCAAAGTTGAGCCGCCTGCTCCTGGATGGCACGTACCACCCTGGGGTGCTGGTGGCCGATGTTCAGATTCATCAGTTGGGAAGAAAAGTCCAGATAACGTTTGCCGTCGGCGTCCCAGAAGTAGACGCCTTCACCGCCCACGGCAGCGATGGGGTTGACAGCGGATTGGATGGCCCAGGAGAAGAAAGTGTACTCCCGATTCAGGCGCACGATTTCCTGTGCACTCAGTGTTGTCATCAGATTGCTCCTCTCCGGAAAACCGCCTGTCTATCAGCGGCCATCAACGTTTCACGGCTCGCACCACGTCCTCCATCACATTAAGTGTCTCATCCACGACAGCATCGGAATGAGCATAGGACATAAACCATGGCTCACGTGGATCATAGTCAGGCATAACCCCGCGCGCATAGGCAGCCCGGATCAAGCGCAGGTAGTAATCATGGTCGCTACGTGTCCAGCTCCGCTGGTCGGTCGGTTTTTCGGAGAGGCCGATGACGGGCGAGAACATGGCCGGGTGGCCGCAGATGGTCATCGGGATGCCGGCGTCGTCGAAGATGCGTTTAAGCCCGGCCTGGAGGCGGCGTCCGCGTTCGGCGATAGTCTCCAGGATCGGCTGATTCGCCAGCAGTTCCAGCGTCGCGGCCGCCGCGGTCACCCCCACGACGTTACCGGCGTAAGTGCCGCCGCAGGCCACCCCCACGCCGACCACTTCCATGATCTCCCGCCTGCCACCGAACGCTGCCACGGGATAGCCGTTGCCAAGGGCCTTGGCATAAGTCGCCAGGTCGGGCAACACGCCGTAGACCTCCTGCGCCCCGCCGCGTGCGATGCGAAAGCCTGTCTTGACCTCGTCGAAGATGAGCACGATGCCGTACTCGTCGCACCGGGCGCGCAGCAGCTCCAGCCAGCCCGGCAGCGGCTCGATGGCAGCGCAATTTCCCATAATCGGCTCGACCAGGATCGCCGCCACTTCATGCCAGGTGCGGCGGATGGTCGCCTCGAACACCTCGAAGTCGTTGAACGGGAGCGTGATGATCAGGTCGTGCAGAGCACGGGGAATGCCGGAGGTGGAAGGGATCGGGATAGGGCTGCGTCGGTTGCCATACGACTTCGGGTCAGTGTAGGTGGAGAAGAGGACGTAATCGCACATGCCGTCGTACTGACCCTCGAACTTGATGATCTTCTCACGGCCGGTGTAGGCGCGGGCGACGCGCAATGCGTGCATCACCGCCTCGCTGCCGGTGTTGGTAAGGCGCACCATCTCAACCGCCGGGCACATCTCGACGATTTTCTCGGCGACACTTACTTCGAGCGGCTGAGTGAAGGCGTAGACGACACCGTTTGCCAGTGCTTCCCGCACCCGGGCATCCACTTCTTCGCAGGCGTGTCCCAGGATGACCGGCCCGAAGCCCAGCCGGTAATCAATGAAACGGTTGCCATCTATGTCCCACAGGTAAGGCCCTTTGGCCCGCTCTACGAAGAGGGTATCCTCAGCACCCCAGTAACGGAAGTTAGAGCTGACGCCAAGGGGCATCACTTTGGCGGCACGTGGCCACATGGCCTGGCTCTTTTCGTGGTTAAAGTCCATTTTAACCCCCTCAATCACTGATTCTTTACCCCGGCCAGACTTACCGCCTGGGAATAACAGTACTTTACACACTGCGGATCGCCGCCACACAGATCGCACGCCAACGCCCGCTGAGTGACGGCATCGAAGTACATCGCTCCATAAGGACATGCCGGTACGCAGAGCGGGCTGCCTCCGCAGCCATCGCACTTCTGGAGATCAATGGTCAGCGGCTGCTGTGCTCCGGGGCGCGAGATTGCCCCGCGTGGGCATGCATCGATACATGGCGCCTTCGGGCAAGAGAAACAGGCCATCACCGCACTTTTGCCCTCCAGCGGGTTGTTGGTGACACGGATGCGCGCTCTGGTCGGGGCGAACTCGTCGAAATGCGTTGCCGAACAAATCAATTCGCACAAACGGCAGCCGGTGCACAATTTATTGGAAAACTTCAGCGGCATCATCCCCTCCTACTCAATCAGATCGGCCAATCCCAGCCCGACCAGCTTCTCCCGCGTTGGGACGCCATCATCGTCCCAGCCGCGCAGCCGGTAATATTCGCTCAGCGCGGCCTCGTATTCCTGGCGCGTGAAATTCCTTCCGGCTGCGGCGCCCTCGGGTAACGAGCGGTCGAAAATGGCTGATGGCGGGATGTCATCCTTGCGACGGAAACCTTCGCGCACGTTGAAGATACGGGCCAGATTCCAGATACGCTCGCCGATTGTGTAGATGTCGGCCTCAGTGTACGGCTGGCCAGTGCCGGCGGCGAGCAGCCTGGCGAGTGTAGGAGCATCTATGGCCCAAAAATCGCAGAAGATGCCGGTCCATTTGACAGAGTTGAAGTTTTGCAGCGCCACGGTCATCTCGGCCCTGCCCTCCAGGGTGAACGGATCCGCACCGGCGAAGGCATCGTTCGCCACCGTCCATGCGCGCATATGACAGCCGCCCCGGTCAGAGGTACAGTAGGCCAGTGCCATACCGTAGGAGCCGCGCGGGTCGTAGGCCGGGAACTCCAGCCCTTTATTCTCCATCACCAGATGGCCTGCGCCATATTTCTGAGCGATGTAGCGTGCTCCCCTGGAGAGTTCTTCTCCTGCCCCACGCCGGTAGGCGATGCTCTCGGTCGCTTCCAGAAACTCCTCTGCGTCACCGAAGTGGACGCCGAAATCGTGGATGCCCTCCTTCGCCATCAACATTGCCAGGCCCAACACATTGCCGGTGGAGATGGTATCCAGGCCCAGGTTGTCGCAGAGCCGGTTGAAAGCAGTGACCGTGTCCAGATCGCCCATTGCGCAGTTGGAGCCGCCCATCCCCAGCGTCTCGTACTCCGGCCCCTCCATTGGGCCGGCGGCGCTATGGGTGAACTGGCCGCAGGCCAGCGGGCAGGTCGCGCAGGCACGGCTGGCGTGCCTCCGTGCCAGCATAGCCTCCGAGTTGATCTTACCGGCGTTCTCGAAGACACCCTGGCTGAAGCCGCGCGTGGGCAGTAACCCCGCACCCTGGGAGAGATCCACGATCATCGGGGTGCCCGTGGCATTGGCCCACAGGTTAGCCTCGGTCAAAAGATTGTTGCGGAATATTTCCTCATACAATGCCAGAAACGAGCGCATATCCGGCACATGCACCGCGCCCGTGCCACGCACCCCGACGGCCTTGAGGTTCTTACTGCCAAAGACCGCTCCGGCCCCGCCGCGCCCGGCCTGACGGTATGCCTCCGAGGTCAGGCAGGCGAAGGGCACCAGGTTTTCGCCCGCCGGCCCGATTGTGAGCGTGACCAGATCGTTGTCGCCGGCCTGCGCTTTCATCCAGGTGTCCGTCTCCCAGATGCCCCGACCCCACATCGCTGTGGCGTCGCGGAGTTCGACCCGCTCGTCCTGGATCAGCAGCGCCGTTGGCTGCGACGCTTTTCCGGTGATGATTACGCCATCATAGCCGGCCAGTTTAAGCTGGAGCGCAAACGCCCCACCAACGTATGAGTCGAGGATGGTGCCAGTAGCGGGGGAGCGGGTGCAGACAACGGTGCGCGCGGTGGTCGCCACACATGTGCCCGCAAGCGCCCCTGTGAAGATGACAACGGCATTGGCAGGAGAGAGGGGATCAGTGTGGGGAGGAAGCAGATCGAACAGATAGCGAAAGCCAAGCCCTTTGCCGCCGACGAAGTCCCGCGCCCAGGCCTCGTTAAGCGGCTCTGTGAGGATCATACCGGTGGCAAGGTCAACACGCAAGACCTTGCCGGCGTAGCAGGTTGTTTGTGTCATACGTAAGCCTCCATTATTTAGGGAGCAGGTAACTACCTGCGTGCCGACTAAAGTCGCCCGCCATAGGCCTTCGGCCTGCGCCGACGCCCGGCACAGCGTGCCCAGGAAGGCTGATTTCCAATCAGCGCATAGCGGCGGGCACCCGGGTAGTAATTACGACGAGTATATCTGTTCTCCCTGCGCGATCAGCGGCCTCGGCGGTGAAGTCTTGCCCCGCCTGTGCAGAATTTTTCAGGGCCGATTGAAATCGCTCTCTTCAGGCGCTTCGCGCCAGGTGTCGGCCTGCGCCGACACTACCTGTGGTGGTGCAGCAAGGCAGGGGCGATTGATTAATCGCCCGTACCTGGCGAAGGCCGACCAATGGCCGCAGGCCCAAAAGAGTGTACGGGTGAGGCGCACCTCGCCCCTACAATATCATCAGGAGTTACGCAGTTGCTGGTTCGTGGGACAAGGCTTTCCAGCCTGTCTGGACGGCCTGGAAAGTCCGTCCGTAAGTCCTGATCATTCCTCCTCGCTCTCCGCAGCACATACGGAACCGGGGATATCCCAGTCGTATACGTCCTTTAATATCAGCGGCACCAGGATCGTGCTTGTCTTCCTGACCCCCGGCACGTTGCCGACAACCTCGGTCACGAAGCGGTAGAGCTCCTCATTATCGCGGGCACAGACCTGGATGCTCAAGTCCCGATCTCCCGTCGAGCAGGCGACATAACTCACCTGTTCAAACTCCACCATCTTGTGGGCCACTTCGAGCACGCGCCCCGGCTCGATTTCCAGCCAGACATCGGCCGTCACGGGGAAACCGATGGCTTTGGGGTTCACGACAGCGCTGACGCGGATGATACCAGCTTGAATCAAGCGGTCAATGCGCCGGCTGACAGCACGCTCGGAGATGTTGCCTATGCGCCGCGCGATCTCGGCGCCGGACATACGGCCATCTTCGATCAGGAGATGCACGATAGCGCGGTCAATCTGGTCAATTTTGTGGCCCATTGTACAAGAGGGGAGAAAAGGGTGACGCTCAGGTACAGATATTATATAATATGTGTCTAAAAAAGTCAAATTTTGCTAAATCAGCGTACATTTCAGACAAAAAGGCCTTCCAGATCACCAAGGTCGGGGAGGTCTCGGGTACACTGCTACCGGGCGTTTCGTACCACCAGCGGGCGGATAAACACGGTATTTCTCGACCATAAAGGTCGCGCTGGCGGAGCTGGAGTCGCCGGATGCATCCCGGAACTCGGTTGCGTCGACGACCTGAGCGGCCGGGCGCAGTGTCCCTGGGGGCACATCCATCGTGAAGGTGAACGTATAGGCAGCGCCAGGGGCGATGTCCCACGGCCCCAGGTATGGTGTAAGTCACCACACTGTCCAGGGGCACCTCGGTCACATCGCCCGGCGTGGACACCGTCTTGTTGATCGCCACATCCGACATAAAGATCCGCCCAGTCGAGATGTCCCCTGCGTCCACCGGTGAGTAAGGTGCGGATGTAGTCCTCCAATGCCAGGGCGAGCGGCGGGCCGAAGTTATACGGGTTGATCGCGTAGTCGCGGAAGACCGTGTAGCCGTCGCCACCTTTGCGCATGAAGTCGTTGGGTGATGTTGAGTCTCATAAAGTCGTACCTTAAAAGTCTCATAAAGTCGTATCACTCACCGGCTTGACAGTGTGCTCCCGCCTGCCATACTCTCTTCAGAAATAACGCTCTGGAGGGAGTATGACAATGCACACAACAGGTCTGGAAGAACGGGTGCTGATCTGTGCTCTGGCTGAAGCCGGTTACTGTGATACCGCTATTGCCCAGCGGCTCGGCTGGAAAGTGAGCACCGTCCGAAAGTGGCGGCGTCGTGGGCAACAGGGAGGCCTCCCAGCCTTGACGTCGAGGATGAGGCGTCCTGCTGCTGGAGCGCTGAGCACCTTCGCACCGGTGGTATCCACAACTCTGCAGATGCTGCGCCAGGCTCATCCTGGTTGGGGGCCATTGACATTGCGGATCGAGTTGGAGGAAGCATTTCCTGATTCCCACTTGCCAAGCCGTTCGACAATCGCCCGCTGGTTGGCTCAAGAGCGGCTGACCCGTCCCTATGAGCGACATCAAGATTTGCCCGCCCCCTCTCCGCCATCGGCGCAGACACCGCATCAGGAATGGGAAATGGATGCGCGGGGTTATGCCAGAGTGCCACAGGTGGGAGTGATCACCTTGATCCACCTGAACGACCGGTTCAGCAAGGTCAAGTTGATGAGTTATCCCTGCTGGCTGGGCGAGAAACGGGCCAGTCGCCATCCGACAACGCTGGATTATCAGGTGGTGTTCCGCTTGACGGCCTGCGAATGGGGATTGCCCGACCGGTTGTACGTTGACAGGGATAGCGTCTTTTATGACAATGGCTCGAAATCGCCGTTCCCCACTCGCTTCCACTTGTGGCTGTTGGCCCTGGGCGTCGAGTTGGTTATCGGCCCCCCAGACCGCCCGACGGAACGTGGTATGACCGAGCGCAGTCATCAAATCTGGGCTGAGCAAGTTGTGGAGGGCCAGTGCTTCGCAGCCTGGGAATTGCTGTATCAGGCGTTGCGCCAACGCCGGGACTTTCTCAATGAGCGGTTGCCGTGTGCCAGCACCAGGGACAAACCCCCATTGGTTGCGCACTCAGAAGCCCGCCAACCTCGCCGCCTGTACCGCCCAGAGTGGGAAGGCGAGTTGATGGATTTGTCCCGTGTTGACAATTACCTGGCCCAAGGGCGCTGGTTCCGCAGAGCGAGCAACGTGGGAGCGGTCTCTCTGGGGGATCAAACTTACGTCTTGGGCAAGGCGTGGATCAAGAAAGATGTGGAAATTACTTTCGACCCGACTGACCGACACCTGATGTTCTATGCTCCAGAGGGAGAGTTGAGAAAGCGCCTGCCGATCAAAGGAATTTCGAAAAACGAGTTGATGGGCGAGTTGGGGCCCTTGGTCAATCTGCATGGCTTCCAACTGGCTCTACCGTTCACCTGGAACGAGTGGAGGGCGCTACAACTTTGTGAGACATTGGATGATACGACTTAATGAGACTTAACAATTGTCAGGGGAAAAGACGCGGGCGATCCCGTTCAGTCGGCCACACGACCTGGGCAAGACCGGTTTCGACTTTCTTGGCTTTGAGTTCCGCTGGGGGAGAGACCGGAAGGGGAGACCCCATCTGAAGCGGCGGACGTCGCGGAAGAGGCTGCGGGACTCGCTGAAGCGGTTCACGGAATGGTGCAGGGTGAAGTGTCGCTATGGGCGGAAGGAGTTGTTCAGGGAGCTGAACGCCAAGCCAGTCTGAAGCAATCCTGCGACCAGGCGATGCGGATACTATACAAATGGCTGAACCGTCGCAGTCAGCGGCGGAGCTACAACTGGGAAGGATTCCGTGAATTGCTGAGGGACTTTCAGGTAGAGCAACCGCGCATCGTGGGGAGGCCGAAGGCGAGGCAGGCGGCTTTGGTAGCGTAGGCCGAATGCGGGAGCGAGTATTCCTGAAGAGCCCGGTGCGGGAAAACTGCACGCCGGGATCTGTGCGGGGGCGGTTGGGTAACTGGCCGTCCTACCGCGATGGCACGATCTGTAGCGAAAGGTGTGCGGAGGAGGCGGAATTGCTGTATAATATGCGTGGAGTATGGGGAAGGTACCGCCGGTCAAAGGATATCGCATAACGGCACACGCCCGATTCGAGATGGAGCGGCGTGGTATCGAGGAGGCTGAGGTTGCCACCGTGTTGTCTGCGCCGGAGCAAGCGGAGGTGGTGCGGCCTGGGCGGGTGGTATATCAATCGCGGTTTGAGAGAGGGGAGCCTTCGCGGATGTGCCTGCTGCGGGTCTTTGTGGACGTTGATCGGGAGCCAGCGGAAGTGGTGACTGCATATTGGAGCAGCAAGGTAGAGAAGTACTGGAGGTCTGAGGGATGAAGGTGATCTATGATAGCGAAACAGACACGCTAACGGTCGTCTTCACTGATACACCGGTGGCGGAGAGTGATGAGGACAAGCCAGGGGTAATACTGGACTATGACGCAGCGGGGAATTTGGTTTCGCTGGAGATTCTTGATGCATCGCGGCGGGTAGAGTTGCCGCACGGGATCGAGTATCAGGTGGTTCCATCAGGGGTGTCGTTGTAAGGGGGTGGAGGGGTATCTCGAGGTGAGGAGAAGGAGAGGTGAGGTGAGGGGTGCCTCTCCTTGTTTTGTTTTTGGGGTTGGTCGTGCCTGACGGGCGGCTTCACCCGACCGCGCCATGGCAGCGGCTTGCGAGGTTGGTTGGGCCTGCCACTGGGTCATTGAGCGAGGGTAGATGGCGGGAGTGGGGTTGTGAGAGCGACGGGAGGCTGGTAAAGGGGGCGCGTGCTCAAGAGAGGCGTGCCTAACCGGCGCGTGAGCCGACAGCGCTCCGCTCGGTCGCTGTGCTCCCTCGCTTCGCGCTGCGGCTCACGCGCCACTCGTTGGGTGGCATATACTATGAGAAGCAAAACCGGTTTGTACTTTGGTTGGACGTACCTCTTGGCAGCTGGTCTCCTAACCCTTGTTCTTGCCCCAGTGTATGCCGGGAGCGATATTTGGGTACCGCTGGGCCCGAATGGCAGCACCGTAGAAACAGTCACAGGTAACTCAACGGGATTGTACATTGGGGTTTGGCAACAAGGAGTTTTCAGAAGCCTTGATGAGGGTGTCACTTGGCTGCACTCAAGCGATGGTTTGACAGACACTATGATTTCTACACTTGCTGCCGGCTCCTTTTCGTCCACTGTTGTTCTGTTTGCAGGAACGTATAATGGCAACGTTTTCAAGAGCGTTGATGGAGGTGAGCACTGGCATATCCTGCCAGGATGCTCACGGTTTATGGACGGTAATCCTCTTCTTGAAATTGTGCTAGATCCAACCAATCCCAACACAGTGTATTTGAGGCGCTATGTCATGATGGTGTATAAGAGCGAGGACGGCGGTACCACCTGCCATGACATAGGGCCTAATTGGCCCAATTTGTTTACAAGGGCGCTGGTAGTGGATCCTGTGACGCCGACTATCCTCTACTTGGGCACAAATCAGGGCGTGTTGAAAAGCATGGACGGGGGAAATACGTGGGAAGCCAGGAATTCAGGCTTGGGAGATTCTGTCGTTCACGCACTTGCTCTCCCCCCCTCTGCTCCAAATATCCTATATGCTGGCACTCTACATGGCGTATATAGAAGTGATGATGGTGCTGAAAACTGGCAAGAGACGGGATTAACGTGTGACATACGGGAATTGGCTGTTGATCCGACCAATGTGAATCTGATATACGCAGCTACTTTTGAGCCTGGTGACCATCAACCCAATCTGCTTCGCACAGAAGATGGGGGAACAAGCTGGCATCCGGCAGGTACAGGTTGGGGGAACCCATCAATTAACTCAATCTTTGTTCATCCATTTTCTCCTACCAGGGTTTATGTTGGAACTGATGGTAAAGGCGTCTTCAGAAGAAACGAAGCCATAAGTACTGTTTTCCTACCAGTTGTTTTGAGGTAATTTCTCAAGAAACGGCCGCCCAACAAGCGGCTGGAGCTGACCGCGCTATCGCGCTGGCCTGCGGAGGTGGTCGAGCCTGCAGTTGGGGTATTTAGCGCGTGGGTCCTTGCCTGGGCCGCGCGGCGGCTCAGCCGCAAATCGTTGGGCGGCTTGACCGCCACAGGAGAACGCGAAGAATGAAACGCACCTTGATTGTGTTCTTGCTGGTCAACCTGATGCTATCCGCTTGCGCGCCTGCGTCCGCGCCAACATCAACTCCCGCGCCCAGCGCGACACCGTTGCCCACTGCCACCACCGCGCCAACAAGCACCGCCACGCCGACCAGCACGCCAACAGCCACCCCCACCGCCACACCGACGCCCATCCCCACCATTCAGGTGGGCGACCTGTCCGTGCCTGACCCGCGCGTCACCAATCCTGAATTGTTTGATGTAACAAAAAAAGGCAGCCCGATTGTAGAGTATGCTAATGCATTCAAGCTCAATTCAGCAGATGTTCTCGCGGGCCTTCATCCGAAAGTAGAAAAACCTCAAGGAATGCCGGAATTTATCACGATGAGAACGACCGATGGAGTCGCTTTAATAATGGCAACACAAAATGAAAGCGGTGAATGGGTTTGGCAAAAGGCAACTTTTACCGAATATTGGAGAGCTTATGGGAAATATGTTGGCTATGGCCTAAAACCAAGACATCAGCGGAATTATGGCAGTTATCTTAGTGCCTCGCGATTTAAGGGTGGATTGATGGCTTTAACAGGGGCTTTAGAAAGTGGTGGTCCTGTAAAAGATGCTGAAAGTTTTTTACAACTAGCTGATAGAAACGATATGGCTTTTCTTATGCACTACCTCCTTGAGCCGGGAAAATTTCCTGATGGAATTAATGCAGAAAATGTCGATCAGTGGCTTGATAACCGTTTAAGAGAAATGGCAAGATTAATAAAACAATACAACCAAAGTCCTGCTCCAGTTTACG
>Ga0209162_1000442_pt1 | contig 45813 bp, 37 predicted proteins | sample YNPNPMetaG_FD_187121 | JGI IMG/M metagenome (GOLD analysis project Ga0209162, IMG submission 187121) | Anoxygenic and chlorotrophic microbial mat microbial communities from Yellowstone National Park, USA - YNP NP MetaG (SPAdes) (version 2) ...
TGACGTGCTCAAGGGGGGCATCAGCCTGCGCCTTGCCGGCGGGCAGGAAACCTTTATCCCTTTCGGCAGTGAAGAGGTCGAGCATCCCCTGCCCGGTGAAGTCATCTTTGCCGAAGGCGATACGGTGTTGACCCGCCGCTGGACCTGGCGGCAGGCAAACCACACCCTGACCCTGCTGACCACGACCGCCATCGAATACAATGTAGATGGGCTGCCGCCGGTGACCGTGGATGAGGTGGAGCAAATTTGTCAGGAAGCCGGCGGGTTGATCAGCCGTTTTTGCGGCGGACGGGTGCGTTATGAAATCTTGAGCCGCGATCGTCCGTCGCTTGAGCTGTCCGAATGAGTGCCATAAAAGTGAAGACCTACACTGTACGGACAAGAGCGGGTATAATCACTATCGCCAAATGGGCAATTTCCCTGTAACTTTTGCAGGTGATTCGAAAACACCGCATCTATGATAAACAGAGCATTTGGAACAACCTGAATACACCAGCTTGAACCTAAAAACTGAAAAAAGGACGGATGAATATGAAAAAGCACAATTTTAACCCAGGACCAGCGATACTCCCCGAGTCTGCTGTTAATGAAACGATTGCTGCGATGAAGGATTTTGCCGGTACCGGTCTCTCGATTCTCGAAGTTTCCCATCGCAGCAAAGAATTTGAAGCAGTTGTCAATGAAACCGTTGCGTTGTTCAAAGAGGTGATGAACATTCCCGAAGGCTACGCGGTCATTCTGGTCGGCGGCGGCGCCAGCACGCAGTTCTTCCATGTCCCCTATAATTTGCTTGAAAAGAAAGCCGCCTATCTGGTCACTGGTGAGTGGGCAACGCGCGCTTACAAAGAAGCCAAGCTGTTTGGCGAAGTAGAAGTGGTGGCTTCTTCGGAAGACAAGAAGTTCACTTATCTTCCCAAAGGTTATACGATTCCGGGTGATGCCGATTATTTCCACATCACCACCAACAACACCATTTTCGGCACCGAAATTCTCTATGACATCGACTCGCCGGTTCCGCTGGTAGCGGACATGTCTTCGGATATCTGCAGCCGTCCGGTGGATGTATCCAAGTATGGGTTAATCTACGCAGGCGCGCAGAAGAATATCGGCGCGGCAGGACTGACGGTGGTCATCGTCAAGGAGAGCCTGTTGGGTAAGGTTTCCCGCCCATTGCCGACGATGGTGGATTACCGCACACACATCAAGCACAATTCTCTGTTCAATACACCGCCTGTGCTCAATGTTTATGTAACCATGATGACGTTGCGGTGGATTAAAGAAATTGGCGGTCTGGCGGAAATCGAAAGGCGTAACAAAGCCAAAGCCGAGCTGATCTACAACGAAATTGACCGCAACAAGTGCTTTGTCGGCACGGTGGCAAAGGAAGATCGTTCACGCATGAATGCCTGCTTCGTGATGGCACCCGGCTATGAACAATACGAAGAGGAATTTGCTAAATTCGCCGCCAGCAAAGGCATGGTCGGCATTAAAGGACACCGCTCAGTGGGGGGCTTCCGCGCCTCGATGTACAATGCACTGCCGATTGAAAGTGTCCAGGCGCTGGTGGAATGTATGCAGGAATTTGAAGCCAGCCACTAGTCTAAAGTTTTGCAGAGATACATCCGTGCGGGTGAGGCAAAAGCCGTCATCCGCACGATTGCTTAAAAAACAAAGAGGAACTGCAAATCGTTGACGTTGGTGCGGGTAGGACCTGTTTTCAGCAGGTCGCCGAGCGGCTCAAAAAAGTGATAGGCATCATTGCGATTGAGGAAATCCTGCGGCTCGAGCCCCAGTGCGCGGGCGCGTAATAAAGTGGTGTCGCTGGCGACCGCTCCAGCGGCGTCCGTGGGACCATCGCCGCCATCGGTTGCCAGGCTGATCAGCAAGGATTGCGGTACCTGTGCCAACCCCTCCACTGCGCCCAAAACCAGCTCCTGATTGCGTCCGCCTTTTCCGCTGCCGCGCACGGTGACAGTGGTCTCGCCGCCGGTGATCAGACAGGCAGGGCGGGAAAGAGGCTCAGCGCTTGCGTGAATTTGACGGGCAATTGCTGCCAACAGCATCCCAGCCTGGCGCGCTTCTCCCTGCAGAAAAGTGGTCAACCGCAAGGTGTGAAAACCAAACGTTTTGGCGCGCTCGGCAGCGGCATTTGCCGCCTGAGCGTTGCTGGCGGCAAGCACATTTTGAACGCGTTGGAAGATTGGATCGCCCGGTTTGAGCGTTTCAGCAGCCTCGCCTTGCAAGCCGCGCCGGAGATAAGAGAGAATGCCTTGCGGAGTCTCATCCAGCAGTGAAAACAGTTCCAGCACTTTCCAGGCATCCTGAAAGGTGCTGGCGTCTGGAACGGTTGGTCCTGAGGCGATGGTCTCCAATGGGTCGCCGACGACATCCGAGAGGATAAGCGTACAGACGCGGGCGGGCGCCGCCCGCCGTGCCAGCCCGCCGCCTTTGACCTGATCCAGATGTTTGCGCAGGGTGTTGATTTGAGCGATGCTTGCGCCGCAGCGCAGCAGAATGTTGGTCAGTTGCTGCAGGTCGCTCAGGCTCACCCCCTCTGCCGGCGCGGTCATCAAAGCAGAACCGCCGCCGGAAATCAGGCAAAAGACCAGATCATCTGCGGTGGTAGTATCGAGGAGATGCAGCATCCGGCGCGCAGCTTCTATCCCACGTTCATCGGGTAATGGGTGCCCTGCTTCAAGGATATGGACTCGCCGCAAGGCTGGCTGCGGGGGAAGGTGACCTTCTTTTGTGACCATCAGACCATTGGTCAGGTGATCGCCCAGGATATCTTCGACTGCCAGCGCCATTGGATAGGCGGCTTTTCCTGCGCCTATGACATATATGTTTTGAAAGTTTTTGAGCGGATAAATCTGTTCGTCAACTTTTAGCAGGTCGCCCGTTCGGTGCAGTGCGCTCCGAACTGCCTGGTAGGGGTCGGCGGCTTGCAATGCGGCTGCCAGCACCGAACGCACGAGAGCAGCTTGGGTGAGATGTTCCAGAGTGAAGCTGGTCAGATGTTGGGCATCCATTGCCAGCCCGGTGCAAGCATATCATTCATTGTTTGTGTCACTGATTGTACGCTGGGGTTTACGATGCAGACCATATGCCTGTGCCAGGGGGATGATTGCCATAACCCCTGTGTTCGGTTCGTTCAAATCGCCTACCACCGCCTGAGTGGCATGGACGATTGCCTCTACTATCTTGTCGTCTTCAACAATCGTGAAGAGCGTGCGATTCATCTGTTCCGCATGGCGGATGATGTCTTGCAAACTGGGCATCAGCGGCAGATTTTCCCGTAAGGCTGACTTTCTCTGACGCAATTTTGCCAGCCCCGTGCTGGGTAGAATAGTGATTCCATTGACGCCGCATTCTTCCCATGCCTGAAGCACATCTTCCAGACATTTTGTATCATCCAGGACAAATAAGATGAGGTACATAAAATCATTCTCCTCCCAAAGAGGATTCAGGTTTCTGCAATCACTACCGGTTTCACAGCCGGCTGTTTGAAAGCGGTGCGTAACAAGGGTGGCGTCACCAGAGTGGTGATCAGCACCATGGCAATCACCGCTGAAAACGCAACGCTGTTCAATAAGCCTGCGTCCAGTCCTACTTTAGCGACGATTAAGCCAACCTCGCCGCGTGAGACCATGCCAATACCGAGCTGGATAGATTCGCGCCAGGAAAAACTTGCCAGACGGGCACCCAAGCCGGCGCCAAGAAGCTTACCAAGGATAGCGATCACTGACACAGCCAGACTGATCCAGAGAGCGCTGATTTCCAGTGTGTGCAGGTCAATGCTCAACCCTATCGTGACAAAAAAGATGGGTACGAAAAAGCTGTAGGCGACGGCTTGCAAATTGTCCTCAAATTGAAGTTTCTCGGGTGTGCGGGCAAGCATTAAGCCTGCCAGGAAGGTACCGGTGATGGCTGCCATTTCCCCAATCAACTCAGCCGCCAGACCATAAACCAGCATGACTACCAGCGCCAGCGTGGTCAGACCGTAGCTGATGGAAAGCTCATTGATTTTGCGCGTCAGGTAGGGCAACACCCATAACCCAAAGGCAGCGGAAAGCAACAAAAACAGCAGCATTCGTCCAAAAACGATCAAGATGCTGACCAAACCGCCAGTTGTGCTGGTGATCAACGCCAAAAAAGTGGAAAGCAGGAGAATGACAAGGATATCATCCAGGACAGCGGCACCTAACAAGCCAAGCCCTACTCGGCTGCGCAACATTTTTAGTTCCATCAGCGTCTGCGCTGAGATGCTGACGCTGGTCGCTCCCAGTGACAATCCCAGAAAGAAAGCTTGCTGACCGTCTAAGCCAAAAAGGATTCCCAGCAGCCATCCCAGTCCCACAGGTGTGACCACTCCCAAAAAGCCGGAAAAAACGGATACACGGACATTGCGGATCAGCTCGGAAAAGTGCAGCTCCAGACCTGCAAGGAACATCAGGATCAGGACGCCTAATTCACCAAGTTCAATGACGATCTCAGTCAGGTGGGTATCGGTGATGATATATAGGTGGGTGAGATCGAGCAGGGAAGGTCCCAGCAATAAACCTACCAGCAGTTCTCCCAATACGGAAGGCTGACCCAGCCGCGTGCTCAGATAGCCTGCTGCTTTCGCAGCCAGCAGAATGATCGAAAGGACAAACGCCAGTTGCAGAAATGGGCTCATGATGACTTGTCACTCTCTTGAGTAATTATTCTGATTTTACCATAGGGGGCTTGCGGCTGATCGCAAAGGGGAGTGTGTAAAGGTTGACAAATTGGAAGTTTCCGATAAAATAAATTCAGGCAAATCAATTGCCGAAGTGGCGGAATTGGCAGACGCGCTACGTTCAGGGCGTAGTGAGTGTACGCTCATGTGGGTTCAAATCCCACCTTCGGCACTACCCCCCTCAAAGGGGGCTTTTTTTTATCGGTGTAAATCTTGCAACGGCTCTTTTCGGTCAAGCGTTTTTGGCTTGAAACTGTGCGGCGAATGCAGTAAGATTGAAATCAGGATGAGCAGGACGAAAAAATGGTCAGTAAGATTGAACTTGCGGCGCCTGTTGATGGTGGGCCTGCTGGTATTGTTTGGTTTGTTGATGATGGACCTGAACACGCGTCTGCAAGAGCTTTCTAGAGTGAGCGCCCAGCGTGACCTGGTCAAGACGCAGGTAGCCGCTCAGATTTCCACCATGCAGTATCTCAACACCCGGATTGCCTATGTGGGCTCGGATGAGTATGTTGAAGAGTGGGCACGTCAGGAAGCGCATATGGCGAGACCAGGCGATCATGTCATCGTGCCGCTTCCACCAGCGAACGTTCAATCCACTCCAACGCCGTTGATTTTACCCACTGTTGAGCCAGCCAAACCTTGGGAAGTGTGGTGGGCTTTGTTCTTTGGTGAGTGAGTGTTATTTGTGAGGGTTTCGGTATTTGACCAGTGTCAGTGTATTCCCCTGCCCAGAAAATTCGTAGTGCACCTCATCCATCCATTTGCGGATGAATAGCAATCCCAGACCGTGATCTGTTCGTTCTTCCAGTGGGGCAGTGATGTCTGGCTCCGGGATTGCATTTGGATTAAAGGGACGTCCATCATCGCGCAGGATGATAGTCAGCGCTGTATCGTCTATCTGACAGGTGCATTCAATATTGCCAGTGAGGTGGTCCCCGTAGGCGTGTTCAATAATATTTGAGCAGGCTTCATCCACTGCTGCGTCAACGCGGTAAATCACGGTGCTATCCAAATCAGCCTGTGCAGCAACCTGGCGGATGAACCGGCTGATAGATGCTAAACTTTCATAGCGGGCAGGAAAAACTGCCTTGTGAACAATAGGGGGCTTTCTAGAAACTTCCAACGGCTGTCAGAACATCCTCGTAGATTTTGAATAGCGTAGTAAAGCCCGCCAGCTCTAGAGCAGAGAGGATGTTTTCTGGAACGCTTGCCAGCGCAACCTCGCCGCGGTTATATCGTTTGCAGAGTTTCTGCGTGTTGATCAATACCCGCAATCCGGCGCTGGAGATGAATTCCACCTGGCTGAGGTCAATGGCAATTTTGTATTGACCTTTTGCCATGATTTGATTGAGCGCTTCTGCAAACTGGGGAGCCGTGGCACTGTCAATCCGTCCGCTGGGTTTTACCAGGTCACAGTGCTTGTATTGTGCGCTGGTTATTTGCATGAGATTCCTCCGCGAAAATTCAGGGCGAGCAGCCCTGCGAATATTTTGATTATACTGCGCTTTGCACGGCTTGCGCGCAAAGCACAGCGTGGGAAGACATGATTATGGAATGAAAAGGGTTTAATCAATTCATCGCGAATACTCACGTCTCCGGCTGATGATTGTTGATGTGATTGTCTGCACCGCGCCCAACGCCAAAATAGGTGAAACCTATGCTGCGCAATGGCTCTGGATTCCACAGGTTTCGACCATCCATGATGATCGGTTGCCGCATGAGCTGATAGATGCGCTCAAAATCAAGCTGTTTGAATTCATTCCATTCTGTTGCCAGCACCAGAGCATCAGCGCCTTGAGCTACTTCATAAGGGGTTTCGCACAGCTTCACCCGCTTGAGAACCTGTCTGGCATTTTCCATAGCTTGAGGATCATACGCCTGTATGATAGCGCCCTCATTTTGCAAAAGATGGATCAGGTCAATGGCAGGCGCTTCGCGAATGTCGTCTGTGTTGGGTTTGAAGGACAATCCCAGAATACCGATAATTTTTTCATCCAGATTATTAAGCGCCTTACGTAGTTTATAGACAACACGGCGGCGCTGGTTGCGATTGATCTCCATCACTGCCTGCAAGAGCTGAGGTTGCGTGCCATGCAGAACCGCCATGTGTGCCAGAGCTTTAACATCTTTTGGAAAACAACTGCCGCCCCAGCCCAGCCCGGCATCCAGAAAAGCCGGTCCAATTCGTTTGTCATACCCCATGCCAAGCGCAACTTCCTGTACGTCCGCTCCCAGCTCCTCGCAGATATTAGCTATCTCGTTAATAAATGAGATGCGGGTGGCAAGAAAAGCGTTAGAGGCGTATTTGATCATCTCGGCGGTACGCAGGTCGGTGATGAGAATCGGGCAACGCAGGCTGACATACAGTTCTGCCACCTTGCTTGCTGCCTGGCGGTCGGTGGAGCCAAGGACAATGCGGTCGGGATACATGAAATCGTTAATCGCCGACCCTTCGCGCAGGAATTCAGGATTAGAGACCACGCTGAACTGTAAAAGCGGTCTGGTGCCGTTGCGTCGCCTGCGGATGATGTCGGTTATCCAGTCGCCAGTACCAACGGGTACGGTGGATTTATTGACAATAATGAGGTATCCTTTGGCAATGTCGGCGATTGCTTCGGCCGCCATGCGCACATACTGCAAATCTGCTTCGCCATCAACACCGGAAGGGGTGCCAACAGCGATGAAAGCAAACTCTGCACCGTCCAGTGCCTGTCGGTAGTCGGTAGTGAAGGCAAGACGTCCAGCGCGCACATTTTGTGACACTAACTGTTCCAATCCGGGTTCGTAGATGGGCATGATGCCTTGCTTGAGCCGTTCGATACGAGTTTGGTCTACATCTAAACAGGTAACTTCGTTCCCAAGATCGGCAAAGCAAACACCTGTTACCAGCCCTACATAACCGGTGCCAATCACGCAAATCTTGCTCATACGTCTTTTTCTCCTTGGTGAAGTGGATAGTTGTCCCTCTGGTAATGTTAAACTTCCTGCAGGTAATTTGATTGTAACGCTTTTGTAAGGTTTTTGGAACTATTCAACCTGTCAGGAAGCCCATTTTTTCTATTGCAGTTTAACAACAATTGTTTTGCTTTCAACAGGATGACCAAGCACGGGTAGAAATCAATGTACTGGAGTATAATCTATACCAGATGAATAGAAAAGGACATGCTCTCTAAAATTACGGAAACGAAAGGGATTAAGCAATGACGGCACAAATTCTCGATGGCAAAGCAGTAGCTGAACAGGTGCGTAAGCAAGTTGCAGAAGCAGTTGCGGCGCGTGTGGCGGCGGGAAAACCCCGGCCCGGTCTGGCAACCGTACTGGTTGGCGATAATCCTGCTTCCCAGGTCTATGTAAGTTCTAAACAGAAAGCCTGTGCAGAGGTTGGCATTGAGTCTTTTGGGCATAAACTACCGGCGACTGCTACACAAGAAGAAGTGGAAAACCTGGTGCGCAGCCTGAATGAAGATCCGCGCGTGAATGGCATTCTGGTGCAACTTCCTTTGCCTTCCCATCTGATTGAGGAAGATGTGTTGAAAGCAATCAGCATTGAGAAGGATGTGGATGGTTTTCACCCGATGAATATTGGCAGATTGGCTCAAAAAGGGCGCGATCCCTTGTTCATACCCTGCACACCCGCAGGGGTAATGTATTTGCTTGAGCAGACATTGCCAAAACTGGAGGGATTGAATGCAGTGGTGCTGGGACGTTCAAATATCGTTGGAATGCCTGTAGCATTATTGTTGGTGCGGGCAAATGCTACTGTCACAATTTGCCATTCGCGCACCAAAGACCTGCCATCTGTGGTGCGTCAGGCGGATGTGCTGGTCGCTGCGGTGGGTAAAGCGGAAATGGTGCGCGGCGATTGGGTCAAACCAGGGGCGGTAGTTGTGGATGTTGGCATTAATCGTGTGGATGATCCCGGCAAACCGAAAGGTTATCGGTTGGTTGGTGATGTAGCGTATGATGAGGTTGCCCAAGTTGCTTCATGGATTACGCCGGTGCCGGGTGGCGTTGGACCGATGACCATTGCAATGTTGTTGCAGAATACCCTGCGCGCGGCTGAGTTGGCAGACAGCAAAATGTGACAAATGTCATATTGTCTGACAATTGACGTTTTGGGCAAAAGTGGTTAAACTCAGTCTGTAAGTTGAGGACAGTTTCCTGAATATCTTTGTTCAGAGAAATGGACACTTTTGCCCGATGACCACTTTTCTCATTCGACATGCAACCGTCCTGGTGACGATGGATGACCGGCGTCGGGAGATTCCTGATGGCGGTCTTTTTTTGCGAGATGGTTTCATTGAAAAGGTGGGTGCCACTGCCGACCTGCCCGCTGACGCCGATGAGGTTTTGGACTTAAGTGGTTATGTCGTGTTGCCGGGTTTGGTCAATACCCATCATCACTTCTATCAGACGCTGACCAGGGCGGTGCCTGCTGCGCAGGATGCCAATCTATTCAACTGGCTCAAGACGTTATACCCCATCTGGGCGCGTATGACACCCGAAGATATTTTTGTCTCAACCCAGACAGCGCTGGCGGAGCTGGCGCTGTCTGGGTGTACGACAGCTTCCGATCATCTGTATCTTTTTCCGAATGGTTCGAAACTGGATGATGAAATTGCGGCTGCGCAGCAGGTCGGCTTACGCTTACATGCTTCGCGCGGTTCGATGAGCCTAGGTGAGAGCAAGGGCGGTTTGCCCCCGGATAGCGTCGTTGAGGATGAAGATGCTATTCTGAAAGACAGCTTACGGTTGATTGAACGCTACCATGATCCAAACCCTGGGGCTATGGTGCGTATTGTTCTGGCGCCCTGTTCACCTTTCAGCGTCAGTCAAGATTTGATGCGGCAAAGTGCTTCGCTGGCGCGCCAGTATGGTGTGCATTTGCATACTCATCTGGCTGAGACGCAGGATGAAGAAGCTTTTTGTCAGCAGATGTTTGGTTATCGTCCAGTAGAGTACATGCAAACGGTGGATTGGATCGGCAACGATGTCTGGTTTGCGCATTCGGTGCATATCAATCAACAAGAGGTAAATCTTTTTGCTCATCATGGCTGCGGCGTGGCGCACTGTCCCAGTTCAAATATGCGGCTTGCCTCAGGCATTGCGCCCATTTGGGAGTATTTGCAGGCTGGTGTGAAGGTTGGGCTAGGGGTAGATGGTTCTGCCAGCAATGACAGCTCGCACATGCTGGCTGAAGCGCGGCAGGCGTTGCTGCTGGCACGCTTGCGTTCTGGATTACTGGGTGCTTCTCTCTCCGGAGCGGATGCGCCGCCGTTGCTGACTGCCCGTCAGGCATTGGAGCTTGCTACTCGCGGCGGGGCGTCTGTTCTGGGACGGTCGGATATTGGTGAACTTTCGCCTGGAAAATGTGCCGATTGGATAGCGGTTAACCTTAACCGTCTGGATTATGCCGGTGCATTGCACGATCCGGTTGCGGCCCTGGTGTTTTGTGCTTCGCTGCGCGTGGATTACAGTATGGTTGGCGGGCGGCTGATTGTGAAGGAAGGTCAACTGGTAACGCTGGACGTGGAAAAGCTGGTTGATCGGCACAACCGGGCTGCCCGCCGTTTGCTGGCTGGCTAGCGGATCATTCCTGCCAATGTCAAGGCTTTGAGAGGTGACTTCAGATATGGGTTACAAACGAAACGATGGTGAATACGTGCAGCCTTTTCAACGTTTGCAAGTTCAATTGGCTAACCTGATCAATAGTACTGCGGCGGGTGAGCGTCTTCCTTCTGAACCGGAACTGGCAAAACAATTGGGTGTTTCCCGCGCTACCTTGCGCGAAGCCATGCGTGCCTTTGAAGGACAGGGATTGATCCGCCGCCGTCAGGGTGTGGGAACGTTTGTTGTGGGACATCCACAAATTATTGAGACCGGTTTGGAAGTGCTCGAAAGTATTGAGAGCCTGGCAAAGAAGATCAATCTGCCTGTAACGATGGGCGCACTGAATATCACCCAGGTTGCTGCAAACGCTCAACAGGCAGAGGCTTTGCAGGTGGCGGAAGGCACGCCGTTGGTGCAGGTTTCGCGTGTGATACAGGCACAAGGGCGTCCGGTGGCGTACCTGATTGATGTTTTGCCGGAAGATGTCTTAACACCCACTGATTTGAGAGAAGGATTCACTGGTTCGGTGCTGGATTTTCTGTTGCGCCGCGGCAATCCCCCTCTGACTCAGTCACTTACGGAGATAAGGGCTGTTGCGGCGCCATCCGATGTCGCTCGCGCATTGGAAGTTCAACGGGGGGATGTGCTATTGGTGTTTGTAGCACGTCTGTTTGCTGCCGGCGGTCAGGTGGTGGATTTCTCTCATAGTTATTTCCTGCCGGGATATTTTAAGTTCCACATTGTGCGCAGTGTAGTTGCTGAGCATGCTGTAGCTCTGGATCATTCTTCTGGGTGATACAGGCTTGTTGCCTGTGTTCAACACAATTTAGATGTTCACTGAGATGAACTGTTCAATCAAAATCATATCATCAGGAGGTATGTAACAATGCGTAGTTTTATGGGTCGTGATATCCTTTCCCTAAAGGATTTCGAGCGCCATGAGTTCTTCCATGTCTTTGATGTTGCCATGCAGATGGAACCCATCGCTCGCAGTCGCCGCAACACCGATTTGTTGAAGGACAAGACCTTGGTGACGGCTTTCTATCAGCCGAGCACCCGTACTCGTCTGGCGCACGAAGCTGCTATGCACCGCCTCGGCGGTCATGTAACTGGTTTCGCAGACGCCAAGATGACTCGCGCTGGCGACTGGTATCAGGAATCGATCAAGGATACTGTGAAGATGCTGGAATTCTACGGTGATGTGATCGTCATGCGTCACTTCCAGCAAGGTGCGCCGCACGAAGCGGCAAAGTGGGCTTCAGTACCGATCATCAATGGCGGTGATGGCTGGGGCGAGCACCCGACTCAGATTTTGACTGATCTCTATACGGTCTTGCGTGAGAAGGGGCGCATTGACGGGTTGAAGTGGCTGGCAGTGGGCGATATGCGGATGCGCACCATGCACTCGCTGGCATATGCTCTGACCCAATTTGACTGCCCAATCACTTTTGTTGCACCGCCGGAGATGTCGTTACTGCCTGAATTCAAAGCAGAGCTGAAGCAATACAGCCTCAATTTCCGCGAAGCGGAGCATGTAGAACAGGTAATCGCCGATGCGGATGTCATTCTAGTCGAGCCTGTTGTGCAACCAGATTACACCAAAGCGCGTCAGGAAGCGGGCGAGCATGGCGAAACCCCTGCTAATTACAAGATCACTCGCGAACTGCTCGAAAAGAAAGCCAAGCCGGATGCGATCCTGCTGCACTCACTTCCGCGCATGGATGAAATCCCGACTGATGTGGACATCACTCGCTGGTCACGCTACTGGCAGGAAGCCTTCAATGGCGTTGTGATGCGCATGGCTCTGCTGGCGTTGGTTTTAGGTGCCATGGAGTAGATTTTCATCGTAAAAACAAAACGAACAGGGAACGGGGCAAACAACCCCCGTTCCCTGGATTGAGGTAACGTGTTTCAGCGCAGTTTTTCCAGCCGCACCGTTCCCCTAATGCTCGCCGTATTGGTATTGCTCAGTTATGGGCTGCATATCGGCTGGTTTGGTTTTTATGGGGATGATTGGATCTATATCTACAATTATCATGTGCTGGGCGCTGGTGGTTTCAGGGAATTTGTGGCGGCAGATCGTCCCTTTTCAGCATGGGTTTATGTGCTGACAACCCCGATTTTTGGTGAGATAGCGCTGCCTTATCACCTATTTCTACTTGTCCTGCGTTGGTTGAGTGCTATTCTGGTGTGGTGGGTTTTGTGTCTGGTCTGGCATGGGGCTGCTCGTCAGGCGAGCTGGGCGGCGATGTTGTTTGCGGTGTATCCGGGGTTCCTTCAGCAGCCAATTGCCGTGCAGTTCATCCTGCATTTTAGCGTATTAGATTTGTTTTTGTTTTCGCTGGCGGCAATGCTGCTCGCTTTGCATCAGATAAAATGGCGCTGGCTGTGGACGATATTAGGCGTGCTTGCATCCCTGGCAATTTTTTCGCTGGAATACTTTGCTGGTTTAGAGTTGATCCGTCCTGTTTTGCTTTGGCTGGTGTTGGGGCGGCAGTTTTTGCCATCCCGCGAACGTGTACGGCAGGTGCTGGTATTCTGGTTGCCTTATCTGCTTGTCTTTATTGCTTTTGGTGTCTGGCGGGTTTTTATTTTCAAGTTCCCCACTTACCAGCCTGCTTTGATTGAGGGTTTGGGCGAAACCCCTGGGGCGGTTGTTATTCAGTTACTTAAACGCGTGATTGTGGATTTGCGGACGGTTACCTACGGTGCGTGGCGGCAGATTTTTAGCTTCCCAGAGGGTCTGCAACACCTATTGATTTACGGCTTTCTGGTTGGATTGACTTTTGTGCTGTTGTTGTTTTACCTTTATCGTTTTCGTGATGAAGCGTTGCCCTTTACAGAGAATGGTTCCTCAAGCATTTGGGGGCAATGGGCGGTGCAGGGATTGATTGTTTCGGCACTGATACTGCTAGTAGCGGGTTTGCCTTTTTGGACAACGTTTATTCGTGTTGAACTGGCTTTTCCCTGGGATCGTTCAACGCTGCCGTTTATGTTGGGAGTTTGCCTGTTCATCGCGAGTCTGCTGGAACTGGTGATTCAACCGCGTTTTCAGCGCCTGATTCTGGCGGGGCTGTTAGCGCTCTCGGTTGGCTTCCACTACAAAAATGCGCTGGTTTATCGGACGGAATGGCAAAATCTGAAAACATATTTCACCCAATTGATCTGGCGTGTTCCAGCTTTGAAAGCCGGTGCCATCATCGTTTCAGATGATATTCCACTCTGGCGGTACAGTGACAATGATTTGACTCCTCTGGTCAACTGGATTTATGCGCCGGAGAATCGTTCGCCTCAAAATTGGTATAAGTATTTTGACCTTTCTACACGGGTCGAAGATGTTTTGCCGGGCTATGAGGAAGGACTGCCAGTACGCCACTCATACCGTAATCACCGTTTTCAGAGTTCTACCTCCCAGGTGATTTCGATCTACTATAAACTTTCACAATGTCTATGGGTGTTAAGTCCGGTGGATGTAGAATTTCCGGGGTTGCCTGCCAGCATTCTTAAAACGTTGCCCATCTCACATCTCGATCAAGTCGTTGTGGATGCCAACGAAGAAGCAAAGTTGCCGGCGGTCTTTGGAGAAGTAGTTGCCAAAGATTGGTGTTATTATTTTGAGAAAGCAGACCTGGCACGCCAAAAGGGCGACTGGGAGAATGTGGCAGCGTTAGGTGAAGAAGCACAACAGCTAGGTTTACAGGCAAATACTCCGCTTGAGTATTTGCCGTTTGTTGAGGGGCATGCACACCTCCGCAATTGGGAAAGAGCCAGACAGTATAGCGGTCTTGTGATGGAAGATGCACGCAATCAGCCAATGCTTTGTGCAGCGTGGAGCAGAGTGCAGAAAAACATGGCACTGACTTCCGCGGAGAAAGAACTGATCGATCAGATCATGGAAGAAAGTGATTGTTTGTGAACCTGTTTTTTCACAAGAAGGAGGTAACATTCGGCGGGAAAGGTCACCGTGTTTTCTGTAATCATAAAAATATTCTCTAATTTAGAAAAGGAGTGAAACTATGCAAACGTATTTACATGGTCGTGACTATATTAGCGATCTAGATTTCAGCAAAGAGGAAATTGAAACCGTCATGGAGGTGGCATTTGACCTCAAACGCAAACGTGCCTTGAATGAACCAACCCCCTATTTGCGCGACAAAGTTTTAGCCATGCTGTTCTTCTTCAGCAGCACGCGTACGCGCGGCTCCTTTGAGGCGGGCATGGCTCACCTGGGCGGTCATGCGGCATTCATTGAAAGCCGAACTACACAAATTGCCCATGGCGATACCCCAAAAGAAATCGGTGAAATCTTTGGTCGTTACTTTGACGGCATTGCCATCCGGCATGTGGATTGGGGCGTCGGTAACAAGTACATCAGCGAAGTAGCCAAATATTCTCGCAGCCCGGTGCTCAATATGCAATGTGACATTTACCATCCTTTCCAGTGTCTGGCGGATTTGATGACCATTTTGGAGAAGAAGGGGCGCGATCTGCGCGGGAAGAAGATGGTGGTTTCATGGGCTTATGCAGCTTCTTATCAGAAACCTATGTCGGTACCGCAGAGCCTGATCCTGCAAATGCCGCGCTTTGGACTGGATGTCACATTGGCGCACCCGCCGGAATTCCGTCTGATGCCGGAGATCATGGACATGGCGCAAGAACAGTCCCGCAAATTCGGCACCCGTTTTGAAGTTGTAGATGATATGGATAAAGCCTTCAAGGATGCTGATATTATCTATGCCAAGTCATGGGGTGCAATGGTACATACCCCTGATGCGGAAGAAGGTGCAAGAATCATCAAAAAGTACGAAAGCTGGATTACCGATGAACGCCGCATGGCGTTGGCAAAACCGGACGCGATTTATATGCATCCGCTGCCGGCGGACCGCAACATTGAGGTAACCGATGGCGTGATGGATGGACCGCAGTCTGTTGTTTATGACCAAGCGGAAAATCGTATGCATGCTCAGGAAGCAGTTATGGCTTTGACGATGGGATAAAAGTGATTAAAATTTTTTACACTTTATATTATTGAGAGGAGAAACGGATACTATGGCTAAGAAAGTTGCAGTTGTAGCAATTGGTGGTAACTCACTGATTAAAGACCCTCAGCATCAATCGGTTGAAGATCAGTATCAGGCTGCAAAGGAAACCTGCTATCATATCGCCGACATGATTGAAGCAGGCTGGGATGTGGCGATCGGTCATGGTAACGGTCCGCAGGTTGGTTTCATTCTGCGCCGTTCCGAAATTGCCGCGAAAGTGGAAGGGATGCATGAAGTTCCGTTGGATGTGTGCGGCGCGGACAGCCAGGGCGCAATCGGCTACGCTTTGCAGCAGAATCTGCAAAACGAATTTCGCCGCCGCGGCATCAACAAGCACGCTGTGACGGTAGTTACTCAGGTATTGGTTGACCGCAATGACAAGGCTTTCCAGAATCCGACCAAGCCAATTGGCGGGTTCATGGATGAAGCCGAAGCCAAGCGGCGCGCTCAGGAACTGGGTTGGAACGTGGTTTCAGATGCCGGACGCGGCTGGCGGCGTGTGGTTGCTTCACCCATTCCACAGGAAGTTATTGAGCTTGAGGCGGTCAAAAACCTGATTGATGCAGGTATGACAGTTATTACTGTTGGCGGCGGCGGTATCCCGGTCATTCGTGATGAGGAAGGTAATCTGGTTGGTACGGCAGCAGTGATCGACAAGGACTATGCCAGCAGCTTACTGGCGCGCGAGATTAAGGCTGACCTGTTTGTTATCTCAACTGCTGTTGAAAAAGTGGCGATCAATTTTGGCAAACCCAACGAGAAGTGGCTGGACCGGATGACGCTGAAAGAAGCCAAACAGTATCTGGAAGAAGGTATCCATTTTGCCAAAGGCTCAATGGCACCCAAGATTCAGGCGATCATCTGGTTCCTTGAAGCAGGCGGTCAGCAGGCGCTGGTCACCAATCCGGAAAATATTGGACGCGCACTCAAAGGCGAGACCGGCACCTGGATTGTCCCGTAATGCTTGTTATGATGGTCTTTGCAGTCTGGTCAGCCTGGCTGGACTGCAAAGACCGGACAAAAATCCTATCCTTGTGTGCGGAAAATGAGTTGACCGCTGGGAGCGAATGTAGAATAATAATGTAACATAATAGGGATACAGTATCTTCGTTAGCGATGTGGAGATCGTCGTCAAGTAGCATGGTGGTTTATCGTTCAGTGGGAACGCCCTGGGCGTTGGTTATTCGAGCTTTATTCACCGGAAAGGAGGTGGCAGTCTCGGAAATACGATATAAATATCCCCCTGCTATTGACAATCCAATATCTAATTTTCTATCTGTGAAACGGAGGAAACATGAAGTCTAAACTTGTATGGCAACTGTTCGCCCTTGTGATGATTGTCAGCCTGGCACTGGCAGCTTGCGCCCCGGCGGCAACCCCGGCACCCGAGCAACCGGCTGAACCGACCAAGGCACCCGAGCAACCGGCTGAACCGACCAAGGCACCCGAGCAACCGGCTGAACCGACCAAGGCACCCGAGCAACCGGCTGAGCCAACCAAGGCACCTGAACAACCTGCCGAGCCTTTTGTGTTTGGTATGGTACTGGTTGGTCCCTATAACGATAACGGCTGGAACACGGCGCATTATGTGGCGGGTCAATATGTGGAGCAAAAGATGAACGCCAAAATGCTCTATATTGACAAAGTCAATCCCGCTGACCGCCCCGGCACTACCCCGGCGCAAATTGCTGAGCAGTTGCTCAGCCAGGGTGCAAAGTTCATCATCTTCAACTCGGATGACATGAAGGACAGCTCGGTGGATTTCAACAAGGCCCATCCTGACGTGCCCATGATCCATGCTTCCGGCGATTATGCATGGAAGGAAGGTAAGGTCTACAAGCCGGAATTGAAGAACTACGTCAACGTCATGGGGCGTATGGAATATGGCAAGATGATTGCCGGCTGTGCGGCTGCACTGACCACCCAGACAGGAAAAATTGGTTATCTTGGACCCTTAATCAACGATGAGACCCGCCGTCTCGTTGCTTCGGCATATCTGGGCGCCAAGTACTGCTGGACGAACTATCTGGGCAAGAAGCCGGAAGATCTGAAGTTCAAGGTCACCTGGATTGGCTTTTGGTTCAACATTCCGGGTGTCACCAGCGACCCGACACAGGTTGCCAATGATTTCTTTAACAGCGGTTATGACGTGCTGATGTCCGGTATTGACACGCCGGAAGCGCAGACGGAAGCGAAGAAACAGGCTGATGCTGGCAAGAAGGTCTGGGCAATTCCCTACGATTATGAAAAAGCCTGTGATGTCGCTCCAAGCATTTGTGTTGGTGTGCCATACTTCAACTGGGGTCCATTCTACCTGCGTTGGATTCAGGCGTACTTAGACGGCAAGTATGAGTCCGCGTTTGAATGGTTAGGTCCAGATTGGAAGGACATCAACAATCCTGACACATCCTATGTCGGCTTTGTGAAAGGACCTGCTCTATCCGAAGATAATGCCAAGCTTGTGGATAAATTCATTGAGGAATTGGGCGGTGGTTTGAATCTCTGGAAGGGCCCCCTCAACCTGCAGGATGGCACGCAGTATCTGAAGGATGGTGAAGTAGCAACCGATCAGCAAATCTGGTATCTGCCGCAGTTGCTGGAAGGCATGGAAGGCCAAAGCGTTCAGCAGTAAGGATGCTTGAACAAACAACGGGGGAAGGGGACTTGTGCCCCTTCCCTCTTGTCTATGGGTTGGGAGGTCGGATGGAAGTTGAGTTTCGCAATATCAATAAGACCTTTGGGACAGTTCGAGCGAATATTGGAATTCATTTTGCTATTCCCTCTGGTGCGATACAGGGCATTTTGGGCGAGAACGGCGCCGGAAAAAGCACCCTGATGAAGATTTTGTCCGGTTATATTCTTCCAGATAGCGGTGAAATTTATCTGGATGGGAAACTGGCGAAGATCGAAAACCCGGCAGATGCCATTCGCTACGGGATTGGTATGTTACATCAGGACCCGTTGGATTTTCCGCCGATGAAAGCGTTGGATAATTTTATGATTGGCAAACCGGGCAGCTTGTTTCCAGCAAGACGCGAGGCTGAACGGGCTTTTCTGGAGCTGCGCGATCAGTTTGGTTTCACAGTTGACCCGAATAGCTACGTGGACTCAATGACGGTGGGCGAACGGCAGCAGTTGGAAATTTTGCGCTTGTTGTGGCTTGGTGTCAGGGTATTCATTCTGGATGAGCCAACCACTGGTATCAGTGCTCAGCAAAAAGAAAAGCTATTCTTGACCCTTCGAAGATTAGCGGATAATGGAAACACGGTGATTTTCGTTTCTCATAAACTGGAGGATGTCGAAGCGCTTTGTGACCGGGTGGTGGTATTGCGGCGAGGTGAACTGGCAGGGCAAATGGTGCCTCCCTATGATACGGAACGGCTGATTGAAATGATGTTTGGTAAGGTGATCAAGTTGGATGAACGTCTGCCATGCAGCGCCAGCGATCAGGTGGTTTTGAGACTGCAGAATGTTGCCATTGATGATTATCGCTTGCAAATTCGCAATGTTAATCTGGAGGTGCGCTGCGGCGAGGTGATTGGTCTGGCTGGCATGGAGGGCAGCGGACAGGAGCTATTGTTAAGAGCCTGTGCTGGTTTAGTGCGCACTGTCGGCGGCAAGATAATTGTCAATGGCAAAGACCTGACTGGAAAAGATGCCCATACCTTTATGCGCCATGGGGTAACCTTTATGCCGGCTGCGCGTCTAGAGGAAGGGCTTATACCCGGCTTATCCATTAATGAGCATTTCATTTTGACGGGTGAGCAAAAAGGCATCTTCATCAAACGGGATCAAGCGAAAAGTTATTCACAAAACAAAATATCTGAGTATTCCATTCGCGGCTTTCCAGAAAGCCGGGTTGAAGCGCTCTCAGGTGGTAATCAGCAGCGCACTTTGCTGGCATTGTTGAAGGAGGAACTTTCATTAATTCTTTTGGAGCATCCGACGCGTGGACTGGATATTGAGTCTACTATATACATTTGGAGCAAGCTAAAAGAGCGGTGTGCCAAAGGAGCTGCCATTCTGTTTATATCGCCAGACCTGGAAGAAATCCTCCAATACAGTGATCGGGTGATCGTCTTTTTCAGTGGGAAAGTTTCACCGCCGCTGGATGCGACCATGACGAATGTGGATCAATTGGGACAGCTCATTGGCGGTAAGGGTTGGGAAGAGATATTTGAAAAAGAACGAGTAGGAGTTTCCAATGCAGCACGATGAGAAACGATGGCAGAATCTCGGTTTTCAGCTCGGTGCGGTAGTCCTGGCGCTGCTGTTGACTTCGCTGGTGATTTTGGCTGCCGGCGCTCCGCCTCTGGACGCGTTCAAGCAATTACTCAAAGGTGCTTTTGGGGCAAAGATGAATGTGGCGGATACAATCGTCGCCTGGGTGCCTCTGCTGCTGGCAACCAGCGGTTTGCTGGTCACGTTTGCCGCTGGTTTGTGGAATATCGGTGTAGAGGGACAAATCATCCTGGGTTCGATCTTTACCACTGGGGTATTGCGGTTATTACAGGACAGTAATTTACCACCTGCATTCATTATTGTGCTGGCAGTGCTTGGGGGAATGCTTGGCGGCGGATTATGGGCAGTTCTAGCTGGCTTGTTAAAAACATTCGGCGGTGTGAACGAGATTTTTGGCGGGCTGGGCTTGAATTTTATTGCTACCTCGATGACTATCTGGTTAATCTTCGGTCCATGGAAGCGTCCGGGGGTTGGCTCGATGAGTGGGACGGAGCCTTTTCCGGAAAGCCTGTGGCTGCCGACGCTGCCGGGATTGCGCCTTAGCATCTGGACGGTTGTATTGGGCATCATTGCGCTGGTGGTCATCTACTTTTTGTTGCAGGGCACTTATTTTGGGTTGAAGCTGAAGGCAGTAGGCAATAACCAGCGGGCGGCTTTTCTGCTGGGCATTCCTACCTGGCAGTATATGCTGTTGGCATTTTTCCTTTGTGGTCTGTTTGCCGGTTTGGCAGGCGCAATGCAGGTGGTGGCGGTGTACCATCGCCTGATCCCATCCATTTCCAGCGGTTATGGTTACCTGGGTTTGATGGTTGCCATGCTCATCAATTATCAGGCGGTCTGGGTTGCGCCAATAGCCTTTTTCTTCGCCGCGCTAAATATCGGCAGTATTCAGTTGCCAATTGCTCTGAAACTGGATTCCTCCCTTGCTGGCGTGATCCAGGGAAGTCTGGTGCTGGCTGTATTGATGGTTGAAGGTATTCGTCACCGCCTGGTGCGGAAATAGAAGGGACACCATTATGGAAAACGACGTCATTTTGATTGGTCTTGCGGGTGTTCTGGCTTCGGCTGCGCCAGTGATTTTTGCAACCATTGGTGAAACCTTTGCTGAACGCTCGGGTGTCGTCAACCTGTCTGTTAATGGAACGATGCTGTTAACAGCGATGGCTGGTTTCGTGGCGGCTGTTTTGACCAAAAACGTGGTGATCGGGTTTCTGGTTGGGATGGTAGTGGGCGCGCTGGTGGCGCTGCTGGTGGCTTTTTCCAGTATCACGCTTAAGCTTTCGCAGGTTGCGGTTGGATATGTATTGACAATGACCTGCCGCGATCTGGCGTATTTTCTGGGAAATCCTTACGTTGGGATGGAAGGGGTACGGATTAATGTGGTACCCATTCCTGTATTGAGTGACATTCCCATCCTTGGTACGTTGCTCTTCAAGCAAGACATCATGACCTATCTGAGTTTTATTTTGATTGTGGTTGCTTACATCTGGATTTTCAAAACACGACCGGGTATGATGTTACAGGGCGTTGGCGAGCGCCCGGCGGCGGCGCATAACCGCGGCGCGAATGTAAACCGCCTGCGCTATATCTATACTGTGCTGGGCGGTGCGCTGGTGGGGATTTCTGGACCGATGTATTCACTCAGCGTCAAAGCGGGCTGGCAGGGCACCATTTCCGGGCTGGATGGGATCGGTTGGATCGTTCTGGCGATCACGATTTTTGGCGCCTGGAATCCGCTGCGGGCGGCGTTTGGAGCGTATCTATTTGCCCTTTTGCAGTGGCTGGGGCTGGTGTTGCAGCCAGTCTTGACGGGTATTCCTTCGCAGGTGTTGCAGGCGGCGCCGTTCCCGTTGATGATTCTGACCTTGTTGTTTGTCAATATTGGTGATGCCGAATGGGTAGATCGAGTGCTGGCTCAGCTTCCAGAAGCGACACGCAGGACAATTGTGCGTGTCTTTCGTGCATTACGTTCTCAGCCGCCTGCCGCATTGGGAACACCATTTGAAAGACAGTAGGCGTCCGTCCAACTGCTCGATCTTAGGATCGTGTTTGGTGAACGCAGACAAAATTTGAGTGAGAGATACATAAAAGTGAGGTGAGAAGAATACAATGTCAGGAAATTTTTTGGGATATAAGTGTTCGTTGTGTGGACATGAGTATGGTCCAAATGAGGTGACCTACACTTGTCCGGCAGATGGCGGTAATCTTGATGTTGTGCTGGATTATGAAGCAATACGCAAGAAGTACCGCATTGAAGATGTGACTAGCCGAACGGATTTCTCGCTCTGGCGTTATTTGCCGTTATTGCCAGTGAGCGACCCGGGTGGTGAGGGTACCCCTTTGCGCGCCGCGGGCTGGACGCCAACTTTTACTCCAACTGTGCTAGCCAAAGAATTGGGTTTGAAACAGCTCTGGGTGAAGGATGATGGACGCAACCCGACGGCTTCATTCAAGGACCGCGCCAGCTCGGTGGTTGTGGCACGGGCGCGTCAGATTGATGCGGAGGTCGTGGTGACTGCTTCGACCGGCAATGCCGGCGCGGCGCTGGCAGGTATGGCGGCGGCAGTCAATCATAAGGCGGTGATCTTTGCACCCCGCACGGCGCCGCAGGCGAAAATTGCTCAGTTGCTGATTTTCAACGCGCAGGTGATTTTGGTGGATGGCAACTATGACTCTGCCTTCGATTTGACCATTCAGGCTTCGCAGGAATTTGGTTGGTATTGCCGCAACACAGGTTATAACCCCTTCACGGCTGAAGGGAAGAAAACTGCCGCGCTGGAAATCTGGGAAACCGTTTTGTTGAATCTGAAGGGTGACCGCCCGCTGACGGTCTTTATCCCGGTGGGCGATGGCAATATCATCTCTGGGATTCATAAAGGTTTTAAAGACCTGAAACAATTGGGCTGGCTGGAACAGATGCCGCGTATCATCGGCGTACAGTCGGAAAAATCTGCAGCAGTAGCAAATGCTTTCTTTGCTGGAACGGAAACCATCACCCCGGTCAATGCCACCACGATTGCGGACAGCATCTCGGTTGATTTACCGCGCGATGGCGTGCGCGCGGTGCGGGCAGCTACGCAAACCGGCGGGGCGTATTTGACCGTCAGCGACGAGGATATCATCAAGGCGATTGCGCCGCTGGGTCGCGTGGGTATCTTTGCCGAGCCTGCTGGAGCAACGGCTTATGCGGGTTTGCTCAAGGCATTGCAAACCGGTCTGGTTCAGGCAGAGGATCCTGTTCTGGTGCTGAACACTGGCAGCGGGTTGAAAGATATTCGCGCCGCTATGCAGGCGGTGAAGGAAGCGCCGGTCATTGAGCCAACGATGGCGGCTTTGAAGAAGCATTTGAACGTTTAGGGACAAGAAAATGACTCACAAAGAGTCGGACGTCCAGGAACCACTGATCTCAGTTGTGGCGCCGGTTTTCAATGAGATTGAAAGCCTGGAGGCGTTCTATCAGCGCGTTTGTCAGGTGATGCAATCCAGCGGCGAAAGCTGGGAGCTGGTTTTGGTGGACGATGGCTCTCATGATGGCTCAACGGAGCTGATCCGCCGTCTGGCTACGGAAGATCCGCATGTGCGCCCGGTCATTTTTGCGCGTAATTTTGGTCATCAAATTGCGGTGACTGCCGGGTTGGATTACAGCCGTGGACAGGCGGTGGTGATCATTGATGCTGATTTGCAAGACCCTCCCGAAGTGATCCTTGAATTGCTCGGCAAATGGCGTGAGGGGTATCAGGTGGTTTATGCAGTGCGTGCAGAGCGCGAGGGCGAAACCTTGTTCAAAAAAGCCACCGCAGCGTTGTTTTACCGCTTGATCTATCGCATCACGGATGTCAAGATACCGTTAGATACTGGCGATTTCCGCTTGTTGGATCGCAAGGTGGTGGACGTGATGAGGCAAATGCGCGAGCGGCATCGTTTTCTGCGCGGCATGTCCGCCTGGGTGGGGTTCAAGCAAATTGGTGTGCCGTACCGTCGGGCTGCGCGTTTTGCCGGGGTGACCAAATACCCTTTTCGCAAGATGCTCAGGCTGGCGTTGAATGCCATCACGGGATTTTCTTATTTTCCCCTCCAATTGGCGACCTATTTAGGGTTTATTTCTGCCGGCTTGAGCATTCTGGCAATCCCTGTAGTCGTGGTTCTGCGTCTGGCGGGAAGCCGGGCGTTCTTCGGTCAGGCTACCACATTGATTGCCGTATTGTTCTTGGGTGGAGTTCAGTTGATCTCTCTAGGTATTCTGGGAGAATATGTTGGAAGAGTGTATGACGAAGTCAAAGGGCGGCCGCTGTATGTAACCAGCGAGACGCCAGAAGATTTTGAAAAACCATAGATTCTAAATTTATAAGGAGTAAGTTAAAGATGGCAAAGATAGATTTAACAGTTTATTCAGATCGTCTTGAACGGGCGGTCAAGCGCTCTCGCGAGCGTAATATCATTATCCCAACTTTTGCCCAACAAAAGGATCCAACCTTGATTCCGGCAAAGATCAAGGAAGAGCTTAAGGGTATCGGTCTGTGGGATGTTCATCCGCGCAACCTGTTCCGTATTACATGGAAGAATGAACCGGTTGCCAAAGGCGGTGGATTCGGCAAGGTCAATTACTGGGAACTGCCAAGCAGCCTGACCGGTGTAGATGCCCGCATCATTGTGCTGGTTGGCAAGTGGTTTCCCACTGGCGCGCACAAGGTAGGTGCAGCATTTGGATGTCTGGTGCCTCGTCTGGTAACGGGTCAATTTGACCCCACCACGCAAAAAGCGGTCTGGCCCTCTACGGGTAACTACTGCCGCGGCGGCGCCTATGATTCGGCGCTGCTGGGTTGCCAATCCATTGCTATCCTGCCTGAAGGGATGAGCAAAGAGCGCTTCGAGTGGTTATCAAAGATTGCCGGCGAAGTGATTGCTACGCCCGGCAGCGAGTCCAATGTGAAGGAAATCTTTGACAAATGCTGGGAACTGCGCCGCTCCGGCGAGGATTTGATGATCTTCAATCAGTTTGAGGAATTTGGTAATTATCTCTGGCATTATGACGTTACCGGACATGCGATGGAAGAAGTGCTGCATGAGGTGTTGGGTCCGCGTGATGAATACCGCGGCGTGGCTTCTAACACCGGTTCGGCTGGTACGATTGGCTGTGGTGATTATCTTAAGCAGCGCTTCCCGACCAGCAAGATCATCGCCAGCGAAGCGCTGCAATGCCCAACCCTGCTCAATAATGGCTTTGGTGCTCATCGTATCGAGGGAATCGGCGATAAACACGTGCCGTGGATTCACAATGTTAAGAATACCGATGTTGTCACAGCCATTGACGATAACTCGGTCGTTAACATTATGCGCCTGTTCAATGAACCGGTAGGACGCGAATACCTGTTGCAGCGTGGTGTGCCTGCGGATGTGGTCAATCAGCTTGACTTGATGGGCTTTTCAGGCATTGCCAATATGCTTTCGGCGATTAAGTTCGCTAAATACTATGAGCTGGGCAGTCATGATGTGGTGCTGACCGTGCTAACCGATTCGATGGAGCTGTACGCTACCCGTATTGAAGAATACCGTGAGACTTTTGGACCCTTTACAGCTGCAGATGCTGCCGCTGCTTTTGCTCGTGACCTGCATGGTGAAAGCACGGATCACATGATTGAACTCACCTATGCGGAGCGAAAGCGCGTTCACAATCTGAAGTATTACACTTGGGTAGAACAACAGGGTAAGACCTACGAAGAGATTCAGGCGCAATGGTATGACCCGGATTATTGGCTGGAGTTCCAGAGCCAATTGCCTGAGTTTGACAAGCTGATCAATCAGTTCAATGATGCAGTAGGTTTGCTGAAAAATTATCAGTAAACACTGATTGGTGATTTAGATTTAAGAGATGAAGGGCTGTCTAATTTTCAGACAGCCCTTCTTTTTTGTTATTTCTCCTTAATAATCATTTCCGGCCGGATTGGAATGGCTTTAACCCGCACGCCAGTGGCATCATATATGGCATTGGCAACAGCGGAGGCGACGGGCGTCAATCCCATTTCACCAATACCTTTAGCACCATGGGGACCGCTTTCCTCCGGGACTTCTAAAAATATGACCTTGATAACAGGGGGCATATCCATAATGGTAGGCAGCAGGTACTCAGTCAGATTATCCACCCACGTTCCATCCGGTTTGAGTTTCATTTCTTCTAAAAGAGCGTAACCCAATCCCATTGAGATTGCCCCTTCAACCTGTCCTTCCAGCGTGGCACGGTTGATGATTTTACCTACGTCATGGATGGCAACGATTTCTTTGGGTTCAACTGTACCTAATTCTACATCCACTTCCACACGTATAACATGCGCACCAAAACAGAAGAGAACGTGCGGCATCCCAATCGGCAGATGGTCGGGCGTTTCCGGGCCGTATGGGAAGCTGAACACAGCCTGACGTTTAAGGATTTGTCCATTTTCTGCCAGCCGGCTGGTGATTTCACTTGCCGGAATGGGAGCAAGATCAGGTCGGTCTTGACGAATGATGTGACCCTTTTCGTAATGCAGCAATGCGGGTTCAATATCCAACAGTCTGGCAGCCTCTTTAATCAACGCCTGAATAAGCTGGCGTGATGCCGTCATTGCCGCGTTGCCAACCGAGTAGGTCATCCGGGAGGCGCAACTCACTCCGCCATCGGGTACCTGCGATGTATCCAGCAGGGCAATCTCAATCTGGTTCAGGCTCAAACCAAGCGCATCAGCGGTGATCTGCGCTGCAACGGTCATCAAGCCCTGACCGAGTTCCGGTGCACCCAGATACAGGCGCACTCTGCCATCAGGCAACCATTCCAGCGCGTGGGCGCTGTCATCCGGAACGCGGTATCCCAACCCCATAGTCTGAACAGACAACGAAAGCCCAACTCCGCTGACCTTGCCCGGCGCAGGAGGAATATTCTTCAAACGCCAATATTCCTTTTCAGCAACATCCAGACTTAGCTGCAAACTCTCCGCTTGATTAATGCGCACGCGCGTATATGAGCGGTCACCCGGGCGCCAGATGTTCTTGCGGCGCAGCTCGATAGGATGTATGCCAAGTTTGCCGGCGGCAATATCCATCAGGCTTTCAGTGCCGAAGTTGGCTTGTGGTGCACCAAAACCGCGCATGGCGCCTGCAATAGGCGAATTGGTGTAAACCACATACGTATCTACGCGTACATTGGGCACTTTGTAGGGTCCACCGAGCACCTCGCTGTGCAGTTGACCGACTGCGGGTCCGTAAGAAGCATAGGCGCCGGTGTCCAGATATGAGGTGATTTGCATGGCGACCAGAGTTCCATCTTTTTTGAAACCGGCTTTGTAATGCACTTGTCCAGAGTGGCGCTTGGGATGGGCAAGTAACGATTCCTCACGAGTATTTACCAGCCGGACGGTGGTTTTGGTTTTCCATGCAGCCAGCGCGGCTAGGATTGCCAGGCTGGAATCTTCTTTACCGCCGAATGCGCCGCCGACAGTTGCTACCCGCACAATAACTTTCTCTTCTGGTAGAGCGAGCGCCTGACAGATCAGATGCCGATCATGGAATGGTTTTTGTGAGCTGACCCAGACAGTCAGGCTGCCGTCCGGGTTCCATTGTGCCTGTGCGGCTTCTGGCTCCAGATAGCCCGGGTAAATGCGGGGCACATGGAAGGTTTCTTCAAGGATCATGTCCGCTTGTTGAAAACCAGCTTGGGTATCACCATCCTGTACCTCGATGTGCGACACCAGATTCCCGGAGGCGTGAACGCGCGGTGCCCCTTCTTCTAGCGCCTGCACGGGATCGAAAACCGGTACCAACGGCTGATACTCCACTTCTACCGCTTTGCCGCCCTGTTCAGCTATGTGCTTGCTGATGGCAACGACAATGGCTATCGGTTCGCCCACCAACCGCACCTTCTCCCATGCCAGTACTGGACGGTCGGGGATAATATCGCCCACCATTTTTTCGCCAGGCACGTCTTCAATGGTGATTACGTCCAGCACTCCTTCCATTTGCAAGGTTTTGAAAGGGTCAATGCGTCGAATGCTGGCATGAGGATGGGGGCTACGCACGATGTAGCCAAAGTGAACATCTTCAAGCGAGAAATCGGCAACATACTCTGCCTGGCCGGTGACTTTCGGCCAAGCGTCAACGCGAATTTCAGGTTTGCCAATCAATGTATTTTCACTCATGATGAAGCTCCTTTGCGGCTTCCTGAACCGCCTCAATGATCTTGGTGTAGCCCGTACAGCGGCACAGATTGCCCGCCAGCGCCATGCGGATTTGTTCTTCATCTGGATCGGGATTTTGATCGAGCAGTGCTTTTGCAGCCATCAATACTCCTGGTGTGCAAAAACCGCATTGAACGGCGCCCTTTTCGACAAAAGCCTTTTGGAGTGGATGCGGCGCACCAGTTTTATGCAACCCCTCGACGGTTTCAATCGAATGGCCATCGGCGCTGCCAATCAGTACCAGGCACGAATTAACCGCCTTGCCGTCCATCAAGACAGTACAAGCGCCGCATTCTCCCGAACTGCAGCCATCTTTGGCGGCGGTCAACCTCAGGTCTTCGCGCAGCACTTCAAGCAGGGTGCGGTTAGGCGGGGTCTCAAGTTGGTATTTTTTGCCATTAACTTTCAGGGATACTTGGATCAGTTGCATTAGATTACTCCTGAAGTAAAGTGTAAGCAGATTCGAGAGCGCGGCGGGTGAGGATGCTGGCGACATGATAGCGATATTCTCGTGTCCCGCGCACATCATCAATGGGTGTAATTGCTTTTCTTGTCTGAAAAGCAGCTTCCTGCCACAGCGCGGTAGATGGCTCTTTACCCAGAAGGAACGTTTCCGCATCCGGACAACGTACTGCAGTTGGTGCCACTGCCCCAAGCGCAATGCGCGCTAGAGCAATTTTACCGTTGATGTCCAGTGTTAACAATACGGACACACTGGCAATGGAGATGGTCATCCCCTGGCGGGCACCCAGTTTCATAAAGACGCTCCCGAAGGGTGGGTTGACCTTCTTATAGGAAATCTGCCGGATACATTCATCTGCCTTGAGAGTCGTTTTTCCAGGCCCAGCCAGAAACTCGTGTAAGGGTACTTGTCGCTGACCGTTCTGGCTGGTCAGGTGAACCATGGCATCCAGTGTCAGCAGCGGGGGCAATGAATCGGCGGCAGGTGAGGCATTACCAAGGTTGCCGCCCAGTGTGCCACGGTTGCGGGTCATTGGCGCACCAACCATTGCCGCCGCCTGTGTGAGTGCCGGTGCGGTTTTCTGAATCAGCGGACTTTCTAGGAGTTCGCTCCAGGTCGTCAGGGCGCCAATCAGGACTTCCTCTTTGTTTTCCTGGATATAGCGAAGGTCAGGAATGTGACTGATGTCAATCAATAAAGAGGGACTTTGTTTTGTATTGCGTATCTGTGGCAGCATGTCTGTCCCGCCAGCGATAATCTTCCCGGCAGTGGCATGTAGCAACTGATGTAATTCTGTCATTGTGCGTGGGGCAAAATAGTCAAATGATTGCATGTGGATAACCTTTCCTAATGTTTTTCTTATCTTGTCATTCTTCGATTTTCCAGTCAATAATGGTGTGGTTGAGGACATCCACCAGTCCTTTATCAGTCAAGCCAAGTTCCGGTACAGTGGGAAGAGAGATAAATGAGAGTGTCATGAAAGGCGCCGGAAGCGTGCATCCGAGCGCACGGGTAAGGCTATTGACAGTTTCCAGCATCTCGATGACGCGTTTGGGAGGCTCATCACTGAACAACCCGCCTAGTGGCAAGGGCAACATGCCTAGCACTTCCTGACCGCGAGCGACCACCAATCCCCCCTGCATTTCTTCTGTTGCCCGGGCGCAGGTTGCCATTGATTCCTCATCCACCCCCGCAATAACCAGGTTATGGTGGTCATGAGACACAGTGGCAGAGATGGCACCCTCTTTTAGTCCAAAACCACGTACAAAGGTCATACCAATATTTCCGTTTTTTCCATATCGTTCCACTACTGCCAGTTTGATCACATCCTGTTGCGGATCGGTGCAAACTCTTCCATCTTTTACTGGTAATCTTGCGCGATCGCGACGATTGATGATTTGGTCAGGAAGGATTTGGATAACGTTCACGGTAACGGCATTGCTTGAGGCGATCAAATGGTAATCTGTTGCCTGTTTGCCGCGCCTTAACTCCACAGTATGGCGTAGCCAGTGCGGATAAACCACTGCCGGTGGATGAACGGTCAGATTACCGTCTTCTGCAACCAGTTGACCCTTGAAGTACACTTGAGCCGGCTGGAGGGGGTATAGACTATCTGTCAGGATGATGTCCGCCCAGCGACCAGGAGTGATGCTTCCAAGTTCATGGTCTAAACGAAAGTGGGTTGCAGCGTTAAGGGTGGCTAACTGGATGGCTTGAATGGGGGGCATACCCAAGGCGATGGCTTTATTGACCATGTAATCAATGTGCCCTTCGCTGACCATTTCGTTGGGATGTTTGTCATCGGTGCACATCATCCAGTGACGGGTATCTGTTTGATGGATAACAGCGCCGCGAATCAGAGCCTCCAGATTGCGCTCGGTGCTGCCTTCGCGCACCAGAACAGCCATTCCCAGCTCGTTGCGGGTCATGGCTTCTTCAAAGGTCACACATTCGTGGTCATCCATCAGCCCTCCACAGGCATAGGCGGTCAAACGTTCACCGGATAGTCCAATGGCGTGTCCATTAGCGATTTTCCCTAAATTAAGAGCTGCTTCAACTTTGGCAAAGTATTCAGGGTGTAATCCTAAAATTTTTGAAGGGTCAAGCTCCCCCAAACTGACAGCCTCTTTCCATTTCAGGATTCTTCTGACTTCTTCCAGTCCTAATTCTCCACCAGTGGTCTCAAGACCTGGGGCAGTTGGAACACGCGAGGATACCTCCAGATAAATGTGACAGGGGAGTTGTTCACTTCCCAGCAGTAATGCCTCCATACCGGCGTAACCAGCGACATTGGAGATTTCCATTGGATCGGCAAATACCGCCGTTGTTCCGTGCGGTACAATCAATTCTGCCATGCCTTGTGGGGTAAGCAATGTTGAATCAATGTGCACATGGGTGTCAATCAAACCGGGGATAGCATATTTTCCTTTTCCGTCTATGTACAGTGTTGCCTCTGCATTTTTGGGGGCGCGGAAGGTAACCACACGACCGTTCTTGATGCCAATTGCGCTGTCTATGAGATCTCCTGTGTAAACATTGACGATTTTGATGTTTTCAATCACAGTATCAAAAGGCAAGCAGCCAAGCGCAGCTTCGACCAGTTCAATCCGTTGGTGTATATTCATGATGGAGGTTGAGCTCCTTATAGATTCGCAATGGAAAATGTACTTAGCAGAGTGAGTTCATGTAAAATCATAGCAACTTGATGATGTATGATATAAGTGTCTTGTATCACCTCTTTTGATAATAATTTTCCTTACATTAGTGACGGGCGATTTTTCACTTTTTGAGGAGTGAAGTTGAACCAACAGATTCCTGAAACCTCTCTGATCCTGGTTGCAGTTCTCCCGGCTCCGCGTGATCTGGAAATTGCACGGGTACTTGGTTGGTATCGTATGCCGTTGCGCTCTGCGCCAAAGGTGGTCAATGTGGATTATCTGGCGTTTTATCAACCCGCTGCTTTTGGCGAAGCGCACCGCTGGCAGATTGAATATTATGCGGCGGTGCGCGGGCATGAGCTGACCACGCGGTTGGAGCTTTTCAAAGATGAACCCAAACATCCGCGCGCTCATGAAGAATATTATAAGGTTCAGCTTGGACCATTACAACAACTCGAGAGACCAATTCTCTCAAGGCGATGGCGGAGGTTAACCTTTCTCTACACAACGGGAGCGCTGTTTGTAAAAGCTAGTACAGTAGAGGAACTGGTTGTTCGCTCGGAAGAGCGCGCCGTTTTATGGCATTCGCTACGAGAGCGAGCGATCAATGCCTTGGCATATCGGGCGCAAGAACTGCCCGAACTTGCGCTTGACCCGGCGCTTTTGCTCATGTTGGGTGATTTCAGCAAGTTAAAAGAGCTTCCGGCAGATATGTACCGGATAGATTGAAATAAATCGTCAGGCGGTCGCCTGGCAAAACGTCAGCGAATTTCTTCCTCTGAAAGTCCAAGCACTGCTTCGGCATCGGAAATGCATTCTTTTGGGTGGTCTTTAATGATTACTTCGATACGCGTTGCGTTTTCTCTTTGTCCGACGGCAGGATATTGATAAACAACCAGCACCTCCATGTTGGTGGTGGTGTCGCGCCAGGTTTCCACCTGAAAGATTAGTTCACCAATCTTCTTTTCGCTCACAAAGCGCTGCCACGTATCTGGTACACCCATGCCAAGGTTGGCTTCCAGCGTACAGTTGAATTTTCGGTGGTTGAGCCTATATATTACTTGCCCTTCGCTGTTCACACTTTCGTAAGGATCCCTGGCTGCTTCCCATATTGAAGGATCATAAGTCAGGTAAAGGTTGGTAAAAACGCCAATCTGTGCCTTTTCGTATGTTATTTTTGGTTGTATCAGGGTGGGCGTGGGGGCTTCAGGCGTATCTGTTTGTTGAAGGAAGCTTTCTGAATTGGTTGGCGTAGTAAGTTCTTTGGAAACAGCCGTATTCTCTTCACCGGATGAGAGCGGCAGGTTGCAGGCAAGGCTTGCAATTGCCAGAACCAGGAAAACAACCAGTAATTTTTTGGTCATTGCTTATTTTGCTCCACTCTTTTCTGAATATTTGGTCGTTAATGTATAACGCTATAACAATAAGTTTACACCGAGGTTATTCCCATGATGGAAGATAGTGTGGTGAAAGTTTGCATACTCAGGACTCTTTCTATAGTATACATGGTGATGAAACTGCCTATTTTTTGTATAGCTATAAGAAAAGTGACCTTAACAACAACCCCAGTATGGCATACAAGCTGCCTCTATATAAGTCAAAGGGCTAAATAGAGAATTTAGGTTGACAGTGCTGGTAAAATATTCGCAGATAAGAGTGATAAAACAATTGATGATGTGTGCGGAGGAAGTTATGAAAACTTTAATTAAGAATGGGACGTTGATTACCGCCTCAGAGACGTTTCAGGCGGATATTCTTGTTGACTCGGAAAAGATCATTCAGGTCGGTGTAGACTTAAAGGTGGGGGAAGATGTTGAGACGGTGGATGCCAGTGGAAAACTGGTCATGCCGGGCGGGGTAGATCCGCATACACATTTTGATTTGCCCATGTTCAATACCGTTTCTTCAGATGATCACTATACCGGACACAAGGCGGCTGCTTTTGGGGGGACAACCACAGTAATTGATTTTGTTCCTCATGAAGCCGGATCGCTCAAAGAGAACATAGATGTTTGGCATGCCAAAGCGGATGAGAAGGCGGCGATTGATTTCAGCTTCCACATGAATATCACCCGTTACAGTGATCAGGTGCTGGCAGAGATTCCATCTCTCTTGAAAGAGGGTATTACCAGTTTGAAAGTGTTTATGGCTTATGAACACATGAAACTATCCGACGGACAAATTTTTGAGATCATGCGGCTGGCTCGAGAGCATCAGATGCTGACCATGCTTCATGCAGAAATGGGTGATGTAATAGATTTTCTTATTCTCGAGGCGCTGGCTGCGGGCAATACCAGTCCTGAATGGCATGCGCTCACCCGTCCGGCATGGGGTGCAGTTGAGGCAACATTGCGCGGCATTGCTATTGCGGCGCAGGCTGAGGCGCCGCTCTATGTAGTGCATATGAACGCCGGCGGTGAGGTAGATATGCTGGCATATGCGCGGCAGAAAAAATTGCCTGTGATGGGTGAAACCTGCCCTCAATACTTATTCTTTACGATTGAGGATTTACGGCGTCCGGACGGCGCAAAGTGGGTGTGTTCACCGCCCATGCGCACCGCTGAAGATAATCGGCGGCTGTGGGAGGGGTTGAGCGACGGCACGCTGCAAACAGTGGGTACGGACCATTGCCCGTTCTTTTATGATGGGACGAAGCCTGTTCTGTATGAAGGAAAAGAAATCGCTATTCCTGGAAAGGAATTGGGTAAGGGTGATTTTACGAAAATACCCAACGGTTTACCAGCGGTTGGTGACCGTCTGCCGATTTTATGGACATACGGAGTAGGCAAGGGAAGGATTACAGCCAATCAGTTTGTAGCTTTGACCAGTACGAACCCAGCAAAAATTTTTGGTTTGTATCCACAAAAGGGTTCTTTAGTGCCTGGAGCGGATGCGGATATTGTCATTTGGGATCCAGAGCGCCGTCTAACCTACGGCGCGGCGGTAGCACAGCATCGCACTGATTACAATTTATTCGAAGGTTGGGAACTGGTTGGTTTTCCTGAAAAGGTGTTCCTGCGAGGACATCTGATTGTGGATCGCGGAAAGTGGCTGGGTAGAGCCGGCATGGGGCGCTTCCTGCATCGTCAGCCTTTTAATGAGCTGGTTTGACCTATAGGGTTTAGACCATTCATGCTGATTATTGGATTAATTGGATTTTTACTGCTTGCGGGTGTGGCTGTTCTCATCACTTTTCGCACGCGCGGCGGTATGGGTGTGGCTTGGCTGGTTGCAGTGGTTGCTGCGCTGATTGTCTGGGTAGCGGTATTCGTTTTGCGCTGGCAACCTGGAATTTCTCTCCATTTGCAGGATTGGCGACCGGGAGAGGAGCGGCTTTCTACACTGGTCTTTCAATTTGATAGTATTTCCTGGCCTTATGCTTTTGCACTGGCGAGCCTGTTGTTAGGCGTGTTATTAACCGCCTCTGCCCGTATGCAGCAACTTTCCAGTCCATGGGTCTGGGCGGGCAGTATGGGGGTAACCGCCGCTGGCATTTCTACTGTTCTGGCAGTGACCCCGCTGGCGGTTATCCTGTCATGGACGTTGGTGGACCTCATTGAGCTGGGTGTCTTGCTCGGTTCACGGCTACAACGCGCGTTAACACAGCGCGTTGTTTTATCCTTTTCTGCCAGATTGGCAGGGACTCTGGCTATGATGGGGGCTGTGTTGTACAGTGATTATCTAGGAAAGCCAATGACATTGTCAGAATTTGACGAGCGAGCGGGTATCTTCCTGTTGCTGGCAGCGGGTTTACGTGTGGGGGTATTGCCGCTACATTTGCCGTTTACGAACGAGCCGCCTCTTCGGCGTGGATTGGGAACTGTGCTTCGGCTGGTTGTTCCAGCCTCTGGACTGGTCGTTTTAGGACGTCTCCCACCAGCCGTGGTTTCTCCACAACTGGCGCCTTATTTCCTGCTGTTCACCTCGCTGGCGGCACTCTATGGCGCAATCATGTGGCTGACAGCGAAGGACGAACTGGCTGGCAGACCTTACTGGTTGATTTCGCTTGCAGGGATTGCAGTTGCCTGTGCTGTACGCGGCAGACCGTCAGCAGCGCCAATCTGGGGAATAGCGATGATCCTGACAAGCGGTTTACTGTTTCTTTACTCTTTTCGTCAGCCACGGTTGTTTCTTATTCCGGCTCTGGCGTTTCTAGGGTTGAGCGGGTTGCCTTTCACGCCGCTTGCCAGTGGGATGAGGGGATTGGTTGTCTTGCCATTCAATGCGCTTGACGTGGTTTTGATGATGGCATTCAGCCTTTTGCTCACCGGTTTTGCTCGACACGCCATTTCCGTAAGAGCGTCCATGGAAGAACTTGACCGTTGGGTTCAGGTGGTTTATCCGTTGGGATTATTCTGGCTGGCACTTTCGTTCTGGTTGATTGGTTTATTTGGCTGGCAGGGTTCGTTGACGATTGAAAACTGGTGGGTGAGTTTGATCTGCGTCCTGTTGTCGTTTGGGCTGGTTGTTCTGATACGTCATGGGAAGCTGGTATTCGCAGATCAAGAGAAAACAGGATGGTTTTTGCTGCTCCTTAGACCGGTTGGCAGAGTGTTAGCATCTGTCTTTCGCCTAGATTGGCTGTATATGTTGATCGCATTTGTGTTTCGTCTGGTTCAGGGTGTTGTACATTTTTTGACGGTTCTCTTAGAGGGAGAGGGCGGAGTTTTGTGGACATTGTTGCTTTTGACACTGCTGATTTCGATTTTCTATTCCGGAAGCCTGCCGTGATCCTGCAGCAACAGTTTGACATGATCCCGATTCTCATCTTGATGGTGACGACCATATTGGTATCCGTCAGCCGTCCTTGGCGGTATACGATTCTGGCACTGGTAGCTCAGTATCTCTCAGTTGCCTGGTTGGTTGCAATGGTCTGGCCTATCGGATTGGCGGCGGTCAAACTGGTGGTAGGCTGGATGTCTTCTGCCATTCTAGGTGCAACCCAGACGGATAAAGAAGATGGAGAAAAAGGCGGGTTTGTTGTGCAGGGGTTTTTATTCCGTCTTTTTGCGATTGGCGTGGTCTGGCTGGTGGTTTTTTCGGTTACACCGTTTGTTGATAATTGGTTTAGCGCCCCCGTGCATCTTTTGTGGGGTAGCTTGTTGTTGATTGGTGTTGGATTGTTGCAGATGGGAGTAAGTGGCGAGCCATTTCGCATTTTCGTCGGATTGTTAACTGCTCTGGCGGGGTTTGAGATTTTGTATGCTTCGGTCGAGAGTTCCGTTCTGGTGGCAGGGCTTTTAGCAATTGTCAACCTGGGACTGGCGTTGGCTGGTTCTTATTTGATGGTTGTGAATACGTTGGAGGAACTCTAGATATGAGTGCGGCATTATTGTGGATTGGCGTTCCCCTGATGGCTGCAATGGTCTTCTGGTTTCTAAGAAGGCAGAAATTATTGTGTATTCTGGCAATTGGCGCGCTTAATCTCTTGCTGGCTTTGCTTGCCTGGAAGTTACCCATTGGAGGCGTGATAAACTTTCTGGGTTTGTCCATAGAATTGAAAGCAGTATGGACAATCCTGGGACGAAGTTTTGTGTTTGGGTCGGGAGACCATTCTTTCTTAATGTTAATCTTTGGCATGGGTGCTTTCTGGTACATTGGCGCCGGTGTTGCAAAAGTTGGGCGCACATTTGCACCCTTGGGACTGGCAGTGCTCGCGTTTCTGGTGGCAGCGCTGGCTGTTCAGCCTTTTTTGTATGCGGCGCTGTTCATTGAGGCAGCGGTGTTATTCACTGTTCCAATGCTCGTCCCTCCCGGTCAGCAGCCCGGTAAGGGTATATTGCGTTTTGTCATTTTTCAAACGATGGCAATGCCATTTATTATGTTTGCTGGTTGGATTGCTACCATTGTTGAAGCGAATCCCACCGATCAACGGTTGCTCTTGCAGGCTGTTCTCTTTATGGCATTGGGGTTTGCGTTTTGGTTAGCTGTGTTCCCATTTTACTCTTGGGTACCGTTATTGACTGGCGAAGTGAACCCGTACGTGGCGGGTTTCGTTTTGAATTTCTTCCCAACCATTGTCTTCCTGTTGAGTCTGGATTTTCTCAACACGTTTGCCTGGTTGAGAGAATTCAGTTTGTTGTATGTCGCTCTGCGCCTGATTGGGGCGGTTATGGTTGTGCTTGGGGGAATTTGGGTGGCTTTTGAGCGTGAGCTTGCCCGAATGTATGGCTATGCAGTGATTATGGAAAATGGTTTTTCATTGCTAGCGCTGAGCCTGCACAGTCGCGTGGGGCTGGAAATTTTCACCACCCTGTTTTTGGGTCGCCTGTTATCGTTAGTGGTGTGGGGATTAGCGCTTGCAATTCTTTCCGGGCAAAGGAGGGTAACGCTGGATGATGTTGAGGGTTTGTTGTACAGTAAACCGGTAACTGCAGGGGCAATTTTGGCTGGTTGTCTTTCAATTGCAGGGTTGCCTTTGCTGGCTGTCTTTCCAATGCGTTTGTTTTTGTTGGAGCAACTTGTTAAAGTGGCTCCTGTAACTGTACTTTGGGTCTTTATTGGAAACATCGGTTTGTTTGTGGCTGGCTTGCGATTGGTAAGCAGTATGGCACGATCAGATCAGGGGGCTCAATTTGATGAAAAAGTAATTCCCGCAGTGTTTATGGCTTTGGGGACGCTTGCTATCATTGTTGTGGGAGTTTTCCCAGGGTGGCTGACGAGAAATCTAGTTGGTTTATTAGATGCCTTTGAGCGTTTGCAATAGAAGCCCAAAGAAGGTAAACTACTTCTAGGTCACTCCCATCTGAGAGTTTTAGGCAAACTGACATAAAGAGGCAAAAGATGGACTTGGAGCAGATCGTTAAGAAACTAGAATGGCTGGATGATGAGCGCCGCAAGGATAAAACGGTCATTGCAACGTTAGAGGAACGAGTTGCGGCATTAGAAAATATAACTTCGACTCAATTGCAACACATCAAGGAGTTGAGTGGTGAAACAGCGCGCCTTTCAGCATTGATTGCTCGCTTTGATCAACTAGATTCAGCAATTGCAGCATTGCGGGTTGAAATCTCGCGTTCGATTGAAACAATCGAAAAACAGCGCAGCGATCACGAGCGCGAGATGGAGAAAGTTTGGCGGGGGGAATTGGAGACAATTAACAAAAATATAGGTGAGCTTCGTAAGTTGCAAGATGCGGTTACCGAATTAAAAAAAGGTCTTCAGGCACGCGTGGAAGAGGAATTGCGTCTCTCGCGCTTGATAGATGAGGTTAGCAAGAAGTTTGAGGAAAACAGCCGGGCAGATGAGGAAAGCCGCCGCGCTCTCCGTCTGTTAGACGAAGGCAGACGACAGGATGCCAAACGTTTGACTGATCTTCAGGGTGAGACCACCGCTTTGCGTAGACGTCAGGATGAACAGCGCGGCAAACTGGATTTGATAGAAGATAGTTTACGGAAACAGGAATTACGCCTCGGAGAGTTGCAGGCGGCTGAAAGTGAGCGCAGGCAAACCCAGATGGCATTTATCGAACGGTTGAATCTTCAGTCGGTGGAACGGGATCGGATTTGGAAAGAATGGGAAACCAAGTTCGGCGAGGTGGAAAAACTTTCAGGAGATTTGCAAGCGCATGTGCAGACAATGGAAACGCTTCAGCGTTCTATTCGCCGCTCGCAAGAGGGATTGGATGAGGTGACGCAACGTTTTGAACGACGCATTAACGAAATAACAGAAATGCAGCGTCTGGTTGAAGACCGTTTTCGTCAGGAGTGGGTATCGTTTAAGGCAGACGATCAGAAACGCTGGACAAACTACGCTCTGATTCAGGAAGAAAATCAGCGTGAACTAGGGCGGCGATATGAAAAATTAAGTGAGCGGCTGACTGTCCTTGAAGACCTGTCGCACGATCTGCAGGATACGCTTCATCAGGTTACAGAAGAAACCCAAAAACGTTTGCAGGATCTGGCAGCCACTGCTCAACAGTGGCTGGAGGATTATGAACGTAACTTTGGGCGCTCTCAACACTAAACCAGGATCCTAAATTATGCGGGTGGTGGGAACTGCTGGACATGTAGATCATGGCAAATCCAGTCTGGTAATGGCACTGACGGGGATCAACCCGGATCGTTTGAAGGAAGAGCAACAACGCGAGATGACCATTGATCTCGGTTTTGCCTGGTTGTCGTTACCTGATGGCGAGGAAGTCGGGATTGTGGATGTACCAGGACATCGAGACTTTATTGAGAATATGCTGGCAGGTGTGGGGGGAATTGATGCGGTTTTGTTCGTTGTGGCGGCGGATGAGGGAGTGATGCCGCAGACCCGTGAACATCTGGCGATCTTGGATATTTTGCAGGTGCAGTCGGGTGTTATTGTTTTGACCAAGATTGACCTAGTTAACGACCCCGAGTGGTTGGAACTGGTTGAAATGGATATTCGTGAGGCGGTGTGCGGCACAGTTCTGGAAAGAGCGCCGCTCGTACATGTCTCATCAAAAAGTGGTAGCGGATTGGATAAATTGAGAAGCATTCTGAAGGAGGTTTTAGCTGAGCGACCGCCGCGCCCCGATTTAGGACGTCCGCGCCTGCCGATTGACCGGGTGTTTACTATTGCCGGTTTTGGCACGGTTGTGACGGGTACATTAAGTGATGGTTGCCTGAAGGTTGGAGAAGAGGTCGAGATTTTGCCCAGCGGTTTGCGCGGACGGATTCGTGGTTTGCAAAGCCATAAACGCAAAGAAATCAAAGCTATTCCGGGAAGCCGTACGGCGGTAAATATCAGCGGGGTGGATGTGGGCGAAGTACGGCGTGGCGATGTGCTGGTTCATCCAGGCGACTATCGTCCTACCACGCTGTTGGATGTGCATTTTCGGCTGTTGTCGGATATTTCACTGCCATTACGTCATAATGCAGAGGTGAAACTGTTTCTTGGCGCTGCTGAGGTGGTGGCACGGGTGCGTCTGCTGGGTGAAGAAGAAATTCAACCGGGAAAAGAGGGCTGGCTGCAACTGGAGTTGAAATCCCCGGTTGTAGCTGTGCGAGGCGATCGTTATATTTTGCGCCGACCTTCACCTGGAGAAACTTTAGGCGGCGGGGTAGTCCTTGACCCTCATCCACAAAAGAGACACAAACGCTTCGATGGAGCGGTTCTCCGTGCGTTAGAGGCAATGCACAGAGGATCGCCGGATGAAGTGCTTTTGCAGACTTTGCAGGTATTGGGGGCTGTGCCGTTGCGCGAATTGTTCCAGCATGTTCACCTCTCTGAAGGAGATGCTCTGAAGGCTATTCAGCATCTTATCGCTGAGGGACAGGTGCTTCAGCTAGAAGAGGGTGAGATAACAGCGGAAGCGGATATACTTGTGATGGCGCGATCTGAATGGGAACGGAAACAACAGCAAGCTATTGATGAGCTGGCACAGTATCACAAAGCGTTCCCTTTGCGCTCCGGGATGCCGCGCGAGGAATTGAAAAGCCGTCTCAAAGCCTCGCAACGCTGGTTCAATGCGGCGTTAAGGCGCTGGGTAGCTGAAGAAAGCATTAGAGATAATGGCGCACAGGTTGCTTTGTGCGGACATATTGTTCACCTAAATGTCCAGCAGCAGAGCGCGGTGGATGCTTTGTTGCGCCGCTTTTCTGCTGCGCCGTTTTCACCGCCAACGGTGAAAGAATGCCGCGAGGCTTTAGGGGACGAGCTCTACAATGCGTTGGTCGAAATGGGGGAATTGGTTCCGGTTTCTGCTGAGGTGGTTTTTCGCAAGATGGAATATGACCTGCTAGTAAGCGAAACAAAGAAACATTTTGTTACTGCAGAAACGCTCACCGTAGCGCAGTTTCGAGACCGTTTCAATACCAGCCGACGCTATGCTCTGGCGTTTTTGGAGCATCTGGACGCGCAGGGAATAACAGTCCGAGAGGGGGACGTACGCCGTCTGGCGGAAAGATAGTCACCCAGATTGTAATGCATTTGCATTATTGTAATGCATTTATGAATTTATGATGGGAGATTTTTTAAGATTCAGATAGTTGACATTTGTTACTGATTTCATTATAATAAAATTAATTAGTTATAATAACTAATTAAATATTTTCTTAATTTCCCCGACTCAAAAGTTTTTACTAATGGTTCAACATCGTCATATTAATCACAATGACATGCGAAACCGAAATCTGGCGCTTATTCTTAATTACCTGCACCAGAACGGCCCAATTTCGCGTACTGATCTCTCGCTCCAGACCGGCATAAATAAGGCTTCAATTTCTACAACGGTTCGAGAACTGATTAACCGTGGAATTGTAATTGAAACGGGTGTCAAAGGTGGTGTTCGAGAAGTGGGACATCCGTCCATCAATCTTATCGTTAATCCGGATGCTGGGCGGGTCATTGGAGTGGAGGTTGAACCAGATTGTGTTTCGGCAGTCATTTCAGATATTGCTCTTCATTTTCTGTGGCGCAGGCAAGTGGAAATTAATAACCTTCAGGATAGCCAGTCTGTATTTGCTGTTGTGCGAGAAGTTACCCATCAAGCCTGTACTGAAGCGCGTAGCTATGGGTTGCCGATTTTAGGTTTAGGGCTTGGGGTTCCGGGTTTGGTTGATATTGATGCAAACATCCTACTTTTGGCGCCCGAATTAGGCTGGCGCGATGTTGACCTGAATCCATTGATGGCAGATTGTCCAGATATTCGCTTTTTTACAGGCAATGAAGCTCATATGTCTGCATTAGGTGACTGCTATTTTGGAACATCCAGGGAGTCAGTTTTAACCGTGTATATCAGTTGGGGTTTGGGTATTAGTGGTGGAATTATGGTTAATGAGGACGTTGTACCAGGAGGACTTGGACTGGCTGGTGAAGTTGGGCACATTACGCTTGATCCAAATGGTGAAAGATGTGCTTGCGGTAACATTGGATGCTGGAATACACTTGTGAACCAGCGATCTATTTTTCGCCGTATCCGGGAACGTCTTGATGCAGGTCATTCTTCTATCCTGAATGATTGGAGCGCGGCTGGGCAACTTTCTTGGCGCCTAGTTGTTCAAGCTGCCCAACAAGGTGATGCTGTGGTTTTGGACGCGTTGCGCGAGGCAGGACACTGGATGGGGATTGGAATAGCCAGCCTGATCAACTTGCTGAATCCAGAATTTGTTATTTTGGGTGGGCCCCTGAGTCAGTTTTTTGATTTTCTCTATCCAGTTATTCGCGCAGAGGTAGATGAGCGTACCATGAAATGGCAGCGTGACGCATGTCAAATTGTGTCTTCCTGTTATCACCAAGATGCCTGTCTGGTAGGCGCAGTTGCTACCGTTATATGGAACATATTGAATAACCCCGAAGAGAGCATTCCTCAGTTGAGCAAGCGAAAAAGGGTTAGTGTATGATTCGCTTGGTTGAATGGCAATCCTTTGTGCGAGCTCTTGATTTCACACAGTTATATTACCCATTGCCATTCATTCGGAAATATCAAAACTTTTTTACTCTTCCCAACGGCGTCGAATTTGAGTGTTTAACAGCTAAATGGGGAAAAGAAAAACCAGTTCACCTGAGAGTTGAGGTTATCTTTCCCGATGTGTTGCGTCTTCGAATGCGGCAGGGATGCATTATGGAACGTCCAAGTGATATCCTGGTTCAGGATCACTGGGAAGCTCCGCTATTTCATTTGCAAGAATCCGAGAGTTTTTTGCGGTTATATACTAAGCGTCTTATAGTGGATTTTCCACGCGAACCCTGGCAAATGAAAGTGTATGATAGAGCCGAAAGTAAGCAACCCTTCTTTGAGCAACAGATAGCAGACCGATGTTATGGTCCTGCTTATGAGGTGCCGCCAATTGGCTTTAATGAGCAGAATGGCTTGCTCAATGTGGTAGAAAGCATTGCCGTTTCGCCGGGTGAGGCATTGTATGGATTTGACGAAAAATTTACCTCACTGAACAAATGGGGGCAGGAATTTGTTTCCTGGGCAGTAGACTGTGGCAATGTCAGCAGTTATCGCTCGTACAAGAATGTTCCATTCTGGATGAGTTCCAGAGGATATGGTGTTTTCGTACATACTACCTGCCCGATAGTCTTTCGAATTGGGAGCGAGTCGGCGCTTTCTTATACGTTTCATGTGCTGGCTGATGAACTGGATTATTTCCTGATTTATGGGCCAAAGTTTAAGGATATTTTACGCCGTTATGCTGATCTGACCGGGCACGCTCCAGTACCGCCGAAATGGTCTTTCGGCTTTTGGCTTTCGCGTTGTGGATATAAGAGTCAACGGGAAGTAGAAGGCATAGCGGCAGAGCTTAGGGAAAGAGGATTTCCATGCGATGTGATTTCGCTGGATCCATGGTGGATGGGAGAAGGACCTTGGACAACCTTTGAATGGGATAAATTCAATTTTCCTGATCCTGAAGGGATGATCCGCCTCTTAAAAGAGCAGGGAATACGCACCTGTTTATGGATTCATCCCTATTTGCCGGAAGGCAGTCTTGTATGTAAAGAAGCACAAGCAAGAGGCTATCTGATAAAACGAGCGGAAGGTACCCCTAGCCCTGTTAAGGAACCCTTCAGTGGTACGGAACTTTATGCAGTAGACTTCACCAATCCAGAAGCGATTGCCTGGTTTCAGTCCATTCTGGAAAACCTGATGGCTATGGGGGTGGCTGTCTTTAAGACAGATTTTGGTGAGCAGGCACCAGTAGATGCTGTGTATGCGGATGGGAGAAGTGGCTTGGAGATGCATAATCTCTACCCACTGCTGTATAATCGCACGGTTTTTGAATTAACTCGTCGGCGGCAGGGACGAGGTCTGGTCTGGGGGCGTTCTGCTTACGCCGGTTCTCAGCGTTATCCCGTTCAGTGGGGCGGGGATAGTTATGCCAGCTTGGATCAGATGGCATGTCAGATTCGCGGTTTGCTCAGCTATGGAATGTCGGGAGTACCGTTTTGTGGTCATGATGTAGGCGGCTTTGACTATCCGCCTCAAGCTTTTGATACCAGTAGTGTCATTGATTATCCACTGGATGCAGAGGTCTATGTTCGTTGGTTACAGTTTGGGGTATTTTCATCTCACCTGCGCGCACATGGGAAGCAGCCGCGTGAGCCATGGTGGTATGGGGAGCGAGTCAGCCAGATTGCCAAGGACTATCTGAGACTGCGGTATCGGCTGTTGCCTTATATATACACGGAGGCTGTCCAATCCAGTCGCAAAGGTTTGCCAATGGTGCGCCCTCTTGTACTGGAATACCAACATGATCGGAATACTTATAACATTGATACGCAGTATTTGTTTGGATCGGCTTTTCTGGTCGCGCCTGTGACCAATCGAATCGGGTGTATTCCTGTTTATCTACCGCCAGGGGACTGGGTGGATTTCTGGAAAAAGCACCTCTGTAAAGGAGGGCGCTGGATCAAGGTTGAAGCATCGCTAGACGTGATTCCGTTGTGGATCAAGCGTGGTAGCATTTTACCCTTGGGTCCAGAGATGGATTATGTGGATCAAAAGGCCCTTGATCCACTAACGCTTGAGCTCTATTACCCTCGAGGGAAGAAATATCTGACGATTGAGGATGAAGACCGTCCACCTGTGCATGTGGAATACGTTTGTAAATCCGATTCAATGAGGGTTCGGGTCAGCCCTGTTATTGGGCGGGTGGAATTGGTTATCTATGGGCTTAGGGTTTGTTCCGCGTTGTTGAATGATAAGCTCTTGCCGCTAAAGGAGATTGACTCGGGTTTCAAGATTTCCTGTGATGGACGAGAGGGTCTTGAGATTCTGTTCTTAACCGGTTAGATCTGTTGGAAATCCTGATTAGACTGCAGAAATGGAAAGGAGGTGCGCGCGCTGAACAATATCAAGCTCTATCTGTTACCCATGATCAAAATATTTTTGAAACAAACTTAATTTTTTGAGGAGGATATTGCGATGTCCAATATTCCAGCAGGACAAGAACGAAAAGTTGAATTTTTGGGAGGGGCTTCTATTGATGGAACACCGGTTGCCTACATTGTGGTGTTGGCAGCGGTTGTAGCAGCGTTGGCTTTTATTCCCTTCTCGGTTGTCATGGCTTCGGGCGGCTCGTTTCCGATGAGTCAGGGGGTGTTTAGTCTGGTAGGATGGGTGCTTGGTCCAATTGCTGGCGCAGTTGCTAGCGGCATTGGCACTCTGATTGGCGTATTCATTGCGCCCCATACCGCCGGAGTAGCTCCAGTCTCTGTTTATGGTGCGATTGTTGCCAGCTTTGCCGCAGGATGTATGGTCACTGGTGACAAGCGCAGAGGTTGGTGGTTGATACCAGGCATTCTGGCGATTCTGTCTTCACTATACTATGCCGGACGCGCGTTATTCATTAACGGCGTCAGCCCATTGTGGGTGCTTTTGGGCTATCTCGTTGCGTGGGTGGGTATTTTGCTATATTTACTGCCTACACGTATCCTGTTTGCAAAGTGGATTGCCAGCAAAAATGCCGGTTTGGTGGCTTTGGGCGCTTTTCTGGGCACATTTGCCAGTTTTGCAGTGAGCCACGTTGCTCAGACTGCCATCACTTACCACATGTTCAACTGGCCAGAGGAGGTTTGGCAATTGCTGGCAGGACTTATTCCAATTGAATACCTCTCCCGCTGTTTGATTGGCGCTGTAATTGGTGCCGGCGTCATCGTGGGGTTGCGCGCAATTGGTTTGGTCAAACCAGCCCACGCCACCTACTAAACTACTTATTTGTTTGTTGGACGCCCGAGCCTCGAACGGGCGTCCAACTGTAATCTGAGGGCTTTTGAATGGAGTATTCATGAGTGAACCTATTGCTATACTTGATAAAGTTTCTTATCAGTATCCGCGTTCCAGTAATTTTGTTTTGAGCAACATCTCTCTAGAGATTCATAAGGGAGAATTTTTAGGAATCATTGGACCAACAGGTGCTGGTAAAACTACATTGTGTCTTGCTTTAAATGGGATAGT
>Ga0209162_1000446_pt1 | contig 45569 bp, 50 predicted proteins | sample YNPNPMetaG_FD_187121 | JGI IMG/M metagenome (GOLD analysis project Ga0209162, IMG submission 187121) | Anoxygenic and chlorotrophic microbial mat microbial communities from Yellowstone National Park, USA - YNP NP MetaG (SPAdes) (version 2) ...
TGCGCGAGCGCGACGCCAAAGATCGCGGTCGGCATACTGTTCTCCAGAATCAGCGCGCGGCGAGTGCTGAAATGCCGTACAGCAGCGTCATCGTGATCGCGTAAAAGATGACGATTTGTCCAAATTCGTACAGCGAGATCGTCGTGCGCGCCATCGCGGTAAATACCATACACGGCACCAGCACGTACAGCGCGAATCGCGACAGGGTCTTGAGATCGAGCGACAAAAAGCGTTGCGCGACATAGCCAACGGCGACCATCACAAAGACCGGCAAGATGACGCGCGTGAAGATCGCGAGCAAGGTGTCCACGTTGAATCCTCGAAGAATTTTCTTGCGATTGTATGTGTAGTGAGTTGGATAGTCAAATAGTCGTTAGTCGGATAGTCGCATAGTCGGTTGTCACGCGTTAGCGCGATTGGTGTTATAATGAGTTGAGCAGCATCAATCTGAAATCGGCAATCTAAAATCGGAAATGAGGTTGAGATGCCACGTTACGCGCACATTATCGGCTGGGGTATGTACGCGCCGCCGAACATCGTCACGAACGATGATCTCGCGAAAAAGATGGACACGACGGATGCGTGGATTCGCGAGCGCACCGGCATCGCGCAGCGGCACGTCGCGTCCGAAAAAGAATCTACCGCCGCGATGGCGATTTACGCGGCGCGCGCCGCCATCGAACGCGCGAACATCAACCCGATGGAAATTGATTTGGTCATCGTGGCAACCGTGACACCCGAGTATCCGTTTCCCGCGACCGCGTGCCTGGTGCAATCGGCGATTGGCGCCGAGCGCGCCGGCGCGTTCGATCTGGAGGCGGGCTGCTCGGGCTTTGTCTACGGACTGGCGACGGCGGCGGGAATGATTCGCGGCGAGATGCACAACACGATTCTCGTCATCGGCGTCGAGACGCTGTCGCGCATTGTGGATTGGAACGATCGCGCGACGGCGGTGCTATTTGGCGATGGTGCCGGCGCGGCGATTTTGCGCGCGAGCGAAAAACCGGGCGGAGTGGTGGCGTCGGTCTTAGGCGCGGACGGTTCGGGGGGCGAGTTGCTGATTTTGCCGGCGGGTGGCGCGCGTCATCCAGCTGGACCGGAAACCGTGCTGTCGAAAATGCACTATGTTCGGATGAACGGACGCGAGGTGTATCGTTTTGCGACGCGCGTGATGGCAGAAGCCGCGCAAATCGTCGTCAAGCGCGCGGGATGGTCGCTGGAGCAGATTGATTTGTTCATTCCGCATCAAGCGAACGTGCGCATCATCGAGAGCGCGGCAAAGGCGTTGAAACTTGCATCGGACAAGGTGTTTGTGAATTTGCAAAACTATGGCAACACCTCTGCCGCGTCCATTCCCATTGCGTTGTGCGAGGCGGTGGACGCAGGCAAGGTCGAGCCGGGCGATCGTTTGGTGTTGGTGGGATTTGGCGCGGGGCTAACGTGGGCGGCGTGCGCGATTCAGTGGACGGCGGAGAAGCCGGGCGCGATTCCGATTCCGCGCGCGGCGACGAGCCGATTGCGCTACATTCTGGCGGGACTCAAAGCGCTGGGGTGGCGCGTATTGCGGCGAACCGACGCGACGGTGAGTCAGGTGATGACAGACGACAGATGACAAACAACAGACATCAGAGAGCGGGAGGCGATCTGATGTCTGTTGTTTTTGGAACAGCCGCACACCGTGTAGATGACACAGACAACGATGCCGGCGATGCGATGGCTATCCCCCCTTGCCCCACGTCACTTCGGTGTTCGAGCAGATTCGCTGGGGTTTGGGAGGATCGCTAGGCTTGGGTTCTTCAGGGGGTTCCGTTTCCTTTTCCAAGTCCCTCTTTTCCTCGGAAAGGTATTCTTCGATGAACTGCGCTTTTTTCTCCTGCGAAGCAGTGAACGTGCCTCCGAACTTTAGAGAGGGAAGGTCGAATAGAACGTCCACGATGACCAAGTTCCCTTCCATTAATCGAACATCCCGGATCGTGGCGTTGTTGAACAGTTCGGCCAGCGGGAACGTTGTCCCCTCCAGCGAGCCCTTGGCCAATACAGCATCATCAGCTAGGCGTTTCAATTCAGCTTGGAGCAGTTGTTTCACCTCGGCATCACTAAGCTTCGAAATCTCTTTCGTCGCCACCTTTGCCATCGCGTCCAGCGCTTGTTGGATGAGGTGCTGAGCGAGCGTTCGGACGGCTTCCTCCAGTTGATATTCTGCCTTGTCAGCGAAAGGAGTTGGTTTTTTCCGCCCCTCCAATATCGCGCCCAGATGCCCCGCCGGAGCAACCGACTGACCTTTCATCTTTCGTGCAAATGCTTCGGGTGAAAGCAGTCCGGCTTTGCTCCCCTTTGCCAGCGATTCCGGGCGTACAACCGCAAAAGAGACGCCGGCTTTCGTCAGCAGTTCTTTCAGCCGCGCGGTGTGCAGCGCGCCAACGGTCATCGCCAGTGGTGCGCCGGGGTTTGCCGCCGCCACCTTGAGCATGTTCGCAGCCATCGCATCGCTGCGCTGTGACATCACTTTGAGATTCTCGCGCATCGCCTCCAGGTTCTTCTGTTGCTCCGCCGTCAGTTTTGCGCCTGCTTTTTGCGCCTCTGCCTTGATCTGATCCACCAGTGCGAGCGATTCCTCCGCCGAGGCGATGTTGATTGGATCGCTGAGCCGCGCCCATGTGTCGGCGGTGAATTTGTCAACACTCATCGCGAACTTGAACGCATCGTCGTACTTTTTGCTGTCGTAGAGCGCTTGCCACGCGGTACGCTGCACGTTGTTCATACGGACGCGTGCGATTTGGTAAAGGTAGTCAAGTGGCGCGTCCTCCGCGCCCGCGGGCGGCTCGAAGGCATACAACTTGGCGTCGTCAATTCCGTCAATCACGACGTCCGCGTAAACCAGCCCCATCATCTCCGCGCTGCTGATCGCGCCCTCCTTCAGCGTGGTCAGAATGACATCTTCGCGCGGCGTCATTGGCTGTTTTGCCTGGAAGTAGGGTTTGCGATGCGCCCACGTCAACTTGAGTACACCTTTCTCCGCAGGATGCCCCTCCAGACCGATGTGCTTCAGTCCATAGTCCTCGTACAGGCGACTGAGCATAATCGCGATTTCGACTTGCCCCAAGCGCGAGTCGTGCAACTCTTCAAAGACGAAGATGACGCGTTTGGGATCGCCTTCGACGACTTGCATCACTTTGCCGGCATTCGCAGCGATCTTCTCCGCCATCTGCTTGAGTGTGACCGGCGCGGGGGTCGCGGTCGCCGGAACGCGTGTTGCGGTTGGCGCGCTCGTCGGTGGCACAGTTGTTGCGCTGGGGCGCGCGGGAGGCACAGGCGTACCTGTTGGCAGCGCGAGTGTCGGCGCAGGCGACGGAGAGGGCGCCGCGCACGCACCAAAAATCAGCGCAGAGAGAACAAGCAGTAAGAAGAATTTGCCGTTCATAGTGAAATCCTCCTTTTCATTTCCTCCCGCAGGTTGTGATCAGACCTGCGGGAGGATACGTGAGTTATCCCCCCGACGTCCATGTCGCTTTGACATTTGAGGAGATGTTTTGTGCTGGCGGCGGCGTGCCTTTCGGTGGATCCGGTATCGGCTGGGGCTGCGCTTTCAGATTGCCTCTCGATAGATTCAGCCGCGATTCGAGGTTGCCGGTGAACTTGTCACCGGTCGCCCAAGCGTTGCCTTGCACTTTCCATTTTCCGCCGGAGTCTTCGAACCGAAGCGGGACTTCGACCCTGCCATCTTTGACCACCGGCTCATACACGGAGAATTTTATTTGCGGCTTGAGTTCTGACACTTTGTCTTTGATTGCCTGCATGGTGCCGTTACGAAGATCCACCCCTGTTTTGCCTTCCTTCAAGAGTTCCGCGCTCCTGGTCGCAGCGACGGCGGCGATTTCTCGAATCGTCTCTTCCTGCTTGATCCGTTCCTTGTTTGCAACCGGTTCGTACTTTTTGCTCCCGGACAAAATCGCACCCAATTGCCCTGGCAGCGCAACCGATTTGCCTTCCCGCTTGCGCGCGATGGCTTCTGACGACAACCAACCGGCTCGACTCCCCTCCGCTAGCGATTGCGGACGCACGATGACGAACGAGACGCCCGCTTTGGTGAATTGTTCGATCACGCGCGGAGAGTGTGCCGCGCCCACGATCATCGCGAGCGGTGCCCCCGGATTCGCTGCGGCGACCTTGAGCATATTGGCAGGGAGTACGCTGCTACGTTGGGCGTGTACCTTGAAGAAAGCCAGAAGCGTCTCGAGGTTTGCATCATGCTCGGCGCTTATGGGAGCGCGCGCCCTGACCTCCGTCTTTTGCGCTTCGGCTTTGACGGACTCGACCATGCTGACCAACTCGTCCATCGAGGGGATGTTGATTCGGTCCGTGTAGCGTGCCCAGATCTGAGCCGCATAGGGATCGGTCTTGATGGCAAAATCGAATGCCTCGTCGGATTTTTTCTGATCGTTGAGCGCTTTCCACGCCGCGTACTGGGCGTTGTCGAGATGCGCAATCGCAGCCGAGTACAACTCCATCTGAAACGAGGCATAGACTTGGTTCGGAGGTACTGGCACGGCGTACAACTTGGCGTCGTCAATTCCGTCAATCACCACATCTGCGTAGACGAGCCCCAGCATTTCGGCGTTGCTGATTTCGCCATCCTCCAGGAGTTGCGCGATTACATCTTCGCGCGTGGTGATATTTTGCTTCGCCCGGAAGAATGGCTGGCGATGCGCCCATGCGAGATCCAGCGGCGGCTGGTCGCTCAAGAAACCCTCCAGCCCGATGTGTTTCATGCCGTAATCCTCGTACAGGCGATTGAGCATCATCGCGATTTCCACCTGTCCCAATTTCGAATCGTGCAGTTCTTCAAAGACGAAGATGACGCGCTTGGGATCGCCTTCGACGATTTTCATCACCTTGCCTACACCTGCGGCGACTTTTTCTGCCATTGGCTTGATGACGCTCAGTGGTGGAGTGGACGTGGGTGGAATCGGCGTCGCGGTAGGCGTGGCAGTCGGCGGCAGCGGCGTTGGCGTGGGCGGCACGCGCGTTGCTGTCGCCGTCGGCGGGACCGGCGTGGCGGTGGGCGGCGGTGGTGTTGGCGTTGGTGAGGGGCTCGCGCAGCCAACCACGACGAGCGCGATGAGAAGAACAAACAGAATTTGTGTTCTCACTTTTTCCTCCTTGGTCTTTCAATGCACTTGTTTTCTCGGCACGACGACGTAATTCGCCGTGTGATCCAAAACATCGTTCACGTAAATATCCACGCGATACGTGCCAAGGAGCCAGTCCTTGTTCTGTTGCAACTTGAACACGAGATTTTTCGATCCGCTCGCCATCTGTTCCGATTCGCCCAACCTGACATTGCACTGCGCGCCATCGCCGGCATCCACCGCGAAGACCGCGCGGAATTTTGTGTTGGCAGGCGCGTCTTTGATTGCGACGATGGCGTGAATCACTTCCGACGGCAAAAATTCGCCGGTGCGATTCACCGGTTCGTTGTTCGCGCCGGCGCTTTCCGCCATAATCACTTGCGCGAGCCAGCCGGTCGGTTTGTGCGGTTGGGTGGTTGCCGGCGGACACTTGCTCACCACGACGGTTCCGGTTTTCTGCGGCGTGCCGACGACGATAAAATTCAGGTGCGGTCGAGTTTGCCGTTCCAGAAAATTTCCGCTTTGTACAAACCGGGGGACCACTGGGTTGCCTTGCGTTTGAGCGAGAAATCGAGATTGCGCGATCCTTCGGTGGTGATTTCGGCTTCATCAATTTTGGTGTTGGGTGCTAGCGCGCCGCCCACGTCTACGGCAGTCCACACAACTTTGACGCTCGAATTCTTTGGAGCGTTGGTTAGCGTGACGATGACGTGGAACTCGTTTTGATCTGGCGCAAAGTTGTCCGTGATGCCGACCGGCTCGAACGTTGCGCCTTGAACGCTCTGCGCGGTGACGGCTTTGGTGATGCCGGCGGGGGACTCGAGAAATTCGCAAGCCGATGCAAACAAGGTAACGCAGAGCATCGTGCTGAGGATTGACAAAAATCGCATAGTGCCTCCACACTCCAAAAATCAATCGCAACCAAGCCGCCGTATCATTTCGAGCGAAGCGAGAAATCTCGCCGTGTGTGAACGAGATTTCTCGGCGCAAACAGCACACCTCGAAATGACAAAGCAATTACAATCAATCGTAGAGCAGGTGAGTTTACGCGCTCGCTGGCTTTGGTTTGACGAACAATCCCAGCGCGGTGATGTTCAAGCCGATCAGCAAAATCATCGCGGATTGCAAGAGCATCGGGTTGAAGATTTCTGCAAGCAAAACACCGAACGCGCGCGTGAATTCGGTTTGCACTTGGGGCGGCACTTCGCTCATCGGTCCGGTGATCAGTGCGGCGTTGATGACCGGCTGATAGACGAGTGTCGGCAACAGTGATAAAATGCCCCCAGCGAGAATCGGCACGCCGAGCCAGCGCGCAAAATCGAAACGACTGCGCCACGCGAGCAGGACGAGCAACAGCAAAACAATGAACGGTACGATGATCGAAAATTGCGCCAGCGTGCGGAACAATCGAATCTGTTGCTTGATGTTTTCCGCGCCTACCCCCGATTCTTTTTCGACGCGCGCGAGTTCTTGTGTTAGCGCAAAGAAATTCGGCGCGGTGTCAATGATCTTGTCGCGCTCGTTCAAGTAATCCTGATTTTGATCGGGACGCCACGGATCGGGGAACATACAAGGGGTGTAGAGATTGTAAAGCACTTCTTGACCGGGCGACGCTGCCAGGAGACGCTTGAGGAAATCGTCAATGTCCGCTTGTTGGCAGGGGGGCAAGGAATCATAGACGATCTGGATCGCTTGTTCGCCGTAGGGACTGCGATTGTAATCTTTCCAGGGTTTTAAATCGAGGACGATGTTGGGGAGTGGGTCTCTGGTGTCAATCCATGCATACAATCCATCGAGCGTCACCGAGACCCAGGTTTCCAGAAAACGATTCGGCAACACGATACTTTTGATTTGTCGCCAGTTTTCCAGGGTGGGGAACTGGAGTGCTTTGAGTGTGTCCGGTTCGGTGAGTGCGGTTTGCGCTTCGCCGGTCATCACGCGTTCTTGCGCGCGACGCTGCGCGAACCATCGTAACGTTACCGCACCAGGTCCGATTCGGTGACCTCGCGCGAGACAACGCGCTTGACCAGCGGCGCATCGAAAATCACGCGTCCCATATTGAACATCAACAACGCCATCGGCAAGGTCAAAACGAAAAACAGGACGAGCAAGAACGTAATGATTTTTTGCATACGGTTTCCTCCTTTGGAAGTGCTACCGCCGCTGAATGGCAAGTGAACAACTCTGTTCAAAAAAACAACCCGTCGCGCAAACAGCATACGCGACGGGTGATTTGTCGTTGGAGCGCAATGACGCAGCGTATTTTTCGGCAAACTATACGCGCATGTTGCCGAACTGTCATTTGCTGTGCCTATTTTAGCATACTTGATGGGGCATTGTCAATAGTTTTTTCTCATTTCTCATTTCCTTGTTGCAATTTGACTTTTCGGCTTTCTCATGTTAGCATCGCTGGCGTAACCCTGCGGTGTTCGTGATGCGTTCAAGCCAGGATTTCATACATCCGAGGACTCTAGCCTTGCTTTTGTACCCTTGCCCACTTGATGGCAGATTCTCGTCTCCTCTCGGCTAATCGGATCGTCGTAGTGGACTTGCTGGTTGAGCGCGCACGGCATAGCGGGGCGTGCGTTTTTTAAAACTATTTTTGTTGGACAGTAACGAATATCGTGGATACCATTGCAGGAGATTTGCAAAAATAATGTCGCCTTCTATGTCCAGTCCTTCCTCGTTATCTTGCAAATTTCGTTTCTCTATATTGTTGGGTTTGGGGCTGGTATGTGTCTTTGTGGCGTGTACGCTGAAGCCCGAGCCGCGTGCCGCACAATTGCCCACACCGCCTTCCTTTTCAACTCCGCACCAGGTGATCAATGTACCGACGCCAACTGCCACGGCTACTCTAACGGTTACACCTGAGCCTGATCCGACACCGTCGTCCGAATCCTCTGTCTCACAAAAACCAACTTTTACTCCTACGCCCACTCCTGTGCCTATCTCTGCTTTTCAGCACTATGTGACCCGCCTGGCGGATCTTTCGCGTCTGCCTGTGATGGAAAACACCATTACCACGCAATTCACCAGTCGTAATTGGGTGTCTCTGGAGCATTATTTCGATTGGTTCATTGACGATGGAAATTTTACGGGACCCCATTACGGCTACATTGATGAAAAAGGCATGCGCCAGTCTTATCGCATGGTCAAAGGTTACGATGGTCGAACCGAGTATGAAATCGTGCCGTACACACCGGGACCGGGATTGGTCACGCGTATCTGGTTTGCTCATCAGCAACATCAGAGTATCAACAATCCTGCGGATATGTCGCGCGATCCCGAGTGGACGAACTGGGGTAATCTTGGTCAAGTCGGCAATATTCGTTTTTACTTTGATGATGAAGCGGTGCCGCGCCTTGACTTTAATATCAAGGATCTCTTTGTGGGCAAGCCACCTTTTCCAGCACCCCTTGCCGCATTCTATGCCTCGGCGAACGGTGGCAATATCAACTATGTGCCAATTCCCTTTCAAAAATCTATCCGCGTCACGACGACTGGACGTCCACGCATGATGCAAATTCAGGTGAAACGCTTTGTGACGGATCCATCTGCTATTCCGGAAAATGCAACTACTAGCGAACGTGTATCCCGTACTTCGCGAATGTACTCGAGGGTGCTCTATGAGTCGCAGGATGAAAGCATTCCTCTAGTCAGTAGCCCCACAATGACTTTTCAATCGTTTGCGCCAGAACTGAATCGCCAAGAACAGGCTGTACTCGATCAAGCCGTACAGGCATGGCAAACGTGTACGCCACTTGCACTGCCCGACTTTACTTCATTCGATTTAACGATTCCTCACAACAAATCGGCAGAGATTGTGCTGAACCAGCCTGCCACGATAGCGGGGCTACGCGTGCATGTTCCGCGCGGGATGGACGACTCGGTATGGATGCAGGTATTCTGGGACGGCGAGGTGCACCCCAGTATGTCCGCGCCATTGCGAGCAATGTTTAGTACGGATCGTCAGTTGTTGCCTTACCGTGCTCTGCCGGTCGGCTTTCTGGATAGTTTGAGCGAGCACCTCTTTTACATCTATTTTCCGATGCCCTTTCGCTCGGCGCGTCTGGTTTTTTTGAACGACCGCGCCGAAACGTTGCCCCTGCGAGTAGACCTTGCCTTGCGCGAGACTTTGCCCGGTACGGAGGGCGCGCGCTTGCATGTCTTTTACGGTACGCGTCGAATGGTCGCGCGCGAAGATGACAACGATAACTATGTCGCCATTGATGTGCAGGGACGGGGCAAATACTTAGGAATGATTTTGAACGCTTGGGACCTCGATCGGCGCGCGCTGAATGGTCCGCTGGACGAACACTGGCGTTTTCCCTATCTCGAATCGAATGTGGATGTGTGGATTGATAGTCGTCTGGCTCTCCCCGGCACAGGCATCGAGGATGATTTCAATGCCAGTTACTACTATGTCTTTGCGGGTTATGAAGGATACAATACAAAGTATTGCCTAGCTGGTCTCACGCTGTTGGATTATCGTTCGCCCCGCGAACCATCGTCCCAATATCGTTTTTACCTTAACGATGCACCAGAATTTCAAAGGCATTTGCGTGTTCAGGTGCAACACGGCAACAAAGGCAATAATCTGGCGGTGACGTATTCGTCCACAGTATTCTGGTATCAGTGGCGATGATGAAGAGCCAATCGGCAAATGCCGCGCCAGAGGAAACAACAAACCCGCAAGGTCGTTCCACCTTGCGGGTTTGTTCTGTTTAACACTCATTGTCCGGGAGTTAAGACGATACGCCGTGTGGTTGTCCCCCCGGCGGTTTGTTCAACAGCCGTGATGCGCCAGCCGGGTTGAATATCTGCCAGCGTGCCGTTGACCGTTTTCTCGATGATCGTTTTGTCATCTACGGTCAGGGTGGTGGTTGAGCCATCGCGTTGCTGGGTGACGGTAACCGTATTGCCTTCCACACTTTTGACGATGCCATTGACCAGTTGACGCCCCTGCAAAAGCGCGCCGCGGCCACCAGCCGTTGTATCACCTGCCGCGCTGGAGAACGCCCCCGCGCGATTACCTCCTGTACCTGTGGTGCTTGCGCCACTGGCTGCCGCACGCTGTTGAAAGAACTCTGTACGGATATTGATTTGTTCATTCAAACCCACGTTATGTCCCCACACAAATCCGCCAGCGCCACCAACAACGAATGCAACAAGAATGCCTATCACGAGTATGATTTGACTGGTCTTGAACATTGATTCTCTCCTCAGATTAGGGTTGGTAGTGATCGTAAAAGAACGTATCCATCAACAATTTACCGATGTAGCAAATAAAAACGAAAACGACGACGGGAACCTGGACATAGGCGAACCAGTGCGACGCGGGAATGAATGGGAGCGACGCTGTCGCGAAAATCCACGCGAGCAGCGCCGCTATCCCCATTCGTACCAGTACGCCACACCAGCGTTCGCGCACCAGTCCACCGCGCGCCTAGCGCCTGAACGGCATGCCGCCAAAAGGAGCACGACCAAATTTGCCCAGGCGATCCATAATTTTGTCTTTCAAGTGCCCTTGCCAACCGGGAACCCCGATGCCCCACCGACTGCGGGTCAAGTCAATATTTTCGGGTTTGAGATTGGCTTTGAGTTTATCGGCTTGTGCCTGGGTCAGTTTGCCATCTTTGACCGCTTGATCGATGGCGGCTTTTTCAGCATCGGCGATGGCGGTGCGCAGTTTCGTCACATCCACATTCTTCTCGCGCGCGAGATCAAGCAGGGTCTTGCCACTCCGCAGCGCGGTGGTGAGTTCAGTGGTGGTCATTCCGAGAGTCTTGGCTGCGGCTTCCAAGCCTGCATTCGCAATGCTTGCATTGACGGTCGCGCCGGTGATGCGATCGGCTTGTTGCTGAGTTAGCAGACCTTGCTTGACGCCTTCGGTGGCGGCTTCTTTGCGCGCATCTTTCATCGCTTGCTGTAATTTCTCAACCGTCGTTCCCAGTTTTTGCGCAAGGGTTTGCCAGTACAACTCCAGCCACGTCTTGGGTGGCGTGGGGGTGGGACCCTGCGCTAGAGCAATTCCACCGCCAACACCTGCCATCAGCAGGGTGGCGACGAGCAACCCTGCCAGAATCCATTTGGTACGCTTTCCCATATACACCTCCTGGACAAAGATTCGCGGAGCACCTTTTCACTTGTATTTACGAATGACAGTGCATAAAAGTTTCACGTCTCGATGCATCGGTTCACTTGAGACTATTTGATCCAACTCGCCATACGTTCGTTAGAAAAATTGTAATACAGCTCGGTCACGTCGGTAACATTTTTCAGCACCTGGCGCAAACCCGTTCCGTCGGCATTGATGACGAAGAACTCCCATTTGCCGTTGCGATCTGAAAGAAACAAGATGTGCTTGCTATCCGGTGACCACACCGGCGCCACGTTGTTCGCCGGACGGAACGATAACGGATCGGGTTGTGTGAGCGGTCGAGCCTGGGGCGTGTTTGCATTCATCACGTATATTTCCCAGTGGTCGTGTTGGTTGACCTGAAAAGCGATCTGGGTACCATCAGGACTCCAGGCGACGGACTGCACCTTGGGATTTTGATTATACATCACCCAAAGCGTGTTACTCAGTGTATCCGTGCGCATAATCCCGAATTGCGCATCGGCGTAGGCGATGTAGCGACCATCAGCACTCCACGTGGGCGAAAAGCAGTGCTGGGTGCAGGGTACATCGCGAAACTCGTGGTAAAGATTTCCCTCCGCATTGACCTTGAATTCAATCATCCCCAGTTTCCAATGCGGATCTGCCGGTTGGGTAAAGCACCTTCCAAATATGCACGTGACGCGATCTTCTAACGTGCCACCGCTTTGACGTACAAACGCGATGCGCGAACCATCAGGACTCCACTGGGGCGAAAGGGCTTGTGATGCACTCACCAGCGCCGTTTCACTCGAGCCATCCGCATTTGCCACATAGACACCGGACGGAGATTGCCAGCGAGTGTAAGCAATCCTCGAACCATCAGGTGACCAGGCAGGGTCTAACGCGCCGGTGGTGATGTGTTTCAGATTCGTCCCATCGCCATTCACCGTGTAGATGATGCCGCCGCTGCCGGTCTGGAATACGATTTTGCCTTCCAGTGTTCCTTGCGGAATCGGTGCGCGCGTTGGTAAGACGAGTCCAAATGGAGTCGGAGTAGGAGTGGGGTATAGCGTAATCTTTTCGCCGCGCGCGTGCAAGCGAAAAGCAACAGGTGTGTTTTTGCGATTCGTGACGACGATAAAGTAACGTCCCCCTGTGTTGAACGCGCCTTTCCAGTACAAGTCATAGTTGGCGATGATGCTACCTTCCCTCGGTTGAGTTGCCAGACCAACGGGTTTCACACTCGAGTCGCGTAACCAATCTTGCGCTTGTGCGGGTGTGTAGATCGCCAACTCCAGGTACTGTGCTTCTTCCGAATTCAATCCGACCTCGACTTGTGAACGATCGCCGGGATATTCAAAGTAAAACCACAAAGTCGAATGACCGCTGACCATTCGCAAGTCGCTCGTAAACGGCAGCGCATCGAGCGGACTGGAGCCGGTGGGACCCTGTGCCATCAGCGTAGGCACAAGGAAAAGGCAAGCCAGCGTACTGAACAAGAGCAACCATCGCGTTGTGGATTTCATAGGTCCTCGCGTTTTGTTATTCGTATCGCAGTGCGTCAATCGGGTGAAGACTTGCCGCGCGATTGGCAGGGTAAATCCCAAAGAACAACCCCACCGCTGCGGAAAAGAGCACTGCGAGTAGAATCGCATCGAGTTCTACAGCGGTTTGCAAGCGTGTTGTTCCAACATTAACGCCAGAGATGAGTTGAGCAATCAGCATACCGCACAGGATGCCGATCATTCCGCCGACCAGACTTAGCACGGTGGCTTCGGTCAAGAATTGGACGAGGATGTCGCGCTTGCGCGCGCCGACGGCTTTACGCAGACCGATTTCGCGCGTGCGCTCGGTGACCGAGACCAGCATAATGTTCATAATCCCGATGCCACCCACCACCAGCGAGATGCCGGCGATACCGCCAAGAAAAATGGTGAACGCGTCAGTCACTTGATTCAACGTGTTCAGAATATCTTGCTGACTTTGAATCGTAAAGTCGTCCTGGAAGATGATGCGGTGACGTTCGCGCAGCACCGCGCTGATGTCTTGCACCACCGCGTCCTGGACGTTTGTATCGGTAATCTTGACGTTAATCGTCGAGACCACATTGCCGCCACGAAAACGTTGACCGCCAATCAGACGACTGCCTGCGGTGGTGATGGGCACAAACGCTTGCATATCCTGGTTGAGAAACCCTGTGCCGCCTTTGGGCTCCATCACACCAATCACGCGAAAGTTTTGCCCATTGATGCGAATAGTTTGCCCCACCGGATCCGCCGTATCAAACAACGCGGTCGCGATACCCGCTCCCAGCACCACCACGGCTGAACGCGCTGTCACGTGAGAGGCGGTGATGAACTCGCCGCCAGCAACATTGGCGTTCATCGTCTCAACGTATTCCGGCGTAACGCCGATGATTCGCCCAACCGTATTGTTCCCCAGATAAGCGAATTGCCCCATTCCGTCAATCGTTGGCGCGACGGCGACGACGTTGGGGAGATTCATCAACGCTTCGGCATCATCGAGGGTCAAGGTGGCTGCCATTTCGTTCTGACGTACGCCACCTTGTTGGGTATTGCCCGGGCGAATGAACAGCAGATTCGTTCCGATGCTGTTGATTTGCTGGGTCACAGTGTTTTGCATTCCGCGACCAATCGAGAGCATCGTGACCACAGCCATAACGCCGATGATGATGCCCAGCATCGTCAAGCCTGAACGAAGTTTGTTCGCGCTGATGCTACGCAATGCAATGCGTACACTCTGTCCAATGTCCATAACACTCTCCCTCAATCATTCACCACAACACCATCCCGAATCCGAATGATGCGTTGAGCCTGGCTGGCAACATTCGGATCGTGCGTCACGATGATGATGGTCATTCCTTCGCGGTTCAGTCGCTTGAAGATGTTCAAAATCTCCGCGCCCGATTTGGAATCGAGGTTGCCGGTGGGTTCATCGGCGAGGATGATGCTGGGATTGTTGACGAGCGCGCGCGCAATCGCCACCCGTTGTTGCTGACCGCCCGATAATTCGTTGGGACGATGCATCACGCGGTCCGCTAGGCCAACGGCTTCTAACGCGGCAAGGGCTTTGGCGCGGCGATCCTTGTCTCCCGCGTAAATCATCGGCAACTCGACATTATCGAGCGCGGTCGTACGCGGTAACAGATTGAAGGTCTGAAACACAAAACCGATTTTCTTGTTCCGAATGCGCGCTTGCTCATCGTCGCTCAGCGTAGAAACATCTATACCATCCAGAAGGTATTTTCCACTCGTGGGCGTGTCCAGGCAGCCAATGATGTTCATCAGCGTAGATTTGCCCGAACCTGAAGGTCCCGTGATGGCGACCATCTCCCCGCGTTCGACGGTGAGGGTAATGCCATTCAGAGCAGGCACCTGGATTTCACCCATCCGATAGATTTTGGTGATATTTTCTAATTCGATGACTGCCATAGTTACCGTCCAATCATTACAGGTCCCATACCAGGGATACCCATCCCGCCCTGGCGCACCTGAGTAGTTTGCACAATGACCTGATCGCCTTCCAGCAAGCCACTAAGAATTTCAGCCGACTGATCATTGGTCAATCCAATCGTCACAGGCACGGCGATCGTTTGCCCTTTGTACAGGACATTCACGATTTTTTGATTGCCCTGACTGCGCACCGCGCGCGCAGGTACCAGCAAGACATTATCGCGCCGATCAACAGTAATCGAGAGATTCGCGGTCATCCCCGGTTTGATCTGACCATCCACGTTGTCCACAATCGCCGTGACGGGATAGTTGACCACCCCTTGCGTGATGGTTGCTACCGGACCAATCGCGCTAATCGTTGCGTTGTACGTTTTGCCGGGTAAAGCGTCCAGCGTAACTTGCGCCGACTGCCCCACTTTGATCTTGGCGATGTCCACCTCCGCGATGTTGACACGCACATACAAAGTGGAGAGGTCTACGACGACGACCGCTGTGCCACTGCCGGCAGAATCGCCGACGCTAAAGTTGACGGCCGACACCACTCCATCGAACGGCGCCACCAGTCGCGCGCGCTCGATGTTTCGTTGCGCTTGTTCGACGGCAATCTGATCCCGTTCCACGTTTGCTTGGGCTGTACGCAGTTGGGTATCCAGATTGCGTTGTGCCTGTTCCAGCGCGACGAGGTCTTTTTCGTACTGCGCCTGCGCGGCTTTTAACGCGCTATCGTTGATGGTCGCCAGAGTCATATTGTAATTCGCAAGTGCCGTCTGGTATTCGATGGTGGCGGTTTGCAAGTTAGCGGCTTGCTGGGTCATACCGACATCGCCACGCCATGCAATCTGGTTGTATGCACTCTGGGCTTGTTGTAGAGCAATCGTGGCTTTGTCCAACTGCGCTTTGGCGATGATGATTTGATTGGCGTTTTGGGCATTCTTGTTTTTGGCGGCTTCGAGGGCGGCTTTGGAACTTTCGAGGTTGGCTTGCGCATTGCGCAACGCGAATTGCAAATTGGCTTTGACCTGATCCAGATTCGCTTGCGAACTGGCAAGATTGGTCTTGGCAGTCTTGAGCGCGAGTTCCAGATCGGTGGTATCCAACTCCATCAAGACTTGACCTTTTTTAACTACATCACCGACCTGGACGTGGACTTTGGCGACGCGCCCGGAAGTGAGAAAGCCGAGCGTCGCCTCTTCAGGAGTGAGGACATTGCCAGCCGCATTGACCGTCGCGATGAGTGAGCCGCGTTGTACCGGCACTGTCTGTACGCGCGTCGTGGTTGCCGCGCTGGCGCTTTGTTGATACCACCAGATTCCCACTAGAACGAGTACCAGAAGCAAAATAACGCCGATGATGATTCGATACGTTTTCACTTGCTTACTCCATTCAGCAAAGATTCAGCCTGCATTCGCGCCTTGCCAACACATAGCCCTATCCACTGCTCCATCTCTGTTGGGGCGAAAAATCTTTTGCCCCGATGGGGAGGCGAAGTCAGGAGACGTGGTGGTGGCGGGCGGCAAAGCCGCCCGCCACCATTTCCCTCATCACCTTATCTCCACCACGCGGGGAAGAGAATGGAGCAGGGGATGAGAGAGGTTGCTCCAGAGCACGGGCGCGAAATTCAGGTTCAGCTCAAACGATAACACCATTATAGCCCACTTGGGGTTGGTGTCCAAATCGGTACAGACAAAATGCGAATGACAAGAGCGCGGATTTGTCCATGCTCATTGGGTATGCCCACAACGATGATGCGATCACCTATCTTGAGATCGCGAGACGCTATTTTGACCATTCGGGCACCCCGCTCCACGCGGGTGTGATTATCGAGCAAAACGGTTTGTAAGGTTCCCTCACGCGTTTGGAGTATCAAGGTGTTATCAGAAATCTGGGTGATTCTGCCAATCGCGCCGTGTTGTCCGCGACGCGCCGTTGGTGGTGGATTCATCGAACTGGCGCGTCCATTCCAGCGTCCCACAAAGAATCCCGCGCCAAAAACAGTACCGAGTATGCACAGCCCTGCCAGTACGTAAGGGATGTACCGTTGCCATTGCTTTGAAGGAGAGGTATGTTCTACCATCTGAATCATCTCACACCTGGATTAAAATTACTTGAGAATTCGATAAATTCGGTGTTAAACCGGCGTGTACTTGACGTGATGCCTATTTGAATCCCAGTGCGCGTGGGCGCAGCAAATCAACTAACTGCTGGGCAAAGACTCCGACGGTCAACAGAGCACAAGCCGTGAGAAGCGTTTCGGTCAGGGGAATGGACTCGATTAATGCCAGCAAAATGTTCACCGAATCTGCTGAAAACTGATCGGAGTAAGAGGTCAGCAACGTCCAGAAATCCAGAGCGCCATTCTCCTGCAACGCAATGCCCAGTTCTATACAAAACCATAGTGCCACCAGGAATGAGACGAGTGTTGCCAGCACGATGAAGGGCAAGCGTGCGCGCCGTACCTGTTCCTGTTCGATACGGATGGCGATGCGAGCAATCAGGTCTGGCGGTGGTTGCTGATGTGGTAGCGCGTGCAGTGCCCGATCCATACGTTGATACTGACGACTGTGCGCGCGGCAGACAGCGCACGCGGCAAGATGATGTTCGATTTCGTCGCGCTGGGCTGCGTCGAGTTTATTCTCGTTCCATTGTTCCAATTCGTCAAGCGTCAAATGCCGTTCCATTGTTTCTTCTCCCCCTGCTGCCGACGGATTCGGACGCCGCGTCGCATTCCCGTTTTCCTGCGATGCTGCGCCGCCGCCGACCGTAGAGATTGCCGATTTTCGATTGCCTATTGCCGATGGCGTAAAATCGCCAATCGAAAATTCGTAATATTCACCCTGTCATTGCAAGGAGGCGTTTTGTGCGGTGCTGAGCGAAGCAAGTAATCTCCACACTGCGAATTTGGTGATTGCTTTGCAACCCACCACGCTTCGCTCGCGGCTTCGGCTCGCAATGACCTAACCATGCAAAAGTTTTTCCGCTTCGTTGGAGCGAAAGATTTTTCGCCCCAACAGGGATATTACTCCGCCGCGCCATCCATCGCGAGATTGCCCCACCCCCTAGCCCCCTCCCCACGCCGCGAAGCGGCGCGGGGAGGGGGAAGTGAGAGAATGGGGGTGTGGGTGGGCGGCTACGCCGCCCGCCCACACCCCTTCTCCCATCTCCCCTTGCTCTCCCCGCTTTGTGGGGAGCAGGGGGCAGGGGGATGAGAGGGGTTGTCCCCTATGGACGAAAGATTTTTCGCTCGTACAACGACGGCGAAATAATGAGCACTAACCCGCCAGTGGCGGAAATAGATACAACTATTGCTCCTTCGTTGTGCTTTCCAGATGAGCGCGCAGGCGTTGCTTGGCGCGACGCAAATGTGTCCGCACCGTGTTGAGTGGTAGTCCCAGAGTTTGCGCAATCTCCTCGTACGAAAAACCTTCGCTGTAGCGGAGCAAGAGCACGGTTTGATAGGGTGCCGGCAAGTCGTTCAGGGCAGTCTGCACACGCTCGGCAAGTTCTGCGTCCGCGAGGCGTTCCCACACATCGGGCGTGTCATCGGTCAGTGTCTCACTCGTTGTGTTGTGATGCGCGTCAAGATCGGAAAAGAGTGTGGGGTGTTTTTTACGCGCCAGATCGTGACACAGATTGACCGCAATTCGGAACAGGTAAGGCTTGAAAGGGACGTTTAGCCGAATGCGGGGCAGCGCCATCACGACGCGCAAAAACGTTTCCTGAGTGACATTTTCGGCTTCCATCGGGTCACGCAAGAAACGATACGCCAGATTGTAGATCGAAGGGGCATAGCGCTCTACGAGTGCGCGGAACGCGCCCTGATCGCCTTGCTTGTATCGTGACAGCAAAAGTTCGTCAGAAGGTTCCATCGCGCATCAAGGTCTCTGTAAGTTATCACGTATGCGATTCGCAAAAGTTTCGGTTTTACGTTTGTATCTGCTCAGCCCCCCCTGTCATTGCGAGCGTTTTTTGCGAAGCAATCCCCAAATTCGCAATGTGGAGATTGCTTCGTCGGCACGAGACGCCTCCTCGCAATGACAGGGTGAGTAGTTACGTTTGTGCAATTTGTGCCCTTGCGCACTGTTGTTGTCGGGCAAACCGCGCCATTGCTCGCGGGCGATGCCGCACGGTGATTGCTCCTGCGAACATTGCTTTCTCACAGTGACATCTGAGAGCCGCAGGCTGTAATTGTCACCTGATTTTGACCCAAAGCGTACACGGCTTGGACTTGACAAATTTAGGATTCAAATGTATGAATGCGTTGGCGATTTACTGACGCAGGTAAATCGTACAACCTGTTGATGCGAACAGTCGTCTTTAGGGGTGACGCTATGCCTCTTCGGCTTCGCGAAAGGGGCATTTTTTGTTTGTTGGGGAGTATCTATGCATCTGCATCGCTTTCATCTTCTCTTCGCATTCGTGACAGTTGTAGTGCTAGGGCTTGCCGGTGTATCGCTTGTCTCTGCCGAAGGACCTGCGCCGCAAGTGGAAAACAACGTCTGCTTGGCTTGCCACACCAATCGCAACCTCACGATGAAATTACCCAGCGGCGAAACATTGAGCGTCTTTGTTGACGCCGCCCAATACAATGCCTCTGTGCATGGCAAGGTAGGGCAACGTTGTACGACATGCCACGCGAACATCAGCGCCTATCCGCATCCTGCGACGACCGCGCGCGACCGTCGCGACTTGTCCTTGCAGATGTACACCGTTTGCAAACAATGCCACGAGAACGTGTACAAGCAAGCCATGGACTCGATTCACGCCAAAGACATTGCGGCGGGCAATCGGAATGCGGCGATTTGCACCGATTGTCACACCGCACATTATACCACGAATCCGCACAATCCTCGTTCGCGCATTCCGCAAACGTGTCGTGTATGTCACAGTCTCATTTCTGACCAGTACAAAACTTCGGTGCATGGTGCCGCGCTCCTCGATCAATCCAACCCCGATGTTCCGACCTGTGTGGATTGTCATGGTGTGCACCAGATCGCCGATCCGACGACCAGCGCGTTCCGTTTGAAATCCCCGGAGATGTGCGCGTCCTGTCACACCGATCGTGCCAAGATGCGTCGCTATAATCTTTCGACGAATGTGCTGAACACGTACGTTGCCGATTTTCACGGCTCGACAGTGGCGTTGTTCGAGAAACAATCGCCTGACGCGCCGATCAACAAAGCGGTCTGCTATGATTGTCACGGCATTCACGACATTCGTAGCGTCAAAGACCCCAATTCGAGCGTCGTCAAAGAAAATCTGCTCAAGACGTGTCAGCAGTGCCATCCCGATGCGACTGCCGACTTTCCGGCTTCGTGGATGAGTCATTATGATGCCAGTCCCACCAAGTATCCTGTAGTGTACTATGTGAATCTTTTCTATACCATTTTCATCCCTGTCGTTATCGGCGGTATGCTGGCGTTTGTCTCGCTGGATGCGGCACGACGTATCCTGAATCGTTTGCAAAAATCGGAGCGCAATGATGAGTGAGCACAAAGAATACCTCCGCTTTTCCGTCGCTCAGCGTATCGAGCACTGGGTGCAGATGCTCGCGTTTACGGCGTTAGCCTTCACGGGCATCCCGCAAAAGTTTGTCGGTCAGGCGTGGGCAGAGACACTGATTATGTGGATGGGCGGTATCGAAGTGGTGCGTGTGATTCACCACACTGCCGCGACCGTGATGGCGCTTGCTTGTCTCTATCACGTCGTTGTCGTCGCCTACAAGATTTTCGTGCTGCGCGTGCGCTGGACAATGTTCCCGCGTCTGGACGATCTTCTTGATGCGATTGACACGATTCGCTACAACCTGGGATTGACCAGAGAACACATCAAACTGGATCGTTACTCGTTCATTGAGAAAGCCGAGTACTGGGCATTCGTCTGGGGCGCGGTTTTGATGGGTGTGACCGGCTTTATGATGTGGAATCCCATCCACACCGCGCGTTTCTTGCCCGGTGAGTTGATTCCTGCCGCCAAAGCCGCTCACGGCGGCGAAGCGCTCCTCGCGGTTCTGGCGATCGCGGTCTGGCATTTCTACCACGTTCATATCAAAGACTTTAGCAAAGCCATGTTCACCGGCAAACTGACACGCGAGCAAATGCTCCACGAGCACGCTCTTGAATTGGAACGTATCGAAGCCGGTGAAGTTGAGCCGCGCCCTGACCCAGAGACACTCAAAAAGCGCGAACGTGTTTTCCTCCCGGTGGCTGCCGTCCTTTCTGCCTGTATGCTGGTGACCCTGTTTCTTTTCGTGACGTACGAACAAACTGCCATCACCACTTTGCCACGGCGTGCGACCGTCCAGGTCTTTGCGCCTATCACTCCCACGCCCGTCTTCCCTGTGGCTACGCCCGCGCCGACAGCGGTCTCTACCATCAAGGCATTACCCGCCAGTCACGCCGGGCAAACGGTTTGCAATGCGTGTCACGAGACCGGCGCAGGTGGTCCCAAGAACCCTCCCGATCACGCGGGACGCACAGACGCGACGTGTGTCGCGTGCCACAAACTACCCTAAGTTGCACACAAGACTTCCAGAGCCGACCAGACTCTGGAAGTCTTTTTTCATCCCCACTTGACTTGCGCCCTACGCGCGCTATAATGGGAATCAATCACACTTTTTGGATTTTTTCAATGTCCCATTCCCATCCTCAATTGAATAGACAGCACAACACTACACGCCTCGCTGTCTCTTTGCTCATCACGTTGACCTTTGTCTTCATCGAAGCCGTTGCCGGTATCTGGTCGAACAGTCTTGCCTTGCTCACGGATGCCGCACACAATTCTACTGACGTGCTCGCCCTGGCACTCGGCTGGTGCGCCCTGTGGCTTGCCGCGCGACCCGCGAATGCACGTCGCACGTTCGGCTATCATCGCGCCGGCATTCTCGTTGCCCTGTTCAATTCGACGACGCTCGTGTTGATTGCCCTGGGCATTTTTTACGAAGCGTATCAGCGTTTGCTTGCGCCCCCAACGGTGGATGCATCGATTCTCACGCTGGTCGCTTTGCTGGCATTCATCGTCAATGCAGGCACGGCGCTGCTGATTCGACCCGGAAGCGAACACGACCTGAACTTGCGGAGCGCGTTCGTCCATCTGGCAGGTGATGCCGCCACCACTTTTGCCGCGATTCTCGCCGGGCTTGGCATTACACTGACCGGATGGCAGTGGCTCGATCCACTTGCCAGTGTGCTCATCGGCGCGCTGATTTTGTGGAATGCCTGGCACATCATCGGCGACGCCATCAACATCCTCGTCGAAGGAACGCCGCGCGATGTGGATATGAGCGCGATCGTGCGCGATCTGAAACGTATCAGGGGAGTGAATGATGTGCACGATTTGCATGTGTGGAGTATCACTCAAAATATGCGTTCGCTGTCGGCACATATTATCACGGACGATATTCCCCTCAGTGCCAGCGCGGTGATCAAGCGCGAGATCAACGAACTGCTCTTGCATCATTACGGCATCACCCATGCAACATTACAATTCGAGTGTGTTGCTTGCGGTTCCAGTCGGCTCTACTGTGATCTGGAAACCACACAACACCATACAGCATTTTGACAATTCCAAAATGATATGTTAATATTCGAATGTGTTACCCCCAGAACACAACCTTCGTTAAGCCGTGTTGCAGCCACACTATCGTTGACGGTAATGCTGCCGTTTCCTCGCTGATTCAGCCCGGTGAAGAGTGCCGCGCGTACGACCATCAGCAACGATAGCAATTTGACCAGTGTTTGGAGGCGACTATGCTTCGTAACTGGTGGCAACGCATCCGTGCAATTACGCTGCGCCAACTTGCGCAAGCCGCGCTGACACTCGTTGTCTTCTTGCTCATTGCGGTTGGCTTTGTCTACGCGTGGGATTATACGAATGGCTCTTTCTTCTGCGGCACCACGTGCCCTCCGATGCCGCCACACTATCAATCGTACTTGCGCTCGCCGCACGCGCGCGTGCAGTGCGTCGAATGTCACATTGGGCGCACGTTCGTTGGAGTGGCTTTCACGCGCAAAGCGACGGATGTCCAGTACGTCGTCAATTACCTCACCAACAACTACCAGTTCCCCATTTACGCGCAATCCGTTCAGCCCGCGCGCGAATCGTGCGAAAAATGTCATTGGCCCGAAAAATTCTCATGGGACAAAATCGTCACGCTGACGCGCTTTGCATCGGACAAGACGAACACGCCGATTCAAACGGTGCTTGCACTCAAAGTGGGTGGTGGCACACAGCGCGAGGGTTTGGGGCGTGGAATCCACTGGCATATCGAGAACGCGATTGATTTTGCCTACACCGATGAACAGAAACAGGTGATTCCTTACATCGAGGTAACGAATCGCGATGGCAGTAAGCAAATTTACATTGATATTGAAACTAAATTGACGGCATCAGAGATTGCTCAACTACCCCGACGGCGGATGGATTGCATTGATTGTCACAATCGCGTCTCGCACAATTTTCAGTCACCGGACGCGGTGATGGATCATTTGCTGGCAACCCAACAGATTGCCCCAACGATTCCAGAGATCAAGCAAAAAGGCGTACAACTGCTTGCCGAAAACTATGCGAGTCGCGAGGTGGCAAAGCAAGCCATCGCTAACCTGGAATCGTTTTACAAACAAAATTACGCGGACTATGCCGCGAAAAATTCGTCCGCGATTCAGCAAGCCATTACCAAACTGCAAGAGTAGTCAACGCAGATTCGCTATCCCGAGCAAGGTCTGGATTGGACGACGCATGCAGACAATATCGGGCACAAGGACGCGCCCGGTTGTTTTCGCTGTCATGATGGCAAACATTTTACGCCCGATCGTCAACAGGCAATTCGACTCGAGTGTAACATCTGCCATACGATTCCCGAAGTCGTCACCCCTGGTGGACCTGCGCCGGTGATTTCGATTACGCGCGGCGACGAACCCGCCTCACATCGGAAGACGACTTGGCTTGCCGAACATCGCACCGTGTTCGATACTTCTTGCCAGCAGTGCCACGATACGAACAACGCCGGCGGCAAGGATAATTCATCGTTTTGCTCGAACAGCGCGTGTCACGGCACGGTGTGGAAATTTGCTGGCTTGAACGCGCCCGCGCTCGCCGAAATCGTCAAAGCGCCGCTTCGCCCACCCAGTGCGCCGGGCGCACAACCGCGCGTGGTGCCGCATCCCGTCGGCGGCAATCCCGATTGCCAGGTATGTCACGGCGCGCAAAGCAAGGTGCGCCCCTATCCCGCCGATCACGTCGGACGCGCCAATGCTACTTGTCTCACTTGTCACAAAGCAGCAGTATCGGCGGTAACGCCAACGCCTGCGCCTACGAGTGTGACTGCGCCCGTTGTAACGCCCGCGCCCACGCGCGCGGTGAGCGGACCACCAGCGATTCCTCACGATGTCGTCGGGCGAACTCAGTGTCTTGGATGTCATGGCAGCGGCGTGGCAAGCATTCGTCAAATTCCATCATCTCACAAAGACGCCAGATACACCAACGATATGTGTGTGACTTGTCACAAGCCCAAGCTTACCGTCGCGCCAACACCAGCCGCGCAACCGACTGTGTTGCGTGTGACTAAAGGAGAAAAACTGCCGGCGGATCACACCGGGCGAACTATCTGCCTGGCATGCCACGCGGCGGGTGTCGGCAAAAAACTTCCTGCCGATCACGCGGGGCGTACCGACGACACGTGTCGTGCCTGCCATCAATAAAATTTGGCTAACGCACTCGCTGCGGCGAGTGCGTTTCATTTTGGCGATTCGCGCCGAATCGGTTACAATGGCGCTATGCCAACGCTCATTCACCTTTCCGATTTGCATTTTGGTCCGCATCACCACGCGCACCTCGACGAAATCCTCTTGCGCGAGATTGCCACACTGAACCCCGAAGCCGTCATCATCTCCGGCGATTTCACGATGCGCGCGCGCCATCGCGAATTTGAACAGGCGCGCGATTTTATCGCGCGCATTTCCCAGCCAATCCTGACGATTCCCGGCAATCACGACCAGCCGATTCTCACCCCGCGCGATTGGATTGAGCGTTTGACGCAGCAGTACGCGCGCTATCAGACTTTTCTTCACTCAACAATGGATTCCGTTCTTGCGACGAATGGCTTGTTCATCGTTGGTTTGAACGACAACCACCCGATTTTGCCCGGCGGCTTTTGGTCGCGCGCGCAACGCGCCTGGCTCGAGACGCAACTCGCGCGTGCCCCGCGCGACGCGGTGAAAATCGTCGTGACGCATCATCAACTCGTGTGGAACGGATGGCGTCCTGCGGGATTCTGGAATGCAGATGCTACACTCGCGTGGCTCGCCGCGCGCGGAGTGGAACTGGTGTTGAACGGACACACGCACATCGCCGATGCGGTTCAAACAACACACGGTATCGTTGTCGCGCGCGCCGGGACTGCCACTAGTGGACGGACGCGTCACGGCAACGGCAATACCTACAACGTGATTACGCTGGATCGGCAACAGATGGTCGTGTCTATCTATCAGTACGATTCGCTATCGGATGCATTTGAGGTGGCGCGTACTTTGATATTTGCGCGCTCGACCCGTGCGTAATTTGTATAAAATTTTTTACAAAAATTAAATGCGTTCTTTGACCCCATGAATTGACGAACCTCACTCAAGGTGTTATAATATTTCTGCCAACACACTCCAATCTCTGATTTCCAATCTCCACTACCAGGAGGTCACCTTTGCGTGTTTTGTTAATCAACCCGCGTTTTCAACTCCCGATTGATACGCGCACGACACCACATCTCGGCATTGCCTATCTGGCTGCCGTCAGCGAACAACGCGGCGATGAGGTGCGCGTGTTCGATATGGATGTTGAAGATATAAAACTTACGGATTTTGTGCGCGAATACCAACCCGATATTGTCGGCATCACGAGCAATACGCCGCAGGTCAAACAGGGCTGGCTGGCGGCGCGCCTCGTCAAATCGGTGCTCGATGTGCCGGTGGTGCAGGGCGGTCCGCACGTCTCGGCATTGCCGGAGGAAGCCGCTTCGCGACCAGAAATTGACATTGTCGTACGGGGCGAAGGCGAAGCCACCTGGATTGATTTGTGTAACACGATCGAACGCGCCAGAGCCGGCAATCCCCGGTTCACGACGCGCGATCTGCTCGATCCCGCCAGTCACATTCTCGATAACGTTCTGGGCATCACCTACCAGACGAGCGACGGACACATTCATCACACGCCCGAACGTCCGCCCATCGCCGATCTGGATACCTTGCCTTTCCCGGCGTACAGGTATTTCAAGATGGAGCGGTACACTTCATTGCAACCAGCGATTGACGCAATCGAGATGGGCAAATCGTACAGCATTATGACCTCGCGCGGCTGTCCGTATCGTTGTACGTTTTGCTCGCAAAGTGTGATGGCAGAAAAGTGGCGCGCGCGTTCTGCCAAAAACGTCATCGCTGAATGGCGTCATCTCATCGAAGACCTGGGGGCGCAGGAAATCGGTGTGCTGGACGATTCGGCGAACATCAATCGGCAGCGCGTTCACGAAATTTGTGATTTGCTCATCGCCGAAAAACTGAATCACGTCCCCTGGATTCCCATCAACGGCATTCGCGCTAACCTTGCCGACGAGGACTTGCTGCGGCATATGAAAGAAGCCGGTTGCAAGCGCGTGGCATTTGGTGTCGAGACCGGCGACGAGGAGATTCTCAAGTCTATTGACAAGCGCGTGACGCACGAGCAAATTCGCGCCGCGTTCCGAAACGCGAAAAAAGTCGGACTTGAAACGGTCGGCTTTTTCATCATCGGCTTGCCGGGTGACAACGAAGAGACGATGGAAAAGACGATTCGCTTTGCGTGTGAACTCGATCCGCTCGTGGCGAATTTTTCGATGATGACGCCGTATCCTGGCACCAAGGTCTGGGAACAGGTGCATCGCAACGGTGGGCGAATGCTGGTCAAGGACTGGCAGGATTACGTGTTCTTCGAGGGCAAGGCGCGCTATGAAATCGGTGAGACGACGGCGGAATTGCAGGAGCGCAAATGGCGCGAAGCGTATCGCCGCTTTTATCTGCGGCCGCATCGTATCTGGATGACGCTGACGCGCAAATCCACCTGGCAACATTTCCCGCGCACCCTGCGCATGGCAATCAAGATTGTGTTGCCGAAGAAGACAAAAGATCGCGTCAAAACAATCGTTGAGGAAACGCCGGTGATGTGTTAGAGAACGGAGGGAGGTAGATAGTGACGCGCGTGCAAGAAATTGAAATCGCCATCGAATCGCTCTCGCCTGACGAATATGCGCGTTTGCGGCAGTGGTTCATCGCGCGAGACTGGGAACGATGGAATCATCAAATCGAGGCAGATTCAGCGGTGGGGAAACTGGATTTCTTGATTCAGGAAGCCCTGGCAGAGAAAAAACAGGAGCACCTGAGGGATCTCTAGATGCATCGAGCCACGCGCCGATTCTGGCAGTGCTTTAACGCTCTTCCGAAATCTGTACAGGACACTGCGACAAAGAATTTCGATTTATTGAAAAAAGATCCGAGTCATCCTTCGTTGCATTTCAAGCCATTGGGCAAGTTTTGGTCGGTTCGGGTGGGAATTCATCACAGGGCATTGGCAATCAAGGACGGCCCAGATTTCATCTGGGTTTGGATTGGCACCCACGATGAATATGAACGGTTAATCAAGTGACGTATTGAAAATGACGATGGTACTCACGATTCTGTCGCTCCAAAAAATCACGGACGAGGTAAAGACGATAGGTGAGCAAGCGCCCGTGATGTGTTGAAAGGTGGTGTGGAATGAGTCATCTGCTTGATCGAATTACGATGGATCCGCAAATCTGTCATGGCAAACCAGTGATTCGTGGCTTGCGTTATCCTGTTGAGACGATGCTGGAATTGTTGAGTGCAGGAATGACGATTGAAGAAATCCTTGCGGATTACGAGGATTTGGAGCGCGAAGACTTGCTCGCCGTGCTTGCCTTTGCCACGCGCTTGAGTCAGGTCAAACGGATGGAGCCGGTCGCAGTATGAAATTCCTGGTGGACGCGCAACTGCCGCGTCGTCTGGCACATCGTTTACGCGAAGCAGGACACGTGGCAACGCACACACTTGACCTGCCCCGCAAGAATCGGACGACTGATGATGAGATTGTGACTATCTCGATGCGTGAGCGGTGCGTTGTCATCACCAAAGATGCGGATTTCGTGAATACCTTTCTTCTCAGCGGTAAGCCGTACAAACTTTTGCTTATCTCAACGGGAAACATCTCGAACGCTGATTTAGAGAGACTTTTCGTATCTCACATCGCGGACCTCGTTGCCGCGTTTGAACAGTACGATTACATCGAACTGACACGCACAGCATTGGTTTTTCATACCTAATCGGTTGCTTGTACCGATTCACAACGAAGTGAAAGGAGAATTGCGCATGCGACTCTATGCTGAGAGTAGCAAGTGTTCGGGGTGCCGCGCGTGCCTTGTCGCTTGCTCGCTCAACCTCTTCAAAGAGAACAATCCCAAAAAAGCCGCGCTCGTCATTCACGCCGAGTTTCCGACCCCGGGCGTATTCAAGGTAAGCGTGTGTACGCAGTGTGGCGAGTGCGCCGCCGCGTGTCCCACTGGCGCCATCAAAAAGAACGACAAGGGCGCGTTCTACGTTGATCCTGCCGAGTGCACCTTGTGCGAAGCGTGCGTGCCGGTCTGCCCGGAAAACGTGATGTTTGTTCGCACCGGGCTGGCGGACACGGCGTGGAAATGCGATTTGTGCGGCGATTGTATCGCGGTGTGTGGCACTGACGTGCTACGCATCGGCGAAATCGAAGCGACGGCGTAAGGAGGCGACGATGAACGGCTACGGTGGACAGATCTTGCGCGTCAATCTTGCGACCGGCAAAATTTCCAGAGAACCCACTTCGCCAGAACTTGCGCGCGATTTTTTGGGCGGGCGTGGCTTTGGCGCGTATTTTCTTTACAAAGAAGTACCCAAAGGCGCCGATCCACTGGGACCTGAGAACAAATTGATTATTTCGAGTGGGCCACTTTCGGGTTTGATGATTCCCGGCGCGGGCAAATGTGATTTCACATGCAAATCGCCGCTGACTGGCGGATACGCGAGCGCATCGCTCGGCGGAATGTTCACTGCTGAAATCAAATACGCCGGATTCGATAGCATCATTCTTGAAGGCATCAGTCCCAAGCCCGTTTACCTGTTCATTGACGATGACAAAATCGAACTGCGCGATGCTTCATCGCTCTGGGGCAAAGGCACGTTCGCCGTCGAAAAAGAATTGAAAGAACAACTCGGCGAGGAATTTCAAATCGCGTGCATTGGACCCGGCGGCGAGAATGGCGTTTTGTACGCGCACATCAATCACGATTACGGTCGCCAAGCCGGACGCGGTGGCGTCGGTACGGTGATGGGAGTGAAGAAACTCAAGGCGATTGCGATTCGCGGCACCAAGCCGATTCCTGTTGCCGATTTGAACGCGTATCGTCGAGCGGGGATGGCGCTCTTCGACGCGTGCAAAAAATCGGAACTGTTGCGCCCGTGGCAGCAACTCGGCACGACGATGGTCGTGAGTTGGTGCGATGAAGTTGGTGCGTTGCCCACGCGCAATTTTAGCGCGGGTTCGTTCGAGGGGGGCAAGACGCTCTACGGTCCGTATATGCGTCAAAAAATCGTTATCACCGACAAGGGATGTTTCGCGTGTCCCTCGCCGTGTGGCAAGTACAGTCGAATGAAACGTTACGGCACGAACGTCGAAGGACCTGAGTACGAAACGATTGGGATGATCGGATCGAACTTGGGTATTGCGGAAATCGAAGACGTAGCGCAAATCAATTTGCTCTGCGACGATTGGGGAATTGATACGATTAGCGCGGGCGGCACAATCGCGTGGGCGATGGAGTGTTACGAGCGCGGCATTTTCACAAAGCAAGATACCGACGGACTCGACTTGCGCTTTGGCAACGTGGAAGCCGTGATGGAATTGATTCCGCGCATCGCCAAGCGTGAAGGGTTCGGCGCTCTCCTTGCGCAAGGGACGCGACGCGCGGCGAAGCAGGTCGGCAAGGGCAGCGAAAAATTCGCGATCGAAGTGAAAGGGATGGAACAATCGGCGTACGCCACGCACAGCGCGACGGCGATGCTCCTCGCCTATATGACTGCCGATGTCGGCGCGCATCACAATCGCGCGTGGGCAATCACGTACGATTTGCAGGTGGGGCGCGAATTGGTGAACGCGGACAAGGTCGCGCGCGTCATCTGGTTGCAACACATCCGCCCGATGTTCGATACGCTCGGCGTGTGCCGCTTGCAGTGGGTCGAGTTGAACATTGACCTTGAACTGTATCCACCCGCGCTCGAAGCCATCACCGGCATCAAACGTTCGTGGAAAGATTTAGAGTTGATTAGCGAGCGCATCTGGAACTTGACGCGAATGTACTGGGCGCGCGAACAACCTGGCTTTGGACGCGCCTGGGATATGCCACCCCAGCGTTTTTACACCGATCCGCCCAAAACCGGCGCGACTGCCGGCAAAATCACGTCGCTGGATGATGTGAACAAATTGCTCGATTTGTACTATGAACAACGTGGCTGGGATTCCAACGGCTTGCCCAAACCAGAAACGCTAGAGCGGTTGGGTCTGACGCAGTTGGTTGCACAGTAGGAGAGATTAGAGATTGGAGATTAGCAATTTCAATCTCCAATCTCTAATCACCGAATCACCCAATTTCTCAATGTCCGCAACTCTTCAGGCTCTTGGCATTCTCAAAGCGTACATCGGCAACCGTTCCGAAATCACCGTGGAGGCGGGTCTCACCGTGCGCGAGATGCTGCACGAGCTCAACATCCCGTCGGAAGTGGTTGCGCTCGTCGTGGTGAACGATGTGCCGCAGTCGAAAGAGTATCGCGTGCAAGAGGGCGATGTCATCAAGTTGCTGGCGGTGGTGGGTGGTGGCAATGAATCAACGAATGGGGAATGAGTAAACGAATAGCAAACGAATAGATAGAGGAGATTTCTATGCAAGCGTATAAAACTCGTCTGGTCATTCAGGATCCCCAAAACGTAACACTCTCGAATCTTCCTTTTCGCCCTGGACAGCATGTTGAGATTGTCATCCTTGCTCAGGAAGACGAGCGCGCGATTCTAGCAAATCAGGTGGAAGCATTGTTGAAAGAGACCCAGGCGTTACCTCAAATTCAAATCTTGAGCGAAGAGGAGATTACGGCTGAAGTCGCGGCGTATCGGGGCGGTCAATGAGAGTTATCATTGATACCAACGTGGTGGTATCAGCGGTGCTCAAGGATCGCAACCCGGAAGCGGTCATCTTATTCATGGTCAGGCATCCTGATTGGGAATGGGTTGCGTCAAAAGAAATTCTCGATGAATACAATGGCGTGCTTCGTCGCGCCAAGTTCCATCTGCCCAACACCATTCTCCAAAAGTGGGCAGATCTTTTCGAGGCGCTAATCACTGTTGTCCCAGTACAGACACCTTTTGACTTTCCGCGTGACCAGAAAGACGCTAAATTTCTCGCGTGTGCTCTGGCGACTCGAGCCGATTATTTTGTTACGGGTGATAAGGACTTTGAGCAGGCGTACAAAGTGGGTACGACTACAGTGCTGTCAGTTTCGATGTTCAAGAAACTGGTGTGTGATGTATGGGATACTCGCGAATAGAACGCTGGCAGAGGAGTTATGTTGCAAGAGTATCGCGTGCAGGATGACGACGTGATCAAGTTACTGGGGTGATGGATGGGAGTTAGCAAAAGAATGAAACGACTCTGGCTTGACCTCGGAGACCTGGGCGTGTTTGTGCGTCCCGCTGGCGCGCACGATCGCTGGCAGGATCACGGCCTGGGACTTCTCCGCACGATTCTGAAAAATAACAACATCGAAACCGATTTGTTTTCCACGCGCTCGATTCGCTCGTTCAAAGAACTGGGCAAGCACGTGGCAGGCTATGACGTGCTGGTGATGAACGTGCGCAGTTACACGTATCCATTCGCGTACCAGGCGGCGAAAATCTTCAAGCGCGTCAATCCGCGCGGCATCGTCATCACCGGCGGAATGCACGCGACCGTCGCGCCAGACGAGATGGAAACCGTCAAGGAATTCGACATCATTTGCAAGGGACCCGGCGAAAACATCATCGTGGATTTGTTGCGCGACCCGCGCGCGTTTCCGCGCATCGTTCACGGCGTTGGCGCAAAGTCTATGGCGGATTGGCCCCTGATGGATCGCACCCTTTGGCCCAATCCCAACCTGCCCGATTTCCCCTGGCCACTCGAACCAGAATGCGGCTGGGGACCCGGTCCCGTCGCAACGATTCTGACGAGTCGCGTGTGTCCCTGGCAATGCGTCTTTTGCAACGAATCGTCGTACATCCCGAATATGGGACGCAAATCGGTGGATCAGGTGATTGACGAATTGAATTTTCTCGACGATCACTATGGACCCATCGGCTCAGTTGTCATTCACGATTCCATGTTCTTTCAGCATCCAAACTGGTTGAAAGAGTGGCTGGAAAAATACCCGCGCAAGGCGCACAAACGCTGGCCCTACTGGGCAGCCGCGCGCTCCGATACGGTGCGCCACTGGCCCGATTTGTTCGAAGCCCTCGTGCGCGAAACGAACTGGAACATCGTCTCACTCGGTTTCGAATCAGGAAGCGATCGCGTGTTAAAGATTCTGAACAAGGAATGTACGGCGGAAGACAATTACTTTGCAATTGACTTGCTGAATCGCATCGGTGACGATTTAGAAGCGCGCGGCTACATCCCGCCTAAATTCTGGGCGAACATTATGCTCGGCATTCCCGGCGAGACGCGCGAAGACGCCTTCGATACGATTCGCATGCTCAAACGGATGAAGCGCGTGCTCCCTTCGATTTCGTACTATGCGCCGTATCCCGGCTCCGCGCTCGGCTATCAACTCATCGCCGAAGGCAAAAGTCGAATGTCGAAGGAGAACTATCATCGCTATCCCGATGACAAAAAGGTCAAAGGGATTGACTATGGCTTTTACAAAAAGTTGCTGCAAGGCAAATTCGATCGCGAGGTGAACGCCAAGTTACCGCAATTTCTGCGCGATAAACCTGGCGTGTACGTGGACGCGCTGATCAAAGCATAGTTCGGTAAGCGGTGGGACTATGAGTAGTTTCAACAATCCGCATCACTTTTTTCTCTTTGCGATGAAGAACGGCAAGAAAAAACTTGCCTACGGAACAACGGCAGAGGACGCGTACGAGAATCTCAAACTGCGTCTCACTCCTAAAGAGATGGAGCAGATCATTCCCGATCAGTACATTCGCTTTCCGCAACGCGATTTGCAAAAGTACATTCATGAGTTGGGGTAGAGACGCAATCAGCGTATTTTCTGGAGGTTCATGATGGCAAAGATCAAAGAAACCAGAGCGGCGTACTCCGCCGAACCCATTACCGTTGTTACTCGGCGCGGCACCACAGAAATCCCGCGTGTGTTGCGTGAGCGCTACCGTATCACGGCCAAGTCGCGTTTGCGCTGGGTGGATACCGGCAAGGGGTGGTTGGTTACGCCGCTTCCATCGTCATCCTCTGCTAGGGTGGGCGTACTGCAGGATGCGAATCCAATGCCGACGTATAAATCAGCAAAGCAAAACAAGCGTGAATTTTTAGCATGGTTGGATCAGTGGTTGCAAGAACCTGATGATTGGACGCCACAACAGTGGGATGAGTTTGAAAGAGAATTACGCACTCGCCGTGTCAAGTTCCGCGATGTCGAAATATGAAAACGTACCTGCTGGACACGAATATTCTGTCCGCGCTCCTTCGTAAAGAGCCATCCACCCTGCAACGGTTTCGTCAGGCGGTAGCTAATGATGACGTCCTGTTACTCTCCGGGGTCGTCCATTACGAAGTCAAACGCGGTTTGCTTAAACGAGACGCCCAAAAGCAGATGGCAACCTTCGAATATCTGAGCAATCAGTTGGCATGGTGTGATGTCATCCAAGAGGATGGGGACAGTGCTGCCCAAATGTGGGCAGAGCGCATTAAGGTGGGCAGACCGATTCAGGATGCCGATTTGTTGATTGCTGTGCAAGCCAAACGCCTCGGGGCGATTGTGGTGACGGACAATGAAAGAGATTTCGATGGTTTGGAAGTGCAGGTCGAGAACTGGAGGAAAAGCAAGGAATGAGAATTCTACTCGTTTCACCCGACTCGAAGGTGTGGAACTCGCGTGCTCATATCCATAACGGTCTGGGTTATCTTGCCGGTTCGCTCTTGGCGAACGGCTATAGCGATGTCGCGATTCACGACGGTGCCGTCGAAACCGAATCGGTCGCGCAGGTGCTTGATCGCGCGCGCGCCGAAAATCGTCCGTACGATGTGGTGGGCATCTCCGCGCCGACCGTGCTCATCGAAAACGCGTGGCGCATCGCGCGCGATGCCAAAGCGCGCGGCGCTATCACGATTCTGGGTGGTCCGCATCTCACCCTGCAACCCGACGAATCCATGCACAAGCCCGAAGTGGACCTGGTCGTGCGCGGTGAAGGTGAAGACACCATCATCGAAATTCTGCGCGTGCTTGAACAGGCCGAAGATGGACGAGCGATGACGGGCAACGGTCAACGTTCGGCGGTCAGTGCGCCACAATTGCGTCACATCCTGGGCTTGTCTTGGCGCGATGCCACCGGTCGCATCATCCACAACCCTGACCGTCCCCTGCGTCCCGATCTGGATAACATCCCTTTGCCTGCCTATCATCTCTTCAAAATCGAACGCTATACCAATCTCCAGCCGTTGACCGATGGACTCGATCCGCACGCGCGCGCGTACACGATTGTCACCTCGCGCGGTTGTCCGTACAAGTGCACCTACTGCTCCAAGCCGATTACCGGCAACACCTGGCGCGCGCGCTCGGTGGAAAATGTCATCAAAGAATGGCGGATGCTTGTCAAGGATTTTCATGCCACCGAAATCGGCATCACTGACGACATCTGGAATCTCGATCTCAAACGTGCCAAAGAATTGTGCCGCGCGCTCATTGATGAAGGGTTGAACACGGTGCCCTGGGTGACGGTTCATGGTATGAAAGTGAACCACACCGATCCGGAATTGTTCCAGTTGATGAAAAAAGCCGGCTGCAAGCGCGTGGGATTCGGCGTGGAGAGTGGCGATGAATATATCTTGAAACACGTCATAAAGAAATCGCAAACGCTTGATCAGGTACGTGCTGCGTTCAAGAACGCCAAAGCCGCCGGTTTGCAAACGATGGGCTTTTTCATCTATGGGATGCCGGGCGAAACGGAAGAGACGATGGACAAGACCACGCAACTCGCGCTGGAACTCGATCCTGATCTGGCGAACTTTATGATCGCCGCACCGTATCCTGGCACCGAATTGTGGAAACTCGTCGAGAAAGAAGGCATCCTCTTTTCGCACAACTGGGACGATTACGCGATCCACTCGGACAGGGCACATTTCCAGATTGGCGACTTGACGGCGGAACTCGTCGAGCGCAAGTGGCATGAGGCGTATCGTCGCTTTTACTTTCGTCCCCATCGCATCGCGCGGCGATTGTTGATGAAAGACACATGGCTGAATGCGCCGCAACGCGCCAAGGATGCGTTACGATTTTTCCTGGGTGCAAAGACAGGTGCGAGTGCGCATTGAGAGGTGAGAGATGACAACCACCCTTGAGCAATTGAAACAACTCCGAAAAGAAGTTCGTCGTCTGAAAACCGAAACCGCCGAGACGCGGCGGATTCTGCGCGAGCGCGGGATTTTGCCTGCGGGCAAACGCGCGACTGTACGTAAAGGCAGGCTGTCCGAGCGCGAGCGCGTGCAGGAGATTCTGCGACGTGCAGGGATGCTGGGAGAATTGACGCCGGAGGAGAAAGCGCGCGCAGCGCGCTGGCGCGCATTGCCTGAGGAAGAAAAGAAACGCATCTGGGATGAGTTCTTCAACCTGAAACTCGACAAACCGCTATCAGACATCATCATCGAAAACAGGCGGTAATCGCATGGCGATTTATTATTTTGACGCAAGCGCGGCTGTCAAATACTTCCATCAGGAGCCTGGCACGACGTGGGTCAGGCGCATTGCCGATGAAGTTACGAACGAAGGGCATCGCGCCAACGAGATTTACCTTGCTGAGATCAGCCGCGTTGAAGTGCCAGCCGCTTTTGCTATTCTGGCACGGATGCAGCAAATCAGTATCCGAATCCGCGATTCGATGTACGACGCGTTTCTGCAAAAGATGGAAGGTGAGTTTCAGTCGTTGCGTCTAATGCCAGCCATTATCCGCCGCGCTGGGGAATTGACACAAAAGCATCCCCTGAAGGCTTATGACGCCGTTCAACTTGCCGTTGCGCTTGATTTCAGCGAGAGGTTGAAGCAACAAGACCTCTCCCTCACCTTCGTCAGCGGCGATGACAATCTCCTGCAAGCCGCGCGAGCCGAAGGCATGGCGACCGAGAATCCGTTTGACCATCGCGATTTGGACACAGCACGATAAACTTGGGAGGCAACGATGAAGTCAGCCATTCGCACAATTCTTGTTGTGTTCTTCCTTTTCCTTGTGGCATGTGCATCTACACCAACCGCGACGCCGCTACTCGCGCCGACGGCAATTACGACGGCATTGCCTACTGCGACGGCGTTGCCAACGTCTACTGCAACCGCCACACCTTTGCCCACCAACACGTCAACGCCGACTGCAACACCTACGCAAACGCCAACGCCGACCGCGACTCCGATCCCGTTGGCTCAGGTCAGGAATCCCACAACACTTTACGCTGGTCCCGATATCTATGGTTACGCTAAAATAGCATCATTGCGCCTTGGCACAAAAGTTATGCCCATTGCTGTGTATGGTGATTTTGTTCAAGTGCAAACTGAAATTGGTGGTACCACTCAAAGTGGGTTTGTTCCAGCAAAATCACTCGATAGACCCTATCCTGGATTACCTGAACTGGCTAGGGCAAGTGTACCGCTTCCAACAATGAAGGGAACTGATCGCCGGGATTTATTTGGTATTGCAAAGAGTAAGTGGGATGGCGCTAATCTGGTTCTCAAAGGAAGCGACAGTCAAGGCGGCTACTTTTTTGGTGCAGGTCCAATAGCCATCAATGGTCCGTTTGTGGTCACCTTGAACCTAAACGGACAAGGCGCCGTCGTCCTTTCACAAAGGACCGCTGCTGCTGATGCTCCTGCGATGTTCGTTGAAGTTACAGGCGCCTCGATTCGAATACGTGTCGGCGTTCTGCGACCAAAGAATCCACTTGAAACCATCAACCTTCCGGGGCTAGGTCCTGGCGAATCTTTTTCTATCCAATTTGCGGATCGTCAGGGGAGAAAGTTCACCGTCACAGACAAAAACGGAAAGAAAATCACCGAGACCGATATATCTGGCGGTGAACTCTCGCGCGGTCTTTTCCCCGACAGCCTGTTCGCTGTTGGTGCTGCGGTAGCTCCCGATTCCCAACTGAGCGTTGCCCAATTTGATCTTTTGACTTTACCCGATGGCAAGCTTTACTCCGCTGATATTGATACATCCAAACTTGTACCACCTTACATCGCCATTGATAACGTTGACCAGATAACTGAATTGCGTTCATTCCAATTGCCATATCTGCCACGCAAGATCGCGCTCTCTCCAAACAACAAGTTGTTAGCAGTTTATAGATTTGGGAAATTTGGTGATGTTGATATTCGCATCCTTGATGCAGAGAGTGGACAAGAAGTTAGGCGACTGGAAGCTTCACAGAGTGAAATATGGAGTATGCAGTTCTCTTCTGACGGACAAATATTGGCTGCGGCATTCCCGGATGAGATGCGCCTATGGAGCACCGCTACTTGGGAGGTGGTAGGGCGGCTGGAAGGGGATGGGAAAATCACTTATGGAGCATTGTCCCCTGATGGAAAAATTGCTGCTACATCGGCGGGAGGTTTTGGACCTGCTGTGCGATTATGGGACATTGCAACAAAGAAAGAGATACAGCGCATTTGGACAAGCAGGTCGGTTGGTCAGCCAGTATTCTCTCAGGACGGTCGTTTCCTAGCAGCCAGAGTAACCAGAGGTGAAGTGGCTGAGGCGGTTGCTGTTTGGGACATTCCGAGGAATGTCGAAATAGCGCGGCTTGGAGATAACAATGCAGCTCCCGGTGCACTAGCATTTTCTCCAGATGGATCGAAAGTGGTCTTTGTGGGATTCAAAGACAACAATCGGCGCGGTGACGAGGAGGTCTTGCGTCTCTTTGACTTGACTGGACAGGAAATACGTCGTTTTGGTGAGAAGGTACTTCGGTTCCCTTGTTCCCCTGTATTCTTTCCTGATGGTCGTGTGATTGCATCATACGCCTATTGGCAATCACCAACTATAACCCCGCCTGCAAAGGCACGAACGATAATGGAGGTGACAGTTGGTACCCTGCAATTATGGGATGTAGCAACAGGTAAAGAGTTACGCCGCTGGGAGAATTTGGGAGATACCCAGAATTATGGATGTAGCCTAGTCCTTTCGAAAGATGGCAGTACGTTAGCTCTGGGTACGTCCAACATAATTCGGATCTATGGGCTGAAGTAGATGTTATTCTCTCTCCTTCCCAAAATCCCTCTCTACTGGTCCTTCTATCGTTTCGGTTTTCGCCATCGGTTGAAACCGACGGCTCGCTCAAGTGGAAATCGGCTCAAGCCGATTGCATCCCAGCCCGATTCACACTTGCACCTAACGCAAGTGCAGGTGTCGGGCGCGAATCTGAATGAGACGTGCGATTATGGAGTTTAACAAAATAATCCCGTAACGTGTGTAATTCCTATTTCTGTCATTGCGAGAACTCCATGCCGTTGGGCGGCATGCGCTAAGGCAGAAACTTGCGTCGCGCAACGCCACCGGATGAATTCGGCGGAAGCCAAGTTTCTGAGTAGGAGCCGCGAAGCGTTTGCGACGAAGCAATCCCCTATGGCGCTATGGAGATTGCTTCGCTACCCAGAAACTTGGTGTTCGTAGTGGCGCCATTCATGGCGGCGATGAATCGCCTCACTACAAACAAGCGCGTACGCAAGTTTCCGTTAGCAAACATACCGCCGCGGTATGTATTCTCGCAATGACATCTTGCAACAGAGTAAGTTACGGTATTTATTTGTTAATTTCATCATCGCACGGCGGCATAAAATGATTGCATCTTTGCTTCCCAAAATCCCTCTCTACTGGTCCTTCTATCGTTTCGGTTTCCCGAAACTTTTGCCGTTCAGCATTGTCATTAGCGTTTCGTTTCGGTGCAATAGCAAATGCCGCACGTGCGATGTGTGGCGCAAGCCCAACGATGACCTGACGCTCGATGAATGGACGCGCGTGTTTCAGCACATCGGGCGCGGACCGATTTATTTGACCTTCACTGGCGGCGAGCCATTTCTGCGCAAAGATTTGCCGGAAATGGTGCTTGCCGCGTATCAACATTGCCAACCGGAATACATCACGATTCCAACGAATGGCATTCTCACGCCACGCATCGCGGAGGGCGTTGAAAAGATTTGTGCGGGCGCACCCAAGTCGCGCATCGGCATCAATCTCTCGCTCGATGGGATCGGCGCGGAACACGACGATATTCGCCTCGTGCCGGGCAACTGGGACAAGGCGATGGAAACGTGGCGCACCTTAAAAGAATTGCAAAAGAAACATGCGAACCTCGTCTTGAGCATTCACACCGTCATTTCGCAATTCAACATCAAACGATTTCCGGAAATCTATCAAGGTCTGCAATCGCTCACGCCCGATTCGTACATCACCGAAGTCGCCGAAGAGCGCGTCGAACTGGACACCGTCGGTATGAACATCACGCCGATGGCGCGCGATTATGCGCCCATCGCCGATATGCTCAGCCATCACGCGCGCTCGACACCAGCGCGCGGCTTTGCGCGGGTCACGCAATCGTTCCGTGCCGCGTATTATCAGATGGCAAAGCAAACACTCATCGAACAACGTCAAATCATTCCATGCTTTGCTGGCTGGGCAAGCGGACACATCGCGCCGAACGGCGATGTGTGGTCGTGTTGCATTCGTGCAGAACCTGTTGGCAATCTACGCAACACGCAATACGATTTACGCCCCATCTGGTTCGAACAAGTGGGAACCTTACACAACTTGCGCCGCCGCATCGCCGCGGGCGAATGCGCGTGTCCGATGGCGAACGCATCGTACGCCAATATGTTGTTGCATCCGCCCACGTTGATCCAAGTCGCGCGCGAGTTGCTCACGCGACCAAACGTGGCGTTAGAAAAACATGGTGTGTAGGGGCGAGGGTACCTCGCCCCTACGATTTTGTACGATTCTAATATCCGCAAACAAATTTTTATGTGCGTTTGTCAAGTTTGTGAGATAGAGAACGATGTGATATAATAATTTTTAGATTGCAAGGAGCCAAAACAATGTCTGCTCAAACGATCAACTCAAATGAAATTCCAGTCGCCACCGGCTCCCCCGAAACAAAATCGGGCGCGCCGGGAATGGTGTTTGCCAAACTGGACGATGTGTTGCGTTGGGCGCGCACCGGCTCAATGTGGCCCCTCTTGTTTGGTCTGGCGTGTTGCGCGATTGAAATGATGGCCGTCTATATGCCGCGTTTCGATCTCTCGCGTTTTGGGATGGAAGTGTATCGTGCGTCGCCGCGCCAAGCGGACTTGATGTTCGTCGCCGGGCGCGTCTCGCGCAAGATGGCGCCGGTGGTGCGGCAATTGTATGATCAAATGATGGAACCCAAGTGGGTTATCGCGATGGGTGATTGCGCGGCGTGTGGTGGCATTTACAACAACTATGCGATTTTGCAAGGTGTGGATGAAATTATCCCGGTGGATGTGTATGTCGCCGGCTGTCCGCCGCGTCCTGAGGCATTGATGGATGGAATCTTGATGTTGCATGAGAAAATCAAAAAAGGTGAACCGCGCGGTCAGATCCGAATCGAACAATGGGGATTGCGCGGATAAGCATTAGGGGTGGTGAGCGTCTGGCTTTTCCCATATCGAGAGTGGAATGGGTATGACTAGAACAGATCAGCAGTTGTACGACCTGATAGAGCGGATGGAGACGGATCTCCAAGAACTTAAACGAATTCTCTCTTCTCCACGCCAGGCATCTCGTTTTGGGAAACGACGTGGAGGCAAATCGTTGTACGGTATCTTTCCGCGTACTCGTATCCATCTGGCTGATTTTCGTGACGCGCGGCAAAGTTGGTCGCGTCATTCAGAAAATTTTAGATGATTTACGTTCCAGATACGCATGCCCTGGTTTGGTACCTCACTGCTGACAAGCAACTTGGTAAACAAGCCAAAGCCGCGTTGGCGTCTGTGGATGCAGGCCGCCATCAGGCGGTTATCCCCGTGATTGTGCTTGCTGAGATTATGTATCTGGAAGAGCACGGACGGATTCAAGTCAAACTGAATGTCTTGCTCGAATATCTGCGTTCTATTCCCACCTATACGATTGCATCACTCACTCTGGATACTGTACTTATAGCCAAAACAATTACAGGAGTGCCTGAATTGTTTGACCGAATGATTGTTGCCACGGCATTGGAGCATCGTGCGTTTCTGCTGTCACGTGATCCTGTCTTTCGAGATGTACGCGATGTGCAAATTGTCTGGTAAGGTTTTTTATGATGTCTATTGAAACCACTCTCACTCGATTGCGCGAGCGATTTCCAAACGCGCTGCAAGACGTCTCTGAATTTCGCGGCGAAACGGTCGTGACGATTCCACGCGAGGCGTTGGTGGACGTGGTGCGTTTTCTGCGCACTGAGCCCGCGTTGCAATTCAACATGCTTCTTGACATCACCGCGCTCGATTGGTTGCCGCGCGAACCGCGCTTTGATGTGCTGTACTATCTCCTCTCGATGCCCAACAATGTGCGGTTGCGTCTGCGCGTTCAACTGTTCAGCCACGACGCGAATGTTCCATCGCTCACCGCGATCTTTCCGGGCGCAAATTTTTACGAGCGCGAAGTGTACGACCTGTTCGGTATCACATTCCTGTATCATCCTTTTCTGCATCGCATCCTCTTGCCCGAATACACGACAGGTCATCCACTGCGCAAAGACCATCCGCTCGGTTACGAGCCAGTCGAATTCACGCACACGTACGATGAAATTCAACCCACCAAGCCAAACGCCGTGCCTCCTCCCAAACCGCGCCGACTCATCGGCAGCGTAGGCGGTGCTGTTACCGAGATTCCGTTGACGCTGGCTGAACCAGCAACACCGTGGTCGGGCGCGCAAACCGAAACGTTGCTGATCAATATGGGGCCGCATCACCCCTCCACGCACGGGGTTTTGCGCGTCGCGCTCGAAGTGGATGGCGAGAAAATCGTCAACGCGATGCCAGACATCGGCTATTTGCACACGGGCATCGAAAAGAACGCGGAATACAAAACGTACCTCAAAGCGATTCCGCTGTTCGACCGAATGGATTATTTTTCGACGTTCTTTAACGTTCTGGCGTACTGTCTCGCCATCGAAAAGTTGATGGAAGTGGAGGTGCCGGAGCGCGCGCAGATCGCGCGCGTGATTCTGTGCGAGATTCAGCGCATCCAATCGCATCTCGTCGCGGTGGGATCGCAAGCGATGGACATTGGCGCGGTAACGGTGATGACGTACGCCTTCCGCGAACGCGAAGCCGCGCTCGATATTTTCGAAATGGTCAGCGGCGCGCGGATGATGACCTCGTACTTTCGTTTTGGTGGCTTGGCGCAAGATTTGCCCGCCGGCTTTTCCGATGCGGTGCGTGCGTTCGTCAAGATGATTCCGCCGCGCCTCAAAGAGTACGAAGACCTACTCAACAAAAATCCCATCTGGCTGATGCGCACGCGCGGCATCGCCGAGTACACGGCGGAGCAAGCCATTGCGCACAGTGTCACCGGACCGATGTTGCGCGCGACCGGCGTCAAGTGGGATTTGCGCAAGGTCGCGCCGTACAGCGGCTATGAGCAATACGACTTTGATGTACCCGTTGGCACGCGCGGCAAAGCCGATGTGCTGGAATGCTACTTGATTCGGATGGAGGAGATGCGCCAGTCGCTGCGCATCATCGAGCAAGCGTTGAAAAAGTTGGAGAAGACGAAAGGGCAGCCGTACGTCACGAACAATCGCAAGGTTGCGCCGCCGCCTAAACACGAATTGCAAAATTCGATGGAGTCGCTCATCCATCATTTCAAGTTGTGGACGGAAGGCATCATACCACCCAAAGGGTTGGTGTACGCTTCTGTCGAATCGCCGCGCGGCGAACTCGGTTTCCTCGTTTCGAGTAACGGCACGAACAGACCGCATCGAGTTCACGTGCGTACGCCGTCATTCGCCAATCTGCAAATGCTCCCGTTGATTTCCCGAGGCTATTACATTGCCGACCTGGTCGGCATTATTGCGATGACGGACATCATTCTGGGAGACGTGGATAGATAGGCGCAATGGGCTATGGGGACAGACAAAGGTACGCGTAAAAGATCGCGCACCAGTGCCTTTGGGACCACGGCACGCATCAGTCATGACTCGTCCGCGTACTACCGTTCGCGCTTGTATGCCGAGTTGCCGAACGCGGCGGCGTACGAACCGCAGCCGGATAACGAATTTCCCGCCGAGTTTGAGAATCGCATCATTTGCGGTAGTTCGGAAAATATGAAAGAGCTACCCAGCAACTCGGTGCACCTCATGGTCACTTCGCCACCCTACAACGTGACCAAAGAGTACGATGCCGATTTGTCGCTCGACGAGTATTTGCAATTGCTGGGCAAAGTTTTTGCGGAAACGTATCGTGTGCTGATGGACGGTGGGCGTGCGTGTGTGAATGTGGCAAATGTGGGACGCAAGCCCTACATCCCGCTTTCCGATTACATCTCGCGTTTGATGATTGAGATAGGGTTTCAGATGCGTGGTGAAATCATCTGGCACAAGCGCGCCGGCGCCGGCGTTTCGATGGCGTGGGGCAGCTGGCAATCGGCATCGAATCCGGTGTTGCGCGATGTGCACGAGTACATTCTGGTTTTCTCCAAGGGCACTTTCAATCGTCCAAAGACGGATCAGCAGGTAGATACAATCACTAAAGAACAGTTTATCAAGTGGACCAAGTCGGTCTGGACAATGAATCCTGAATCGGCGAAAAAAGTGGGACACCCCGCGCCGTTTCCCGTCGAGTTGCCGTTTCGTTTGATTCAACTCTACACGTTTCGCGGCGATATCGTCCTCGATCCGTTTATGGGCAGTGGCACCACGGCGATTGCCGCGTTGAAAGCGAAACGCAAATACATCGGCTATGAAATCAATCCCGACTATGTGCGACTTGCTGAAAGACGCATCGCGCTCTTCAAACGCACGTAACAAGGACCGCGTATGGAACATTTGATTCTGCGTGATCTCGACATTCCGAACATTGCTGAGATTGCCGTGTATGAAAAACACGGTGGTTACAACGCGCTGCGTCGCGTCTTGAAGGAAATGACCCCTGCTGAGGTCATCGAGGCGGTCAAGGTCTCGGGCTTGCGCGGGCGTGGTGGCGCGGGATTTCCTGCGGGCCTCAAGTGGAGTTTCCTGCCAAAAGACGTTTTTCCGCGCTATCTCGTCGCAAACGCGGACGAATCGGAGCCAGGCACGTTCAAAGATCGCCAGATTATGGAACGCAATCCGCACCAGTTCATCGAAGGCATCGCGATTGCGTCGTATGCGATTCAGTGTCATCACGCGTTCATTTACATTCGTGGTGAATATCCGTACGCGGCGCAGTGCCTTGAACGCGCCATCGCCGAGGCGGAAGCGCGCGGTTACTTGGGTGAGCGAATCTTGGGGACGGATTACACATTGCGCATCACGGTTCATCGTGGCGCGGGCGCATACATCTGCGGCGAAGAAACCGCGCTGCTCGAAAGTATGGAAGGCAAACTGGGTCAGCCGCGCGTCAAACCGCCGTTCCCTGCAAGTGTCGGTCTCTACGGCAAGCCAACCGTCATCAACAATGTTGAGACGCTGACCAACGTGCCGCTCATCATCGAGCGCGGCGCGGCGTGGTACGCGAGTATCGGTACACCCAAATCCACAGGACCCAAAGTGTTTTGCCTGAGCGGTCACGTGAATCGTCCGGGTAATTACGAAGCCGCGTTCGGTTCGATTACGTTTCGCGATTTGATTTTCGATCTGGGCGGCGGGATTCGCGGCGGCAAAAAGTTGAAGGCGATTATGCCGGCAGGCGCGAGCAGTTTCGTCATCAATCCCGCGTTGAACGACGCGGTGCTCGATGTTAAACTCGATTTCGATTCGCTCGCGCCGTTCGGCTCTGCACTCGGTTCGGCATCGGTGATTGTGATGGACGAGACGACGTGTATGGTGTGGGTCGCCAAAAAGACGACGCACTTTTTTGAACACGAGTCGTGCGGCAAGTGTACGCCGTGCCGCGAAGGGACGTACTGGATGGCGCGCTTGCTCGATCGGTTGGAAGCGGGCACGGGTACGCTTGCCGACGTGGACTTGATCGCGAGTGTTGCGACGCAAATGCAAGGGCGGACGCTGTGTCCGCTGGGCGAATTCTCGACGGCGCCGGTGCTGAGTAGCGTGAAAGCATTTCGCGACGAGTTCGAGCGGCACGCGCGCGAAAAGGGATGCTGGGCGCGGGGACGGTAGGCGGGAGGCAGGTGGCAGTAGGCAGTTGGCAGTAGGCGGGAGGCGGTAGGCAGGTGCGCGATGGTCGAGCAAGTTTTGAGTCGCGGTGAAAAATTTTTACACGAGACACCCACGCCGTACCTCGTTGCGGAAGAGCGCGAGGTGCTGGCGCGTTTTCTCGCGCGGCTCGAACGCGAGTGCGGCGACGCGATTCGCCGCGTGATTCTCTACGGCTCCAAAGCGCGCGGCGACGCGGACGCGGAATCCGATACCGATTT
>Ga0209162_1000447_pt1 | contig 45325 bp, 44 predicted proteins | sample YNPNPMetaG_FD_187121 | JGI IMG/M metagenome (GOLD analysis project Ga0209162, IMG submission 187121) | Anoxygenic and chlorotrophic microbial mat microbial communities from Yellowstone National Park, USA - YNP NP MetaG (SPAdes) (version 2) ...
GGGTGCGAGATCTGTCTTGACGCTGACGGCCCACTCCAACACGTCCCTCTCGGGCCGATAGAGGTAGATGCCGCCTGACGTGCTGCCCACAAGCTCTACCCCGTGATGGACAATCGATTCCAGGAGAGGCTCCAGCTCCTGGTCTACCTGGTGGCTGGCGATCTCCAGGCCGATGCTGTGCAGCGCTTCCAGTTCCTCTGTCTGCTGCACCAGCGCGCCGATGGTCTCCTCTACCTGCTTTTCTGCCCACACCTGGGCTGTAATGTCCAGCATGATGAGCAGCACCAGGGGCTGCCCCTGGATGTCCAGGCGGCTCGTCGAGAGGAGGAAGATCAGCTCTTGTTCTTCCCCGTGGACGGAGAAAGGCAGGCTTGCCCGCACCTGCTGGTAGCTTTGGCCCGTCTCGAAGGTGTCCAGCACCGTGCGGCGGACGGCGCAGTTTTGGCAGGACGGCCCATAGCCGCAGCCCTGGGGGCTATCGAGGGCGTGCAGGCAGCCCAGCGCCTCGCCGCTGCGCAGGCCGTACATTTCGGGGGCCTGGCGGTTGGCAAAGTCGGCGGCGAATAGGTTGGCCTTGCGCACGCGCCTTTCTCCGTCGACGAGCAGCATGATGAGCGGCGCGTTGTCATAGATGGCGGCCAGTTCCTCGGCCTGTTCGCGGAGAGCGATCCTGTCGCCTGACCGTGTGGCTTCCTCTCGCTGCTGGCGCCGCTCCCGGTTTTCCAGCGCGTGGCGCACTGCCTGGCCCAGCCGGGCCAGATCGGAGACCCAATCGCTGGCTCCCTGGCCCAGGGCCTCTATGGCGGTCTGTTCGCCCATCGTGGCGGATGTGATGATGCAGGGGATGTCGAGGCCACGCTGGCTTATCAAGGGGAGGACGCCCAGGGCGGTCAGCGGCGCCCATTCGGCCAGGATCAGATCAGGTTGTCCGTCGAGCGCTGCCAGCAGATCCGCCTGGTTTTCCGCTCTCTGCCAGTCGAGCTGGAATCCCTCTTCCGTCAGTTGGCGGCTCATTGCCTGGGCAGCGGCGGCGTCTTCTGTGATGACCAGCACGCGCAGGGGCGTTGTCATCTGCTTGCCTCCTGAAGTGTTCGAAACGCTTTGATATTACCACAAGTTGGCATAATTGCCTACCGTCTATCTCGCTCGGCGGGCTGCCTGCGCTCCCAGGAAACACGGCTGTCCTATCCGTCCCTGGGAGCGCGGACGTCTCGTCCGTGCCGCCTGCGGGCGGGGACCCTCTCTCCGAAATCTCTCCTCTCCGCCTCAGCAGCCGCTGCCCCTTCTTCAGGGAATGTTCTGATCTACAAATCCTCCCCCTTCTGCTATGCTCCTTATGGCTGACAAGCGTCAGGAGGGAGGGAAAGATGAAAGAAAGGAGGATGTCTGTCAGGGTTCTTGCGTTGGGTTTGCTTCTTGCCTTGCTGCTGGCAGACCCCGTGCGGGCAGCGGTTCTGCCGGTTCGCCGCGCGGCTGAAGGCGGCGCTGCCCTGCGGACGGCGCCCGCTCTGCGAGAGCGCCGTCTGGGGACAGAGCCAGCGTTGCGCGTCGTGCGCTCCGATGAACGGGGAGTCGAACTCGAGCTCTCGACGCCCGCCTTTCAGGTCGTGGCGGACAGCTCAGACGCGGGTCCCTGCCGCCTCATTCGCGTGCCTGGCTTTGGCGAGACGGCCGCTGCGGGCTGGCCCGCTCTCCCCGTCCGCGTGGCGATGGTGGGCATTCCCCCTCAGGCAGCGCCAACGCTGACCGTGCTGAGCGCAGAGGTCGAGACGCGGCGCGGCGAGGGCGACCTTTGCCCGGCAGTGCAATTCGTCGAGGAATGGGACGAGCATGGCCAGAGCACGCTCGTCGAAGCGCGGCTGCGGGACAGAGAAGCCTACGCCACAGCGGGCTTTTACCCCCCTCTCCTGGCCGAGGTCGCCTCGACGGCCTTTGTCCGCAGCCAGCGCGTGGCGCAGGTCCGTTTCTATCCTTTCCGCTATAACCCTGTGACTGGCGAGCTGAAGTACTACCGCACCATCCGCGTGCGGCTGGATTTTGGCGTCGCGGGAGGGGGCGCCTTGGTTGACGAGGGAGGATTCGAGGAGGTGATCAGCCGCTCCCTCTTGAACGCCGCAGAGGCCCGCCAGTGGCGCACATCCCCCGCGCCGGCTCCCCTCGTCGCAGGGATGACAGTCGAAGGCGGTCCGCTGTTCCAGATTCTGGTCGATCAGGACGGCATCTACCGCCTGACCCATGCTGACCTGCTGGCGGCTGGCCTCCCCCTCGACCAGATCGACCCGCGCACGTTGCACCTCTTCCATCGGCAGACAGAGGTGGCCATCTGGGTCGTCGGCGAGGAGGATGGCACTTTTGACCCACAGGACTATGTGCTCTTCTACGGCCAGAAGATGGACAGCCGCTACACGGATGTCAACGTCTATCGGCTCACCTGGGGCGGAGGATGGGGCCTGCGCATGGGCCAGGTGGATGGCAGTATTGTCGCTGCGGCGCCGCTGCTGTCGCACTTTCGCACCGCGCAACGCGTCGAGGAGAACCACGTGTACGACTCCCGCTACACCAGCGGACCTGATAACGACCACTGGTACTGGACGCAGGCTATCGCCTTTTCGCCGCTCTCTTTGAACTATGAGATGACGCTGCAGCACATTGCCACGGCTCCTTTCAGCGCCACAGTCCGCGGCCTGTTGCGCGGGGTGACCGCTTATCCCGCCAGCGTCTACAGACATCACGCCCGCATTTACCTGAACGGTTATCTGATCAAAGATGCGCTCTGGGCTGTGGGCGCCGAATACTCCTTTGCTGTCGATGTGCCCTCCTCTGTTCTGACCGAGGGGCTCAACACGATCACGGTCGAGATTCCCCGCGACCAGGGCGGGGTCTATGAACTGCTCTATGTCAATCGCTTCGAGATCGAGTATGACGACACCTTCAGGGCGGAACAGGATCGGCTGGCCTTTGACGGCGACGCTGCCGGGACCTGGACCTTTCGCCTCGACGGTTTTTCTGCTCCCACTGTTGCTGTCTTTGACATCACCGAACCGTTCGCTCCCCGGCGCGTCGTCAGCAGCACCGTCGAATGGGACGGCAACGCCTATAGCTGCTCTTTCGGGCAGACCATCGCTGGCAGCCATCGCTATCTGGCGCTGACGCCGGAGCAGTGGCTTTCCCCTCTGCGCATCGAGCCGGTGCAGCTTGCGGGCCTGCGCTCGCCGGACAACGGCGCCGATTACATCCTCATCACCCACGCCGACTTTTACACCGCCGTTCTGCCGCTGGCCGACCACCGCGCCGCGCAGGGGCTGCGCACGGTCGTAGTGGACGTGCAGGACATCTACAACGAGTTCAACGACGGCATTTTCGACCCGCAGGCCATCCGCGACTTTCTCGCCTATGCTTACCACTTCTGGACCCGGCCGGCGCCAGCCTATGTGCTGCTTGTTGGCGATGGCAACTATGACTTTAAGAACTATGGAGGGTACAACGAGCCCCAGTTTATCCCGCCCTACCTGGCGGATGTGGATGCGTGGGTCCGCGAAGTGCCTGTCGACAACCGCTATGTCTGCGTCAGCGGAGATGACGTTTTGCCGGACATGCACATTGGCCGGCTGCCGGTCAAGACCAGCGCCGAGGCGACGGCGGTGGTGAACAAGATTTTGAGCTATGAGCAGGCCCCGCCGCCAGGGGAGTGGAACCAGCGCGTGCTCTTTGTGGCCGACAATGCCGACAGCGCGGGCAATTTCGCTCAGTATTCCGACATCCTGGTCAATGGCTATCTGCCCTCGCCCTATCAGCCCGTGCGCGTCTATTTGGGGGTCACGCACCCTTACGAGATGCCGTCGGTGGCGGCGCACGCCGCTGTCATCCAGGGGATCAACGAGGGTGCGCTGGTGGTGAACTATATCGGCCATGCGGGGACCTTGCTCTGGGCGATCGAAAAGCTCTTGCAGGCCAGCGAGGTGCCGCAACTTGTCAACGGCGGGCGCCTGCCGCTGGTGGTGGCAATGGCCTGCTCGGACGGCTACTTTATCCTGCCCAGCAACGCGACCACCGACTTTTCTTCCACCGCAGAGCGGATGGTCCGCGCGCCCGGCGGCGGCGCGATTGCCAGTTGGTCCGCCACCGGTCTGGGGCTGGCTTACATTCACGATTACCTCAACCGTGGGCTGTTCCAGGCGCTCTTTTTCGACGACGTGACCCGCCTGGGACCGGCCACGATGCAGGGCAAGCTCTATCTGTACGGTCAGACCTCGGCGGGCAACGATCAGATCGAAGAGTACACCCTCTTTGGCGACCCGGCGCTGGCGCTGAACGTTCTGCCGGCGGACGTGGGGATCGCCCAGCGCGTCGAGCCTGCGGGAGAGCTCCACCCCGGCGACGTCATCACCTACACGCTGGTCTATTCCAACGCCGGGCCGGCCACCGCTCGCCACGTCGTCATCACGGACCTGTTGCCCTCCGCGCTGGTCAGCCCGCTTGTGACCTTTTCCGGCGCTGCCGTCACCCCGCGGGCAGACAGCCGCTTTGTCTGGGATGTTGCCGATCTGGCGGCCGGGGAGGGCGGCGTGATCACGGTGACGGCGACGGTCGATCGGTCCTTTGTGGGCTGGTTCTCCCACACGGTGACCATCGGGACCACGACGGGCGAGACGGACGCGAGCAACAACGTCGCTGCTCCTCTCTCTTCCCACGTCGTCGTGGCGGACCTGCTGGTCTGGCTGGAGGGGCCTGAGGATGTCGAGCCGGGTGTGCCTGTCACCTATACGGTCAACTATTTCAATGCCGGCCAGGCTGCGGCGGAGGATGTCGTCATCCGCTACACGCCTTCCGCTGGGGTGACGACCGTTCGTCGTTCTGCCGCCTGCCAATGGAATCTGGGCGTGGTGGATGGGGGAGAAGGGGGAAGCATCGCTCTGCCTGTCCAGGTGGACGCTGCCTATAGGGGATGGGTGACCCATACCGTTGGCATCTCGACCTCTGCCTGGGAAATCTCTTATTCCAACAACCTGGCAGTGATGAGGGTCAGGGTGGGCTTCCCGGTCCTTGTTGACCTGCTCCGCTTCGAGGGCGTGGCGCGGGGCAACAAGGTCACTGTCTTTTGGGAGACGGCCTCGGAAGTGGGCCTGGTCGGCTTCTACCTCTACCGCAGCACTCAGCGCAATGGCCCCTACCTCCCTGTCAACAGTACCCTGATCCCGGCCCAGCATGCGGGCTTGCCCGTGGGGGCAGGCTACACCTGGCAAGAAAGGCTGCGCCCGGGCCGGGCCTACTACTACATCCTGGAGCCGGTGACGGTGTTTGGCCCGACGGCGCGGCATGGCCCCATTGCAATCCAGACCTCTCCACGCCTCGCTCGCTGAGAATTGGACCTCCGAGGCCAGCGCCTCGGAGGTCTCTTTACCCTGCCCTGTCACAGGGTATCCGCCTGCCTTATACCCTCCCGCAGGTTAGAACATCTGTGTAATCTGTGTAATCTGTGTAATCTGTGTAATCTGTGGCAAAAAAAACGGCAGGCCCCCCCTCCTGCGGGTCCCAGACCCGGCGGGAGCAGGGCGGGGGGCGCTCTATCCTTTTGCTTCGAAACCCCCGTCAGTTGCGGCATTTGCGCAAAACCCCACCTCATAGTAAGATACAGCCATCCTGACTCCGTTCAAGGCAGCTCCGACCAGGATCAAGGGGGTGCCTGGCATCTTGGATCGAGGAGGGCCAACATGGAAATGCCGCCAGAGCTCTTGGAGGTCTTTGCCCGTACGTGTCTCTACACCGACGAGCAGGACTATACCATCGTCAGTCTTCCCCTGACCGTGCTCGACCGCGCTGCTTCTCTGCTGGAGGTTCTGGAACCTTTCAGCGCTTTGATTGTCGATAAAGACGAGGTCACCCTGGTCCTGCCCACCGATTCATGGGCCGTGCTGCGCGAGCAGTTCGAAGCCCAGGCGGAGGAGGGTTACCGCCTGATCACGCTCGATCTGCCGTTGGAGTTGGGCCTGGTCGGCTATATCGCCAGGCTGACCCATGTGGTGGCCCAGGCCGGTGTGAGCCTGCTGGTCTTTTCTGCCTACCAGCGCGACCATCTGCTGGTGCCGGCGGAGGATTTCGACCGCGCCGTGCAGGCGCTGGGGGAGCTGATTTCTGCCTGTCAGCCGTAGGCCCGCGGGGGATGGTCTCGCAGGCAGAGAAGAGAGGTCGCATTGATCGGCGAAACGCTGGGTAAATATCAGATCGTCGAGCTTCTGGGGCGCGGCGGGATGGCCGAGGTGTACAAGGCCTACCAGCCGGCGCTGGAGCGCTGGGTGGCGATCAAGGTGTTGCACGCCTTTCTGGCGGTGGAAAAGGATTTCCTGACCCGCTTCCAGCGGGAGGCCAGGGCGGTCGCCGCGCTGCGCCATCCCAATATCGTGCAGGTCTATGATTTCGACTATGACCAGGCGCGGCGCGTCTACTACATGGTGATGGAGTTCATCGACGGCCCCACGCTCAAGGAGCGGCTGCGCGACCTGGAGGCGCAGGGGGCGTGGATGGAGATCGAGGAGGCGGTGCGGGTTACTGCGGCGGTGGCCGATGCGCTCGATTACGCTCACCGCCGCGGGATGGTTCACCGCGATGTCAAGCCGGCCAACATCATGTTCAACAGCGAAGGCCAGGTGATCCTCACCGACTTTGGCATCGCCAAGATGGTCAACCTGAGCGGCGTGACTGCCAGCGGCGCGGTTGTCGGCACGCCCGCCTATATCTCCCCCGAACAGGGCCTCGGACGGGCCGGCGACGAGCGTTCGGACATCTATTCGCTGGGCGTTGTCTTTTACCAGTTGCTCACCGGCGTCCTGCCATTCGAGGCCGATACGCCGATGGGCGTGGTGCTCAAGCACATCAACGATCCCCTGCCCGCGCCGCGCTCCATCCGCCCTGACCTGCCGCCGCACCTGGAAGGGATTCTCTTCCGCGTGCTGGCCAAGGAGCCAGACCATCGCTATCAGACGGCGGCCGAGTTTGCCCGCGAGCTGCGGGCGGCGGTGGGCAAACCGCTGCCTGTCGAGACGACCGTCGTGACGCCGGAAAGCAGGACCATGGTGCTGCCCCGCCCGGCTCAGGCTCCGCCAGCTCAGGTGATGCCCCCGCCCGCTGCGGCGACGCTTCCTCCCGCTGCGGTGACGCCTCTGCCCGCGCCGCCCCGTCGACGTCGCTGGTGGCTGCCCCTGACGCTGGGCGTCGCGATGTTGGCGCTGCTGGTGATGGCTGCCGCCGCTGTGGTGGGCGGTGGCCTGATCGGCCGGCTGCTGCAGCAACCGACCCCTGGGCCGGCGGTCGGCACCACCCCCGACCTGGAGGCGACGGCCTTTGCCGCGACGCTCCAGGCGATCCAGCAAATCCAGGCCACCCTCAGCGCCCCAACGCCCACGCCGACTGCCACGCCAACCGCCACGCCGACGCCCGACCTGACGGCGACAGCCCAGGCAGCCTGTGTCGATACGGTGGCCGTGGTGGAGGACCCGGCTGTGCGGCCGGCAGTGCTTGCCCCGGGTCAGGCTTTCACCAAGCGTTGGGTGGTGCGCAACGCCGGCGAGTGCGCCTGGCGGCCTGGATTACGGCTGGTCTTTGTCAGCGGCGAGAGGATGGGCGGGCCGCCGGCGGTCGAGGTCGAGGCGCTCGCCGCTGGTGCCGACGCCGAGATTGTGCTCTCTCTGCAAGCGCCGCCCGGCAATGGCACTTATACTGCTGTCTGGCAGTTGCAGGGTGCAGACGGCGTGTTCATTGGCCCGGAGATGCGCTTCTCCGTCGTCGTCGGGCCGACCCCCACGCCGCCTCCGCCCACGGCGACGCCCACGCCGGAGGCTACGCCAACCCCCTCGGCCCCTTTGGGGATGTCCGTACCGGCCTTTGGCGGACGCTGCGGCGTCGATGTCGATCACGGGACGTGGACGGCCACTCTCGTCTGGTCGGTCTGGGGCGGGAGCGGAGAATACCACTACTTTGTCGGCGGCGTCGACGCCAACAATGAGCTGAGCGGCCCGGCCTACACCTTCACCGCTCAGCGCGACCACGCCGTTCTGCTCAAGTTCTATACCACCTCGGCGCCGGTGGATCAGCTCCTCCCTCTGCCGGCCGAGTGCGGGGCGGGAGTGGCCGGACGCTGTGTGACGCCCGCCGGACACGAGGTGGTCTGGCAGACGGTCCGGTATGACGAGAGCAACTGTCCCCCCTAGCCCAACAGGGAAAAAGCCAGCCATGCGGCCAGAGCCGCAAAGAGGACCGCGCTGCCGAGCTTGATCGTCGCGGTCCTCTTTTTGAGAAAGAGGCCGAGCTGGGCGGATGTGGTGCCGAAATAGGAGAGGACAAAGACGACGACCAGCGGCACGATGAAAAACAGGTTGTAGAGCAGCAGATAGGAGGCGCCCAGCGCGCGCGTGGCCGGGTTGCTGGCGATGAAGATGATCGTCGGCAGGTAGATCTGCCCGGTGCAGGCCAGCTCCAACAGCGAGACCACCAGGCCGGTGACAAAAGCGGCGGCAAAATAGACGCGCGCTTTTTGTCCCTGCCGGATCACCGCCCGCACGCGGTTGCGCAGCGCAGCAGGCAGGCTCAGGCTCATGTCTTCGATCTGGCCACGGCGGGCTTTGATAAAGTCGAGAAAACTGAATACGGCCAGGACGGCGCAAAAGAGGGCCGTCAGCCCGTAGAGCCAGCGCCCCAGCGTGGTCAGCAGGCTGCCCAGCAGGTCGAGCAGGCGGTACAGGCCCAGGCCCACCAACAGGTAGGCCACAAAGACCCCCAGGCTGAACAGGCCGCCGACGAGCAGGATCTCGCGCCCTTTCCGCTCGCCGGCGGCCAGGTAAGCGATCAAAAAGACCAGCGTGGCAAAGGCGCACGGGTTCAGGCCGTCGATCAGCCCGGCGGCCATCACGGTCAGCAGGGGCAGGCTGTTGACCTGGGGCTGTGGCGGCTCTGCGGTTTCCCACACCGCATCGACGCCGGTGGCCGTGTACTTTTCCATCAGCGCGGCCAGGTTTTGAGGGGTGATCTCTTCCTGGCCGATCAGCGCGTCGTCGCCGACGAAGAAAGCAGGGGTATGCAGCTCGTCCGCCCGGCCGACGCGCCCGGCCAGGTACTGGGCCAGCGGCAGGTCGTCATAGATGTTGAAGCGGTCGACGATCAACTGCGGATAGCGGCTCTGGATGTAACGGATGTCGTACTCGGCGACGCTGCACTCCTGGCAGCCTACCTGGTAGAAAAAGGCGGCGCGGATCGGCGCCGGCGGTGTGCAGCCGACAACGGTGCATCCCTCGATGGTTCCTTCCCCGCCGATGGGGGGGCCGAGGAAGGGGTTGTCGGGCGCCGCTGGCGTGACGGCGCCTGTCTCCGGCGTTTCGCCCGTGCCGCTCAGATATTCCTGGAGGCCCGGGATGTCGGGCCAGGTCGTGCCTCCCGCAGCCAGGCATATGTCCAGCAGGCAGGGGAAATCCTGGCGGATGGCGTCTGCGCCGACAAAGATCTGCTCGTCGACGACCAGCGTGGGCAGCTCGCGCTCCTGGGGCGAGAGGCCAAAGAACTCGCCAGCGCGGATGAACAGCTCGTAATTGCGCGGCGCGCCGATCTCGACCCACAGGATATCCAGGCGTTCGCCCATCTCTTCCTGCAGCGGCCCCAGCACCTCGTTCTGGATCTCCTGGCAATGTTCGCACTCGCTCGAATAGAAATAGACGACGCGCACGACGGCTCCGCTGCTGGGAATGTCCGCCGGCGCGGGCCGGCAGCCGGCGAGCAACGCCGCCAGCATAAGCACAAGCATCACAAACCAGATTTGCCTTCTCACACGTCCTCCCTGTTCTTGCCCTCAGAACCTCCAGGGTCTTGATAGGCCCCAGAGGTCTGACCTATTTTCCCACAATCTCCCACTTGCGCAAGTCGCGGAGCAGGCAACCTGCAGACCGCCCCCGATGCGATCCCAACCGCTCCCTGCTGTCATTCTGAGGAGCGAAGGCCGCAAAGCGGCCGAAGCGACCCCAAGTCGAAGGGAATCTCTTTTTCCCGGCCCGCTGGCACGGTCGGAGACCGGCTGCGGCTTCAGCTCTATTTGGGGGCGGGCGTTCTGCCCGCCGTCCCAACCGCTCCCTGCTGTCATTCTGAGGAGCGAAGGCCGCAAAGCGGCCGAAGCGACGAAGAATCTCGTTTTCCCGGCCCGGCAGCGACGTTGCTCTTCCCAATCCGTCCGCTCCGTTGTATACTAAGCCTCGATGGAACCAGACGAACGTCCGCCGGGCCGTTTGAAGCGGTGGGCTGCTCGCTTGCGGGAGCGGAGGCTGCGGCAGAAAGAAGAGCGTCGCCCTGGCGGCGCGGTGACGCTTTCCGCGCGCGCTATCCGCCTGCTGGCCCTCCTTGCTGTGGGCAACCTGTTTACGCTGCTTCTGTTGGGCTGGGCGCTCTACCGCACCGGCACGGCGCTGCGCATCTCCCAAATGACGCCTGCCGTGGTGACGGTGGTGCTGACGCCGACACCAGGCCCCAGCCCCACGCCGGCTCCCTCGCCGACCCCCTTCGGCAGCGGCGGGGCGGTCGCTTTCACCCTGCGCCGCAACGGCAACGCCGACATCTATGCCATCAACCAGACCACGCGCGAGGTCGTGCGCCTCACCAGCGACCCCGCCGAAGAACGCGATCCGGCCTGGTCGCCCGACGGCAAGATGCTGGCCTTTGCCTCCAACCGCGGCAGCAACTGGGATATTTACGTGCTCGACCTGGAAGGCGGCGCCTTGATCCGCCTTACCCGCAACCCTCACTTCGATGGCGCTCCCACCTGGTCGCCCGACGGCGAGCGCATCGCCTTCGAAGCGTACCGCGATGGCAATTTGGACATCTACGTTATGGATGCCGACGGGCAGAACGTGCGCCGCCTGACCACTGATCCCGCCCCCGATTACAGCCCGGCCTGGTCACCCGATGGCCGCCTGATCGCTTTCGTCTCTTACCGCCAGGGCAACCAGGACATTTTTCTCTACGGCGTCGAGGGGGAGTATGCCGGCATGGAAGTGGCCGTGACCCAGAGCCCCAATGCCGACGAGACGGATCCGGCCTGGTCGCCCGACGGTTCGCGCCTGGCCTATACCATCGGGCGCGCTGGCTATGCCACGGTGCAGGTGAGCATCCTGGAGTGGCGCCCTGGCGAGGGCGAAGAGGGCCGGCCGCTGCTGCGCCTGGCTTCTACCGACCTCTTCGGCTCTGGTTCCGCGCCGACCTGGGCGCCCGATGGCGAGAGTCTGGTGACGGTCTACCAGCGCAGCGGCTATTCCTACCTGATCGCCTCGAGCCTGTTGGGCTGGGGGCTTTCGCAGGAGGTCTATGGCACCGATGCACTGCTGGACGACCCCGTGTGGGGCGAGCATCCCCTGTCAGCGCGGGCGATCGTGCGCGCCCGCGCCGTCGAACCGGCCTATGACCCGCCCCTCTATACCGAGCTCACCCGCCCCCAGCTTGCACCGCGCCCGCCCTATACCCTGACCTATCTGGTCGATGTGAACGGCGGGAATGACCGCGCTCTGTTGAGCGATCGGGTCAACGACAGCTTTGCCGCCCTGCGCCAGCGGGTTGCCCTGGAGACCGGCTATGACTACCTGGCCATCCTGGGATCGGCCTGGCGGCCGATGGACCATGCGGCGCGCCCCGGTCAGTCTCAACGTAGCTGGCACGTCTGCGGCCGTGCCTTTGACGTCAACCAGGGCTTTTACGACCAGGACAACCAGCTCATCCAGTTGCTGCGGGAGGATGTGGGCAACGAGACCTACTGGCGGGTGATGATCAAGGCGGCCCGGCAGGATGGGAGCATGGGCGAGCCGCTGCGGGTGGCGCCGTGGAACCTCAAGGCGCGCGAGCAGGGCGGCGCGGCGGCCGTCCAGGGCGGGGAGCTGATGGCCGATGTCCCGCCCGGCTACTATGTCGATTTCACCACGCTGGCCGCTGACTATGGCTGGGAGCGCAGCGCCGCGCTCTACCGCTGGCGCTACTATTGGCCCGACATCGAGTGGTGGCACTTTCAAAAGACCGATGGCATGAGCTGGTGGGATTGCATGCTCGAGCTGTACAAGCCGGAAGAGATCGAAGCGGTGTTTGGCCCCCTGCCCGCCGGGACGCAGGGTGGGGGGGATTGACAGACAGGGGTTGAATGGAAGCTCACCCATCACGGCCAGGCCGCGCGCATACTTTGGCGCTGATCGCCATCCTGCTATTGGCTTCTTTCCTGAATCTGTTCCGCCTGGGAGAGGAAGGCTACGCCAACCTCTACTATGCTGCCGCCGTCAAAAGTATGCTCATGAGCTGGCACAATTTCTTCTTCGTCTCTTTCGACCCCGCCGGATTCGTCTCCGTCGACAAGCCGCCGCTGGGGCTGTGGGTGCAGGCTGCCAGCGCAATCTTCTGGGGTTTTGATGGCCTCAGCCTGCTCTTGCCGCAGGCGCTGGCGGGGATTCTCTCGGTGTGGCTGGTCTATGGGCTGGTGTGGCGTTCCTTTGGGCCTGCGGCCGGCCTGCTGGCCGCGCTGGTGCTGACGCTCACTCCCATCAACGTCGCCGCCAACCGCAACAACACCATGGACAGCCTGCTGCTGTTGGCGCTTCTGCTGGCGGCGGGGGCGGCGCTGCGCGCCGCCGAGACGGGCCGCCTGCGCTGGCTGCTCCTCTGCGCCCTCCTGGTTGGCCTGGGGTTCAACATCAAGATGTTGCAAGCGTTTATGGTGCTCCCGGCTTTCTACCTGCTCTATCTGCTCGCCTCGCCGTTGCGCTGGTGGAAGCGGCTGCTGCATCTGACCCTGGCCACGCTGCTCCTGCTGGCGGTCTCGCTGGCCTGGGTCATTGCGGTCGATCTGACGCCGCCGGAACAACGCCCCTACGTCGGCAGCAGCCACAACAACAGCGTGCTGGAGCTGATCATCGGCCACAATGGCATGGCGCGGCTGCTGCCGGGCGGACTGCGCGCCCTGACCCAGCCACCTGCTGTTCCGCCTCCTGTTGCCCCGCCGGGCAAAGCCCCCTTGCCGGGGCTGCCGGGCGGCGGACAGATGCCGCCGTTTCAGCCGCCGGGCGGCATGCCGGGGCAGCAGCCTCCTCCGGGTCAGCCGCCGGGCGGGGCCGCCGGCCGGCCGTTCCAACAGGAAACGGGCGATCCGGGCCTGCTGCGCCTCTTCAATCCGCAGTTAGCCGGGCAGGCGAGCTGGCTGCTGCCGCTGGCCTGCCTGGGACTGCTGGCGGCAGCCTGGCAGGAGCGACTGCGTTTCCCGCTCGGCCGACGGCATGCTGCGCTGTTGATGTGGGCGGCCTGGCTGGCGCCGATGCTCGCCTTTTTCAGCGTGGCCAGCCTGTTCCACCGCTATTACCTGATGATGCTCTCGCCAGCTATCGCTGCCCTGGTCGGCGCGGGGGTGACGGCGATGTGGGCCGATGTCCGAGGTCCCGCCTGGCGGGGCTGGCTGCTGCCGCTGGCGCTGGTGGGCGCGGCGGCGGTCGAGGTGGCCATCCTGTCCGATTTCCCTGCCTGGAGCCGCTGGCTGACGCCGCCGGTGGTGGGGTTGTGCCTGGTGGCCGCTGCCGTACTGGTTGTTGCCCGCCTGCTGCGCCGCGCCGACCGTCTCCTGTCAGCTCTGGCCGTGGCTGTGGGGGTAGCCGCTTTGCTCGTTGCCCCGGCAGCGTGGGCATGCACGCCTCTCTGTTACGGGGGAGATGCCGCATTGCCCTATGCCGGGCCAGACCTGCAAAGCCATCGTCGCAGCGGCGAGCTGCCCGCTGTCGAGCGGCTGGCCGCTTTTCTCCAAAGCCAGCGCCGTGGCGAGACGTACCTGGCGGCGACGCTCAACGCCAACACTGCTGCGCCGCTGATCCTGGCCACGGGCGAGCCGGTGATGGCCATGGGCGGCTTTTCCGGCGGCGATCCCATCCTGACGACGGACGAGCTCAAAGAGATGGTCTCTGATGGGGTGGTGCGCTTTTTCCTGGTGCCGCCAGCAGGCAACCGTCTGACGCGCTGGGTGACCGAGCGCTGTGTGGTGGTGCCGCCGCAGGTCTGGCAGCCGGCCCCGGCAGGGCGGGACGGGCCGCGATTGGGCCAGGATGTGCAGCTTTTTGACTGTGGGGGCAGACAGTTTCCCTACCCTCCCGCAGGAGGGAAAAAAAGTGCTCCCTCCCACCGCAGAGGCGCAGAGAACGCAGGGGGATCATCAAAACTCAGCGGCCTCTGCGTCGCTGCGGTGCAAACCAAGACTTTTTCAGCAGCCTCCCCGAACACCAAGGAACTCTCGTATGGCTGCCCCCGTCTCCTGGGGTCGCTCCAGCGGCACCAGGTGGGTGGCGTTGGGGATGACGGCAAAGCGCGCTGCCGGGACAAGGCGGGCCATGTGCGCCTGACTGGCGGCGCTGAAAGTGGTGGTTTCTGCGCCACGGATCACCAGCAGCGGCGGCCGCAGGCGGGGCACGTCGCGCCAGATGTCGAGGGGCGTGGTGGCAAAGATGTGCGCTTCCCAAACTGGGGGGTAGACCAGCGTCACGCTGCCGTCGCTTTCCTCCCGCGTTCCTGCTTCCACATAGGCCCACAGGCTCTCGTCGCTCCAGCGAGCGAAGAAGGACTTGCGCCGGTAATGGTCGAAGCAGGCCTGGCGGCTGGGCCAGGTCTGGCGGCGGCGCAGCGCGCGCTGCACCAGCGGGTAGCGGCGGTGCAGGGAAAAGCGGCGCATCCAGCGCAGGATGAAGAGCAACGCCGGCGGCAGGATCACCGGGTCGATCAGCACCACGGCGCGGAAGAGGTCGGGGCGGCGGATGGAGGCCCACATCGTCAGCACGCCGCCGATGGAGTGGCCGACGCCGACGATGCCGCGCAGGCCCAGCGCGTCCAGCCCGCCGATCAGGTCATCGACCATGCAGCGCCAGTCGGGGGCGCTCTGCGGCTGGCTGCCCGGCCACAGCGGGCGCGCCGGCAGGGCGAGGATGTGGTACTGGTCGGCGAGAGTCGCCGCCAGGGGACGGTACGTGCCCGGCGGGAAGCCGTTGGCATGAGCCAGATGGATCACAGGGCCGCTGCCGCCCAGGTCGCACGGTTCGACCATCACAACACCACCGCCAGCAGCCCGGCGGCAGCGGTGGAGAGCAGCACCGCAGGCACGATCCGCCGGTAGAGCAGCCCCCAGTCAGCCTCGAAATAGACTCGCGTCAGCGCCAGGCAGAGATGCAGCGGCGACATCATCACGCCCATAAAGCCTCCCGTCCATGCCCACGCTGCCCACCCCAGATCGAGCGGACTGTTGCCGATGAGCGGCAGGACGATGGGAAAGCCGATAGCAAAGGCGGCCGTCCCCAGGCCGCTCAAGAGGCCAGCGAAAAAGGGCACGGCAAAGACCGCCACGGCGATCGGCACGCGGGCGCCGATCAGCGCCTGTGCGGCTGCCGCAATGGAACCGGTCGCTTCCAGTACCTGCCGGAAGACCATGGCCCCGGCGATGACAATGACCGTCTCCCAGCGGATGTGATGGCGGGCAATGTCCCAGCACTGGCGCGGTCCGATGCGGTGGAGCAGCGCCAGCAGGAGGATGGTCAACAGCAGGCTGATGATCAGGTCGATGCCGATGACGACCGATAGCAGCAGCACCACGGCGATGGGCCAGATGCTCAGCGCCAGCTCGCGCAGGCTGGCCTGCGTCTGGGCAGGTTCGCTGTTCTTCTGGCGGCGGAGGCCGAGCAGGCCAAAGAGCACCCCGCCGAGCAGGCTGACTATCGCCAGCGGCCAGAGGATGGCGCTGGCCTGCCGCACCGAAAGGCCCAACAACGCCGCACCCAGCAGAAACGACGGGTAGAGCGGAAAGACATACTCCCAGATGTGGCGGAACCAGTAGTTGACGAACGTCCGCCGCTCGGCGTCGGCGCCCAGCTCTCTGCCGATGCGGTTGACCATCGGCGCCGAGAACATGGCCCCGCCGATCATCGGCAGGAGGCCGATCAGGGCGGGGATGAGGGCAAAGACGATGCGCGTGTCGGGGAGGAGGTGCTCCAGCGAGTGGATCATGCCGTCAAGGCGGGCCGTTCGCCGCAGGATCTCGCCCAGCGCCAGGATGAGCACGACGATGCCGATCAGGCGCAGCGTCAGCGGGTCGCTGAGAGCGATGAGCGCATCTCTGCCCAGGTCGATGAGGGAGCGGCGGGAAAGCAGCGTCAGCACCAGCGAGGCCAGCGCCAGCACGACGCCCAGGTTCCAGCGCCGGGCGATGAGCAGCAGGATCAGGGCCAGGACGAGGCCAGGTTTGAGCAAATCAGCCATGAGCTATCTCCATACGGCTGCTGGCTGACCGGCCAGGGCATCGCCGAGCATCAGGCGGTGGCGTGGGAGGAGAGGGGGCAGCCGGTCGGGGTGGAAGAAAGCGGCAGCCAGCGTCTCTTTGCCATCGGGCCGCAGGGCGCCACCGACAGCGCGGGCGTCGAAAAACGAGGCCACGATGTGGAGCTGGTCGCCGTGAGGAAAGGTGCGGAAGAAATCGGGGCCGGCATAGACGCCGGTCAGGCGTTCGATTTCCACCTGCAGGCCGGTCTCCTCTTCCACCTCGCGCGCGGCGGTGCGGTCGGCGCGCTCGCCGAGTTCGACGATGCCGGCGGGGATGGCCCACGTCCCGTCGTCGACGCGGCGGACGAGCAGCACGCGGCCCTGCTCGTCGCGCACGCAGGCGCCGCTGCCGGGCAGGATGAGGGGTGCAGTGCCCACGCGCTGACGCAGCCAGGCGATGTGGTCGGGAGCAGTCGGCGCGCCGGGCTGCCCGCGGCGGAAGGAGGCTTCGGGCTGACCGGTGACGAAATCCTCGATCATGGCGCGGTACCAGCAGGGGACGTCGGGCAGGCGGTCGGGCGGGAAGTAGGCCAGGCGCAGGATCTCGCCGCCGTCAGGGTGGGGGGGCTGGCTGACGGGCTGGCAGGCAAAGCAGACCGTGAACTGCTGCACCTGGTCGCCGTTGGGGTAGATGACGTCAAAGTCTGGCGAGGAGTAGAGGCCGACCAGCCGCTGCGGAATGACGTCGAGGGCGGTTTCCTCGCGCGCCTCGCGCCGGAGGCAGCTTTCCAGCGTCTCACCCGGTTCGAGGATGCCGCCGGGCAGGCCCCACCAGTCGAAGTCGGAGCGGCGCTGGAGGAGAATGCGCCCGTGGGCGTCGGGGATGATGGCCGAGGCGTAGACGAGGAGGATTTTGGCCGGCCCGACGCGCTCACGCAGCCAGCGGATATAGTCGGTTTTGGGCATAGCGGGCTGATTGTACTGCGGCTTGGGCAAGTCGGCAAGTGGTCATATCGCCGGGTAGGACAACTGCTTGCAGTTGTCCTACGACTATTGACAATTCCCACTGGCGGGGGTCACAGACCCCCGCCGAGCAAGGACAGCTCGCCCACGTAGGCGGTCTGCGAGCCGTCCGCCGCGACCTGCAGCACGCGCTGGCCGTTGCCGTCGTAGACGAAGTGAGTTATGCTGACACCGACCGTCACCGACACCAGCCGGTTCTCGGCGTCGAAGGTCTGCCCGTAGGCGGTTCCGCCCCCCACGCGCTGGGTCATGTCGTTGGTTTTGTCTGTGAGCAGAGGGAAAGGAGAAACGGCTACGCTTCGCCCGCCAGGACGAGAATATCCTGATACAACTCGGCGTCGAGGCGAAAGCCCTGGGCAACGAGAGCATCGATCAGAGAACGGACAGTGGGGAGCAGGTTGCTCCGCTTGGCGCGCAGCAAGATGCCGGGCGTTCCTGCCACCTCCAGCCCTAGACCTTCGGCCAGCCGTCGCGCCTGGAGGTCGTCCAGTCCGGCAATGCAGCCCCGCTGCGAGTGGGCGTAAGCGATGACGGCTCGCTCGCCTGCGCCCAGACGGTTAGGAGGTAAAGCGTCCACTGCCTCTTGAGCCACCGTGATCGGCGTGACCCAGTCAAAATCGCGGGGATCGACCGTGTCCGGGCGCAGCAGTCTGCCCATGTCCAACTCGAGCCTCACCACGTCCGGTACGTAGAGCTGGGAAAAGAGCGCGGGCAGCAAATCGATGCAGTCGATGCGCCCCAGGTAGAGGAGCACGGTCGTGTCACACACCAGGGGGCGTTTAGGCACTGGTCAGCTCCCTGCGCAGGTCGTCACTGCTGATCTGGGAAACGGGGATACCATAGTCGGCGCACAGGTCAAGGAACATCACGCGCGGCACTCCAGCCATTTCCGCTGCTGCACCTGACGACAGCTTGCCGAGCCGAAACAGCATCAGCGCCGTGTACAAGCGCATGTCGCGGGCCAGCTCTTCCGTCGTGCGGTTGAGCATCTGCCGGATCTCGCCTGGAATGGGGACTGTCAGGTACTCTTGCATGGCATCACCTGCTTTCAGGTGTATTATATCATGGTGTGCTTCTCACGCCAAGACAGGCGCATTGCCACGCGCTGGGAGCCAGCGTAGTCAGTGCTGCGGCTGATGGTCGCCGAGGCGCCCATTTCGACCTCGAACAGCTCGCCCACGTAGGCGGTCTGCGAGCCGTCCGCCGCGAGCTGCAGCACGCGCTGGCCGTTGCCGTCGTAAAGTGGGTTGTGCTCACGTCCACCGTCACCGTGACCAGGCGATTACACGGGTCACGTCCGGCGTGATACCCCACCAGCAGGGCAGTTCGCAACCGCCATTCGTCTCCAGCATCTGGAGCACGAAAGCCGCTATCTCGTCGGGTTCGAGGGTGGGGAGCGGTGTGGACGTGGGGGTGCGGGTGGGATAAGGAGTCCGTAGAAGATTGACAATTTACCTCTTTTGTTGTATACTATACCCCTGTAGGGTATACCATTGAAGGAGGTGTCTATGCCAATCTACGAGTACCAATGCCAGGCCTGTGGCGAAAAGTTTTCCAAACTGCTTCGCTCGATGGCCGGGCAGGTGACCGTTGTATGTCCCCGCTGTGGGAGCGAGAATGTCCGGAAGGCCATCTCGCTGTTCGGCGTCGGCGGCACGGACGCGGCACGGTCGACTGCCTCTTGCTCGTCTGGCCCGGTCTGAGGGGTCTCGCGATGAGGGCCGTGGCTCTCGCAGAGTGAGGTTGTGATGGGCATCCAGGATGAAAAGGTCAAGGCGGATTTGCTGCGGCGTCTGCGGCGCATCGAGGGACAGGCGCGCGGCGTGGCCCGCATGGTCGAAGAGGGGCGCGATTGCCAGGAGATTCTCCAGCAGCTTGCTGCCATCCGCGCGGCGGCGTACCAGGCCAGCGTGCAGTTGATGCGCTCTTTTGCCTTCGAGTGCATCCAGGCCGCCGATGAATCGCCCGAAGAGATGATCGAGGCGCTGACCAGAGCGCTGGCGCAGATCGCCTAGCGACGACTGTTTTTCGACCGCAGAGCGCGCGAAGGTCGCCGAGAGAAAAACTCTGCGTCCTTGCCACTCTCTGATGAGTAGACTGCTGTAAAAAACTAGAACAATATGGAGGAAATAGAAATGGCAATATTGGATGATTCGATCCGCGCACAGGTGGTCGAGTTCTTTCAGGACCTGGCCGGTCCCGTGCGCCTGGTGATGTTCACCCAGGAGTCCAACTGCGAACTGTGCCCCGAAACCCGCCAGTTGGTGGAAGAGATCGGCGAGCTGTCGGACAAGATCACGGTCGAGGTCCACGATTATGTGGCCGACCGGGCCAGGGCGGACGAACTGGGCATCGACAAGGTTCCCGCCATTGCCGTCATCGGCGCTGAGGATTACGGCGTGCGCCTGTACGGCATCCCTGCCGGCTACGAGTTCACCTCGTTCGTGCACGCTATCCGTTCGGTGGCTGCGGGCACGACCGATCTGGGCGCCGAGGTCGAGGCCGAGCTGGCCCAGGTCGCCGAGCCGCTGCACCTGCAGGTCTTTGTCACGCCGACCTGCCCCTATTGCCCGCAGGCGGTGGTGATGGCCCATCAGATGGCCATCGCCAGCCCCTACATCCGCGCCGACATGATCGAGGCAACCGAGTTCCCGGAACTCTCGATGAAATACCAGGTGATGGGCGTGCCGCGCACGGTGATCAACGAGATCGTGCACATCGAAGGCGCAGCACCGCTGGGGATGATGATGGACAGGATCAGAGAGGCGCTGCAGCATAGCGGGGAGGTTGCTGCATGAAGATGTCGTCTTCCTTCGCGCTGACGCCGCTGGGAGGCGGGGAGGAAGAGGCAGCGCCCGCTCTCTATGACCTGATCATCCTCGGCGGGGGGCCGGCCGGGCTGACCGCGGCGATCTATGCCGGACGCGCGGCGCTCAAGACGCTGGTCTTGCTCGGCACCTCCCCCGGCGGGCAGGCGGCGAGCACCGAGACGGTGGAGAACTTTCCCGGCTTTCCCGACGGCGTGGGCGGCGCAGAGCTGGCCCGGCGTATGCAAGAGCAGGCTGAGCGCTTTGGCGCCGAGACGGTAGCGGACGCGGCGACGGCGGTCGATTTCAGCGCTCCCCCCTTCACGGTCAAGACGTTCTCGCGCACCTACCGGGCGCGCTCGGTGATCGTCGCTACCGGGGCGGTGCCCAAACGGCTCGGCGTGCCGGGTGAAGCGGCCTTTTGGGGGCGCGGCATCTCGACCTGCGCGACCTGCGATGGCTTTTTCTACCGTGGCAAAAAGGTCGCTGTGGTCGGCGGCGGCGATAGCGCCGTCGACGAGGCGCTCGTGCTGACCAAATATGCCGACCAGGTGTTCGTCATCCACCGCCGCGACCAGTTGCGGGCGACGCGCATCTATCAGGACCGCGCCTTTGCCAATCCCAAAATCCGCTTCATCTGGGACACGGTGGTGGAAGAGATCGTCGGCGACAGGGTGGTGACGGGCGTGCGCCTGCGCAACGTCAAGACGGGCGAACAGTCGCTGCTTGACGTGGACGGGGTGTTCATCTACATCGGCATGCAGCCAGCGACCGATCTGTTCAAGGGGCAGTTGGCGCTGGACGAGTGGGGGTACATCCTCACCGACAGGCAGCGCCACACCAGCGTGCCGGGGGTCTTTGCCGCCGGCGACGTGCAGGACTATCTCTATCGGCAGGTCGTCGTCGCTGCGGCGTCTGGCGCCATCGCCGCGATGGAGGCGGAAAAGTTCCTGGGCGAGTTCCCCCATCCAAAGATTGCGTTGGAGAAAGGGAAGGAGGGCGCGGTATGCTGATGAGCAACAGTGTCTATGACGTGGTCATCATCGGCGGCGGGCCGGCGGGAGCGACGGCGGCGCTCTACACCGCCCGCGCCGGCCTCAAGACGCTGGTGGTCGACAAGGGGCTGACCTCCGGGGCGCTGGGCATGGCCGGGCAGATCGCCAACTATCCCGGCGTGCCCGGCCCCATCAGCGGCGCCGAGCTGGTGACGCGCATCCGCCAGCAGGCGGCCTCTTTCGGCGCCGAGTTCGTCACCGACAAGGTCCTGCGCGTCGACCTGCAACGCCAGCCGCGCCAGGTCTGGGGCGGACAGGCGCTCTACGAGGGGCGGGTGGTGATCATCGCCACCGGCTCGATGGGGCGCGCGGAGGCCCTGCCGGGCGAGCGGGAGCTGCTGGGGCGGGGGGTGAGCTATTGCGCCACCTGCGACGCCGCCTTTTTCCGTGGCCGCGAAGTAGCTGTTGTTGGCAACAACGACGAGGCGGTGGAGGAGGCGCTGGTGCTGACCCGCTTTGCCTCGCGCGTGCACTTTCTCAGCCCTACCCCTGCCCTCACATCCTCGCATGAGCTGGCGGCAGAGCTGACGGCCCATCCTCAGGTGGCGCTTCACCTGGGCGTGCGGGTGCGCGAGATCGTGGGCCAGGGCCAGGTCGAGGGGGTGCGCGTCGCCGAAGGGGGAGAGGAAAGCGTGCTGCCGGTCAGCGGTGTCTTTCTCTACCTCCAGGGCAACGTGCCGGTGACCGATTTTTTGTACGACCAACTGCCGCGCGGCGAGGGTGGCTGTCTGGTGGTGGATCAGACCTACCAGACGGCGCTGCCGGGCGTGTTTGCCGTGGGCGATGTGCTCTGCACGCACATCCGCCAGGCCTCGATCTCGACCGCTGAGGGGGTCGTGGCGGCGATCGCGGCGGACCGCTATCTGCGCGGGCGCGAAAAGCTCAAGCCGGACTGGCACTGAGGAGAGCATGCCGGATCATCCCACGCCGCCCAGGGTTCCTCGCGTCGACGAGAGCCTCTGCCAGAGGTGTCGCAAGTGCGTGGCGCGCAAGGAATGCCGCGTCAAGGCCATTGTGGCCCTCGATCCCGGCGAGGCGCCTTTTATCGACGCCAGCCTGTGCTACGGCTGCCTGGTCTGCGTGCCAGCCTGCCCCTATGGGGCGATTCGGACGTGAAACGGGTGGAAAGCCCAAAGTAGCTACGAGGAGTGAAGCAATGAAAAGTCGATACTATCTGGAGGTGCCCAAAGAGCCTGTGGGCGAGGACAAGGGCATCCGCTGGGTGATTGGCAGGCCCGAAGGGGCGCCCACCTTTGCCATGCGCGTGATCGAGTTCGACCACGGCGCGGTGTTCGAGACCCATGCCCATCCCTACGAGCACGAGATCTTTGTGCTGGAAGGGGAGGGCGTTGCTTTCGGCGCTGGCGGCCAGGTCGAGATGCGGCCAGGCGTGGCCCTCTACATCCCGCCCAACGAGCCGCACGGCTACCGCAACACCGGCGCCGGCATGTTGCGCTTTATCTGTGTTATTCCGCACCCGGAGGGTTGAGATGAAGACGGCACAGGTGACATGGGTGGGACCGGGCCTGCGCCTGGTGGGCAAGGCAGACGACGGGCCGGCGATCATTGTCGACCATCTCATGCCGGGCGAAGAGCGCTTTCAGTCTGGGCCGACGCCGATGGAGCTGTTGCTGATCGGCCTGGCCGGCTGCACGGCGATGGATGTGATCTCGATCCTGCAAAAAAAGCGTCAGCCCTTCAAGGGCTTGCAGGTCAAGGCGAGCGGCGAGCGGGCTGAGGAGCATCCCCAGGTCTATACCCGCATCCACATCGAGTACATTGTCACGGGCGACGGCGTCGACCCGCAGGCAGTGGAGCGAGCCATTGAGCTTTCCGAGACCAGGTACTGCTCCGCTGCGGCCATGCTGGGGGCAGTGGCCGAGATCACGACGTCGTACCGGATTGTGGGAGACGGGGAGACAGGGGACAGGGAGAAAGTTGAGGAGCTGGAGCGGCGCGTTGCCGATCTGCGGGCGCGGCTGCCCAAACACTCGCCTCAGGCAGCGATGCTGGTCGAGCTGGAGGAGCTGGAAGAGGCGCTGGCGCAGGCGCGCTCGGCCAGGGCGGGCGACTGAGGCGGCATGTTGCGCCTGGGCGCCCACGAGTCGATCGGCGGCGGGCTGCACCGTGCTGTCGAGCGGGCCATCTCGGTCGGCTGCGACGCGCTGCAGCTCTTTGTCAAGCCGAACCGCGTCTGGGCTGTCGCGCCGCTGACAGAGGAGGAGGTGCGCCGCTTTCAGACGCTGGCTGGCGGGGCGGGCATCGCGCCGCTGGTGGGGCACGCTTCCTACCTGCTCAACCTGGCCTCGCCGCAGGAGGAGCTGTGGCGCCGCTCCGTGGAGACGCTCATCGTCGAGCTGGAACGCTGCCAGGCGCTGGGCATCCCCTGGCTGGTGCTGCACCCTGGCGCTCACCTGGGCAGCGGCGAATCCGCTGGTCTGCGCCGCATCGCCCAGGCGCTGGGCCAGGTCCATGCGGCTACGGCGGGCCTGGCAGCGGGCGTTCTCTTGGAGACGACGGCCGGGCAGGGCAGCGCGCTGGGCTACCGCTTCGAGCATCTGGCCTGGCTGTTGGAGAACACGCCGCAGGGCGAGCGGCTGGGGGTCTGTTTCGACACGGCTCACGTCTTTGCCGCTGGCTATGAACTGCGCACGGCGGAGGGCTATGCGGCCACGATGGAGGCTTTCGACCGCCTGATCGGCCTGCGGCGGCTGAAGGCGCTGCACCTGAACGACAGCAAGGGCGGGTTGGGCAGCCGCAAGGACCGCCACGAACACATCGGCGAGGGAGAGATCGGGCTGGACGGCTTTCGTCACCTGCTCAGCGATCCTCGCCTGGACGGCCTGCCGGGTCTGTTGGAGACGCCCAAAGAGGACGACCTGGCGGCGGATCGTCGCAACCTGGAGGTGCTGCGTTCTCTGCAGGAGTAGAGGGCGTTCTTTTCCTATGGGCGTGTTCGACAACATCGTTTCGGGGTACGATCTGGGCATGTTGCCGTTGGAGTGGGCGGCGCTGCGCGAGCTGCGGCGGCGCGCTTTTCCGCCGCTGGCGGGGCGGGTGCTGGAGCTGGGGGTCGGCACGGGGGTCAATCTGCCACTTTACAGCCCTGGAGCGGAGGTTGTGGCGCTCGAATTGAGCGCTCCGATGCTGGCGCGGGCGCGGCGACGGCCGGCGCGCGCGGTGGTTCGTCCGTTGCAGGCAGATGCCCAGCGCCTGCCGTTTGTGGACGGCGTGTTCGATGTGGTGGCCGGCTCGCTTTTGTTCTGCTCGCTCGCCGAGCCGGCGCGGGCGCTGGCGGAGGTGCGGCGAGTGCTGAGGCCAGGCGGGCGTCTGGTGCTGATCGAGCACACCCGCGGTCGCGGCCTGGGCGCCTGGCTGACCGATGTGTTGCATCCGGCGTGGTATGCTTTCAACGGTGTCTGCCACCTGAACCGGCGGACGGCGCAGGCCATCAGCGCGGCGGGGTTTCAGTTGGCGCGGGTGGAAGAGCGGGTGCTGGGTATCTTTCGACTGATCGAGGCAAAGGTATGAGTGTCCTGATGCAATTTCTGCGTGAGAACTGGCTGTTGTTTGTGGTGATCGGCGGCCTGGCCGTGTTGTGGACCCTGCTGCACACGCCTGCCGACCGGGTCGAGTCGCTGGCGGCTTTCGATGAACAGGTCAGCGCCGGACGGCCGGTGGTGGTCGAGCTCTTTTCCAATACCTGAACGGCCTGCCTGGTGGCCAAACCTGTCGTGGACAGGCTGGAAGGGGAACTGGAAGGGCGGGCCGAGGTGTTGCGCATCCCCCTGACTTCTGCGGTGGGCATGGCGCTGGTGAGTCGCTATGGCATACGCGGCGTGCCGACGATGCTCGTCTTTGACGGGGCGGGGCATGTGGTCTATCAGCAGGCGGGCCTGCCGGATCGGGAGGCCATCGGCGCGGCGGTGGATGCTGTGTTGGGGCGCTGAGGTCAGCGGCCGCGCAGCTCGATCACCACGATCTCAGGGCGGGAGAAGAAGCGGGCGCGCGGCAGCCCGCCGCCCTCGAAGCCAAGCCCCCGGCTGACGTACATGGTCAGGCCGTCCTCTCTGAAAAGGCCGGCCAGGTACTGGCTGCCGTAGCGCGAGAAGGGGATGGGCGGGCTGATGAACGGCAGGCGGATCTGCCCGCCGTGGGTGTGTCCGGCCAGGTAGAGGTCAACCGGCAGGGCAGCCGCCTCGTGGATCAGGTCAGGCGAATGGTAGAGGAGCAGCACAAAGGCGTCGGGCGCCAGGCTGCTTACTGTTTCCTCCAGCCGTCTGGCATCTGCCTCGTAGCGGTGGCTGCAGGCCACCCCGGCCAGGGTTATGGACTGGCCGCGCACGTCGAGAGTTACCGTCTCCTGCTCCAGCCAGATGATGTCCGTCCCCTCTAGCAGGCGGGCCATTCCCTCTGCGCGCGGCTCGACCGTGCCGCGCACGGCATAGACGCCGTAGGGGGCGTGGAGCTGACGGGCAAAGCGGCGAAAGTCCTCGGCAGAGATCGGGTCGTCCAGGTAGGAGAGGTTGAGGTAATCGCCAGTGAGGACGATCAGGTCGGGCGCCAGTTCGTTCACCGCGGCGATGACGGCCGCCTCGCGGTAACTGCTCCGTTCGATGTGTGGGTCCGCAATCTGCACCACGCGGAGCGGTGGCGCGGCCGGATCGAGGTCGTCGAAGGTCAGGGTCAGGCGGGTGGTGTCCAGCCACAGCGGTTCGATGACGCAGGCATAGACCTGCACGCTACTGAAGAGGAGGTTGACGGCGAGGAAAAAGGCGAGGGCCGGGCGAGCGGTGATGGGGGTGTGGGCATCGGCGCGGCGGAGGGCCAGCGTGATGGCGCCCAGGAGGGCCCAGAGCAGCAGCAGACGCACAAAGAGACTGGCCATGAGGGGGAGGCGGATGTCGGGGGAGAAGGAAAGGCGCAGGGCGGGCAAGGCGGCCAGCAGCGCCCAGTCGGCCAGGGCAAAGAGGGCGAAAGAGAGCAGCAGGGCAGTGCCTGTGCGGAGCAGATGGCGTGCTGCCCGGGTGTGTTTTTCCAGCGCCAACAGTCCGCCTGCCGCGCCCGCGCCGCCAGCCAGAACGGACAGGAGTATGACTGCCAGCGGCTGGGAGAGGATCGACAAAAAGAGCAGCATATCGCCGTGCGAGATTTACGTCTCAGTCTGCGAAGGGGCGGGCCGTTACCATCGTCGGCGGCTGTAGAGCATGCGCACAATCGCGCCGACGATCAGCCCCAGCACAAAGCCGCCGATGTGGGCAAACCAGGCCACGCCGCTGCCGGCTGCGCTCATGGCTCCCAGGCTGAGGACGCCGTTGAAAAGCTGGATGACAAACCAGAAGCCGAGCACGAGCAGCGCCGGCAGGCGGGTCATGCGCATCATAAAAAAGCCCGGCACCAGGACGCGCACGGGCGCGTCGGGGAAAAGCACCAGATAGACGGCCAGCACGCCAGCGATCGCCCCGCTCGCGCCGATGCCGGGAATCCACAACGAGTTCGGATCGCCCATCCAGCAGGTAAAGAGCTGAGCGACCACCTGGGCCAGTCCGGCGGCTGCGCCGGCGGCCAGGTAGAAGAGGAGGAAGCCGACGCGTCCCAGCAGGTCCTCGACGTTGTCGCCAAAGATCCACAGGTAGAGCATATTGCCCAGCAGGTGGGACCAGCCGCCGTGGATGAAGGTGGCGGTGAAGAGAGTGACAAAGGCCAGGGGGTAGTGGAGCGGGTCGCTGATATAGCCGGGCACGGCGCCCCAGTTCATGTAGAACTGTTCGACCTGCGGGCCAAGGAGCAACTGGTAGATAAAGACCAGTACATTGGCGGCGATCAGCCCCCAGGTGACCAGAGGGGGCCGGCGCACGGGGAGTTCATCGGCTAAAGGGAGCATGGGGTTTTCCTCCTATCGCCGCCGGTCGGGCTTCCAGTAACCGCGCTGGACGGTGCGTGCCTCGGAGACGGTGACGATCGCTTTTTCGTCGACCTTTTCGACCAGGTCGATCACTTCCTGGACGTTCTTGCGCGGCACGATGGCGTCGACGATGCCGACGCTGCTGCTCTGGCCGCGGCCGTACATCTCGGTAGCGCCAAAGCCGGCCTGCCGCAGGGCGGTGGCTGCCTTGTTAGCGTTACCGGTCGAGATGACGCGCACCTCGGCGTAGCCCAGGGCGATGCGCTCTTCCAGGATCATGCCCACCCATGTCCCCACGCCAAAGCCGATGACATAGGCGCTGACGTTCCAGACATTGCTCATGTTGGTCACGACCTGGGCGATGGCGACGATATAGATGAGCGCGCTGATGCTGCCGGCGAGGATCGCCGGCAGCTTGCGTCCCTGGACAGTGAGGATCGTGCCGAGGGTGCTGATCGAGATGCCTGCTACCCGCAGGGTGAAGATGAACAGAGCTTGCAGGAAAATGGTCATGGGTGCCTCCACCAGGAAGGCATTATACTGGTCTGGTGGAGAAAGGCAAGCCTTCTTCGCCGGGGGATTCGCAGTAGAGCGCCAGGGTGGGGCACCCTCCTGCTCGGCGGGGGTCTGTGACCCCCGCCGGTGGCCGTCGGTTTTTGGCCACAGATTTCACAGATTTCACGGATTTCGCAGCCTGTGACCCCGCCGGTGGCCGCCGGTTTTTGGCCACAGATTTCACAGATTTCACGGATTTCACAGCCTGTGACCCCCGCCAGGGGCCGCCGGGTCACAGACCCGGCGGGAGCAGTGCGGGCGGGGCGCTCTATCCTTTTGCTACGAACACCCGCCGGGTTTCGGACGCGACGATGGGCGGGAGCCGCGGTGGTAGAAGACACGAATCAGATACTATTTTTCGTCTTCCTTTTCCTTGACCAGCGCCGAGAGCACGACAGAGACAATGCTGACGATCAGCGCGCCCCAGAACGCCGCGCCAAAGTTGTCGATGTGAAAGCCGATGCCCAGCAGGCCGGCCAGCCAGGCGGCGATCCACAGGGTCAGACCATTGATGACCAGGACGAAAAGCCCCAGGGTGAGAAGAATGAGCGGGCATGTGAGCAGCTTGAGCAACGGCCGCACCAGGGCATTGACCAGCCCCAGCACCACGGCCATCAGCGCATAGGCGATCCATGCCGTCCCTGAAACGTGGATGCCCGGCACCAGCCAGGCGGCCACAAAGAGCGCCAGGGCCACAATCAGCCAGCGAACCAGGATCTTGGTCATAGCAAACCTCCTGACTCGATTCCCTTTTGGGTGCTTATAGAATACCACAGTTTCGCGGAATATGCTGACCCTTGCCTGACAAGTAGCTGCTTTCTGCCCTGCTCCCGCCGGGTCTGTGACCCGGCGGCCCCCCACCGGCGGGGGTCACAGATCCCCGCCGGGCAAGGGAAGCCCCACGTCAGCGTTCTGCTACGAACGCCTCGTTGGGTGCATCATTGACGCTGTGTTATTTGTGGGATATACTGTGGCCGGATCGATGCAGGAGGTGGAGCGATGACCGAGTCTGATCTGCAGCGCGCGCGACAAGAATGGGAAGAACAGGTTCTGACGCCTGTGCTGCGCAAACAGCCGGAGCGGGAAGAGCAGTTCGAGACAGCCTCTGGCATCCCCGTCGAGCGTTTCTACACGCCGGACGATGTCGAGGTTGACTATCTGGCAGACCTGGGCTTTCCTGGGACTTTTCCGTTCACCCGCGGCGTGCAACCGACCATGTACCGCGGCCGTTTATGGACCATGCGCCAGTATGCCGGTTACGCCACGGCTGCGGCGTCGAACGAGCGTTACAAGTACCTGCTGGCGCAGGGGCAGACCGGCCTCTCGGTCGCTTTCGACCTGCCCACGCAGATCGGCTATGACGCGGACGATCCGCTGGCGGAGGGGGAGGTGGGCAAGGTCGGCGTCTCGATCAGCAGCCTGGATGACATGCGCGTCCTGTTCGACGGCATTCCGCTGGAAAAGGTCAGCGTGTCGATGACGATCAACGCGCCAGCGGCGATTCTGCTGGCGATGGTGATTGCGGTAGCCAGGGAGCAGGGCCTTTCGCCGGCGCAGTTGCGGGGGACGGTGCAGAACGACATCCTGAAAGAGTACGCCGCGCGCGGCACGTACATCTTTCCGCCGCGCCCGTCGATGCGGCTGGTGACCGATCTCTTTCGCTACTGCGCCGTCGAGGTGCCGCAGTGGAACACCATCAGTATCAGTGGCTATCACATCCGCGAGGCGGGTTCGACCGCCGTTCAGGAGGTTGCCTTCACCCTGGCTAACGGCATTGCCTATGTGCAGGCAGCGATTGATGCCGGGCTGGACGTGGATACCTTTGGGCCGCGCTTGTCTTTTTTCTTCAACGCGCACAACGATTTCTTGGAAGAGATTGCCAAGTTCCGCGCTGCGCGGCGGCTGTGGGCGCGCATCATGCGCGACCGTTTTGGGGCGCAGAATCCGCAGTCGTGGATGCTGCGCTTCCACACCCAGACCGGCGGTTCGACGCTGACGGCGCAACAGCCCGATGTCAACATTGTGCGGGTGACGTTGCAGGCGCTGGCGGCGGTGCTGGGTGGGACGCAGTCGCTGCACACCAACTCGCGCGACGAGGCGCTCTGGTTGCCGACGGAAGAATCGGTGCGCATCGCCCTGCGCACGCAGCAGGTCATCGCCCACGAGTCGGGGGTAGCCAACACCATCGATCCGCTGGCCGGTTCCTATTTCGTCGAGCACCTGACCGACGAGATCGAGCGTCGAGCGCAGGCGTACATTGCCAAGATCGACAGTCTGGGGGGGGCGCTGGCGGCGATCGAGCAGGGCTACATTCAGCAGGAGATCGCCGACTCGGCTTACCGTTATCAACAGGAGGTCGAGCGGGGCGAGCGGATTGTGGTGGGGGTCAACAAGTACCAGATCGACGAGGCGGAAGTGGGGTTAGAGCGACTGGTGGTCGATCCGGCGGTGGAGGTGGAGCAGCGGCAGCGGCTGGCGGCGTTGCGGGCGCGGCGGGACGGCGAGCGAGCGGCGGCGCTGCTGGCGCAGATCGAGGAGGCAGCGCGCTCGCCCGACGCGCCGCTGATGGGGCTTTTCGTGGCGGCGGTGGAGGCCGATTGCACCCTGGGCGAGATTTGTGGGGTGTTGAGGCGTGTGTGGGGGGAGTATAGGCCACAGGCCTCCGTCTAGATGTTGCGTTACCTGATGTCGAAAGGTTCTCTGGTTCTGCTCCTCGCTCTGCTGCTGTCCGCCTGCACAGCAGCCCCTGCCTCCACGCCAACTCTCACCCCCACCGCCATGCCGACCCCCATGCCCACCGCCACGCCAACCGCCACCTGCACCCCCACACTCTCTCCCACTGCCGCCCCCACTGTCCCCCTGACCCCCACGCCAACCCCACTTCCCTCTCTCACCGCCACCTTCGCTCCACCTACCGCCACCCCCGCACCTCCTTTCATCTTTGCACCTCCACCCGGCCGCACTTTTGCCACTCTCGATGACTTCTGGTCCGGCGCTGCCGAGTGGCTGCTCGAAGTCTATGACGTCGGCCTGCCGGTCGGCGAGTCGGACACGGTCTATCGCGGCGGGGGCGAGTTCTGGTCGTACCTCCATGCCAGCGACCAGTCGGCGGGGGTAGTCGACCGCTGCGGCGACGCCGTGCCCTTCCCCGGCTGCGTGACGCTGTGGAAGAGCCACGACGGCGGGCTGACCTTTGCCCTCGAAGAGCCGCGTTGCCTCTTCCCCTGCCAGTCCTGCCCCTGCACGGCAGCCGACCACACCGGTCAGCAGCAGTACCCGCGCGTCTTTTTCGACGCTGACCGGGCCTACATCGTCTACGAGTGGGGCGCCGGCACCTATATGCGCACTTCCGCTGACGGGCTGAACTGGTCGGCCGAGGCGCACGTGCCGGGCACCGGTCAGTGGAACGCCGAACCGGAAGCCTGTCCTCCTGCCGCTCAGATCGGCGACCATCCCAACATCTACAACGAACGGGAGTACGGCAACTGTCTGATCGGCGCGCCGCCGGGTATCTACGTCGAGGGCAGCACGCTCTACGTCTTTGTCGGCATGGGGCGCGACCCCGGCCACATGGGTTGCCTGCTGGGGGACAAGTATGGCGGAGCGCGCGGACTGCGGCTCTGCGCCGCCAACCCGCTCTTTGGCGCCGAACTGGGCTATGGTCCGCTCGACGCCCTTGGCGCTGCCGCCTACCCCTATTTCGAGTTCCGCACGATCTCGTCGGCGGACGTGGTGCGCGTGGGCGACCGCTATTACATGGCCTACGAGGGCGTGCGCGGCCCCAGCAATCCCGCCGTCGTCGATGACCAGTACGCCCTGGGCTTTGCCCGCAGCGTCGGGCCGGCCATCGACGGGCCGTGGGAAAAGTACGCCGGCAATCCGGTCATGGCGACTTACGACTGGGGCATCTATGGCCACGGCATTGGCCATGCCGATCTCGTCATCGCCGGCCCGGCCACCTACCTGTACACGGCTACCTCTCCCTCCACCCGTGGCCGCTACGTCCTGGTGCATCGCTAATCGCTTATCGCTAATCGCTTATCGCTAATCGCTTATCGCTTATCGCACACTTGCACACTTGCACACTTGCACACTTGCACACTTGCAAACTTGCACACTCGAAAGGAGCACCCATGTCCCATTCCATCCATCACATTGCGATTGTCGTTCGTGAGCTGGATGCGGCGCTGGCGTTTTACCAGCACGCGCTGGGGTTGACGCTGAGCGAGCGTCGCGTCGTGCCGGAGGAGGGCGTCGAGATTGCCGTCCTGCCGACCGGCGAATCCGAGATCGAACTGTTGCAGCCGCTGAGCGCAGAAGGCGGCGTGGCCGCTTTCCTGGAAAAGCGCGGCGAGGGATTGCACCATGTCTGCCTGCGCGTCGACGACATCGAAGCGGCCATGGCTCGCCTGAGCGCGGCAGGCGCCCAACTGCTGAGCGAAGAGCCGCGCGTCAATGTGCACGGCACGCGCTACGTGTTCGTCCACCCGCGCACGGCGCACGGCGTCCTGCTGGAACTGTACGAGGTGAAGCGATGAGCGAACGCAAACAAAAACTGATCGAGCGCCTGCAAAAGGGCGGCGACAAGACAGTGGTCTTTTTCCAATCCCTCCAGGGGGAGCAGTGGCAGACGGTCGTCTACAGCGAGCCCTATCCCTGGACCCTGCGCGACCTGCTGGCCCACTTTCTCTCTGCCGAGGAAGGGCTGCTGCGCATCGCCATCGACATCGCTGTGGGCGGCGAGGGCGCGCCGCCGGGCTTTGACTATGATGCCTTCAACGCCGCCGAGCAGCGGCGACTGGCGAACGTTCCCCCAGAGCAACTCCTCGCTGACCTGATCGTCGCCCGTCGGCGCACCGTCGAGTGGGTGGAGGGGCTGCGCGATGAGGACCTCGACCGGCGTGGCCGTCACCCGGCGCTGGGGGAGATCACGCTGGAAGAGTTCCTCACCGCCATCTACGGCCACCAGTTGATGCACATGCGCGACGTGAAGGTTGGGTAGGGCGTCTCCCGGATGAACAGGCAGCGTGTGGCTTTGGGCCGCCGGGGAGAAGAGCTGGCGGCGCAAGAACTCGAACGGCGTGGCTGGCAGATCGTCGAGCGCAACTGGCGCTGTCCGGCGGGAGAGGTCGATATTGTCGCCCGTCAGGGCGCGACCTGGGTTTTTGTCGAGGTGCGCACGCGACGCGGCGAAGATTTCGGCGCGCCCGAAGAGTCGCTCAGCGCCGCCAAGCAGGCGCGCATGGTCGCCGTGGCCGGGCACTACCTGGCCGGGCACGACATCGGCGAGGCCGACTGGCGGCTGGACCTGGTGGCGGTGGAACTGGACCGCGCCGGTCATCTGTTGCGCCTCGATGTGCTGGAGGACGTGGTGGAGGGCCCATGAGCGATCAGCCGCTCGTGGTCATCGTCGGCCCGACGGCGGTGGGCAAGACGGCGCTCTCCCTCTTCCTGGCCGAGGCGCTGGGAGGGGAGATCGTCTCAGCAGACTCGCGCCTCTTTTATCGTGGCATGGACATCGGCACGGCCAAGCCGACCCCTGCCGAGCGGGCGCGCGTCCCGCACCATCTCATCGACATCGCCAGGCCGGACGAGACGGTAGGGCTGGCCCAGTTCAAAGAGCTGGCCGAGGCAGCGATTGCCGACATCCACGCCCGCGGGCGGCTGCCGCTGCTGGTGGGCGGCACGGGCCAGTACATCCGCGCTGTGGTCGAAGGCTGGAGCCCGCCGCTCGTCCCGCCCGCTCCAGACTTGCGCGCCCGTCTGGAGGCGGACGCCCGCCGCGAAGGGGCGGCGGCGCTGCATGCCCGTCTGGCGGCGCTCGACCCCCAGGCGGCGGCGCGCATCGACCCGCGCAACGTTCGCCGTGTCGTGCGCGCGCTGGAGGTCTGCCTGCTCACTGGCGAGCCCTTCTCTGCCCAGCGTGTCCGCGCGCCGCAGCCGTACCGCGTCCTCCAGATCGGGCTGACGATGGAGCGCTCTGCCCTCTACGCCCGCGCCGATGCGCGCATCGACGCCATGCTGGCGGCGGGCCTGGTGGAGGAGGTGCAGCGGCTGCTGGCAGCGGGCTATAGCTGGGAGCTGCCGTCCATGTCGGCGCTGGGCTACATCCAGTTCCGGCCCTATTTCGAGGGGCGGGCCACGCTGGAGGAGGCGGTTGCCGAGGTGCGGCGGGCCACCCGCCGCTTTATCCGCCACCAGTACAACTGGTTCCGCCTCAGCGATCCCCGCATTCACTGGTTCGACGCGGCGGCGCAGACGCCGCAGGAGATTCTGGCCTTGATAGACCTCAAAGGTCTTGAAGACCTTTGAGGTCTATCAAGGAAAAACCACGTCCTCGCGCCCCTGCAGTTTGTCCACGATCTTGCCCGTGACAATGTCCAGGTGCTCCGGACGGTGGACAAAGTCGAGCCGCTCGCAGGGGACCGTCAGTACCGGGCAGAGGTCAAAGTGCTCGATCCACTCCTCGTAGAACTGGTCCAGCAGCGTCAAATAGTCCTCGGTGATGCCGCTCTCGATGTCCCGTCCGCGGCTGCGGATGCGCTCCATCAGCAGAGAGACCGGTGCTTTGAGGTAGAGGAGCAGGTCGGGCCGGGGCAGGCCGGCGACGACCAGGTCGAAGACGGTGCGGTAGGCCTTGTAATCTCGCTCGCTGAGGTTGCCCAGGTGGTGCAGCACGCGGGCAAAGATATGCGCGTCTTCATAGATGCTGCGGTCGGCGATGGCCGACAGGGGATCGCGGGCCAGGGCCAGGTGCTGCTGGGCGCGGTGGCCGAGGAAAAAGACTTGCAGGTGAAACGACCACTGGCGCATGTCGCGGTAAAAGTCGGCCAAGTAAGGGTTGTCGCTGACTGACTCGAAACCAGTCTTCCAGCCCAGGCGGGCGCCGATGCGCTCGGTCAGCGAGGTCTTGCCGACGCCGATGTTGCCCGATACGAGCACGAATCGTTTGACCATCCTTCTCCTCCGCGTGAGGTAGCCCCATCATACACCTTTTGCCTGCGAAAGCCAAGTAGGGGCGACCCGTTGGGTCGCCCCGGCGACCCGTTGGGTCGCCCCGGCGACCCGTTGGGTCGCCCCGGCGACCCGGCGGCGCCTAGCGGCGGGAATCACAGGCCGCGAAATCCGTGAAATCTGTGGAATCTGTGGCCAAAAACCGGCGGCCACCGGCGGGAATCGCAGGCCGCGAAATCCGTGAAATCTGTGAAATCTGCGGCCAAAAACCGGCGGCCCCCTGGCGGGGGTCACAGGCCGCGAAATCTGTGAAATCTGTGAAATCTGCGGCCAAAAACCGGCGGCCCCCTGGCGGGGGTCACAGGCCGCGAAATCCGTGAAATCTGTGAAATCTGCGGCCAAAAACCGGCGGCGCCTAGCGGCGGGGGTCACAGGCTGCGAAATCCGTGAAATCTGTGGAATCTGTGGCCAAAAACCGGCGGCCCCCTGGCGGGGGTCACAGGCCCCCGCCGAGCAATGGAGTGCCCCACCCTGGCGTTCTCATTCGAACACCCGCAATGGCGCGCAGGTTTTCTTTTATTTCAACTGTGGTAAAATACGGTCGTCCACTAAAGGAGGAGACCATGGCCGAGAAAATCCTGGTTTGCGTAGCCTGGCCCTATGCCAACGGGGACCTGCACATGGGCCACCTGGCGGGTGCCTATCTTCCAGCCGATATCTTTGCCCGCTACCATCGCCTTGCTGGCAACGATGTCTTGATGGTCTCCGGCTCCGATTCGCACGGCACGCCGATCACCGTGTGCGCCGATCAGGAGGGCGTCAGCCCGCGCGAACTCTTCGAACGCTACCACGCCCGCTTCCTGGAAACCCAGCAGCGCATCGGCATCAGCTATGACCTGTTCACCCACACCGATACGGTCAACCACCACCGCGTCGCGCAGGATATGTTCCTGCGCCTGTTGGAGCGGGGTTATCTGTATCGACAGGTGCAGCGGCAACTGTACTCCGAGGCAGAGGGACGTTTCCTGCCGGACCGCTATGTCGAGGGGACGTGTCCTCGCTGCGGCTATCCGGAGGCGCGGGGCGACCAGTGCGACAACTGCGGCGCGTTGCTGGACGCCTTGGAGCTGATCGAGCCGCACAGTAAGATCGATGGCAGCGTGCCTGTCGTGCGCGAGACGGAGCACTTTTTCCTCGACCTGGCCGCGTTCCAGGATCGCATCGCTGCCTATCTGAACACAGGCAAAGACCACTGGCGGCCCAATGTGATCAACTTTGCCCGCAACTATGTCGAGGGCGGCCTGCACGGCCGGCCCATCACCCGCGACATCGACTGGGGCATTCCTGTTCCTCTGGACGGCTATGAATCGAAGCGGCTCTATGTCTGGTTCGAGGCGGTCATCGGCTACCTGTCGGCCAGCATCGAGTGGTCGCGCAACGTCGGTCGCCCCGATGCGTGGAAGGAGTGGTGGTACGACCCCGCCGCGCAGACCCACTACTTTATCGGCAAGGACAACATCCCCTTTCACGCTGTGATCTGGCCGGCCGAGCTGCTCGGCGTCGAGCGCCTCTACGAGGACGACCCCAACAAGCGGCTCAATCTGCCCTATGACGTGCCCGCCAACGAGTTCATGAACCTGGAAGGGCAACAATTCTCCAAGAGCCGCGGTTGGGCAGTCTGGCTGCCCGACTATCTGGATCGTTTCGCGCCCGACCCCCTGCGCTACTATATCGCCGCCGTCATGCCCGAGACGCGGGACTCGGATTTTTACTGGTCCCATTTCATTCAGCGCAACAACGACGAGTTGGTGGCGACGTGGGGCAACCTCTGTCACCGCGTGCTGACCTTTGCCTACAAGCATTTCGACGGGCATATCCCCGTGCCGGGGCTGATGGACCGCGCCGACGTGGGCCTGCTGGCGCGCATTGACGTCGCCTTCCGCCCCATCGGACGTCTGCTCGCCGAGTCCAGGTTCCGCGCCGCGCTGGGCGAGGTGATGAACCTGGCCCGCGAGGTCAACAAATATCTGGACGAAAAGGGGCCCTGGTTCCAGGTCAAGGAAGACAGCAAAGCAGCGGGGACCACCATCTATGTCGCGTTGCGAGCGATCGACTCGCTCAAGATCCTCTTTGCCCCTTTCCTGCCCTTCTCTTCCGAAACGCTGCACGGCTATCTGGGTTACGAGGGGCGTCTGTTTGGTCGGCAGTACGTTGAGACGTTCGATGAAGATGGCCGCACGCACCAGGCTCTTTGCTACGACCACAGCAGCGCGACCGGCCGCTGGGCGCCCAGCGAACTGCCTGCTGGTCAGGCTCTGAACAGGCCTGCGCCGCTGTTCGAAAAACTGGACGCAGAACGTCTCAATTTGAGCTGATGGGGGTTGATTCCCTTTGTGGTGAGATAAAAACTTTCCCCAGAAACGTGCAAGGAGACAAAGATGAAGAAAAGCGTTTTATTGATGGTTGTCCTGACTCTGGCAGCAGCAACGCTGGCCTGCGGCGGCAATGGCGGTACATCCGTGCCGACGGAGCCGCCCCAAGATGTCCTTTTCCAGGACGATTTCAGCGATACGGCCTCGGGCTGGGAGGTCGGCCAGTACGATGACGGCGATGTGGGCTATGGCGATGGCTATTATTTCGTTACCTCCACCCGCCGTGGCGGAGCAATGTGGGGGGTGGCCAATCGCAGCTTTACCGACACGATCATCGATGTCGATGCCACCCAGGTCCGTGCGCCGGCCAATAACAACAACGCCTATGGCGTCAAGTGCCGGGTGCAGCCCGGCGGCACGGGAGGGGACGGCTATGCGCTGATGATCAGCGGCGATGGCTACTACTCCATCCAGATCATCCGCGAGGGCGACTATGAGGCGCTGGTGGACTGGACTACCTCCAGCGCGATCCGTCAGGGCAACGCCACCAATCACATCCGCGCTGTCTGCGCTGGCGACCGCCTGGCCCTCTACGTCAACGAGCAACTGCTTGCCGAGGTGAACGACAGCACCTATACCTCTGGCGACATCTCGTTCATGGCCGCCACGCTGGAGGACGAGGTGACCGAGGTTCACTTCGACAATCTGGTTGTCACCCGGCCGTAGCGGCGGACTATCCCCGATACTGGCGCACCTGCCACATCTGGCGGCCGACCATGCGAAAGGCCCGCTGTTCGGCCTCGGCGCGGATGCGCTCTTCGTCCAGCGTGGTCAGCTCGCCGTTCTCCAGCAAGGCCTGTCCGTCGCAAAAGACATATCGCACGTCCGCCGGATGGCTGGCGTAGACGACGTTTGCCGCCAGGTCGTGGCGCGGCGTCCAGTGCGCGCGCCGTGTGTCCATGAGAATCAGGTCGGCTGGCGCGCCAACCTCCAGCGCGCCACTCCCCTCAAAGCCCAGCGCGCGGGCTGAACCCTGCGTCGCCAGGCGCAGCAGGGTCTGGTTGGGGAACGCCGCCGGATCGCCCAGGCGATTCTTGTGCGTCAGCCCGGCGATGCGCATCACTTCCAGCATGTTCAGGTCGTTGTTGGAGGCTGGCCCATCGGTGCCCAGCCCCACCTGCACGCCTGCTTCCAGAAAGCGCTCCAGCGGCGCCATGCCCATGGCCAGCTTCTGGTAGGTCTTGGGCGTGTGCGCCACGTGGACACCCTTTTCGGCCAGTATCGCCAGGTCCTCGTCGCTGACGACAATACAGTGCGCGGCGAGTGTCGGTCGCTCGAACACGCCCAGGTGCGCCAGATGCGCCACCGGCGTCCGCCCATACGCTGCCAGCGAACGGTCCACCTGTTCCTGCGATTCCGAGAGGTGGATGTGGATGCCCACGTCCAGCGCCGTTGCCGCCTCGACCGCCCGCCGCAGCCAGTCCGGCGGGCACATGTAGGGGGAGTGGGGGCCCAGCATGCAACGGATGCGCCCGTCGGCGGCGCCGTGCCAGCGGCGCACAAAGGCCAGTGTGTCTTCCAGCACCGCCCCGCCGATCTCGTGCTCGGCGCCGATGCCGAACTGGCACCAGGCCAGGGTGGCTTTCATCCCCGCTTCAGTCACGGCCCGCGCCGTCTGGTCCATCCAGAAATAGTGGTCGCCAAAACCGACAATGCCACAGCGGATCATCTCGCAGCAGGCCAGCGCCGCGCCCCAATAGACGTCCTCTTCTTCCAACGCTGACTCGGCGACCCAGATTTTCTCGTTGAGCCAGCGGTCGAAGGGCAGGTCCTCGGCCCAGCCGCGCTCCAGCGTCATCGCCGCGTGGGTGTGGGCGTTGAAAAAGGCGGGCAGGGCGACGTGCTCGCGCCCGTCGATGACGCGCTCGGGCGCAAAATCCAGCGGCGCCTGGCCGACGGCAGCGATGTGCGTCCCGTCGATGGCAATGTCGACGCCAGGCAGGATGCGGCCCTCCTCGTCCAATGTGATAGCGGTCACGTCACGAATCAGCCAGCGCATGGTCCCTCCTTACCCCCTCCACGGCCAGCTCGCGCGCGCCGCTGTCGACAAAGCCGATCGACTCGGCCAGGCGGATGGAAGGCTCGTTGTCCTCGGCGACGATGTAGAGCGGCTGCGCGCCAGCGCGGATGATCCAGGCCACACAGCCATCGACCACGGCCTTGCCCCAGCCGCGCCCGCGCACCTCTGGCGCCGTCCAGACGTAGACTTCGGCAAAGTGGGGTGACTGCCAGTTGATCCCCGCCTCGGCAGCGACCTGGCCCTGGGCGCGGATGACAAAGCGCGGCGTGCCGCTGGCGGAGGGGGCTGGCGTCACCAGCACGTTGAGCGTCGGCACGTAGCGCCGCAGGTCGAGCCGGTAGATGCGGTTGACCTCCAGCCGCTCGATGGTCAGGGCCTCTTCGACGGCGGCCCGCAGCTCTGGCGTGGTGAGCAGGTAGTAGGGCCGCCCGGCGACGAGCGCCTGCTCCAGGAGCTCGCCAGCGCTCTCGGCGCGGGCGGCGCGCAACACGGCGAGCAGGCGGAAGAGATCGCGCCCGGTCTGGCAAACCGCCAGAAAGCCGTCGCCCGTCTGGCTGAGCCACAGGCGGGTCCGCGCCGGATCGTGGTAGAGGGCGTAGTAGGCGGCCAGGCCGTCGCGCGGCGCGGAAAGGTCGAGCAGCGTTCGCGCGCGCTGGCGCAAAGTCAGCAGCTCATTCTCGCGGTTCATTTGTCTCCAGTTCGTAATACCAGAACAGCGCCACTTCGCCAGCGGCGATGTCGCGGTTGGTGTAGAAATGGTCATCCACCGCGCAGAGCTGAAAGCCCACTCGCCGGTAGAAATTGAGCGCCGGCCAGTTGTTGGTCTGCGTCTCCAGGGCCAGGGCGCGCAGCCGGCGCTCCCGCCCCCAGGCGATGGCCGCGTCCACCAGCGCCGTGCCGATGCCCTGGCGGCGGTAGGGCTGGTGGACGAGCAGCTCCCAGATGAACCCCACCGATCGCCATGTTTGCGCTTCCAGCTCGACAAAGGCCACCGGCCCGCCGTCCGCCTCGACGACAAAGCCCTCCCTCGTCCCGGCGATCAGGTTGCGCTCCAGGGTGGCCCACTCTTCTGGCAGGGGAGCGGTGTCGAGCAAAGTGAAGGGGTCAGCGAGGGGTTGCGGGCGCAGGCACCAGGTCACCGCCAGCCCCTCGACTGTCTTTTCCACTGCCAGCGCCTGGGACGAGACGAACTGGTAGTCGAGGGCGCGCAGGCGCGGGAGGTCGTCGGCGCGGAGGGGACGGACGGGCCAGGGCATTACAACACGTCTCCCCTCTCGTCGCGGCCCAGCATCATCGCCCGCACCAGCGGCACGGGCGGCGCGCCGTAGGAGAGGAAGCGGTCATGGAAGCGCTTGAGGTCGAACGCTGCGCCCTCGCGGGCCTGCACGTCCTGGCGCAGTTTGAGCAGCACCAGTTTCCCCACGGTATAGTTGAGGTACTGGGGGTCATACGTGCCGCGCACGGCCTCTTCTTCCGCCGTCGCTGCCTCCATAAAGGCGTCCTCCATAAAGCGTCGCTGAGCCTCGGCGACGGTCATGCCGGCGGTGTGCAGTCCCAGCGCGCAGACAAAGCGGACGTTGCGCACCAGCGCCTCGCCGAGCTGCCCCAGCCGCGCCCACGGGTCATCGGCGCGCCAGCCCACTTCCAGCATCATCTGCTCGCAATAGTGCGCCCACGCCTCGTAGGAAGAGTAGGCGCCAAACGCCCTGGTCGCTTTCGACGGCGCGTTGCGGATGTGCAAAAAGTGCAGATAGTGACCGGGCCAGGCTTCGTGGACCGAGATGCCGCGCAGGATGTGGTAGGCGAACTGGCTCATCCAGCCGGCGGTTTTGGCTTCGTCCCAGCCGCTCTCCGGGGGGGTGACGTAGTAGAAAGCCTCCCTGGCGACCTCTTCGAAAGCGCCGGGCGGGTCCATCATGGCAAAGGCGGAACGCAGGAAGGCAGGCGTCTCGTCGACGATGCAGTTTTCGTCGTAAGGGACCGAGACCAGGTCGTGCTCGATGACATAGCGGCGCAGGTCGTCGACGATGCGGCGGGTCTCTTCGACCAGGGTTTCCGGGCGGGGATGATTTTTCATCCCTATGGCGATGACTTCCTGGGGACTCTTGTGCGGGTCGATGCGCGCTGCCGTCTCCAGGTAGGCCGCCTTGTTGCGGGCCAGGTCGGCTTCGGCGACCTGCCACAGCCGCTCCAGGGGTATGTCGACCGCTTCGCCCAGGTAGAGCATGCGGGCAAAGCGTTGCGGGCCGATGGCAAAGTCGGCGTTGGCGCGGGGGGCCAGCTCGTCACGCAGCCAGGCCACGGCCTGGCGCACCTGCTGGACCGCCTCAGCGTTGGCGGCGGCAAAGGCCGCGCGCAGCCTCTCGTCGTCCAGATCGGCCACCGCCAGCGGCAGGTCCTTTTCCAGAAAAGCCAGTGTCCCCTCGGCGATGCGGATGCCGATCTCGACGACCGGGCGAGCCACACAGGTCAGGTTCTCCTTCATCGCTGCCAGGACAGGGGGGAAGCCGGAGAGGTGGTCGATCAGCGCCTGGACGCGGCGGGGCAGGGGGGCATACTTGCGCAGGACATAGCCGCTGCCGTCGAGGATGTTGAAGTAGAGCTGCGGGTCGCGCTCCCAGGGCCGCCACTCGGTCAGCGAAAAGAGCTCGAAAGCGGCGTTGTGGTAGACCACGTGATAGTCCAGCCAGCCCAGGTCATCCAGCGTCGCCGGGTCGATCTGTGCCAGCGCGTCGAGAAAGCGGCGCAGGTCGGCGGCGCGGCTCTCGATGGCCTGGCGGCGCAGGTCAGGCAGACGGCCGTCGTACTGGTGCAGCCCCTGCCAGACGGCGATGTCGGGATAGGTTTCGCAGTGGGCCACAAAGTAGGCGTCGATCAGGGCATCCAGTTCAGAGTGTCGAGTCATATTTTCTCCTTAATTCGTAACTATTCAGCTCGGGTTGGTGTGGATACCCATAGGACACGGATTAACACGGATACAACGGACTGACACGGATTTTTCTGGATTGATCCGTGCTGATCCGTTTCATCCGTGTTTATCCGTGTGCTAAAGATGCCAGGCTGAACAGTTACTTTTTCTTTTCCTCTGCGTTCTCCGCGCCCTCTGCGGTTAGACCTGCTGCCAGCCGCACCATGTCCACGTCCTGCGGCGACATGTCGGCCGGCAGCGCGTCGGGGTCGACCCAGCGCGCGGCGAGGATCTCGCTGCTGAGGTGCGTTGTCTCGCCCTCGGCGCGGCACAAAAAGCCCGTCTCCAGGTGTCGCGGCAGGCGCCCGGGGCCGACCAGCAGAGGCGGCCCGACGCGGATGTCGAGGCCTGTTTCCTCCAGCAACTCGCGGCGCAGCGCCTGCTGCGGCGTCTCGTTGTGGCGCACCCAGCCGCCTGGCAGTCCCCACGGGTAATCGCGGCGAAAGACGTGCTGCAAGATCAGCACCTGGCCAGCCGCGTTCAGGATCACGCCCGTCACGCCGACGGTGTAGCGGGCGGCGATGGCCTTGACGCCGCAGAGCGTCAGCGTGTAGGCCAGCGGGACGTGCCGCATCAGCCAGGCCAGCCGTTCTTTCCAACGTTTGGCGCTCAGGGGTAGACCCGTTTCAGCATGCGCGGGAAGGCGATTGTCTCCCGCAGGTGGTCGAGGCCGCAGATCCATGTCACCGTGCGCTCGACGCCCAGGCCAAAGCCGGAGTGGGGCACCGAACCGTAGAGGCGCAAGTCGATGTACCACTCGAACGCCTGGCGCGGCAGCTTCCAGTCTTCGAGCCGCTTGAGCAGCAGGTCGGGGTCCGAGATGCGCTCGGAGCCGCCGATGATCTCACCGTACCCTTCCGGCGCCAACAGATCGACGCTCTTGGTCACCTCGGGCCGGCCCGGCCACGGCTCCATGTAAAAGGCCTTGGCGATGGTCGGGTAGCCGTAGACAAAGAGCGGTTTGTCGAAGCGTTTGGTCAGCTCCGTTTCGTGGGGTGAGCCCAGGTCGCTGCCCCACTCCAGGTGGAGCAGCTCTTTCCGTTCCGGGTCCTCTGTCTCGGCGCGGATCTCGGCCAGCATCTCCAGCGCCTGATCGTAGGAGAGGCGCGGGAAGGGCGGGACCACCTTTTGCAGCAGCGTTGTATCGCGCCCCAGCAGTGCCAGCTCCTGCGCCCGTTCCTGCAGACAGGTCTGGACGATGTAGGAGACGAATTGTTCTTCGATTTCCATGAGCTGGTCGAGGTCGCAGAAGGGGATTTCCGGCTCGACCATCCAGAACTCGGTCAGGTGGCGGCGGGTCTTGGACTTTTCGGCGCGGAAGGTGGGGCCGAAGCAATAGACCGGGCCGAAGGCATAGATGTTGGCCTCGTTGTAGAGCTGGCCGGTCTGGGCCAGATAGACCGGCTCGCCGAAATAGTCGGTCTCGAAGAGCGTCGTCGTGCCTTCGCCGGCGGCGGGGGTGAGGATGGGCGTGTCCATGTTGATAAAGCCGTGGCTGTCGAGCCAGTCGCGGATGGCGCGGATGACGGTGGCGCGCACGCGCAGGACGGCCCACTGCCGCTGCGAGCGCACCCACAGGTGGCGGTGGTCGAGCAAAAAGTCGACGCCGTGCTCTTTGGGCTGGATGGGGTAATCGCGCGCGATCTGCAGCACGCGCAGGCCGGTGACGCTGAGCTCATAACCGCCCGGCACTCCTGGCGCTCGCGTGTCCTGGCGCACGGTGCCGCTGACAATGAGGGAGGATTCCTGCGTCAGCCGGCTGGCTTCCTGGTAGACCTCGGCAGGGACATCCCGCGCCGAGACGACGCACTGGACAAAGCCGCTGCCGTCGCGCACCTGGAGGAACTGGAGCTTGCCCTTGTCGGTGCGGTTGTAGAGCCAGCCCTGGATGCTGACCTCCTGGCTCACATGCCGGGCGATTTCTGCGATGCGGATGATGGGGGCCATCGTTATCTCCTCTCGTTTGCCTGACAATCAGCGTCGATTGTACCGCAGAACGGGGAGGGGGGCAAGGGGGACAGGGAGACAAGGGGAGTGTATCAGGTGGGGAGATGCGGGGAGGGTTCAGGGACAGGGTAACGCCAGGTACATCCGCGAAGGCTCCCCCTCTCAAACCGCGATTGATAGACCACCCGCCCAGGCCGCACCACCTCCGCTTGCTCCGGCGCAGACAACACGGTGGCAACCTCAGCCTCCTCGATACCACGCCGCTCCATCTCAAATCGGGTGTGTGCCGTTAGGCGATATCCTTTGACCGGCGGTACCTTCCCCATACTTCACGCATATGATTACAGCAATTCCGCCTCCTCCGCACACTTTTCGCTACAGATCGTGCCTGACGGCACCAAGCTGAGCCGCTGCGACCGAGCGAGCGAAGCGAGCGAGGGAGCAGTCAGCTGGAGCGAGATGTTGGGCGGTACTCAGCCGCGGCCTTTGAGCCATTCTTTCACCTGGCTGAGCCATCCTTCTGACGGCAAGCCATACGACCGGAACTTCTCCAGGCGACCCTCTTCCTCGTCGTAGAACAGCGCCCGGTAAGGGCCCAGTTTGCTCGCCAGCGGTGAATCGAGCAGGTTGGCCGAGTCCTCGGCGCTCATCTAGAAGGCGACCCGCATGGCAAATTCGCGCAGGGCGCGGCGCTCCAGGCTGCGGTTCAGGTTGGTCATCGTGTCGCACCAGACCAGGGTGTGGATGCCCAGGTCGGGTCCCTCACGCAGGATGGTGGTGAATTGCTGCGCCGGATTGGGCGCGGCCGGATCCTCGCCGAATCCGCCAAAGCCCATCTCCTCCTGAAACAGGTCGCGCGCCCGCTGCAGGCCGTAGAGGAAGAGATAGCGCGCAGGCGCGCCCGGCTGTTCGTTGTCCAATCGCTGCTGGACCTCGGCGGCCAGTTCGGCAATGAATTCGGGCAACTGACGGCGCCGCCCCACTTTGACCGGGTGGGGCAGGATGCTGGCCAGTTGATCCCACAGTCCGGCGTGGGGAGCATCTGCCGCGCCAAAATCCAGCACGTAAAAGGTGACGCCCTCACCCCCGGCCCCTCTCCCAGCATCGGGCGAGGGGAGTTGCGCCGCCAGGCTGATGAGCGCCACGGTCATCATCCCCAGCGCGGCCTCGTCGTTCTGACCGACGATGAGCAGGTTGCTGCCGCTCTGACGGCGGAAGGTGGCGGCGATGGGATCGCGAATGGCAATAGGGTCGCCCAGCCAGGCGAGCACGCGACGCGGGGACCTCACCCCCGGCCCCTCTCCTGCGAGGAGAGGGGAGCCGGTGAGCAAGTCCTGGAGCAGGCGGTTCTTTTCCACTTCGGCCGGGGCGTTGC
>Ga0209162_1000449_pt1 | contig 45237 bp, 41 predicted proteins | sample YNPNPMetaG_FD_187121 | JGI IMG/M metagenome (GOLD analysis project Ga0209162, IMG submission 187121) | Anoxygenic and chlorotrophic microbial mat microbial communities from Yellowstone National Park, USA - YNP NP MetaG (SPAdes) (version 2) ...
CGTTGCAACGGCTGGAATCTCCAGTCGCACCAGCCCTCACTCAGGCCCTGGCATGTCATTCTGAGCGACCGAAGGGAGCGAAGAATCCCGTTGCAACGGCTGGAATCTCCAGTCGCACCAGCCCTCATTCAGGCCTTGGCATGTCATTCTGAGCGACCGAAGGGAGCGAAGAATCCCGTTGCAACGGCTGGAATCTCTAGTCGTACCAGCCCTCGCTCAGGTCCTTCCAGCCGGGGTTGATCGATTCGATCAAGGCGACTTTCTTTTTGCGCAGCCAACCCTTGATTTGCTTCTCGCGGGCAATCGCGGCCTTGATGTCGGAGGTCTCTTCATAGTAGACCAGCCGGGTGATGTTGTAGCGCCTGGTGAAGCCCTCGATCTGTTGCTGTTTGTGCTGCCAGACGCGGCGAACGAGGTCGTTTGTGACGCCAGTGTAGAGGGTGCCGGAGTGATTGGTCATAATGTAGACATAGTAGGTTTGCATGGGTTGCCTCCTGTGTCACCCTGGGCCGCGGAGCAGTCAAGCGAGAACGGGATTCTTCGCTCGCTGCGCTCGCTCAGAATGACATGGGTGTCTTGTCACCCTGAGCCGCGGAGCGGCCAAGCGAGAACGGGATTCTTCGCTCGCTGCGCTCGCTCAGAATGACATGGTCCCGATTCGCCTTAGCCCCCGAATGGCTCGAGCACCTGGCGAGGCGGGAAAGTCAGCGCCCGCGGCTTGCACAGGTTCGCACAGGCGCTGCAGCCGACCTGGCAGCGGAACGGCTCGACTACCTCGACCCGCCCATCGTCGGTGGCAGCCAGGACGCCAAAGGTGCAGAAGCGCAGGCACGCCCCGCAACCGTCGCACAGTTCGGCATGGATCGTCGGATACCAGGGAATCGTCTCCCGCGGATGGCCGCGCCACACGCCATAGTCGACCGTGCAGGTGCAGCCAGCCTGCAGGCAAAAGCGACGGTACTCGCGCAGCAGCGCCTCACAATACTCGTCCACCGCCGCCGACGGGATATAGTTGTGCCGGCGGACGCGGGCGAGCAGTTCGTCCACCACCGTCTCGTCGGGCGGGTGACCCTCCTCGCGCAGCGCAGCAAAAACCTCGTCCAGCCCAATGATGCCGACGGTGAACTGCCCGATCCGTACCTGCCGATAGCTGGAAAGCTCTGTCTTGCTCACCTTGCTCCCTCCGTCAGGCAGGCTGGGTCAGCAGCCCCTCCTACCCCTTGCCCCTGGCCCGCCGCGCTTCGGCGACCGCCTGACCCACCTCCTCGAGGGTCGGCGGGCGGCCGGCGCCATCTCGGCCAGGGAGATGAACACACCACTACAAGCCTCAGCCCATCTGGACGACCAGATAGGGGATCAACCCGCAGGCCACTCCACCCGCAAAGTGCTGTGTGGCCCCATGCTGTGCTACAATGCCCGCTCCATCCCCTCTACTGCTTTCTTCTAGCTCGTCCTGAAAGGCACGGTGTGGCGGCCCAGGATTGAACCCCGCGCTACCCCCCCCGCAATCACCTCTGTTGAAAGTATAGCACAGGCCGTCAGCGGACGCAAAAGGGCTCGCATCCCCCCAGACAGCCGACCATTGCGCCGCCAGGCATAGCGTGCTACAATGAGCACAGGCAGACAACCCGGCCAGCAAGAGGAGGGAACAGATGGACGAACAGGCCTGGAACCGCGTGATCGAGATCCTGGAAACAACCCCGCATTTTTTCGTCCCCGTCCGCGATATGTGGCGGATGCTGCGCGATGAAGGGACGCTGCCAGCCGACCTCGACCTCTACACCTTTTACAGCCGCCTGGCGGCGGACGAACGCTTCGAGATGATCGAAGGCATCGACAGCAATGGCGAACTGGGCGAAAACCTCTCCCTCCTCGCCGAGGCGATGGGCGGACTGGGCGGGCCGCAGGTCAAGCTGGCCTCGCGCCTGATGACCGCCGACGATGTCTTTGAGGGCCTGCGCCAAAGCCTGCGCCAATTGAGAGAAGCCCTGCTGGGGGCATGGGAAACCCGCCCGGAAACGGACGCCGAAACCGATAGCCAGCTCCTCCAGGCCATCAGCGCGGCCGAACAGTTGGAGCAGGAAGTGATCGAAATGATCGAAGGACGCCAGAGGCACGACGACGCAGCAGGTGAAGGCCCAACTGCCTAGGGGACGATGTAGGTATCGACGACCACCCCTTCCTGGTCGCGCAGCGTGATCAGCCCCCCTGATTCCCAGGCCGCCGCCGTGCGCCGCCAGTACAGATCGGTCGGCGTCGACCGGCCCGACGCCGTGTGAATGGTCACTTCCCCGCCAGGAAAGAGCACCAGGCGAGGGAAGACGAAACGGTTGCCCCGCGCATCGGCCAGACTCCAGTTCTCCAGCGAGACCGCTCCCCCGCGATTGCGCACGCGCACGATCTCGCTCTCCAGGTCGCCGGCGCCCAGCACAGCGGCAATCTCGATTACCGGCGGGCCAGAAGGAGTGGGCGTGGGCAGCGGCGTCGCCAGCGGCACGGTGGGCAGAAGCGGGCCCGGCGTGGGCGACCCCTCCGGCGTCGGCGCAAAACGGCCCGGAATGACCAGTTGCTGGCCCACGCTCAACAGATCGGGGTTGCTCAGGTTGTTGGCAGCGATCAGCTCGTCGGTCGTCAGCCCAAACGCCAGGGCGATGCTGAACAGTGTGTCGCCCTCCTGGACCGTGTAAAGATAGGGGCTGGGGGTAATCGTCGGCGGCGGAGGAAGTGTGGCGGTCGGCAGAGCTTCAGCCGTCGCTGTCAGCGTCGCCGTGGGCGCCGGAGGCGTCGCCTCCGGCACAGGCTGGCGGCTCACCGCCACCAAGACCACCCCCAACAGGAACAGCAACAGAGCCGTCCCCACCAGCAAGATGGTCCAGACCTTTGAGCGCATAAGGCCATGATACCATCAGCGGGGCAGGCTTTCAAGTCGCTCTACTCGACAAAGACCTCGACCAGCTCGTTTTCCTCGGCGTCCATGACCTCGACGATCTTGCCCACCGCGCCGCTGGCGATGATCTCGCCAATCTCCTGCATCTCGATCTCGTCGAACTCGGGGGCAAAGCGCCCGGCCATGCGCAGGCCAACGTTGACCAGGCTCAGCGGGATGGTCACGTTGACCTTGACGTTGCCCGTGCCGGCGTCGGTTACCCGCACGTGCAGGTAACGCCCCTCCGTCGATGCCGTGGGGACAGCAACCCGGCCCTGCCTGCCCTTGTCCATCGCCCGCAGGAGCGTGGCCGCCTCCTCAGCGCTGATCTTGCCTTCCTCCAGCATCTGCAGCACCTTGAGCCGTTCTTCCGGGGATACCATGATCGACCTCCTAGCCAAAATAAACCTGCACTCTTTCGCCGCCCTCGCCCTCGTCCACGTCGACGAGGAAGGGCCGTCCGTCGCGCATCTCTTTGTCCATTGCCAGCAGCACCTCGTCTACTCCCGTCTCCCGAAGCCGGGGAACGAAGGGGCGCAGGAGGCGCAGCAGCCAGGCAATCGGCCCCAAAGGCAGGGGAAAGGCAAAGGCGATGTTGGGACCGTCATGCTGGCGGATGCGCAGCGAAAACCACCTGGCCCGCTGCATCCACCAGGCCAGCACGACGACCAGCACGCCCAGGATAAACAACGGCCAGCCGCATAACAGCCATTGGTTGGCCACATGCCAGGCATAGACCGACGCCACCAGCAGGCCGCCGCCCATCAGGACAGCGATCCCCACCCACAGCGTCACCTGCCAGACGATGCGCACCAGCAGCGGACGCTCGACCGGCTCGGGGGGCGGCGTCGGGATCTGCGGCTCCTCCTGCTCGCCAGCCTCATCAGCCAGCGCCTCCAGCCGCCGCACCGCCTGCTCGACACTGATCTCGCCCGCTTCGACCTGTTCCAATATCCTGCGTCGCTCCTCCATCATCATCCTCCTGTGCTACCCCTTCACGTCGTCTCGTAAGCAGGCTCCGGGGCACACCGGTTGTTGTTCTCTTCGATGTGCACCAGCGCCGGGATGAAAAAACCGGCCAGGCCAATCGCGCCACATAACAGCCCGGCGGCGACATACCAGACCTGTAGCCCCAGCCGGTCGCTGATCGGGCCAGCCAGAATCAGGCCGATCGGCGAACTCAGAGAAAACAGACTGCCGAGCAAGGCAAAGACCCGCCCCTGCATCTCCGGCGCGATGTTGGACTGAAAGATGGCTATGATCGGCCCGTCGATCATGGGCAGCATCAGCCCAACAACGAACATGTCGCCCACAGCGATGGGGAACATGTGTCCAGGAAGCAGGCCCAGCACGGCAAAACAGACGCTAAAGATGACGATTCCACTCAGGGTAGTCAAGATGCGCCGCCGAAAGCCGCCCCAGGCGCTGAGCACCAGCCCGCCGATCAGAATGCCCGCGCCAAGAACCGCTTCCATCATGCTCAACTGGGCCGCGTTGCCCCGAAAGTGCTGGCTGACCAGCAGAGGCAGTAAAGAAGACGCTGGCGTCAGGACGATCTTGAAGATCAACGCCGCACCGATCAGCACGACCAGCCCAGGCCAGCCGCGGACATAGCGCAGGCCCTCGCCGATGGCGCTCCAGATGGAGAGCTGCTGCGCCCTCTCCTGACGCTGCGGCTGGGGAATGCGAACAAAGAACAGGGGGATGACCGCCAGCGCCGCCGTGCCCCAATCGACCAGCATGACGCCGTGCAGCGGCAAGAGCTCCATCAGCAGCGCGCCCAGCGGCGCGCCGACGATGCTCAGCACGCCGTTCATCGCCTGGTTCAGCCCCGCCACCCGCGCCAGGTGCTTTTCCGGCACCATCAGCGAGGTCGAAGCCGCCATCGCCGGCCAGTGAAAGCTGCCCCCCAGCGAGCGCAGCAGCATCACCACATAGACGTGCCAGACCTGCATCGCATCCCGCCAAAAGAGATAGGCCAGCCACAGCGAGACCAGGGCGACCATGCTGTCAGCCACGATCATCACTACGCGCCGGTTCCAGCGGTCGATGTAGGCGCCAGCGATGGGCCCCAGGACGATGGTGGGCAGCAGAGCCACCAGCGTCGCCGTTGTCAGCACCGTCGCCGAGCCGGTCGTCCGCGTCAGCCACCAGATCAGCGCAAACTGGGCCGCCGCGCTGCCGATCAGCGAGAGCTGCTGCCCCGTCCAGATGATGAAGAAAGGAACCGCCCACTGGCCCTTTCGAGAAACGCCCTCACTCATCTTCCCCTTCTTTCTTTGCGTCATAGTCAGGCAAGATCGTCTCCGCATCGCGCACGACGCGAAAGGCGTACCCGCCCGCTCCCACCAGCGTCCCGACCAGGCCGGCCAGGACAAACATCAGGGCCATGCCGCTGCCGGCTTCTGCGCCGACCAGCGGGCCCAGCAGCAGGCGCAACGCGCTGCTCCCTGTCATCAGCGGCTCAAAGACGTGATCGGCCAACGGTCCGGAGAGCAGCGTCGCCACAGGCGCCGAGATCTGAGCGATCAACCGCCGCGAGGCAAAGACACGACCCTGCACGTCGGGCGCCACCTTGGCCTGCCAGATCGCCTGATTCGAACCGTTGACGATGGGGATGAAGAACGAGGAAAAGAAAGCCCCGGCGGCCCAGACGGGCAGTCCCCGCCCCACCCCCAACAGCAGCATCCCCAGCAGGCTGCTGAGCGACATGCCCATCAGCACGCCATGCACCTTGCGCCGGGGGCCGCCCCACACGCTCAGCAGCAGTCCGCCGACCACCCCGCCGACGCCCATTGCCGACTGGACGCTGCCCAGCAAGAGTTCGTCGTTACCGCCGCGGGCCAGGATCATCGGCGCCAGAACAGTGAAACCGAAGAAGGCAATCAGATTGTCCACCAGGAAAACCAACTGCAACCCGAGCAGGCTGGGCCGCCCCCAGATGTAGCGAAAGCCATAGAGCGACTCTTTCCACCGTAAAACCCCGCATCCCCGACAAGTGTTTCTGTACCGGGTCGTTTATGGAGCGTTCCACAGCCATTATCCAAGAGGGCGCCACATCTCCAGCAGGCGGCGCAGGCGGCGAAAGCCAGCAGCGACAAAGAACGGTTCCAGGCTCTCGCGCGGGCCGGGCAAAGAGGTCGTCGTCTCCCAGTGACGGCGACGGGCCAGGCGATCCTGGGCCGCAGCGACCAGGCGCGGCCCCCATTCCTCCAGACGGTCGGGGCGAACCAGCACTTCGATCTCGTGCCAGCGCGCTGGCCAGCGGCTGCTCAGGCGCAGCGCGGCGACGATCTGCCGGCCCTCCCTCGCCACCCACCAGCCATAACGGTTGCCTTCCATCCACGCCGCCAGTCGCGTCTCCCAATCGGTGCGGTAGAGCGAGGCGCGCAGCTCCAGCAGCTCCTGAAGGGGACGCTCCAGGCCAGCGCAGGCCAGCTCGTACACGGCCCAGGCATCGGCAGCCCCCGCCGGCCGCAGATCGGGGCAGGAATCAGCCGCCGGCTCGAACCGTCCAGCGGGGCGAGACAGCTCGGTCAGCGTGCCGACCGGCTCAAAGCCCAGGCTCTGATAGAGGCGCAGGGCCACGGGGCGATCTTCGCGCACCTCCAGCCCCACCCATTGCCCGCCCTCCCTGCTGGCGGCAGCGAGAGCAGCTTCCATCAGCGCCCGGCCGATGCCCCGCCCCTGCCAGGCCTCGTCGACGGCGACGTTGCCGATCATCCAGCCGCCGGGCGAAGCGGCCCGCCGCAAGGAGACGTTGCCCAGCACCTGGTCGCCCTCCAGCCAGACAAAGCCGGCCATCGAGCTGGCGTCGATTCCCAACAGCAGCATCGCCAGCACGCCCCCGCGGCTGAGAAAGCGCATCTGCCGCAGGACGTAACGCGCGCCCGGCCCCAGCTCTTCGCCGAAAGCGCGCTCCATCAGCCCGGTGACAGCCCCCATGTGGCGCAGGGGATCGAAGGGCGCCACCCCGCCCAAGCGACGTCGAACCACTGCCGCGACCATCAACGCCCCTCGAGCGCAGAGAGCAGGTCAATGGCCTGCTCCGGGGTGATCTTGCCTTCTTCGACCAGCCGCAGGATGCGGATGCGTTCCTCGTCTGTCGGCGAAGGGCGGGGCGGCGCCGGCCGCTGGCCGCTGGCGCGCTGCCAGCGGCGCTCGGCGCGCTCGGCGCGCATGCGCGCCCGTTCGGCCTCGCGCTCGGCGGCGCGGCGGGCTTCCTCGGCAGCCCGCTCCGTCGCCCGCTGCGCCTTCTCCGTCGCGCGCTGAACCTTGAGGCGCAGCGCGTCGCGATCGACCATGGCCAGGCTCTGCTCCAGACGGGCCTCCATCTCGGCCATCGCCTCGGCGATGCGGGCGCCGATCTCGACGCCCAGCCCCTCGATGTCCGCCGCAAAGCCGAAATCGCTTTCTTCCACACCCCCGGGCTCCTCCAGGAGCAGACGAACGCGGCCGCCTACCTCGGCTTCCAGCACCGCTTCACCCGTCCCCATCACCCCCTCGAACACCCCATCCCGCTTGACCAGCTCCAGCTCGGGGATATAGGAACGGGTCTGCCCGCCGCTGCGCAGAGAGAAGCGCACGCTGGCGTCCGGCGGCAGGCGTACATCCAGATCACTGCCAGCCTTGACGCGGAAAGCCGTACCAGGCGGAAACGGCGAGCCCAGGCTGACGTCGGCGCCGACCCAGCGGGCATCCAGGCCACCCTGCAGGCCATCGGCCCACAGGTCGCCGCCTACCTCGCCCAGCGCCAGCGGTCCGTTCACGGCACGAATACGCCCGTCGCCGGTCAGCGCCTCGATCGTCAGCGGGCCGTCGACCTGACGCACGGTCACGTCGCCGTGGACCTTTTGCAGCGTCGCCGGCCCCACATCGCGCAGGGCAACGTCGCCGTTGACGGCGCCAATGGCGACCGCGCCGCGCAGCCCCTTGAGCCGCAGGTCGCCGCGCACGGCCTGAATGGTGACCGTCGCCTCCAGCGGGCAGGTGATCGAACAGTCGCTGTGCGCCGTCACCGTAATGGCGTCGCCGGCCTGCTGCACAGCGGCGTCCATCGCGCCGTTGCGCAGGTGCACATCCACCTGAAGCAGCGCCGAGCCGCGGATGACCAGATCGCCCGTGCACTCGGTCACGGCAATGGCCGGGGTGGCCGATGTCTCGATCGTCTTTCTGAACATCGCTTCCTCCTTGCGGTCAGTCTTTTTCGAGCAGGCGCAGGGCTTCCTCGGACGAGATCTCGCCACGGGCCAGGCGTTGCAACACCTCCTGGCGGTACTCCTCGTCGGCCGGGGAGGGGCGGCCAACCTGGTAGCCCAGCGCCTGGATCACCTCTTCCAGGCGGCTGCGGACGGTGGGGTAAGAAATGCCCAGCTCTTCCTGCACGCGGTTGAGCTTGCCCTCAGAGCGGACAAAGACCTCGACAAAGTACAACTGGTCGGCTGTAAGCTGGAAGAGGCGGGGCAGCGTAAAGCGGCCCTCCAGGACCGTGCCGCAGTTGCGGCAGGCCAGGCGGGTGACCAGCAGATCGTCCTGGCAGACCGGGCATTGGGTCGGGGCGGAATACATGGCGCAAGCTCCTTGAAAATATCAATCGTCTTATAAAGATTGTTCAAGTATCTATTGAAAATTATACACGAAAAAGGGGATTTGTCAAGAGAAGAGGGCGGGTTTTGGAACCCGCCCTCGAAGGCGCGTGGGGCATGCGGTAAAAAGGGCGCGGCCTACCCCAGCCGCGCCGCGAGCTGATCCAACTGCTGGCGCAGCCGCTTCGGCAGCCGGTCGCCGAATTGGGCAAAGTGCTGTTCCAGGTCGGGCAGCTCGGCCCGCCAGGCGTCCACCTCCACCCGCAGCAGCTCGCGCAGGTCATCCGGCGGGACGTCCAGGCCGGTCGTGTCCAGATCCTCCGGGCGGGGCAGGAGGCCGATGGGCGTCGCCACGGCGCCGGCCTTCCCCTCCACCCGCTCGCACATCCACTTGAGCACGCGGCTGTTTTCGCCATAACCGGGCCACAGCCAGCGGCCATCCGGCGTCTTGCGGAACCAATTGACGTAGAAGATGCGCGGGGCCTTGTCGCCCAGCCGGTCGCCCATCGTCAGCCAGTGGCCGAAATAGTCGCCCATATTATAGCCACAGAAGGGCTTCATGGCAAAGGGGTCACGGCGCAGGTTGCCCACTGCGCCGATATTGGCCGCCGTCGTCTCCGAGGCCGCTGTCGCTCCCAGGAAGACGCCGTGGTCCCAGTCGAACGCCTCGTGGACCAGTGGCACCACGCCCGCGCGCCGTCCGCCAAAGACAAAGATATCGATCGGCACGCCCTCTGGCTTTTCCCAGTCCGGGCTGATGACCGGGCACTGCCGCGCGGGGGCGGTGAAGCGGGCATTGGGATGCGCCGCCGGCTCGGTGCTGGCAGGGGTCCAATCGCGGCCTTTCCAGTCGATCAGGTGTTCCGGCGGTTCATCGGTCATGCGCTCCCACCAGATGTCGCCATCGTCGGTCAGCGCGCAGTTGGTAAAGATGACATTTTCCAGCAGCGTGTCCATCGCCGCCGGGTTCGACTTGTACGAGGTGCCCGGGGCCACGCCGAAAAAGCCCGACTCGGGGTTGATGGCATAGAGCCGCCCGTCAGGGCCGATTTTCATCCAGGCGATGTCGTCGCCAAGGCACTCCGCCCGCCAGCCGGGGATGGTCGGCTCGATCATCGCCAGGTTGGTCTTGCCGCAGGCGGAGGGGAAAGCAGCAGCAATGTGGAACTGCCGCCCTTCGGGGCTGGTCAGGCGGAGGATGAGCATGTGCTCAGCCATCCAGCCCTCGCGGCGGGCCATGGCCGAGGCGATGCGCAGGGCCAGGCACTTTTTGCCCAGCAGGGCGTTGCCGCCGTAGCCGGAGCCATACGACCAGATGAGGTTTTCGTCAGGAAAGTGGCTGATGTACTTTTGCTCCATCGGGGCGCAGGGCCAGGGCACGTCCGCCTGCCCCGGCGCCAGCGGCGCGCCGATGGAGTGGAAACAGGGAATGAACTCGCCGTCCCGTCCCAGCTTTTCCAGCACCCGCGTGCCCACGCGGGTCATGATGTGCATGTTGCAGACCACGTAGGGGCTGTCGGTCAGCTCGACGCCGGTCTTGGCGATGGGCGAGTCGAGCGGGCCCATCGAGAAGGGGATCACATAGAGCGTCCGACCGCGCATACAGCCGGCATAGAGGTCGCGCATCGTCCGTTTCAGCTCGTCGGGGGCAATCCAGTTGTTGGTCGGGCCGGCGTCCTCTTTGGACGGCGTGCTGATAAAGGTGCGGTCTTCGACGCGGGCGACGTCGCTGGGGTGAGAGCGGAAGAGAAAGCTGTTGGGGCGCTTCCGCAGCGGGATGGCGCTCCCCCTGGCTACCGCCAGAGCCATCAGGCGGTCGTACTCCTCCTGGCTGCCGTCGCACCAGTAGACGTGGTCAGGCTGACACAGCGCCGCCGCTTCCTCGACCCACTGGCGAAGCCCCTGGTGTTGGGTTGGTATGGTCATGGTTTTTTCTCCTGTATTACGTGGTACGTGGTGCGTGGTGCGTGGTGCGAGTCACGTAACACGCAACACGCAACACGCAACACGCTACGGCAACACCTTCCCCGGATTGAGAATGTTCTGCGGGTCGAGTGCCCGCTTGATTGCCCACTGCACATCGACCGAGACGGGGCCCAGCGCCCGCAGCACATAGGGCTGCTTGAAGGTGCCGACGCCGTGCTCGCCGCTCAGCGTGCCGCCCAGGTCGAGGGCCACCTGGAAGATCTCGCCCACCATCCGCTCGACTTTGGCCCACTGTTCGGCATCGCGCCGGTCGAAGAGGATGTTGGGGTGCAGGTTGCCGTCGCCCGCGTGGCCAAAGACGACGACAGGGAGGCCATAGCGGGCGCTGATCTCCTTGACCCGGCGCACGGCCTGCGGGATGGCGCTGCGCGGCACGGTGATGTCCTCGCCCAGCTTGTTGGGCGCCTTGCGCGCCAGCGAGGGCGAGACCGAGCGCCGCGCCCGCCACAGGCTGGCGCGTTCCGCCTCGTCCCGCGCCACCTTGACCTGGCGCGCGCCGTTCGCGGCGCAGATGGCGGCGGCTTCTTCGATCTCGCGGACTACCGCCTCCTCGTCCGAGCCGTCCGTCTCGATGATCAGCATGGCCTCCACGTCGAGCGGCAGGCCCAGGTGCATGGCCTCTTCGATGCAGGCGATGGCCGTCTCGTCCATCATCTCCAGCGTCGCCGGGACGATGCCGGCGGCGAGAATGGCGTTGACCGTGCGGGCGGCGTCGTCCAGCGAGGCGAACTCGGCCAGCGCCGTGCGCGCAAAGCGTGGCTGGGCCAGCAGGCGCAGCAACGCCGTGGTGATAATCCCCAGCGTCCCTTCTGAGCCGACAAAGAGCGAGGTCAGATCATAGCCCACGACGTTCTTGATCGCCTTGCCGCCCGTTTCGAGCACCCGCCCGTCGGCCAGGACGACGGTCAGCCCCATGACATAATCGCCGGTGACGCCGTACTTGAGACAGCGCGGCCCGCCGGCGTTGCAGGCGATATTGCCGCCGATGGTCGACTGCTTGTTGCTCGAAGGATCGGGCGGGTAGAACAGCCCCACTTTGGCGACCGCAGCCTCTAGGTCAGAGGTGATCACACCGGCCTCGACCGTGGCGGTCATGTTCTCCCTGTCGATCTCCAGGATGCGGTTCATGCGGATCAGCGAGAGGACGATGCTGCCGGGGGTCGGGATCGCACCGCCGGCCAGGCCGCTGGCCATCCCGCGCGTGACGATGGGCACGCCGCGCTCCGCCGCCAGCTGCACCACGGCAGCGACCTCCGCCGTCGTCTCCGGCAGCACCACCGCTTCCGGCAGATTCTGCTCGAACGTGCCGTCGAACGAATAGGCCACCCGATCGATGGGCGACGCCAACACCTTCCCCGCCCCAATCGCCTCCTCCAACAACCCCACCATCTCTCTCATCACTCACCTGCCCACTTGCTCACTTGCACACTTGCATACTTGCATACTTGCATACTTGCATACTTGCATACTTGCATACTTTTCCCCCCCCCTCACCCCAACGCCTCCAACACAACCTCAACCACATCCTTGACCTTCATGCGCAACCGCTCGGCGCGGGCCGCGTTGGAGAGCGTGCGCTCACACTGCTGGCAGGCCGAGACGAGCGTCTCCGCCCCCACCTCGGCCGCCTGGCGGATGCGCCGGCGGGAGATCGACTGGCTCACCTCAGGAGCAAAGCTCTCCAGGTTACCCCCGCCGCCGCAGCAGTGCGAACCCTGGCGATTCTCCGCCATCTCGATCAGGCGCAGGCCAGGGATCGCCCGCAGGATGCGCCGCGGCGCTTCGAACACGCCGCTCTTGCGCCCCAGGTCACAGGGATCGTGATAGGTCACCGTCTCGGCGATCTCCCGCAGCGGCACCTGACCCGTCTCCAGCAGGTCAGCCAGGAACTCGGTGGCGTGCTGCACCTCCAGCCCCAGCTCCTCGACGCCCAGCGCCGCCGGGTAGGCGTGTTTCCAAAAGTGGAAGCAGGAAGGACAGGTGGTGACGACCTTTTTCGCCCCCATCGCCTTGACCGCCGCGACGTTGTGCTCGATCAGTTCCCGCGCCCGCTCCACCTCGCCGTTGATGAACAGCGGATAGCCGCAGCACCACTCCGTTCCACCCAGCAGGGCATAGTCCACCCCCAGCCGGTCGAATATCTGCACCAGGGACTGGGGGATCTTGTAGCTACGCGGGAAGAAGGAGCCGACACAGCCGACGAAATAGGCCACCTCGGCCTCCTCTTTGCCCAGGCCGCTGGGCGGCTGGGGCAGATTGGCCGCCCAGATCAGCCGCCCCTCGTTCTCCTCGGCCGAGATGTTGCGATACTGGGCGATGCGCGCGTCCAGCTCAGAGAGCACGGGCGGCAGCAACCCCCGCCCGGCCAGCTCGCCGCGGGTCAACTCCAGGATGCGGTCGACGGCCACGCCGCTGGGACAGACAAAGCTGCATGCCCCACAGAGCAGGCAGCGGAAGAAAGCACTGGCGTAAGCATCGTCCGGCGCGTCCAGAATGCCCTCCCTGACCGCCCGTACCAGCGCCACCCGCGCGCGGGGCGAGTCGGTCTCGTTCAGGCTGTTGCGATAGGCAGGGCAGACAGAGAGACACAGTCCACAGCGGACGCAATGCAGCGCCTCTTCCTCCAACGAGCGCACTTCCTCAACGTGCGGTTCACTCATTCCTCTCTCCCCTCTGTCCTCCCCCTACCACCGGCAGCGTCAACAGAGCGTGCGGCACGATCAGCACCTCCAGCTTGTCGCCCAGCTCGCGAGCGGCTATGGCCAGCGCCTCTTCCATGGTCGCGGCGGGGATCATCTTGCACGCCCTGACCACATCGGGCGTCTCGCTGCCCACGATGACCACGCGCGCCTCTTCCAGCACTTTGGCCATGACAAAGGCGCGCTGCTGGCCCGGCGGATAGCCGTTCTTGCGCGCGTCGTCGAGAATGAACTGCACATCGGGCGCGTCGCGCATGGCGGCGAAAAAGCGCTGCTCGCCGACGCCGTCGCCAGCGCCCTCCTGGCAGCGCGCCGGGATGATGTACCAGCCGCCGCGCCGGACTACCGGCGTCGGCGCAAAGTGCAGGTAAGAAGGCGCACGGCTGGCCTGATAGAGGTTGGCGTCCTTGGGAAAGCCCACGCCGCCGATGGCGATGTCGTACTGGTGGGGGATGGGCACCTCATAGACAGAGCGGGCAAAAGCGACCAGCTCCATGAACGCCGCCTGGGTGTCGCCGGCAGCGACCTTGAGAACGCGCTTGTCGTCGTCCAGCACGGCGTTGAGGATAAAGCGCAGGCCGGCGCGGCGGGCCGCCTCGGTGATGGCCTCGTGGAAGGGATTGCCCTCGATGCGCCCCAGGCGGGTGCCGGGATGATCGACAAAAGCCGGGCCGTGGGTATGGGCGATGAGGCGCTCGCCCGCCGCCCCCACCGCCAGCGTCTTGCGCCCGCCAGAGTAGCCGGCGTACTGGTGCGGTTCGACGATGCCCGTCGCCAGCAGCAGGTCCGCCTCCACCGCCGCGCGGTGCGCCGAGACCGGCACGCCGTTGGGCGTGACGCCCAGGTCGACCAGCGCCGCCGGATTCTGCGGCTCGTTGTCGATGACGCGGTAGCGCTCTACGACGGCCCGGCCCAGCTTGGCCACCTTCTCTTCGGGCGTCGAAGGGCGGTGCATGCCGATGCCGCAGAGCAGGGTGATGTCCTCGTCGCGCACGCCGGCCGCTTCCAGCTCGCGCAGCAGCGCCGGCACCAGCAGATGATCGGGGCTGGCGCGGGTAACGTCGGTAAAGACAATGCAGACCCGCTGACCGGGGCGGGCCAGTTCGCGCAGCGGCGGCGAGCCGATTGGCTGGGCCAGCGCCGCGGCGATGGCCCCCGCCACATCCGCCAGCGGCTCCACCACCCGCGAGGCGACCACCGTGCCCCGCATGCCCGCCGGCAGCTCGAACTCGAGATAACTCTTGCTATAGGGGATGCGGTATGTGTTTTTCATGACCAGGTCTCAACCTTGTCCTACAACTCACACTTCACTCCCAACTCCTCCCCTATCGCCCGCAGGTCCGCCGCGACTTTGGCGTTGAGAGGGATGCCGTTGGCCAGTCGATCTTCGGTCGCCTCGTACTCTTTCTCGCCGTGGATGTAGATGCGCGTCGCCCCTTCCGCCTTGGGGGCGTTCTTCAGGCGCTGCTGCAACTCGTCCATCGCCGCCTTGAACTCTTCCAGCGGACGGAAGCCGTCGATGCGCCAGGCGCCGAAAAAGTGGCCGATGTTGGATGGAAGCGGCTTGCCGTCGGCCGTCTTGGGATAGACCAGGTCAGCGAAAGCCGCGCCGGAAAGCACCGCGCTGAAAATATCGACCCACAGCGCCAGGCCATAGCCCTTGTGGCCGCTCAACAGCTCGCCCTCGCCGCCCAGCGGCAGCAGTCCGCCGCCGGCCCGCTTCTTGAAATTGTCCAGCACCCGCGCCGCGTCGGTCGTGCCGACGCCCCGCTCGTCGGTGGCCCAGCCCTGCGGCAGTGGCTTGCCCAGGCGGTTGTAGACCTCCAGTTTGCCCCGTGGCACGGTGCTGGTCGCCATGTCCAGCACGAACGGCCGCTCTTTGCCGGCCGGCGCCGCCACGGCGATGGGATTGGTGCCCAGCATGGCGTTGCGCCCAAACGTGGGCACAACCAGCACATCGGCGTTGGTCATCGACATGCCGATGCAGTCATGCTCCAGCGCCATCATCGCGTAATAGCCAGCGATGCCATAGTGGTTGGAGTTGCAGACCGTCACAAAACCGGCGCCAAAATCGCGGGCCTTGCGGATCGCCATCTGCATCGCCCGGTACGAGACCGGTTGACCCAGGCCGCCCCCCGCGTCGATCGTCGCCGTCACCGGCATCTCGGTCAGGATCTTGACGTCGGGGTGGACGAGCATCATGCCGTTGCGGATGCCCTCGACATAGCGCCGCAGGCGGGCCACGCCGTGGCTGTCGACCCCGCGCAGGTCCGCCGCCACCAGCACGTCGGCCGTGATCCGCGCGTCCTCCTCCGGCACGCCGAGTTTTTGAAACACCCGCGTGCAGAAATCCTTCAAGGGCTCTGCCCAGACCTGTACTGTTTCTGCCATCTTTTTCCTCCTTGAGGTTGCTGACCAGCAGTCAATTGCTGCCAAAGCCACATGCTACCACATCCCGCCATTAAGGCCAAGTGACAACTCTCCCCTGACCCTCCGCAGCCTATCACTCTCCAGTTCGTAGGACAACTGCGAGCAGTTGTCCTACACTGATGTTGCCCGGTTTGCTTTCCCATCCGCCTTGAGTAGAATTGGAGCCGTAGCCAGGAGGAGGAACAACCATGAAAGAACTCGCACAGCGCGTGTTGAGCGAAGGCCGCGACCTGGGGAGAGGCATCCTCAAAGTCGACGGTTTCATCAACCACCAGATCGACCCATTGCTGATGCAGCGCGCGGGGGCGGAGCTGGCGCGCCGCTTTGCGCCAGCGCACCCCTCGAAAATCCTCACCGCCGAGATCTCCGGCATCGCCCCCGCCCTCGCCGCCGGACTGGCCCTCGACATCCCCGTCGTCTATGCCCGCAAGAGCAAACCCGTTACCATGAGCGAGCCGGTCTATGTCGAAAGCGCCCCCTCCCACACCAAAGGGCTGGAAGTGCTGCTGATGGTCTCGCCGGAGTACCTGCGCCCCGGCGACCGCGTCCTGGTGATCGACGACTTTCTTGCCTCCGGCCAGACAATTGCCGCGCTGGCACGGCTGGTGGAAAAAGCCGCCGCCACCCTGGTCGGCATCGGCGTTCTGATCGAAAAGCAATTCGAAGGCGGCCGCGCCGCGCTGAGCGGCCTCTCTGTGCCCATCGAAGCCCTCGTCGTCATCGCCGACATGCGCGATGGCCACATCATCCTGGCCGCCTGACCATGCACGACACCATCGCTGTCCTCGACTTTGGCTCCCAGACCACCCAGCTCATCGTGCGGCGGGTGCGCCAGGCCGGCGTCTACTGTGAGCTTTTCCCCTGGGACGCTCCAGCCGACCAGGTCCTGCGCCTGAATCCCAAGGGCTTTGTCCTCTCCGGCGGCCCGGCCAGCGTCTACGAGCCGGGCGCGCCCGATCTCCCCCCTTACGTCCTGGAAAGCGGGCTGCCGCTGCTGGGCATCTGCTACGGCATGCAACTGCTGGCACGCGCCCTCGGCGGGCACGTGAGCGCCGCCGCCCGCCGCGAGTACGGACCGGCCCGCGTCGAGCTGCTGCACCCCGCTCCGCCCCTCGAACCGCTGCGGGAGCAGCCCCAGGTCTGGATGAGCCACGGCGACCAGGTGGAGCGACTGCCGCCGGGCTGGGTGGCCCTGGCCCGCAGCGACAACGCGCCCGTGGCCGCCATGGGCGACCTGGACCGCCATCGCTACGGCGTCCAGTTCCACCCCGAGGTCGTCCACACCCCCGCCGGGGCCGCGCTGCTGCGCCGCTTTGCCGTCGACATCTGCGGCTGCGCGCCCACCTGGAGCACCGCAGCGTTTGTCGAAGAAGCTGTCTCTGCCATCCGCGAGCGCGTGGGCGCGGGGCGGGTTGTCTGCGGCCTCAGCGGCGGCGTCGACTCGGCCGTCACCGCCGTCCTGGTCCACCGCGCCGTCGGCGAGCGGCTGACGTGCATCTTTGTCAACACCGGCCTGCTGCGCCAGGGCGAGCCTGAGCAGGTCATGCGTACCTTTGGCCAGGAGCTGGGCATGCCGCTGCTGGCGGTCGACGCCACCGAGACCTTTCTTGACGCCCTGCAGGGCGTCACCGACCCTGAGCAAAAGCGCAAGATCATCGGAGAGCGCTTTATCCGCGTCTTTGAAGAGCAGGCCAGACGGCTGGGGCAGGTGGACTTTTTGGCCCAGGGGACGCTCTACCCGGACATCATCGAATCGGCAGCGGCGGAACGGCCCGGCGCGCGCCGCATCAAGACCCACCACAACGTCGGCGGCCTGCCGGAGCGGATGAGCCTGGCGCTGATCGAGCCGCTGCGCTATCTCTTCAAGGACGAGGCGCGAGCCGTCGGCGCAAAGCTGGGGCTGCCCGACGAAATCGTCTGGCGGCAGCCCTTCCCCGGTCCGGGGTTGGCCGTGCGCGTCCTGGGCGAGGTGACGTGGGAACGCCTGGAAACCCTGCGCGCCGCCGACGCCATTTTGCTGGAGGAACTCGGCCGGGCGGACCTGTTGCGGCAGGCCACCCAGCAGGCTTTCGCCGTCCTGCTGCCGGTGCGCAGCGTCGGCATCAAGGGCGACGAGCGCAGCTATGAGCACGTCATTGCCCTGCGTGTGGTCACGACCCAGGATTTCATGACCGCCGACTGGGCGCGCCTCGACCATGAGCTGCTGGCCCGCATCAGCAACCGCATCGTCAACGAGGTGGCGGGCGTCAACCGCGTCGTCTATGACATCACCTCCAAGCCCCCGGCGACGATCGAGTGGGAGTGAGGGCATGGACTATCGCTACATCTTTCGGCGCGCCTGGCAGATCGGCATCCGCCACCCGTCCCTGTGGCTGGCGGGCCTGCTGGTCAGCCTGAGCGGCCTGACGCGCGTCAACTGGCGCGGCACGCTGGACTGGCTGCCGGCCTGGCTCTACCGGCCGCTCTACCAGGCCTTCTATGGGCGCTACACCGCCCTGTTTGTCATCCTCTTTGTCCTGATCGCCCTCCTGGTCAGTTTTGGGCTGGCCTTGCTGAACGCGCTGGGGCGCGGGGCGCTGACCGCGCAGACGAACCACATCGAGAACGGCGGCGCGCCCTCCGTCCGCCGCGGGTTGACTGCCGGCCGCCGCAGGCTCTGGCCTGTCCTGCTCGTCGTCCTGTTGCCGGGCCTGCCCCTCATGGCGATCCGGCTGGTCGGTTTTGCCCCCTACCTGGCCAAAGCCTACGTCTTCTACCTGCCCCCCGGCCCGGCGATCCCCGCGGAAACCATCCCCCAGACCTTGAGCCGCCTGCTGCTCTGCCTGCTGCCAGCCTTTCTGCTCAGCCTGACGCTGGAAATGCCCACACGCACCCTGCAACGGCTGGGCGTATGCGCCTGTGTCCTGGAGGACCAGCCCGTCGTGGCAAGCCTGCGCCGGGCCTGGCAGCTCGAGCGGACAAACTTTCTCTCACTCCTGCTATTCTGGCTGATGCTGACGGCGATTGAGATTGTCGTGGTGATCACCAGCCTGGGCGTCCTGGCCCTGCCGGCGCTGACGCTCTCCGCCGCGCTGCAGCTTCTCGTCGAGAGGGCCAGCTTTTCGTGGGCAGACGCCCTCTATGGCGCGGTCCTCCTCGGCTGGACAGGAGCCGTCATCATCGACGGCGTCACAGAGGCCTTTCTCGCCGCTGCCTGGACAGTAGCCTACCGCGACCTCACCGGCCTGGGCCTGCGCGGCGACGAGGGCGATCGGGACAAAGCCTGATCCCCGTCCGGCGCGGTCAGAAACCGCGTTCAACGGGAAAAAGAAAAGCGACTTGACATCTGGCGCCTGTCATCATAAGATGGGAGATAAGGCAGAGTAGCCGGTCTCTGCCGGGATGAGGTTGTGATGCAGATCCAAACGGGCATGCTTCGCCTGGTGCAAGGGCAGCGCGCAGAAGGGACGCCGCCCGGCGTCGCCGTGCTGACGCCGCCCCTCCACCCTGCCGCTCAGCGCGCTGCCGAGACGTTTGCCATGCTGCTGGACATGGGCGATCAAGCTCCGTCGTGGCTGTACCGCGAGGTGCGCGCCGCCGCTGCCCGCGAGTTCTGGTCCACCCCTGGCAGCGTCACAGCAGCCCTGCGCCACGCCGTGACGGCGGCCAACCGCGCCATCTATCGCTACAACCTCCAGGCCGCCCCACCCCAGCGCGTCTATGGCGCGATCTCCTGCGCTGCACTGAGCGAAAACGAGGTCTTTGTGGCCCAGTCAGGGCCGGCGTGTGCCTGCGCCTGGTGCGCCGGCAGTGTCGAGCGCTTTCCCCGTCAGGACCTGCCACCGCTGGGCAGCGGCGCTTACGTCGAAATCCAGATGACCTACCTGCCCATCCAGCCGGGCGACCGCCTGATCCTGGCTTCCTACCGCCTCTCCCATGCTGCTTCCGACGATGCCCTGCAGCGCGTCGTGGCGCTCAAAGACAGCGCCGCCATGCTCGATGCGCTGGAGCAGGTAGCGGCCGGGCAGAGCGTTTTCGCCCTCACCCTCTGCTGGACGGCGGAAGCGGCGCCGCCGGCGGAGGCGCCCCGGCGCAGGAAACGCAGGCGCGAGGAAGAAACGGCGCCGCCTCCTCAGCCGCAAGTGCCGCCTCTTGAGCAGCCGGTCATCGTGCCCGCGCCGTCGCGTCCGCTGCCTGGCCTGCCCATCAGCGAGCCACCGGCCCGCCCCTGGGAGCCGGTAGAAGCAGAGGGGCTTTCTGAGGAAAGGGGGGAAAGAGAGACAGCGGAAGAGCTGTGGGAAGAAGAACCCATCCCTGAGCCGCTCGCCCCCGCCCCTCCCGCGCCGTGGGCGCCAGAGCGCCAGCGGTTGCAGATGGGCAGCGGCATCCAGCGCGTCTGGCGCCGCCTCGCCGATGCTGCGGTGGCAGGCAGGACCCGGTTGCGGCTGCTCGTGCAACGCCCTCAGCCTCGTGCGGAGCGCGCAGCCCCTGTCCGCCCCCGCCCGGCGCGGCGCCCGCCCCCGCCCGAAAACACGCCCCTGATGGCGGGAATGGCTGCCGCCATCCTGCTCGTCGTCGCCCTGGTCACCGTTTTCAGTTGGACGAGCTACGGCGGCGAGGCGAGGCGCGCGCAGGCAATGAGCCAGGCCGAGCAATACGCCACGCAGGCCCGTCAGGCGACCAGCCCCGACGAGCAACGCGCCCACTGGGCTGCCGTCATCCAGACCCTGACCGAGGCGGGGCTGGCTCAGACGCCAGAGAGCACAGCGCTCATCGCCGAGGCTCAAAGCCACATCGACCAGTTGGACAACGTCATCCGCGTTCATCCCACCTTGCTCTGGCCCACCCAGGGCAGCAGCCCGGCCCGGCGCATCGTCGTCCACGCCAGCCACATCTTTATCCTCGACCCGGACCAACAGGCCGTGCTCAAACTCAACCTGAGTGCGACGGGGCAAAGTGCGACGCCCGAAAACGAGCCGGTCCTGCAAGCTGGCGAGGAGCACAACGGACAGCGAGTGGCCAATCTGGTCGACATGGCCTGGAACCAGTCGCGGGGCGAGTGGTCAATGGACAGCCTGGTCGTGCTGGACGCCAATAACCAGCTCTGGGTCTACGATCCTGCCTGGCCTGACAACACCTACGCCCTCTCTCTGAGCCCGACGCCAGGCCAGGGTCAACCTCTCGCCATCGAGACCTTTGAAGGACGGCTCTATCTGCTCGACCGGCAGGCGCAACAGGTCTGGCGCTACTGGCCACGCGGCACGGGCTATGTCGAAGAGGCGCAACCCTACTTCGAACAGGGATCACCCCAGTCGATAACGCGGGCTCGTGACCTGGCCATCGACGGCAACGTCTACCTGCTGCTGGAAGACGGCTCTGTGGCCAAGTACTTTGGCGGCAATCCCGTCCCGTTCGAAGTGCGCGGCGTACCGCCCCCCACACCTCGCTTCGTAGCGCTGGCGGTCGATCCGGATTTGGCCGGCCGCATCTACCTGGCCGACATGGCCGCCGAGCGCATCGTCATCCTGAACGAAGGCGGAAGCTTCCGCAGCCAGTTGCGCGCCCTCGCCAGCGAAATGCAGGGCTTGCAGGCGCTGACACTGGACCCCCTCAATAGCAGGCTCTTCTTCTTGGCGGGCGGCCGCCTGTACGTCATCCCCCTGCCATCCACCCCCTGACTGGAAAGACACTGGCAAACCCAAGGAGGAAAAGATGAACCGAAAAATCGTTCTGGCCTTTGGATTGTTGCTGATTGCCGTGCTGGCCTGCAACACCCCCCAGGCGGCGACGACACAGCCACCGCCGCCACCGCCGCCCACCGTGACACCCTTCATACTGGCGACGGAGGGGCTCCCCGCCGCCACGCCGACCACTGAATCGGCCGGGCAGCCAACCAGAGAGCCGGCCCAGACCGTGCAACCGCCGGCAACCGTGGGCGCAACTGTCACGCCGACCGCCCGGCCGGCGACGACGCCTACCCCCCAGCCGCCCACCGTGTCCCCCAGCGCCGGCCCCCTCGACTTTGGGGTGCCGGAGTGGATCGACGGCTACGATCCCCTGCCGGAGGGACGCTACCGCGTCTATGTCACCATCCACATCAGCGGCGGCGCGCCGCCCTTCACTGTGCTCCAGGAAGGGCAGGTGGTAGCCGAGAGCTGGCAGCGGGACATCCAGTTCAACTTTGAGCGCGGCGGCTGCGCGGCCATCGTCTACACCATCACCGTCAACTCAGCCGACGGGCAAACCATCTCTCACGACTATTGGATCGGAACAGACAAGCAACCCTGGTGCAGTTCCTAGCATTGCGATAAACGACCTGCGCTTAAAGGCCGATCCCCCGGGGGGGCGCCCGGGGGATCGTCAGCCAAGGAAAGGAGGAGAGGTGCGGTGTGGCTTTCCCGGAAAAGGGGGGACCGGTTGGGCCACGTTACCTCGATTGTCATCATACCCCAAAAGGGAAATGTCTCGTAGTGACAAAAGGCACAGCTTGAGCGTGACAAAAGTCTTTTCAGACCCTGAAGGTTTTGAAAACCTTCAGGGTCTGAAGAACTAGAACAACGGAAACTCGCGTTTGAGGATGCGCTCGCGCACCCGTTCAGGCTGGCTCAGGTGCTCGTCCAGCACTGCCGCGACATCAGCCTGCATGCTGGGAGTGAGGCTGCCGGAGACCGGGCGAACATAAGCTGTTGCCACCAGCGGCTGATCCAGCGGCGCGCCGATCTGGGAAAGCAGATAGACCGTTGCCTCGCGCACCGTCGGCACCCGCTCGACAATGTCCCGCGCGGCGATCATTGCCAGGACGTTATAGACCTTGCCGACGTGGGAGATGGGGTTCTTGCCGCAGGCCGCCTCCAGGCTGGCCGAGCGGAAGGGGGTGATCAGGCCATTGATGCGGTTGCCGCGCCCGACCGAGCCGTCGTCGCCCATCTCCGCCGACGTGCCGGTGAGGGTCAGATAGACCGCGCCGCCGGCCACATCATCGGCCGTGTTGACCATCACCCTGACCTGGCGGTTGTCCAGGCTGTCGGCGTAGGCCTGGATCGTCTCCTGGGCTGCGCCGCGCAGTTCGATGTACTCGCTGGCGTCGTGGACCTGCTCGGCCATAAAAGGAAGAGCGACGGTGAGGATCAGGCTGCTGTCCTGGCGCGCGCCCATCACCTTGACATCCTCGCCGATGGGGAAGCGGTCGATCAGCTCATAGTTGATGTAGCGGGCCGTCTCATAGACCGCGTGCTCCAGGCCGGAGCGGGGCCAGTGGCTGACGCCGAAGCTGGTGTCGTTGGCAGTGACCCGATCGACCACATAGGCCAGCTCATCGGCGCCGCGGCCAGCGTAGGAATCGATGACCATGTGCCGGTCGGGGTCCAGATAGCGCATCGTCTCGCGGATGTGCGCCCGCGCCGCTTCGATGGCGATGGCGTCCAAAGGCACCTTCTGCCCCTGGAAAGAAGGCGTGCCACGGCCAGCGATCTGGATGCGGATGGGCTTGATCATATAGCCGCCGCCGTAGCCCACTTCCACCTCGCCGGCAACGAGCTGCACCTTGTCGAAATTGTGGTGCAGCAGCGTGCCCAGGTTCTGCTGGCACCAGCGACTGTACTCCACCGAGATGCGCTCGGCGATACCATCGCAGAGACTGTCGGGGTGGCCAATGCCCTTGCGCTCGACGATCTCTACGGGCAAGTCTTCGATATACTTGCCAATGGCTTCGGTCACAACAATATTTCGCTTGCTCACTTTTTCACTCCTTTTTCTCCCCGGCGACTCTTCCGATCGAGCTGCTCCTCAAACGGGAGGAGACAAAAAAATCCCCCTCTGGAGGACAGAAGGGGCACGTTGTACGCACCACCTCTTATCTTCCAGAACCGACGTTCTGCCGGAATTGGCACCGGGTCAGCGGAAACTGACTGGTTGCCGAGGCGTCATCGGGCCGTTCCCTCAGCCTCTCTGGATAAGAGTGTCGCCGGGTATGTAATTGTGCAGCAATGATACCACAAAGGGTCAAATTGTCAAGAAAAAACGTACCCGGGCCAACGGCCCGGGCAGTGTGCCGAAGGTGGGAGTCGAACCCACACGGCCGTACGGCCACTACGCCCTGAACGTAGCGCGTCTGCCAATTCCGCCACTTCGGCCAGTTGTCCGCTATTTTACCCCAAACGGGTTGTTTGTCAAGGTCACGGCCCCTGCGACTGGCTGACGATCACCCGCCGCGTCGCCACGTACCAGAGGTTGACCGTGGCAAAACGATCCGCCGGGGTCATCAGCGGGCCGATCTGAACGCCGTTGACCTTGCGGTCCACCCCATAGGTGTAGACGGGGTGATAGAGCAGCAGCGCCGGCACCTCATCGGCAAAGATCTCCTGGAAGCGCCGATACAACATCGCCCGCTGGTTCATATCCAGCGTGATGCGCGCCGTCTCGATGACCTCGCTCATCTCGCGGTGGTCGAAGCCGGCATAGTTCTGCCCGATCGTGATCTGGGTCTGGTGCCAGAGCGGATAGGGATCGGGGTCGCCAGGCAAAGCAAGGTTGACCAGCGCGGCCTCATAGTTGCGCTGGTCGAGCGCGTCGTACACTTCCAGCGGCGAAGCAGCCACCACGGTCACCCCAATGCCCAGCTCGCCCCACTGGCGGGCGATCTCTTCAGCCAGCGCCACCTGCAGCGGATCGTTCGAGGTCAACAGGTCGAACGTGAAAGGTATCCCTCCCTTGTTGCGAGCAAAGGCCGCCGGCGGCATGCGCCAGCCAGCGCGGTCCAACATCGCCCGCGCCTGCTCGGGATGGTAATTGTAGCGGCGAATGTCCGGGTCATAGGCCCACGTTCCGGCAACGATAGGGCTGTGAGCGACAACCGCCTGCCCATGGAGGATGTTTTCGACTATGCCCTCGCGGTCAAGGCCATAGAGCAATGCCTGCCGTACCTCCTTCTCCTGGAAAAAGGGCAAATCCTCTGGTCGACCCAGATTGAGAAAGATGAGGCTGTAGCGGGCCATCTGTGCCGAGTAGAGTTGCAGGGTCTCCCCCGTTTCCTCATAGGCCCGGTCGATGTCCTCCAGCGCGATCTGCGCCACGCCGTCCACCTCGCCAGCCAGATAGGCGCGAAAGGCGCTCTGATTGGAAAGGTAAAAACGCAGGCGCAGATGCTCGATCAGCGGTCCGGGGCCGTAATAAGCAGGGTTGCGGTCGAGAAGGACCGACGAGATCTGCCCGCGCTCGGCCACCACTTCGGCGATACGGAACGGCCCCACCCCCACTGGCGCCAGGTTGAAATCGAGCGTCGGCAGGTCCGCCGCGCGCGTGCCCGAGAGAACGTGCTGCGGCAGGATGCCTATGGTGGTATAGTCCAGGAAAGGAGCATAAGGCTCGGCGAGAAGAAAGCGCAGCGTATAGTTGTCTACCTTCTCCACCTGCACCGTGCGCCAGAGGGCGCCGATGTCCGCCGGGCCTGGATAGTCCGGGTCTTGCAGCAATTGAACGGTAAAGAGCACATCGTCGGCGGTAAACGGCTCGCCGTCGTGCCAGCGAACGCCGCTGCGCAGGTGAAAGACATAGATCAGGCCGTCGAGCGAGATCTCCCAGCCCTGCGCCAGATCGGGCACAACGCGCCCGCTGCTGTCAAAGCGCGTCAGGCCGGCAAAGATCAGCGCGCAGAGATCCTGATCGACCTCGTTGTAGGCCGCCAGAAGGGGGTTGATCGCGTGCGGCTCGCCAGCCACCCCTTCGGTATAGGTTCCTCCCACCGTGGGGATCTGTTCGGTGCGGTAGGTGAGGGCCAGGTATGTCAGGAGTGTCGCCACCAGCGCCAGGCCGGCGCCGATGAGCAACACCTGCCAGCGGACGGTGCGTGACATGGCTGCCTTAGGCAGGCACGCTGACGATCGCGCTGAGGATGACGATCAAGAAAAAGACCACCGAAAGACCAATCGTGATCAGGAAAAGCGTGCGCTCGACGCCGCGCCGCGTGCGATAGATCGCGCTGTCAGTCCCGCCAAAGAGCGAACTGGCCGCACTGTTGTGGGTCTGGATCAGAATGACCGCCGTCAGCGCCATGCCCAGGATAATCTGCGCGATATAGAGATAGACTCGCATACCCTTTCTATTCCTCCAAAAGACAACCACCTGCCCGGCCATCCTCCCGCAGGTTAGAAAGTGGCTGGCAACAGGGCGAGCAGCTCATAGCAGCGCACTTCCATGCGGAGATTGCGCCCAGACCTGCGGGAGGGCAGACCATTACGTTATTTTCAACATACCCCAAAAGGGGCCAAAGGTCAAGCTAATCCAGATGCGGTTCGATCGAATTGACCAGCGCCTGCTTGGGGCGAAAGCCGACCAGCCGTGCCACTTCGACGCCGTCCTTGAACAGAATCAGCGTGGGGATGCCCATAATGCCCAACTGACCCGGCGTGACAGGGTTGAAATCCACGTTCATCTTGGCTACCTTGAGACGGCCTGCGAACTCATTGGCAATCTCGGCGACAACGGGCGCAATCATACGACAGGGCCCACACCACTCGGCCCAAAAATCAACCAGCGTCGGCTGGCTGGCCCGCAGCACCTCGGTCTCAAACGTCGCATCAGTTACTTCGATCATGACTCACTCCTGCTAACAAGTAGGGGGCATTATCCTACAGACAGGCTCTCCTGTCAAGCAGTGCACGAGCTGACCTGCTTCTCCAGCCGCTCGATCTGCTCCTTGACATAGGCCACGACCCCCGCTCGCGGGACAACGGTGCGCTCGGCGCTGGAGCGCAGCCTGGCCTCGAAACCACCCGCTTCCAACGCCCGCTCACTGACGGTCAGACGAATGGGAACGCCGATCAGGTCAGCGTCGTAGAACTTGACGCCTGCCCGTTCGTTGCGGTCGTCATACAGCACCTCGATGCCGGCGACGCGCAGCTCGTCGTAGAGCGCCTCGGCTGCGCTCTCGTTGCCATGCAGGGCAACGATGTGCACCTGGTAGGGGGCCACAGTGATCGGCCAGACCAGGCCATAGTCGTCGTGGTGCTCCTCGGCAACGCAGGCCAGCAGCCGCCCCACGCCGATGCTATAAGAGCCCATCAAGACGGGCTTTTCCTCCCCGTCGCGGTCGGTAAACGTGCAGCCCAGCGCCTCCGAGTAACGCGTTCCCAGTTGAAAGATGTTGCCAACCTCTACCCCGCGCCAGGCACGGAGCGCAGCGCCGCAGGTAGGGCAGGCGTATCCCTCCTCAGCGGCGACAATATCCGCCATCACCGCCGCCTGGTAATCCCGTCCATAGTTGACGTTGAGCAGGTGATAGCCTTCGTCGTTGGCCCCGGCGACCAGATTGGGCGAGAGAGGGATCAGATCGTCCACCACCACCAGCGCCTTCTGGACACCGATGGGCGAGGCGTAGCCCGGCACAGCGCCGACAGCGCGGATCTCCTCATCCGTCGCCGGGCGCAACTCCCTGGCGCCAACAGCATGGGCCAGCCTGGTCTCGTCGACCTCCATATCGCCGCGGACGACGGCAAAGACGAAACGTTCCACCTCCTCCTTCCCCTCTGCCATGGTCGCCATGCGAAAGACAGCCTTGGCCGTCTGCGATTCGGGCAGGCCCAGGAACCCGGCCAGTGCCTTGATCGTGGTCACCCCTGGCGTGGCGACCTTTTCGAGCGGTCTGGGCAGCTCCTCAGGCGGCGTGGGCTTGCGGAAGCGGGCCACCTGGCGGTTGGCAGTGTAGCCACAGCTCTCGCAAGAGAGGATCGTGTCCTCGCCGATAGGGGTGAGATACATAAACTCGTGGGCCATCTTGCCGCCCATCATGCCGACGTCCGACTGCACAGCGACAACAGGCAGACCACAGCGACGAAAGATGTTGAAATAGGCGCGATAGTGCGCCTGATACTGGGCCTCCAGCCCCGCCCAGTCCGCGTCGAGGCTGTAGCTATCCTTCATCGTAAACTCGCGGACGCGGATGAGGCCGGCGCGCGGGCGCGGGTCGTCGCGCCATTGGGTCTGGATATGGTAGATCAGCCGCGGCAGGTCCTGATAGGAGCGCACCTCGCTGCGCACCAGGCCGGCGACGACCTCTTCGTGGGTCATTGCCAACACCATGTCGTGGTCGTTCCTGTCGCGGAAACGGCCCATCTCCGAGCCGATCTGAGCCCAGCGGCCCGTCTCTTTCCACAGGTCCGCTGGCTGCACGACCGGCATGGTGATCTCCTGCCCGCCGATGGCGTTCATCTCCTGGCGCATGATGGTTTCGATCTTGTCCATCGACCGCCGCGCCAGGTGCAGGTAGCTAAAGATGCCCGCGCCGAGTTGGCGGATGTAGCCGGCTCTGACCAGCAGTTGATGGCTGGCAACCTGGGCATCGGCTGGCGGCTCGCGCAGGGTGCGGCCAAAGAGTTGGGTCATTTTCATTGTGCTTACCTCGCGTATCGCGTATCGCGTATCGCGTATCGCTCATCGCTCATCGCTTATCGCTCATCGCTTATCGCTCATCGCTTATCGCGTACGCTCATTGTTTATCGCTCGTCGCTCGTTGCCCATCGCGCGTCGCTCGGTGCTCTCATCATTTGGCGACAAGCAATCTGCGATAAGCAACCCGCGATCAGCGATAAGCGATGAGCGATCAGCGATAAGCGATGAGCGATCGGCGATAAGCGATGAGCGATACGCCTGGCAGGCCGCCGCTGCATCCACAGGGGGCACAATATCGAGAGCGCCCAGCGCGCGCGCCAGGGCGCAGAGTGGCAACCCCATGACGTTCAGATAGCAGCCACTCCAGGCAGCCGCCGGGCGAAAAGGCTCGCATTGGATGCCATAGGCGCCGGCCTTGTCGAAGGGGGCGCCACTGGCGATGTAGCGCTCGATCTCCGCATCCGTATAGTCGCGCATCGTGACGGTGGTCTCGACCAGTTCGACGACCTGGCGCCCGCCGCCGATCACGGCGACGCCGCTGTAGACGCTGTGGGCGCGGCCGCGCAGAGAGCGCAGCATGGCGCGGGCCTGAGCAGCATCGGCGGGCTTGCCCAGCACAGCCCCGTCGACGGCAACGAGCGTGTCACAGCCAATGACCGTCGCCCCGGGGCGGGCGGCGACGACGGTGCGCGCTTTTTCCAGCGCCAGGCGGACGGCAGTTTGGGCCGGCGATTCGCCGTCGACAGCGGCCTCTTCCACCGCCGCAGGGAACACCTCGAAAGGCAGCCCCAACAGGGCCAGCAGCTCCCGGCGGCGGGGCGACTGCGAAGCGAGGATCAGCGTCACAGCAGACATCAGCCAAACGTCACCCTTTTTTCAAAAAACTGGCCAGGACGCGCTTGATCCCGCTCTTAAAGACAACCGTGACCTCTTCCTCCCCGCGGCGGACGCGGCTTTCGGCCACGATGCCCTCGCCAAAGTTGGGATGGTGGACGCGGTCGCCCTCCTTGAAGCAGGCAGTGGACGCCGGCTGCCAGGTTGACGTCCACGACGTAGCCGACGTGCGCGCCGCAGCGGCCGCCCGCACCGGCGCGCCCTCGATCAGATGGGCGGGTATCTCCTCCAGAAAGCGGCTGGGCCAGGTGGACTCGTAGTTGCCGTAATGGGCGCGACGGGAGGCATGGGTCAGGTAGAGACGGTCTTTGGCGCGGGTGACGCCGACGTACATCAGGCGGCGCTCCTCGGCCAACTGGTCGGGATCGTCGAGCGAGCGACTGTGGGGCAAAAGGCCCTCTTCCAACCCAACGATAAAAACGATAGGGAACTCGAGTCCCTTGGCGCTGTGCAGAGTCAACAGAGTTGGCGCGTTGGTCCCCTCGGTCAGGTTGTCGACGTCCGAGACCAGGGCGACGTCGGCGAGAAAGTCGCTCAGGGTCAGCCCGTCGTAGCCGGCGGCCACCGTTTCCAGCTCCTGCACGTTGGCCCAGCGATCCTCGCCCTCTTCCGTGCCGTCGCACAGGTAGCGCTCATACTCCGTCTCGGCGATGACGCGGCTGAGCAGGTCGGCGGGCATCAGCCCCTCGCGCTGGTCGATCCAGCCGCGCACCATGCGATAAAAGGCAGTCACGGCGGCGCGGGCGCGGCTGCCGGGGTCGGGCACACCGCTCTGCCCCGTAGCCAGGGCTTCGACAGCCCACCACAGCGGTTCGCCGTGGACAAGGGCGGCCTCTTCCAGCGCCTGGATCGTCTTTTGGCCAATGCCGCGGTTGGGCACGTTGATGATGCGGATCAGGCTGGTCGAATCGGCCGGGTTGTGGACCAGCCGCAGAAAAGCAACCAGGTCCTTGACCTCGCGGCGAGCATAGAAGCGCGTGGCCCCCACCAGGCGATAGGGCATCCCGGCGCGGATAAAGGCATCCTCCAGCGCGCGGGACTGGGCGTTGGTGCGGTACATCACCGCAAAGTGCCCCAATTCGGCTTTCCTGGCGCGCGTCATGGCGGCAATCGTCTGCACCACAAACTCGGCCTCGTCCTCCTGGTCATAGGCCTCGTGGACAAAAACCCTGGGGCCCTTGCCGCGTTTGGTAAAGAGCTTTTTCTCGGTGCGTTCCGGATTGTGGCGGATGATCGCCTGCGCCACGTCGAGGATGGTCTGATAGGAGCGGTAATTCTGCTCCAGGAGATAGGTGACCAGGTCAGGGTGGTCCTCGCGGAGGCGGGCGATGTTGCGGTAATCGGCGCCGCGCCACATGTAGATCGACTGGTCTTCGTCAGCGACCGCAAACAGGTTGCGATGGCGACCGGCAAGCTGGCGCAGGAGGAGGTACTGGACCATGTTGGTGTCCTGAAACTCGTCGACCAGGACGTGGAGGTAACGCTCCTGGTAGGCCGCCAGGATATCAGCGTGCTCGCGGAAGAGGCGCACGGTCTCGATGAGCAGGTCGTCAAAGTCGAGGGCGTGGCTGGCGCGCAGTTGCTCCTGATAGCGCGCATAGACGCGGCGGACGATCTCGCCGAAATAGGAGCGGGGCTGGTAGGCCTCGACAGCGATCAGCTCGTTCTTGGCCCGCGAGATCGCCGCATGGACGGAGGCCGGGCTGTAGCGCTTCTCGTCGATGTCCAGTTCCTTGAGCGTCCGGCGCACCAGCACCACCTGATCGTCGGCGTCAAAGATGGCATAATCGCGGGGGATGCCGATGGCCTCTCCGTCGCGGCGCAGGATGCGGGCGCACGTGGCATGAAAGGTGCCCAGGGTGAGCCGATGTGCCTGCTCGGCCCCCAGCATCTTGACCAGCCGATCGCGCATCTCGCGGGCAGCCTTGTTGGTAAAAGTGACCGCCATGATCCGCCAGGGCGCGACGTTCTTCTCCAGCACCAGCCAGGCGACGCGATGGGTCAACACGCGGGTCTTGCCAGAACCAGGGCCGGCCAGAACCAGCACAGGCCCATCGGAGGCGGTGACCGCCTGTTGTTGCTGTGGATTGAGAGCTTTCAGGTCCATCATCTGGGTTCACCCTCGCGTCGAGCGGATATAGTCTTTGAGGTTGTGCTGCACAGCATAGGCAGCGGCCTCCGCGCGGTTGGTCAGCCCCAGTTTGCCGAGAATGCTGCTGACATAGTTGCGCACCGTTCCCTCACCCAGGTAGAGGGCTCGAGCGATCTCGCGGTTGGTCTTGCCCTCGGCTATCTGCATCAGCACGCGCAGCTCCTGCTCGGTCAGGTCGGCGAAGGCAGCCACAGTTTCACGGCGAGCGGCTTCGCGCACGCGGTTCAGCACCGCCTGCGTCACCGCCGGGTCGAGGAGCGCCCCACCCCGCCCCACCGTCTCGATGGCGTGGACCAGCTCATCGCTGCCGATCTGCTTGAGGACATAGCCACAGGCCCCGGCAGCGATGGCCTCGAAGAGCAGCTCGTCCTCGGCGTAGGAGGTCAGCATGATGACCTTGACCTCGGGCAGCGCCTGCACAATATCCTGACAGGCTTCGATGCCGCTGCGGCCTGGCAGGCGGATATCCATGACGATCACATCCGGTCTATGCTGCAACGCCTTTTGCAGCGCCTCGCTGGCCGTCGCGGCCTCATCGACCACCGCAAAGCCGGGATGGCGGCCGAGCAGGGCGCGCAGCCCCAGGCGCACCACCTCGTGGTCGTCCACGATCAAAATGCGCAGGGTCATGCCACTTCTCCCCTCAGATAAGGCACGGTCAGCGTCAGGGTCAGGCCATGGCCAGGGGCACTGTCGATGTCGAGCGTGCCATCGAGCATGCGCGCTCGCTCGCGGATGTTGCGCAGGCCATGGCCGTGGGCGGTGGGGATGGCCAGGAGGCCCACCCCGTCGTCCCTGATCACAAGCTGCAAGGCGTCCGGCAGATAACGCAAAGAGACCTCGACGCGGCGGGCGCGGGCGTGACGGGCCACGTTACTCAGCGCCTCGCGGACGATCTGGAGAACGTGCCGCCGGCGCTCGACGCTGAGCAGGGCCGAGCTTTCCCCCTCGACCCTGAGTTCGGTCTCCAGCAGCGTGTTCACCCTAAAGTCCCTCAACAGTTCCTCCAGCCCCTCCACCAGATCGCTCTCCGGTACGCCTCCCCGCAGGTCAAAAATGTAGCGGCGGATGTCCTGGATGGTCAGGTTGAGGCTGTGCATGGCGCGCGCAAGCTGATCTTCTGCACTGACGGGGTCCTGAGCAATCGTCTGGCGGACGCCTTCCAGCATCAGGCCGGCGGCATAGATCGACTGGATGATGCCATCGTGCAGCTCGCGGCCAATGCGCTCCCGGTCAGAGGCCAGGGCCTGCCGTTGCTCGTCCTTTTCGATCCAGCGTTCCACCTCCCTCTGCACACAGTTGAGCGTCTGGCTGAGGCCATAGCTGACAATGACGCCACAACCAGTCAGCAGAAGGGAGAGCAGATAACGCAGAGCTGTCGTTCCCGGCGTCTGGGGGAGAAGAGCGAGAGAAGGCAAAACCAGACCGGCCAGAAAGGCAAAGGAACCCAGTCCAACGCCCGTGATACGGCGCGAGGCGCGGGTCAGTTCGAGCACACGGGGGTCGGCGCGGCGATAGAAGCGGCTGTGCAGGCTCCACATGGCTACCAGGCCGCCCGGCAGGGCCAGGCCATAGCGGGCCACGACCTCGCCCCAGAAAGCGGCGTCGCAGCCGGCCAGGGCCAGGGCTGCCGTGAGCAGCACCCATATCCCCACCGCCGCAAAAGGGGCGCTGCGACGCAGGGGGTGTTGCCCCGGCGCCATCGTCGCCATCAGGCCAAAGATCAGCAGCGTGCCGTAGCCAGGTCCCAACAGAAAGGTCTGCACCAGCGGAGGAAAGACATGCGCCATACCCAGAGCGGGAGCCAGCAATCCGTCCCAGGCGACAACGGCCTCGCACAGGGCAAAGACAGCCAGCAACGGCAGCCGGCGGATAGGCTCGATCCGCTCCATGCGCGGCATGGCGAAAAAGATGCCTATGCCCAGCATAAAAAAGGCCAGTCCGTGGACAAAGCGAAAGAGCGGGGAAAGCGAAATTGCGACGCGCGCCACCTCGCTCAGAATCAGGCCCATTCTATTCCTCGCCTTACCTTTCCCTGGTACTGCAGGCCATTATAACCGCGAGGGGGGAAGCTGGCAAGAAGAGGGAGAGAGGGGTGTTCGAAGCAGAACGCCGACGTGGGGCATCCCCTGCTCGGCGGGGGTCTGTGACCCCCGCCAGTGGGGGGCCGCCGGGTCACAGACCCGGCGGGAGCAGGGCGGGCGGGGTGCTCTATCCTTTTGTTTCAAAGCCCCGACAGGGGTGTTCGAAGCAGAACGCCGACGTGGGGCATCCCCTGCTCGGCGGGGGTCTGTGACCCCCGCCAGTGGGGGCCGCCGGCTCACAGACCCGGCGGGAGCAGGGCGGGCGGGGTGCTCTATCCTTTTGCTACAAACACCCGAAAGGAGGCAAGGAGAAAGGGGAGTGACTTGTGTTTTCTGGGGTTAGGGGTAGGATAGGGAGCAGGTTGGGGGATGGAGGCTGTTCTGAACTGGGAACTTTTTTCGACGTTCGGGCTGGTCCTGGTGGCCGAGATGGGTGACAAGACGCAACTGGCGGTAGTGACCCAGACGTGCAAATATCGGCGGCCATGGGCCATCTTTGCAGCCGCCTCGCTGGCGCTGACGATGGTCACCGCACTGGGAGCAGCCACCGGGCAACTCTTGCAACAGTGGCTGCCAGCGGCATGGCTGCGCGCGGCAGCGGCGCTCGCCTTTGTGGTGATGGGGCTGCTCATCGGCCGCGAGGCACTCCGCATGGGCCTGGGCGTGTTGTAGGGGCACGGGCAAGCCGTCTGCCCCTACATGGCCACGACAAAAGCAACGGCGTATTCTTTGGTGTGCGACAGGCTCACCGCCCACTCGCGGACACCCAGCCCGGCGGCGATCTCGGCGGCGCGGCCGCGCAGGATGACGGCGGGACGGCCGCGCAGGTCGCCCAGCACCTCCACCTCGCGCCAGCCGATGCCGTAGGGGGAGAGCATGCGCATGCCCACCCCCAGCGCCTTGGAGACCGCCTCTTTGGCCGCAAAGCGCACCGCCAGTTCCGGCACGCGCCCGCGCGTGTAAAAAAGCTCGGTCGACGTAAAGACGCGCTCCAGGAAACGGTCGCCATAGCGCGCGATCGCCTGCTCGACCCGCGGCACTTCGATCAGATCGACGCCGACAACCATCGCCCTCTCCTCACGTCAGCGGCGGGCCGGCCATGCCCAGCGCGTAGGCGTCCGCGTTCAGCCACTTTTGCGCCGCTGCCTGCACCCGCTCCGGCGTGACGGCCCGCAGCAGGCTCTCGTAGCGCTGCAAATAGTCCAGCCCCAGGTCGTACAGGACCATGTCCAGGATGGCCTGCGCCACGCCCTCGTTCGTCTCCAGGCGCAGCGGCAGGCTGCCGATCAGGAAATCGCGGCTGTCGTTCAGCTCCTCCGCCGCGACGGGTTCCTGACAGATGCGGCGAATCTCGCCGCGGATGCCCTCCAGCGCCCGCTCGACATGGGCCGGATCGACCCCGGCAATGGCCCGCCAGGCGCCGCGGTCGAAACCGCCCTCGATCTGACTATAGACGTAGTAAGCCAGCCCCTGCTGCTCGCGCACCACGTTGCCCAGACGGCCCATCATGCCAAAGACGCCCAGGATCGTGTTGCAGAGCACCGCGTCCAGAAAATCCGGCTCCATGCGCGACGGGCCTGGATAACCCAGCACAATGTCGGTCTGGGTCTTGCCAGGTATGGGCACGTAGCGCTGGCGCACGGCGTCGATCGGCGGAACGGGAGGGAGCGGCGCGCGGGAAAAGACGTTGCCCTGCCAATCCCCCAGCGCCTGCTCGACCAGCTCGCAAGCGCGGCCGGGGCTGATGCTACCCACGATGACGATGAGCAGTTCCTGGGGGCCGTATCCCCCCTGGTAGAAACGCACCAGGTCGTCCCGCGTGATCGCGGCAATGGTCTCCGGATAGCCGATGTGACTGCGCCGGTAGGGGTGGCCCTGTGGATAGGCCAGCTCGCGAAAGGCCAGAGCCGCCATGCGGCGGGTGTCGTGGGCGCGCTCCTCCAGTTCGGTGAGGATCTCGCCGCGCAGCTTCTCGACCTCCTGCGGCGGGAACGTCGGCTGGCGCAGGACATCGGCCAGCACATCCAGCACCAGCGGCAGGTCCTCGGCCAGGCTCTTGGCGCCAAAGCTGGTGCGGTGGGAGCCGGCCGAAAAGCCCAGAGTGGCCCCCACCGACTCGATCTGCTCATAGATCTGGTCGAAAGTGCGCCGTGCGGTGCCGCGGGTGAGCGCTGAAGCGGTGAAATCGGCCAGCCCGGCCTGCTCGTCGCGCTCGTCATAAGTGCCGACCCGCAAATAGCCGCTGACCACCACCGAGGGACTGGTCGGGTTCTCTCGCGCCAGGATCGTGATGCCGTTGGCCAGCTTGTGGCAAAAGATCTCTTCAGGTCCAGGGATCGCCATGGAAATCCTCACTTCAGGAGGGCACATACCAGCCCGTTGTGCTGTTGGAGCGGCGGACGACGCTGCGCGCCACCCGCTGCACGTCCTCCGGCGTGACGGCGCTCAGCCGCTCCAGAAAGCCCTCGAACCAGCTATGGTCGGCAAAGACCTCGCTCCAGCCAAGCCACAAAGCCTGACCGGTCACGGACTCGCTGGAGTAGGCGAAATGGGCCTTGGCCTGCTTGATCGCCCTCGTCAGCTCCTCCGCGCTGATCGGCTCCTCCGCCACCCGCGCCAGTTCGACCCACAGGCGCTCCTCTACCTCGGCCGGCGTGCGTCCGTCGCGCACGGTCGCCGTGAGCGAGTAAACAAAGGGGTCGACGGTAGGAATCACGCTGCCCGAGACGTCGACAGCCAGCTCGCTATCGACCAGGGCGCGGTAGAGACGGGAGGTCTTGTTGGAACTGCTGCCGCCCATGATCGAGATGCCGCCGCCGCTCAACACCGAGTCGAGCACAAGCAGGGGGTAGAAATCAGGCGACGCAGGCGGGGGTGCGTGAAAGACGGTGGAGAGGTAAGCGGTGTTGCCCTCACCTTCCAGCACCAGCCGCCGCTCGCCGCGCTGGGGCGGCTCGACGACCGTCAGCGGCTGCGGCGGCTCGGTTGCAGGCAGCGGGTCAAAGTGCTTGTGGATGAGGTCGAGCATCGCCGCCGGATCGAAATCGCCCACCGCCACAGCGATGGCATTGGACGGCACATAGTAGGTGCGATAGTGGCGGTAGAGGTCATCGCGGCTCATGCGCTCCAGGTCGCCCATATAGCCAATGGTCTCGTGGCCGTAGGGATGGACGCGGAAAGCTGCCGCCATCACTTCCTCGCTGAGCAGAAAGAGCGGGTCGTTTTCGGCCCCCTGCCGCTCGCTGATGATGACCGTCCGCTCTGCCTCGACCTCCTGCGGATCAAAGATCGTGTTGACCATGCGGTCAGCCTCGATCTCGATCTCGAGCTCGATTTTGGACGCCGGCAGGGTGGCAAAGAAACAGGTATGGTCGTACCAGGTAAAGGCGTTCCACACCCCGCCCTGCCGCGAGATAGCCTGGTCGGCCAGGCCGCGCGGCCAGCGCGGCGTGCCTTTGAAGAGCATGTGCTCGACCCAGTGGGAGATGCCGGTGACGCCAGGGCCCTCGCGCCCGCTGCCGACGCGATACCAGACCCAAAAGCTGGCCACGGGGGCCGTATGCACATCCTTGACCAGCACCGTCAGGCCGTTATCAAAGACTGTTTTGCGCAGGCCCATTGTTCACCCGTTTGTGGCGGCGTTCTTGTTGTAGCCGCGCCCGACGCCGTAATAGACAAAGCCCAGGGCGCGCACGGCGGCGGGGTCATAGATGTTGCGCCCGTCGATGATCACCGGTCGGCGCATCAGGCCGTGCACCCGCTTCAGGTCGAGGTGTTTGAACTCGTTCCACTCGGTCACCACGATCAGGGCGTCGCATCCTGCAGCCAGCGTATAGGGGTCCGGCGAGGTTTCGAGCTGCGGCAGGGCGCGGCGGGCGTTCTCCATCGCCACGGGGTCATAGCCACGGACATGAGCGCCTTCGGCCAGCAAGAGGCTGGCGATCGTAAGGGAGGGCGCTTCGCGCATGTCGTCAGTGTTGGGCTTGAAGGCCAGCCCCAGCAGGCCAATGGTCGTTCCCTTCAGTTCGCCCAGCGCCTGACGCACTTTCTGCACCGCCTGGCGGCGCTGGTCGGCGTTGATGTCCATCACCGCGTTCAGGAGCTGCGGATGGCGGCCGTGGGTCTGGGCCATATAGGCCAAAGCCTTGACATCTTTGGGGAAGCAGGATCCCCCATACCCCAGCCCCGCGTCGAGGAAGGCGCGCCCGATGCGCCTGTCATAGCCCATCCCCGCGGCGACCTCTTTGACGTCGGCGCCCAACGCCTCGCAGATGTTGGCGATCTCGTTGATGAAGGAGATGCGCGTGGCCAGGAAAGCGTTGGAGGCGTACTTGATCATCTCGGCGGTGCGCAGGTCGGTGATGACGATGGCCGAACGCAGGGGGAGGTGAAGCTGGGCGACGCTCTCGGCAGCGCGGCTGTCCAGCGACCCCAGCACCACGCGGTCAGGGTTCATAAAATCGCCGATCGCCGAGCCTTCGCGCAGGAACTCGGGGCAGGAGACCACGGCAAACTCGACGCCGTCGCCGCGCCGCTGGCGGATGATGTCGGCCACCCAGTCGCCGGTGCCCACCGGCACGGTCGATTTGTTGACGATAATGATCGGATGGTCCAGCACGTCGGCGATGGACTCGGCGGCCATGCGCACATAGCGCAGGTCAGCCTCGCCGTCGACGCCTTCCGGCGTGCCGACGGCGATAAAGGCAAACTCGGCCTCGCGGATCGCCTCGGCGTAAGAAGTGGTGAAGGAAAGCCGTCCCGCTTTGACGTTGCGCTCGACCAGCTCCTCCAGGCCCGGCTCATAGATCGGCATGATGCCTTTCTTGAGGTTCTCGATCCGCTCCTCGTTGATGTCGAGGCAGACCACACGGTTGCCCAGGTCGGCAAAGCAGGCCCCGGTGACCAGGCCCACATAGCCGACGCCGATGACAGCGATGTTTCTCACTTGAACGCACTCCTCATCAAAGAATGGAACTACCTGTCTTTTTGCCTCTGTTGTCCGGCCTTGCAGCAAGGAGCTACTATACCACGAGTTGCGAAAACTACCAAGCTTTGACAAATTCCCTATCCTGACTACAATGTCCATCAGCGCGAAACGGGGAGGGGACGAATGTTCGAAGGCAAAGTGGCCATCGTCGAAGCCGACATTCAGGTGGTCAACATTCTCAAGGACCCTTTCGAAAAGGCCGGTTTCCAGGTCGAAACCGCGGCGACAGGGGCCGACGGGCTGGCCTTGTGCCGCAGCGTGCTGCCGCAGGTCGTGCTGGTCGACGCCGAGCTGCCCGACGGCGATGGGTTTGCCGTCTGCAAGGAACTGCGCTCCGCCAGCCGCACCAGCCACATCCACATCATCGTCCTGTCCCGCAGCATCGACCGCCAGACGCGCATCCAGGCGCTGCAGACAGGGGCGGACGATTTCATCATCATCCCCTTTGACCCCGACGAGGTCACCTTGCGCGTGCGCAACGCCCTGCGCCGCGCCAATGCCGATAACCTCACCGACCCGGTGACCGGCCTGCCCAGCGGCCGCCTGGTGCAGAATCGCCTGCGCGACCTGCTCGGCACGGAAGGCTGGGCGCTGCTGGGGCTGACCATCCGCAACCTGGAGCCGTTCAAGGAGGCGTATGGCTTCCTGGCCGCGCAGGAAGTGCTCCGCGCCATGGCCCAACTGATGACCGGCAGCGTCGACACGTGGGGCGGCAAAGACGACTTTATTGCCCACAGCGGCGCCGGGCGCTTTCTGATCATCACCTCCGCCGAAAACGCCGATCCGTTGGCCGAGGGGCTGGTCAACCGCTTTGCCGAGGTGAGCCTGACCCACTACTCTTTCCGCGAGCGCGAGCGCGGCTACCTGGTGATCCGTGAAGGTGACACAGAACGCCAGGCGCCGCTGATGCGCCTGGATGTGCACAAGGTCACCCAGGAAGACGGCCCCTTCTACGACATCCGCTCACTGACCGAGGCGCTGGGCTAACGGTCATCCTCCCGCCGCCGCGGGCGAAAGATCAGCCGCAACGGCGTGCCGGGGAAGGGGTAGGCCTTGCGCAGCGCGTTCTCCAGATAACGCTCGTAGGAAAAGTGCACCAGGTCGGGGTCGTTGACGTGAAACACGAACGTCGGCGGCCGGGTCCCTGGCTGGCTGACGTAGTAGACCTTGAGCCGCCTGCCCCCTTTGCTGGGCGGCTGGTGACGGGCGACGGCCTCGCGGACAATACGGTTGAGCTCGGCGGTCGGTAGACGATAGCGGCTGGCCTCGTGCACGGCCAGCGCCTGGGGAATGACGCGCTCCACCCGCTTGCCGGTCAGCGCCGAAATGAACAGCACCGGCACATAGTCCATGAACTTGAGCCGCTCGCGCACGACGCGGCTGTATTCGACCATCGTGTAGGTGTCCTTTTCGATCGCGTCCCACTTGTTGACCAGCACCACCACCCCGCGCCACTCGTCCAGGATGAACGAGGCGACGTGGGCGTCCTGCGCGGTGACGCCGTCGACGGCGTCGAGCACCAGCAGGGCCACGTCGGCGCGCTGGATGGCCCGCAGCGCCCGCAGCACCGAGTATTTCTCCACCCCGCGCTCGATCTTGCCGCGCCGGCGGATGCCAGCCGTGTCGATCAGGGTGATGGGCGTCCCCTCCCACTCCATGCGCGTGTCGATGGCGTCGCGCGTCGTCCCCGGCAGCGGGCTGACGATAGCACGCTCCTGGCCCAACAGGCGGTTCAACAGCGACGACTTGCCCACGTTCGGCCGGCCGACGATGGCCAGCCTGACCGAGTCGTCCGCCTCTTCCTCCTCGCTGGCCGGCAAGACCTCCACCAGCTCGTCCAGCAGGTCGGCCACGCCCATCCCCTGCAGCGCCGAGATCGGATAGACCTCGCCCATGCCCAGGGCGTAGAACTCGACCGCCGCCTGGCGCACGCGCGGGCTTTCGGCCTTGTTGGCGGCGACAAAGATCGGCTTGTCGGTGCGGCGCAGGATGTCGGCCACGGCCTGATCGGCCGGCGTCAGACCGGCCCCGGCATCGGTGAGAAACACAATCGCGTCCGCGTCGGCGATGGCCAGCTCGGCCTGAGCGCGGATGAGCGGGATGAACGCCGCCGAATCTTCGGCTAACACCTGGTCAGGAGCAGGCCGTCTGCCGCTGACAACCCGCTCCGGCAGCACCTCAATGCCACCCGTATCGACCACGGTGAAATAGACCCCGTTCCACTCGCACGAGCCCTGCAACCGGTCGCGGGTCGTGCCGGGGCGGTCATCCACCACCGCCCGCTGCTGCCCCACCAGGCGGTTGAAGAGCGTCGACTTGCCGACGTTGGGACGGCCCACCAGCGCCACGATCGGCTGGCCCACCTCAGTCCTCCTCCGTCAAGGCTGCGACCACGACCTGCACGTTGGCCGGCAAAACCGATTCCGCGCTCACCCCAGGCGGCTGGACCACCAGCGGGGCCAGCGAATAGCTGCCCGGCCCCACGTCAAACAGATCGACGATCACCCGCACGTCGCTCTCGCCCAGGCTCTCCAGCAGAGGCAGAGGCCCGCTGAGGATCACCTCGACCATCGTCGGCGCGACGGTAGCGGTGATGCCCGGCGACAGCCCCTGAATCTCGACCTGACGGCGCACGGTGATGCTGCCCTCCACTGGCACGACGACGACGCGGACCACCACAACCGGCCGCTCCAAACCCAGCAGCGAAACCCCCTCCGGCACCAGCAGTTCCAGCTCGACCTCGGTGCTCTCTGTGGCCCCTTCGATGTTGAGCGGTTCTGTATCCAGATAGCCGGGGAGCTGGCTGACAATGTCCTGGCGGCCAAAGACCGTGACCACGGGCGGCTCGACGGTGACGGTGGAAATGCGATAGCCTGGCGCAACGTTGCCTTCCAGCTCCGTGCGCACCACCAGGTCCTGAAACGTGCCCAGCTTTGCGACCGGCACCACGACGCTGGCCTGGGGCGGGTCGAGGGTCACGACCGGCACCATCTCGCCCGTGGCGTCTCGCGGCTCGAGCACAAAGCTGTCATCCACCGCAGAGCGCGCGCCGGCCACGGAAACCTGCGCCGTCGCCCGCACCACGCGAGCGACCAGAGACGCCGGCCCGCGCACGGTCGCTGTCAGCGGGCTGAAGGTCGCCGGCTGGGCGATGTAGCCTGTGGCCGTGTTGCCCGTAATCTGCACATTGACCGGCACCACCGCTTCGGCCATCGTCTCCAGTTGCACCGTGACGGTCGCCGGCTCGACGCGCCGCACCATCACCGGCCGGCGGTTGACCGTCACACGGACGGGCAGTTGATGTGTGCCCTCGTCCAGGCCGCTCAGGTCGACGGTGGCGCGCATTTCGTCGAGGCGCAGGTTGCGCCAGACCGAGTCTGGCGCGCGCAGGGTGACATAGACCTGCGTGGCTGACTGATCGAAAACGATCATCCCATCAGGGATGCCGTTCACCGCGATCGGCACAGCAGAAGCAAAGGTACGCTCCGAGGAGGGGTCACTCTGCTCTACGGCGACTGCCCACAACAGCACCGCCAGGGCCAGGGAAAAGAGGATCAGGCTCGCGTTGCTCGCCAGCCAGCGCAGCACGCCTTTCATACCTCCTCCTTGGGAGAAGCGTCGCGGCGGCGCAGCCACGCCGGCCGGCGGCCCTCCAGCACCGGCTGATGAAAAGCCCGCAGTACCCGCTCCAGCCGTTCGGCGTCCAGGTCGCGGATGATGCGCCCGTTGTGGGTGACGGCAATCGTGCCACGCTCTTCCGAAACGACAACGGCGACGGCGTCCGTCTCTTCGGTGATGCCCAGCGCAGCGCGATGGCGCAGGCCCAGCCGCCGGTCGTCGAGAAAGGCCGTCGACAGCGGCAGCACGCAGGCCGCGGCCAGCAGGTGACCGCTGCGCAGGATGACCGCGCCGTCGTGCAGGGCGACGTGGGGGTCGAACAGCGTGATCAAAAGCTCGCGGGAGGGACGGGCGTTCAAGAGGACGCCGGTCTCGGCGTACTCCTGCAGGCCCGTCTCCCGCTCAAAGACGATCAGCGCGCCGATGCGGCGACGGGCCAGAACACGGGCAGCCTCGACAACGGCCATAATCGACTGTTCCAAAGCGCCGCGGTTGCCCGTGCTGTGCCCCAGCAGCGAGCCGGCCCGTCCCAGCCGCTCCAGCGCGCGCCGCAGCTCCGGCTGAAAGACGACAGGAATGGCCACCAGCAGGGCAGGCAGCGCGCGGTCGATGAGCCATTCAAAGGCGCGCAGGGAAAAGACGCTGCCAAAGAGGGAAAGGAGGATGAGCAGGAGGATGATGCCGCGCAAGAGCGGCATCGCCCGCGTCCCGCGCGCCAGGTAGAGGATCGCAAACAAGATCGCCGCCACCAGCAGGATATCCAGCAGGTCGATCCACGTCACGCGCGCGATGACCCAGAGCAAGTCTGTCACATTCCCTCCAACGAGGCCAAGTATACCACAGGGGGAAGGGGGTGGCAATGGCTGGCTACCGCGAAATGCAATTTGGTGATAAAATATAACTACTCAGCCTGCCCTGGCGCAAGACCCTGAAGGTCCTTGTTCGAAGCGGGGACTTATGACTAACCGTACACTGGTAAGCGAACAACGTAAATACCTTGTCCTTAATGTCCAGGCAGCTCGACAAATTGCGCGGATCTGGCTGGAACGTGCCCATCTTGAAAATGTGGTGGGTTTTGGTCTACCTGAAGTGGATGACCGCTATCACATCTGGCGCGTTCCCCTGATCAACAAGGTCAGCCAGGAGAAAATTGGCGAGGTGGCAATAGATGCTTATTCATCGCTGATCCTCGAAGACAAATCCACCGCGCCGGAAATTTTGGAAGCAAGGCTCTTGGGGCGGACAGAGAAAGTGCAAAAGCAAAATCGCCCCAGGGACAAATATATGCTCTCTTCTCTGCGAAATATCATTGCTCAGGGAGACGCAGAAGAAATCTTGCAAGAATTGCCCGCTGAAAGCGTCAACCTGATTTTCACTTCCCCACCTTACTACAATGCTCGTCCTGAATATACAGATTACATCAGTTATGAAGAGTATCTGCTAAAGATAAGGAAAATTCTCCACCACTCCCATCGTGTGCTGGCAGAAGGCTGCTTCTTTGTGATGAACGTCTCACCGGTGCTGATTCGCCGTGCAAATCGTAACCAGGCATCCAGGCGAATTGCCGTGCCATTCGACATGCACCGTCTCTTTATCGAGGAAGGTTATGATTTTATAGACGACATTATTTGGGAAAAGCCAGAAGGCGCGGGCTGGGCCACCGGGAGAGGACGGCGTTTTGCTGCCGACCGTAATCCCTTACAATACAAACCTGTGCCTGTGACAGAGTATGTTCTGGTCTATCGCAAGCACACAGACAAGCTGATCGATTGGAATATCCGCGCCCATCCGGATAAGAAATTAGTCGAAGAGTCGAAAATTGGGGATGACTATGAGCGCACAAACATCTGGCGTATCAAACCAGCTCACGATCCACGCCATCCAGCGATATTTCCTCTGGAACTGGCCGAAAAAGTGATACGCTATTACTCATTCAAGGGCGATGTCGTCCTTGATCCCTTTGCAGGAATTGGCACCGTAGGAAAAGCGGCAGTGATGCTCGGACGGCGTTTTGTGCTCATTGAGCAGAGTCCAGAATATGTTTCTATCATCCGCGAAGAAGCCAAGTCGTGGCTGGGGAAAGAAGCTCGCACCATATTGACCATTAACTGCCCACCTGTCGAAATAGATGATATTTTGCTGTGAGAAAAAAATGACGCAAAAAGTCGTAATCCACCACCTGAGCGAGCTACTCGCCCCCTCAGCCCTGAAACTACTCTCTGCCAGCGGTAGCGAACTTGTGCAACAAATCGGCCTGGATGTCGTGCGTGGAGTGGTGCTTGATGTCTTGCGCGGCCGCAATCTGCGCGACTCAACTGAGGTATTGACTCGTCGGCGTATTGCTGCCTTGAATCTGGCAACGCTTACCCTTTTTCTCAAGGGTTCGTCCCTGTCCAATGACTTTATCGCCAATCTCCCGACCCTATCGCAAGAGATCCTTTCCCACAAGCGGGTAGACAAGGCCGAGCGCTGGCTGGCGCAGTGGATGCTCGGTTTGACCGATAAAGCGTTTCAAAACGTCCTGCGCGATGAGCCACGGGCCTTGCAGGAATATGGCGAACGCTACATCCGCACCTGTCAAGAAGTCGTCGCGGCCTACGTTGACGAACAGGGAGAATTGCAGGGACAAATCCAACTGAGCAGCGGCCTCAAGGCACAGGTTAACTGGCTTTGGATGACATACCTCTTCAACGCCATCGGAGCAGAGACCCTCGCCATTCGCGGCTCAGAGAAATCGGCTTATGGCAAACTGTTCGAGAAACTGGTTTTGGGTGCGCTTTTGCACATTCTCGGCTTCAAGCACATCCTGCCACCACCGCAGGAATTTGGAGGCGTTTTTTGGCTTTCGTCACGAGGTGAGCGACGCGAAAGCGACGCGACTCTGCTCTACAAACCAGGCAAAGGTGTGCGCTTCGATATCGGTTTTATCGGGCGTGGCAACCCAGAGATCTCACTGGATAAGGTCACCCGATTCGAGCGCGAGATTTCCCTGGGCCATTCGACCTATTATATGGCGACGATCATCCTGGTTGACCGCATCGGCGCAAACAGCCGCATCGAAACCCTGGCTCAGAAAGTGGGCGGCACGATTATCCAGATGAGCGCAAGTTATTGGCCGAAGCAGGTCGCTCACGTCTTGCAAAAGACACTTGGCTTCAAACATGCTCTTCTCGGGATGGATGATGGGCAGATCGAAGCCTTCCTGAAAGAGCAAATGCCGCATGTGCCGTTGCAAGATTTCATCGGGCTCTCACAAGATTTTTCAACCCACTATATACGCGATACAGGCGAAGAGTACGTCAGCCGCCCCCAACCTGCGCTGCGCAGGTGAAGCGTGGGGCGTTACACACCTTAAAAAATCACAAGGAGAACAATATCCCATGGACCTGAACCGCGAGATTCCCGTCTTGAACTGGGAGCAGTTCCTGGCCTCGCGCACGGCAGGCATGAAAAGCTCGGCCATCCGCGAACTGCTCAAGCTGACCGAACAGCCAGACATCATCTCCTTTGCTG